>Ga0172365_10001475_pt1 | contig 17052 bp, 18 predicted proteins | sample LakKivSesite48cm_FD_114535 | JGI IMG/M metagenome (GOLD analysis project Ga0172365, IMG submission 114535) | Sediment microbial communities from Lake Kivu, Rwanda - Sediment site 48cm | ecosystem: Environmental > Aquatic > Freshwater > Lake > Sediment | place: Rwanda: Western Province, Lake... | reverse complement strand
CCTTTTTACTGTCCTTACCAGTGACCATAAAGAATCGTTTCGATGATGTAATTTTAGAAATAAAAAAATATTTCCCGATAAAGGACTTTGTAGAAAATAAAAATCTTCAGATAAAAAGACTTACGGAGAAATCTCCTATAATAGCGGAGGAAATAAAAAATTGGAGAAAAGAAATTGACAAAAGTTACGAACTTTTTTGCGAAGAAATAAAGAAAGAAAATTATCCCTACAAATATTTATTAATAAATCTTCTTTTAATAAAATCTGAAGAAAAAATTTTAATCAATATATTAAAAGACCTTCTATTTTTTATAACTTCATTTTTTTTATTATTAATCGGCTTCGGCCCCATTTTTGATCTTATAAAAAGTTTCTCTTTAATATCTCTGGTAAATTTTGTTGTGGTATTACTGATGATCTTTGCTGGCCTTTTTCTTTTAACCATTTCTAATAAAACAAACTTTATAATTTTTTCAAAATTTGACCGGGCGGAGAACTTTTTAAGAAAAACCAAATGAAATAGTCTTCCTTTTTATGTGTGTCTTATTCTTCCCATTTTTTTGTTTATAATCATGCTTGAATTATCCGTTGACAAGATCGCTAAAGACCTGCCATTTTTAGTTTTTTTTCTTCCTTATCTGTTTTTAGTCTATTTTTTCTTTTCAACAAGTCTTATCCTTCAGATAAAACTTAAAAAATTATTAAAGATCACTTCCACTAAAATAGTTAATTCTGCCAAAGAATTAGTAAATCGCATAAAAAAACTAAAGGAAATTGATAAAGATGCCGCTAGACAAGGTGTTAATCTTACCTTTATTACTGATAAGGAAAATTAAAAAGCAGTAGCGAATTGTCACTCCGAGCGTGTAATATAACCTCTCAGTTTTCCTAATTTGTTACTTCTCAATTTTCCATCAATTTAACAACAAGGGGGACAACTTCATTTAAAATCATGAAGTATTATAGGGTTGTCTTTAAGGACTTAGGACAACCTTAGTTTTGTCCGGTAAAAAACCTGGCCATTGGCTTCAAAGAGAACTTGGTTGCCCATGATTTTCACCCAAATCCGGCAACCGATATACCCGGGTGGGACAAAGTAGTGCTTCCCGTAAAGTGAAATGGTTGATTCTCTGGTAACCTTGCGTCTCTCCTCAATTAAAAGCAGAGTTTCCAATTCCACCCGTTTGATTCGTCTTTGACTTTTCCGGTATCTTTCCGCTCTCGTCTTGCCATCAAAGTATTCGCTTCTGAAGCGCCAGTTGTAGGCTGCCAGCCAAACCCTGAATTTACTATTGATCTCTTCCTCTGTCTTTGCTTTCCAGACCGAAGGCACAAAATCGTCCTGCACAAAACCCCAGAATCTTTCAATCTTACCCTTAACCTGAGGACGAGGAGCCCAGATAAGTTCAATACCTAATAGTTTGGCATACCACTGGTAATCGGCATTGCCAAATCTCTGCCTGGCTTTGTATTGGCTTCCTTCATCCTGAAGCATCTTCTCTGGCAGTCCACATCTCTCCATCGATTGATTCATACCAGACATTAAAGACATTCATCTTGCCTTGAGCTCTAAACCAACGGCCAGCCGGGACAAAACGGGAATGATCATCCAAAGTGGCGATAAGATACAAAGTGCCAACCCTGGGAAAATCGATCTTCCCCATAATATCCGTCTGCCACATCTCGTTGGGATATTCTGCTTCAAAGCGAATGATGGGCTTAACCCTCTTAAGATTCTGTTTTGTCAGTCCTTCCGCCCTGAGGAGTTGCCAGACAGTCTTTTTATGAACTGATAATCTTAACTCATCGCGGATATTTCTGGCTGAACGCCAGGTATCCTCCTTTTTTAGATTAATGATGGTTTTCTTTTGATCGTCAGTTAATCTAAAGTGATTGCTATGGCGGTGATCCCTTAAACCATCAACCCCAAACTTAAGATAACTTCTAGCATAGTTCCCTACGGTTCTTTTAGTGCAGCCTAAAAGCTCAGCGGTTCTTTCTTTACTTAAGCCTCCGCGTACATAGGCATTAACCAGATTTTCTCTTTCTGCTATGGGTCTTTTAATATGCATCACCTCCTTTCCTGGAAGTGAGCATATACCAACCGCGTTTAGGAAAATTGAGATGTTAAAGTGCCGGAAAACTGAGAGTTCCCTTTACAAACTATAACCATACATTTCCTTATTGACAATTATTAAAAATTGGGCTATTCTGGGGGAAATTTTTAATATTAGTTGATTGAAGATTATTTTTTTGCCTTTGAATTGGAAGATGGCATAAGAGCAACAAAAATGAAAAAATCAGATCTTATTAAACTTGTAGCCAATAAAGCTCATTTGACTAAAAAGGCAGCTAATGAAGCAATCGAGGTAACTTTTGGGGAAATTCAAAGAGCCCTGCAAAAAGGAGAAAGAATAGTTCTTTCTGGTTTTGGAACATTCAAAACTACTTTAGTTAAGGACAAAATGGTGAGATACCCGGGTGAAAGTGATAAGAAATTAGTTAAATCCCATCGAGAAGCCCGTTTTACTCCAGGAAGAGAATTTAGAAAGGTAGTTAAGTAGAATATCGCTAAAATCCCCTAAGTTTTTAGTCATTGGTTTATGTCATGGCAACCGGTTTAGTAATTAGTCATAGTTATTATTGGAAACCTAAAACCAAGACTTTAGACCAAACTGGCAGCCAAGACCAACAACTATTAACCAAAACTAAAGATGATACAATATCTCCATGGGTAAGTATTGGGCAATTTTTAAGATTACCTGGCAAAATGCTGTTGAATACCGGATGGAATTTTTGGCTCATATGGTCTTGGGTTTGATTACTTTATTAGTAATGTACTTTATTTGGTCGGCAGTTTTTGAGGGAAGAACTTACCTTGGTAATTATACTTTCTCTTCAATGATGACCTATTTAGTAATGGTTAGGTTTTTACATTTCGTTAGGCGGACAAGTCCAGTGAGAATAATTGCTGATGAGATTAAAGAAGGTAAAATTTCTGCCTATTTGATCAAACCGGTTAGTTATCTGAGGTGGTGGTTAGCTGCCTTTTTGGCTGAAAGAATTTTTGAATCCATATTAAGAATTTTGATGCTTTTTGTCTTTTTGATTCTATTTCCTAAGATTTTTAATTTCCCAGGCACTTTTAATTTTTTAGTTATTCTGTTTTTTATAGGAATTTCATTAGTGCTTAATTATCTTTTTAATCTTTTAATTTCTCTTTTTGCTTTTTTTGTTACCGATGTTAGACTTTTCCGAAGTACAGTTATAATGGCTTGTGATTTTTTTGCTGGTTCTCTAATTCCAATTGATTTGATGCCGGGAGTTTTAAAAAAAATTGGGCTTTTGCTTCCTTTTCAATTTTGGATTTATTTTCCCATAAAGCTTTACCAAGGAGATCTAACCCAAAATCAAATAGTTGGAGGAATGTCGCTTCTTTTTGTTTGGTTGCTAATATTTATCTTTATAGTCAAATACCTTTGGCAAAAAGGAATTAGAACCTATGAGGCAATTGGTCAATAAAATTAGACGATACCTAAAGCTTTATTTTCATTTAGTTAAGTTTAGTTTGATGACAGTCTTTGTTTATAGGATAAACTCTTTGTTGATGGGGTTTACTCCCATAATTTGGATGCTCAGCGCCGTTTCTCTTCTTTATGTTATCTTTGGGAGTACAAAACAGATTGCTGGCTGGAATTTTTGGGAATTAACTTTTCTTTTAGGGGTTCATGAATTAATTTATTTACTTTCTTGGTTAACTTTTGTCGGAAATTTGCTTGGATTTATCCGTTGGGTAGAACAAGGGAAGTTTGATATTACTCTTCTGCGGCCAGTTAATCATCGATTTTTTGTCTCTTTTAACTCAGTTGATCTCTCGGGTTGTCTGGGAGGAGTTTTTAATACAGTGGTTCTTATTAGTCTTTCTTTAAGTAAATTGAATTTAAAAATTTCTTCTTTGCAAATTTTAATTTTTATTTTTTCTTTAGTAATCTCCTATCTTATTTTTTACTTTTTAGTTTTTTTATTAAGTTCCCTTTGTCTTTATTGGGTAAAAGCTGAATCTTTTATTGATTGGTTATTGGAGTCAACTGATTTTGATCATTATCCAGCGGAGATTTATTCTGACTGGCTTAGGTTTTTTCTTTTTTTCTTTCTACCAATTTTATTTTTTGCTTATGTTCCGACAGCCATTCTTTTAGGAAAACTACCAAGTTATTATGCTATTTTTGGTGTTATTATAGTTGTTTGGCTTTATTTGATTTCTACCGTGGTTTGGCGTCTCGGCCTTCGCCATTACCAAAGTGCTTCCAGTTAAAAACACCTTAAAGACATATTTAATATTTTTGCTTTTTTAGGTAATCTGGCAGTATAATGCATCCTTGTGAAGGAAGTTAAATTAGGATCACCAGAAGAGACACCGGCAATTATAGAAGAAGCAAAACTTCATTTTTTAAAGAGTTTTAATGAAGGAAGTCCTATATACCCTTACCTTCCGAGACATATTCTTGAAGTTCAAAAGTGGGCGGTAAAAATTCTTCAAAATCATCCTGGGGTAGATAGGACGATAGTTTTGCTATCTGTTTGGCTTCATGATATTGGTCACACAACTGGAGATAGGATAATTGATCATGCTGTTCAATCAGAAACTGAGGCGCGACGTTTTCTTACTGAAATGGGATTGGTGCCAGAGAGAGTCGAAGCAGTTGCTCATTGTATTAGAGCTCATCGGTGCAAAGATGTTCAACCGGAGACTTTAGAGGCTAAAATTTTGGCGGCAGCTGACTCTGCTAGTCATATGACCGATATAAACTACTTGGTTCACGCCTCAGAGGGGTTAAAAGATTACGCTTTAGAGAAGCTTGAAAGGGATTATAAAGATATAGGATTATTTCCTGAACTTAAGAGGGAAATTACTCCTCTTTATGAGGCCTGGAGGCAACTTCTAATTGTATATCCCGAATAAAACATATCCCTAAATTTTCTCCTAAACCCTTTTATGTTAAAGTTATGATATATTGATTTATTCTTTAATCGTTTTTACAATTAAAGATAAGTAAATGGCTGTTATTGAAGTAAATCATCTTGAAAAATACTATCAGGTTCACAAAAAGGAGCCTGGATTGGCTGGGTCAATTAAATCCTTATTTAAAAGAAAATATGAGGATGTTAAGGCGGTGGATAATATTTCTTTTGGGATTGAAGAAGGGGAATTGGTTGGTTTTATTGGGCCTAATGGGGCGGGCAAAACTACCACTTTGAAATGTCTTTCTGGTCTTTTGTATCCAACTTCCGGCAAGGTTTCGGTTTTAGGTTATGACCCTTGGGATAGAAAATATGATTTTTTAAAACAAATTTCTTTGGTTATGGGTCAAAAGAACCAGCTTTGGTGGGATCTGCCAGCGATGGAGTCATTTATTTTAAACAGGGAAATTTATGAGATCCCTAAAAAACAATACGAAGAAAGCTTAGAAGAGCTGACTACTTTATTAGAGGTAAAGGATGTTTTAAAAATTCAAGTCAGAAAACTTTCTTTAGGGCAAAGGATGAAATGCGAGCTGATTGCGGCTCTGCTTCATTCCCCCAGAGTGCTTTTTTTAGATGAACCAACCATAGGATTGGATGTTATTATGCAGAAAAAAATGAGGGATTTTATTAAAGAATATAACCGCCGAAAAAAATCAACAATAATCTTAACTTCTCACTATATGGGTGATGTTAAAGAATTATGCAAAAGGGTAATTATTATTGATAAAGGAAAAATTGTTTTTGATGGTGAGTTGGCAGAGATTGTAGAGAAATACGCCGACCATAAAATTTTATCAATTGTTCTTTCTAAAGAAATTGATCCCCGAAGACTTGAAGAGATTGGAGAAGTAAAAGAATTTAATTATCCCAAAGCAGTAATTTCTATTAAAAGAGAGGTTGCTTCTGTTGCTTCAGCTGAACTTCTTCAGCATTTTCCTATTGCTGATTTAAATATTGAAGAAGTTCCCATTGAAGAAATTATTCGTGAAGTTTTTACCGGAAAAGACATCGCCTAATCTCCTGACTTGATTAACTTTATTTCTTAGTACTCTTATTTTCATGTATCGATACGTTAAAACGCTTGACATTGCAAGTAAAGGCAGGCAAAATGGAACTAATTAAAAGAGAAACCAGATGAGTAAGCCAAAATCTGAAATTGATGATAAAGAGTATATCAAAGATATTTACTTTCTTTATGAGATTTTGAGTCGGCTGAAAAATATTGATGAAATAAAAGTTTTCTTTAAAGATATTCTTACCTCTTCAGAATTGAGAATGCTTAAAAGAAGGTGGCATATAGCCTGTCTTTTAGATAAAGGTTGGGACTTAAGGAGAGTAGCTGATAAGTCAAAAACAAGCACCTCAACAGTGATTAGACTTAAAAAGTTAATAGAAGAAGGCAGAGGAGGTCTTAAGCTGGCCTTGGAAAGAACAAGAAATAAAAGAAGAGAAAAAGAGCCAGAACCGATAGTGGCAACTTTGGGTGGACGGAATTCTTGGGTTTTTGGTAGAGGGAAAGTTTAAAAGGTATGATGTGTTTATGTATCGATACGTGAATACGGAAACATAGCCTTGTGAAGAATGAAAAAATATTTACAAATAATAAAAATTACTTTTCAGGAGTATTTTGAATACCGTTTAAACTTTCTGCTTTGGCGGTTTAGGAGCTTTATTTTTACCTTAACGTTAATTTTTTTTTGGCTGGCAGTTTTTCGGGTAAATAATTCCTTTATGAATTATCAAAAATCACACATAATAACTTATGTTCTTGGAGTAATACTTTTAGATAGTATTATCATTGCCTCAAGAACAGCAGATTTGGGCGCCCAAATAAAAAGTGGCGAAATTGTTCATTTTTTAATAAGACCAGTCAGCTTGTTTAAATTTTTGTTAGCCAGAGATATTGCCGATAAAATACTTAATCTTCTTTTTGCCTTTGTTGAAATATTGGTGATTTTAGAGGTCTTTAAATTTTCTGTTGATTTACCAAAAGATTTATTTTTAATCTTAATATTTATGGTTCATGTAGTTATTTCTTTTTTTCTATATTTTCTAATAAGCCTAATTCTTTCTATCAGCGCTTTTTGGACAGATGAAATTTGGGCTACCCGTTTTCTTTTTGGGGTAATCTTGTTGAATTTCTTTTCAGGAGTAATTTTTCCAATAGATATTTTACCTGCTTGGTTGTTGAGAATTATTTATTTAACCCCTTTTCCTTATTTGGTTTTTTCTCCTTTAAAGATTTGGTTAGGACAAGTTCCTAATCAATATATTCTAAAGTCTTTATTGGTGAGTTTTTTCTGGTTAATATTTTTCTGGTGGGTTACAAATTATTTATGGAAAAGAGGACTAAAAGGATACGGAGCTTATGGAGGATGATGCCAAATTAAAAATTAAAAATGAAAAATTAAAAATTAAGGGAGTTCTTAAGTTAATTAGGGTATGGTTGATGGTTTCTTCAAGGGCGGCCCAATCTCAACTTTTGACTAATTGGGCAGGAGTTTTATTTCTCCTTGGGAAAGTTATTCGCTTTTTATTATTTTTTCTTTTCCTTTTTGTAATCTTGGGGAAAAATAATTCTTTAGTCGGTTATACTCGGGAGCAAGTGATCTTATTTTTTTTAGAATTTAATTTAATTGATATTACCACGCAATTTTTCTTTCGCGGAGTCTATGTGTTTAGACCTTTAGTTGTTTCCGGTAACTTTGATTTAGATCTATTAAGACCCTTGCCTTCTTTTTTCCGGCCGATTTTTGGCTGGACTGATGTTTTGGATTTAATAACTTTAATTCCTCTGTGGATTTATTTTATTTGGTTTATCATTTTTCATAATTTAATTTTTAACTCGATGGACGTAATTTTATTTTTCTTTTTCCTTTTAAATAGTTTAATAGTCGCTTTTTCTTTACATCTTTTTGTTTGCTCAATTTGTCTTTTAACCACAGAAATTGATCATATGATTATGGTTTATCGAGATTTGACTAACATGGCAAGGTTCCCAACTGAAATTTATCAAAAAGGAATTCAATTTATTCTCACTTTTCCGATTCCAATAATAATTTTAATTACCGTTCCTGCTAAGGCTTTGATGGGCCTACTTTCTTGGCAAATGGCAGGTTTCTCATTTTTAATTGGAATTATTTTTTTAAAATGGTCCTTCAAGTTCTGGCAATATAGTCTTAAAAGATATTCTTCTGCTTCAAGTTAGCTTCAATGTTGTATAATATCCGAGAACTGGAGTTTTTTATGGTAGAAAGAATTAAACATGAGTATTTTCAAGAACCAGAAGAGTCTCTTAGTGAAAATACCTGGTTTGGAAAATTTGGGCGTACGGCTTTATCTACGATTTTTATCCAAAAAGATGTTCGTTTTTCAAGGGCCTTGGTATCGAACATGCTGACCGAGGCTTGGAATGAAAGTGAATTTTTTGAGGAGAATGGACACATGATTCCCTCTCCAGATGAGGTGGACAGGATGCACTTAATTTGCCATCTGCAACATATTGCTTCTTCAACCGGACTATTAAACGGAGAAGAAATTAGGAAAATTCAAGAAAGCGAGGGGCGAGTTTTGATACAAGATTTTCTTCCGAAAGAAGGGCCACTAATTAACTTTGAAAGCTTGAAGGAAATGACTACTTTATGGAGATCTCAAGGTCTAAAAATTGGTTTATTTCATGGAGCTTTCGACCCACCGACCGTGGTCCATTTAGCATGTGCAACCGAAGCATATACTCTTTGTGACCGTTTAATTATCGGTTTTGATGGCGATGATTTACTAAGGAGTAGAAAAGGAGATGATAGACCACGCTATCCTCTTGATTGGCGGAGAAAAGTTTTTGGAAGCTTTTTGATGGTTGATGGAACCTTTGTTTTAAGAGCTGATCGTATTGAAGACGTCAGTCAATATGTTCAAGATTATCGGGACTTGCATATCGATTATGTATTCCTTGCTCGGCAACAAGAGGACAAAAACGCTCGGGTTAAAAAAATAAGGGCCAGCGGAGCCAAACCCAAGATTTTGGTTCATACTGGATTTGAACTTCCGGCAACTTCTATACTGAGGTTGATTAAAGAAAGAGGGTGGTAATTTTCCAATGGCTAAAACCTACTTTATCAAGACATATGGGTGCCAGATGAACAAATCTGATTCTGAGAAAGTTGCTGGTTGGTATGAAGCAAAAGGCTGGAAGCCAGCAAAAAGAATTGAGGAGGCAGATGAGGTGGTGGTAAATACCTGTTCCGTGAGGCAGACAGCCGAAGACAGGGTATTTGGATTAATAAATAACTTAACAAAATTCAAAATTCAAAAATTAAAATGCAAAATGACAATGCAAAATTTAAAATTAATTAAACCAAAGATTGTGTTGACTGGATGTATGTTGAGGTATCCAATTGATTATTTAAGAGAAAAATTGCCTCAGGCGGATGAATTTAAAAAAATCTCCGAATTTTCCCAAGGTTCAAAGTTCGTAGTTCATAGTTCGAATATTCATGCTTGGGTGCCAATAATGGAGGGTTGTAATAATTTCTGCTCCTATTGTGTGGTTCCCTATGCCCGTGGTCGGGAGAAATCTAGGCATTTTAAAGAAATTGTTTGTGAAGTGGAGGAGTTAGTAAAGAGAGGTTACAAGGAAATTACTTTGTTAGGCCAGAATGTGAATTCTTATGGTAAAGAATTAACAAATGAAAAATTAAAAATTAAAAATAATTTAGATAAAAAAATAACTCCCTTTGCTAAATTACTGTTTGTTTTAAATGAGATTCTCGGTTTAGAGAAAATTTCTTTTATCACTTCAAACCCTTGGGATTTAAGTGATGAGATTATTGAGGCAATGAGTTTGCCAAAAATTGATCGTTATTTGCATTTGCCGGTTCAATCAGGAGATGATCAGGTTTTGAAGAAGATGAATCGTAAATACACAGCCAAGGATTATTTAGAATTGGTGAAGAAAACAAGAAAGCGAATTCCTGATATTAAAATCGGCACGGATATTATTGTTGGTTTTCCTGGAGAAACAGAAAAAGCCTTTCAAAATACAGTTAAACTCTGTAAAAGAGTAGGTTTTACTAAAGCCTATATTGCTATGTATTCACCTCGTTTACAAACTGCTGCTTATAAATTAAAAGACGATATTCCCTATCAAGAAAAGAAAAGAAGATGGAGAATTTTAGAGGATCTGATAAATAAATCTGATTAGGGTTTTATTTCGATCCCAATTGGGCAATGGTCAGAGCCTTTAATGTCAGAAAGAATAAAAGCATTTTGAAGCTTTGGGGTTAAGGGTTCTGAAACAAAAGCATAATCAATTCTCCAGCCTAAATTTCTTTCTCTGGCATTAGCAAGGTATGGCCACCAAGTGTAGTTACCACCTTCTTTATTAAAAATCCTGAAAGTATCTACGAAACCTAAATCAAGTAAATGATCAATTTTCTTTCTTTCTTCTTGGGTAAACATAGTATTATTTTTATTCTGCTTGGGCCGAGCCAGGTCAATTTCTTGATGGGCGATATTAAAATCACCAATCAATATAATCCTTTGATTTTTAAGTAGCCTTAGATATTTCAAAAGATAATCATAGGCACTAAGTTTATAGATAAGGTTGCTTTTATCACGGGCCCCATGGGGTAAATAAATGTTTATTAAAACAAAATTTTTGTAGTTTAATCTTAAAAACCTTCCTTCATTATCAAATCTTTTAAAGCCAAGTTTAGTTTCAATGGTTTTAGGTTTTTCTTTAGCATAAACAGCGGTCCCACTATAACCACTTTTCTTAGCTGAATTGACAAAAGAAAAGTAATTTCTAAAAAGAAACAAATCTGAAGGAAATTCTTGTAGTTTTGCTTTAGTTTCCTGAAAACAGAGGATATCTGCCTTTAATTTTTCTACTAACTGAAGACCACCATTTTTGTAAGCTGCTCTTATTCCATTAACATTCCAAGAAATTATTTTCATTTAAATGAAGCTTTCTCCGGTCATTTCCATCGTTTTTTTTAAATTTAAGATCTTTAAAATTGTCGGCGCCACGTCAGTTAAATTTCCTGAATCTTTGATAATTTTTTTATTTTTTTTAGATATTAAAATAAAGGGAACAGGATTAAGGGTGTGAGCCGTCAACATTCCGCCTGTTTTTTCGTCAATCATCTCTTCTGCATTACCATGATCGGCGGTGATGATAATGTCATAATTCTTTTTTTGCCCTTCGGCAACAATTTCCCCGATTGCTTTGTCAATAGTTTCTACCCCTTGAATGGTGGCTTCAATATTTCCAGTGTGACCAACCATATCACAGTTGCATAAATTTGTAAAAATTACCGGATGAATTTTTCCTTTAATGTCTTGAATGACTTCTTTAGTAATATCTGGGGCACGCATAAAAGGTCTTTCATCATGAGTTTTAATATCAGAGTAAGAATCAAGCATAATTCTGTCTTCTCCCTCGAACGCCTCTTCTTTCTTGCAATTTAAGAAGAAAGTTAAATGGGCAAATTTTTCTGTTTCTGTCACTCGGAGTTGTTTTAAACCAGCCTTGGAAATAATTTCTCCCAGGCAATTGGATATCTCAATTGGAGGAAAAGCTACCTTAACTTGGTAATCTGGGCTATATTGACTCATCGTAACATACTCCAAATTTTTTGGGCCCTTTTCCAAAAACCTTTCAACTAATTGTCGCGGTCGGTCATTTCTAAAATTAACAAAAACAACCGCATCATTAGTGCTAATGGCTCCTGTTTCTCCTGGACCAACTTCAATTAATGTTGGTTCAATGAATTCATCAGTTATTCCATGATCATAAGAATCTTTTATTGCTTCTAAGGCATTTTTGAATTTTCTTTCTGTTTTCCCAGAAATCAGAAGTTCAAAAGTTCTGTCAGTTCTTTCCCAATTATGGTCGCGATCCATGGCATAGTAACGACCGCTAACTGAAGCAATTTTACCAATTCCAGTTTGATCCAAAAAATCTTGCAATTCTTGGACATATCCTAAGGCGCTTTTAGGCAAAGTGTCGCGACCGTCAGTGAAAACATGAATATAGACCTCGTTGATGCCGTAAAGTTTGGCTCCTTTCAAAAGAGCATAGACATGTTCTTGACTGGAATGAACTCCACCAGGGCTAATTAAACCTTTGATATGTAAAGTTGAGTTGTATTTCTTAACATGTTCAAAAGCAGCCACTATGGCTTTATTGTTAAAAAATGATTTGTCCTCAATAGATTTGTTGATTCTAACTAAATCTTGAAAAATTATTCGGCCGGCACCAATGGTCATATGGTTAACTTCTGAAGTTCCTATTTGTCCCTGAGGTAAGCCAACTGACTCACCTGAACAGGCAAGAGTGGCATGGGGGTAGCTGTGCCAAAACTTTTCAAAGTTAGGTGTTTTGGCTAATTGAATAGCATTGCCGAATTTCGAACTTCGTAGTCCCCAGCCATCAAGGATAACCATTACCAATTTCCTGTTCATGCCAACTTTTCTTCGATTCTAAGCAAACGATTGTATTTTGCTACCCTTTCTCCACGGACAACCCCTCCAAATTTAGATTGCCAACTTGAAGAACCAACACATAAATCAGCAATCATATCATCATTAGTTTCTCCCCCTCGGTGAGAAATCACGGTTGTAAATCCTGCCTTATTTGCTAAGGCAATTGCTTCTAAGGTTTCCGTAACCGTGCCAATTTGATTTAGCTTAATAAGAACACTATTGCAGGCTTTCAAATCGATGGCTTTTTGAATTCTTTTGACATTGGTAGTTAACAAATCATCTCCGACTACTTGAAGTTTCTTGCCAACTTTGGCGGTAAAAGCTACCCAACTTTCCCAATCTTCTTGACTAAACATATCTTCCAAGGACCAAATGGGGTATTTTTGCGTCCAAGCAATCACTTTTTCTAACCATTCTTCCTTGCTTAAAATCAAATTGCCTTCGCTTTTTAAAATGTATCGTTTGTTATTACCTTGCCTGTTGGCAGGTAGGTAAAATTCTGAAGCGGCCGCATCTAATCCTAACATTACTTGATCAACCATTTTATAACCGGCTTTTTCCGTTGCCTGAATAAGGAGTAAAAATGCTTCCTCATTCGATTTTATTTCTTTAGGCATAAAAGCGCCTTCAAAACCAACACCGATAGAATAATTTTTTTCTTTTAAGATTTCCAATAAGGCATAAAAAATTTCTACCCCTACCCTTAGTCTTTCTTTAAAAGTAGGGAAAATCTCTCTTTTGGGGATGACAAAATATTCCTGACAATCAGATGACCAGTTTCCGTGTTTTCCTCCTTCAATGAGTAAAATTAATGGTTGAGGCAATTGAAATTTGTTATTTCCACTTAGACGGCCAAAATATTCATAAAGAGGAATTTTTTGTGATCGAGCGGCCGCTCGACAAATGGCCATTGATACCCCAATAATCGCATTTCCACCTAATTTGCTTTTGTTTTCCGTGCCATCTAAATCAATCAATATTTTATCAATTCCTCTTTGATCATAGGCATCTTTTCCAACAAGCGCCTTTTTTATCGGGCCTTTAATATTGTCAATTGCTTTCAGAACCCCTTTACCTTTATATCTTTTGTTATCTCCATCGCGAATTTCAATTGCTTCTGCTTGGCCGGTTGAAGCTCCTGAAGGAACACCGCCTAAGGCCTTAATTCCGTCACCCAAGGTAACCTCCGCCTCTACGGTGGGAACTCCTTTTGAATCCAAAATCTCTCGGGCAAAAACGTTTTTAATTTTCATAAGACCTTAAACATATTTTAACACTTATTTATTAGTGGTGAAAATAAATTTTAAAAAGTAAATCGTTTTCTCTTCCAAATTTTTTTATCTCCTTTTCCTTCTGATTCCAATAGTCACTCTTAGTGGAGTAAATTTCTAAAAATTTAGACAGAATTGTTGGATGATAATTTCTTAGCCATTTCTTTATATTTGGCCATATTGAAGAATAAAGATTTAGATTTTCAAACCAAAATTCATCAACAAAACCTTTAGTCTTCTTGATAATTTCTTGCCAATTAGTAATTTCTGGAAGAATAGGGGAGATAAAAACCGCTGTTTTAATACCTGCCCTTTTTAATATTTTTAAAGCATTGATTCTTCGTTCGATTGAAGGAGCAAATGGTTCGGCTTGTTTTCCTATGGAGTCCTCAGAAGCAGATAAGGAGATGGTAGTAATAAGTTTTTTGAACTGTTTCAATAGATCAATGTCTCTGACAATTAAATCCGACTTTGTCAATATCCATAAATCCGGTTGATAAGGAATTAGTTTTTTTAAAATTCCTCGTGTTAGTTTATATTTTCTTTCTAATGGTAGATAGGGATCTGTAGTTGAAGAAAAACCAATCGTTTTCTCTTTAAATTTTCCACTTTTAGGAACTAAGTCCGGGGCATTAATTTTGATATCTAAAAATTCTCCCCAAGGTTCGGGATGATTGGTAAATCTTTTCATAAATCGAGCGTAACAATTATGCGAAACTAAACCATTAGCAATAAATGTCCCTGTTCCGGTGGTGATATCGTACATTTTACGAATTTCGTGAAGGTCAATAATCTCTTTAATCTTAAAACTCCTTTTTACTTGTTTACCCTCTAACACTATTTTCCGTTTAATGGCCGGATTCATCATTTGAAAAAATCTAATGTATTCTTCTAACTCACCGCGAATTCTTACCGCTTTACAATTCGTATTCTTATTAGGTTTGTCATCTACAATATGAAACTTAAAATTTTTTAAAGACTTTCTTATAAACTCCAGAAGGAATGTATCGGTGTTAAGAATTCGGATTGTTGAACTATCGCTGCCGCCCCCTCCCTCAGCATCGAAGATACCAGCAGCAAATCCTCTTAAATATTCAGGTTCTGAATTAAATTCTATTAACTTTTTAATCTTTTGATAGCTTTCTTTACTATTTATTCTTATCGCATCAACCTGATTACCATTAGAGATCTCAAACCTAAACCAATTTGTTTTAATTCCGAACTTATCTAAATAATCATATGCCCTAATAATGGCGCTCTTATCATTTAGCGCTAACCTAAATTGATATTGAATATCTTTGTTCCTTCTTCTACCACTGTAATCATATCGCTTTAAAAGGCCGTCTCCTCGAATTATTCCCGATAGATACCCTCTCATATACAAATTAGTTTCTCTTGGCTTCATTATTAATTTACCAATTCCTTGAATAGCATTGTTTTCGGTTAAATATGGTCGTCTTAGTAGACCAGCCATTTTCCCGAGGGTATACTTCCATCCTCGATTAGAAAACCACTTATGATCTGGGGAACATACCACTTCAATTCCTCCCTCTGTAATAATCTTAATAGCCGGTTTTATAGTTTTCCAATGTGCTAATACTTTTGTCACCTCATAGTAATAGTATCCAGTATTTTTGTTTTTTCTAACTCCATATATTTTATCGCCAACTTTAAGATCTCTTAGTAATTTAGTAGTACCGTCATGCATAAGAATCAGGGTTTCCCCATCTAGGCAATAGATACAGCCATGGGTGCAACCAATATATGGGTTAATCACATAATCTGAGCCGGGTAGTCCCGATTTAACAATAATTGATTTTGCTTTAATTTCTCTAATCTTCATATTTTTATGGTTTAGTGTGGAGAATGAGCCAGTTGCCAGGTGCATCTGTGTTAAAACGTAGTGGTAGAGTATTTGACTTTTTAAACTATTTCTCCATAATCCACTTCGATTCCGTCTTTAATCTTTCTATAGAAAATGATTTTGATGTCTATGTGTTCCGGTAATGATGCTTTTACTTCGTATGTCTGGGGTTTTATTGAAATAGGTATATTACCAATGTAACCATCAATTCCTTTTGATTCCTCATCGGGTTCTGATAGGCGATAATCGGTTCCTTTAATTTCTGCACCTTTTTTTAGTATTGCTTCTTGGAATCTTAGTCCCGCAAAGGTTTTAACAATCACTAAATCTTTTACCCATTGTTCAACCATTTCTCGGTCAATCCTATTCAATGATTTTTTAAGTTCTTTTAATTTCTGTAATATCTTTTCAGTTGCAATTTTGAGTGCTTCAGGTTTTTTCTTTAAGTACCATTCTTTCCATTCTGATAGTTTCTTGCCTTCAAACTTCTGAATAAGTTCACTCATTTGACCAACTACCCTTGGTCGTGTTCCTTGCGCATATTGATTGGCTAAATTGATAAGAGGAGCTACATATTTAGGAAATTCTGGTGTTTCTATATCAAGATATTTTTTTATTTCTTTAATACTGATTTTTACTCTCATATTGGAACTCTTTGATTGCTTCTTTATATCTTTAAAAACTCCGTATAATGTATATCTTGTCCATGATAAGAATTGTCAATTTTTGATCCAAATCTTAATTTCTTAGGATCAACCTTTTTATCGAATTTTATAGGGTCTTTAAAAATGTAAGGTAATTTTTGAATTTCTTCTTTAAAATTTATTCTTGGTGTTTCTTGTTTAATTATTTCAAAAGTTACGTCTTGAAAAATGGTGTTTTGTTTGTATCCAACTTTTTCTTTTATGATTGGTAAGAAATCTTCATTTATCTCATATCCAATAGAATTTCTATTTAATTTTTTTGCTGCTAAAGAAGTTGTACCGCTTCCAAGGAATGGGTCAAGAATAGTATCACCAATAAAACTGAACATTTTTATTAGGCGTCTTGGTAGCTCCTCGGGAAACATTGCTAAGTGTTTGTCCTGCTTTTCGCCTGGAAAATTCCAATGGCCTGTAAAATATTGGTTCCATTCTTCTTGGGTTAATTTTGATTGTTTTTTAATCTCATTGTTCACTTTTGGTGGATTCCCATATTTTTTGAAGATTAAAATAAATTCGTAATCTAATTTAAGAATCCCATTTCTTGGGTAAGGGAAGGATCCCATCACCGTTGCCCCTCCGGTCGTGTGGCAGGTAGTAACTTTTTGCCAGATTATAGCACCCATATAATCAAAACCTGAGCTTTCGCAGAACTTAATGATTTCTGTTCTGATTGGAATAACTTTGTATCTTCCGTAATAAACTG
>Ga0172365_10001473_pt1 | contig 17070 bp, 12 predicted proteins | sample LakKivSesite48cm_FD_114535 | JGI IMG/M metagenome (GOLD analysis project Ga0172365, IMG submission 114535) | Sediment microbial communities from Lake Kivu, Rwanda - Sediment site 48cm | ecosystem: Environmental > Aquatic > Freshwater > Lake > Sediment | place: Rwanda: Western Province, Lake... | reverse complement strand
TATCTCCGGTTGAACCGGTGGGTCCCGTTGAACCGGTGGGTCCCGTTGAACCGGTGGGTCCCGTTGAACCGGTGAGTCCCGTTGAGCCGGTTGAACCAGTAGAACCTGTTGGACCAGTAGAACCAGTAGAACCCGTTGAACCAGTTGAGCCGGTTGGACCAGTTGAGCCAGTAGAACCAGTAAATCCATTTTGTCCGGTAGGTCCGGTAGGTCCGGTAGGTCCGGTAGGTCCAGTAGGTCCAGTTGGTCCAGTAAAGCCAGGTGGTCCAGTTGGTCCCGTAGGACCATCAATTCCATCAAGATTGACATTATAGACGACAGAGGCAGGTGTAAATGTTCCCTCGATATTTGTGATATTACTGACAGTTAATGATCCAGTAGTCGAGTTATAAGAAGAGACAGTTCCTTCAAATTTATTAGCACTATTTGTGGAATCGACAACAACAATAGAGTTTCCGGGAATATATGCTAAATCCGTTCCGACGGTAAGATTTAAAGAACCACCTTGAATTGGGTTAATCGTGACAGCACTTGTAGTTGCGGTGTTATATCGATCACCAGGAATCCCCGTAGGACCGGTTGGACCAGTATAACCGGTAGGTCCAGTCGGTCCAGTTTCACCAGTCGGTCCTGTTCCAGCAGTTCCTCCAACCCCACCAGTAGGACAAAATTGTCCGGTCGGACCGTGAATACCATCAGGGAAATATAGATATAAAAATCCTCTGGCGACATCACTTTGTCGCATAATATATGCTTCCGCTGTTAGAGGCTTACAGTCATTGATAATACTCATATCCCTATTCATTGTAATGAGAATAACAGAAGTAAAAGAACGGTAAAAGAGAGTAATTATTTTTTCAATTCATCAAAGCATTTGAATCCTTCTAAATAAGGAATTAAGTTTGTGCGACATAACGAGCAATTTTCCCCAAATTCTAATAACTTCACATAACATTTTATATGAAGATAAGGTGGTTCTTTACCATTTTGTCCGCAACATGGCATTGCGAAGCCATCTAATTCCCCGAAACAACAATGGTTTATATCAAATGGCTGAACTTTTTCTAAACAAATAAAGCACGCTTGATGGTTCATCATTGATATAATATAGAAAAAGTGATTTATTTTCATTTTTTTTGGGTTTAGCCTATCTTACGATGACATCATTCATTATTGTGGAATCGCCGGCAAAAGCAAAAAAAATCCAGCATATTTTGGGAGAAAATGTTCGAGCGAAGGCGAGTATGGGTCATATTCGAGATTTACCAGAAAATGAGTTAGGTGTTGATTTGAATCATAATTTCGCACCTCACTATAAGATTCTAACAAAGAAATCAAGTTTGGTGAATGAGTTAAAAGATGAAGCAAGAAATGCGACAACTATTTATTTAGCCACGGATGAAGACCGTGAAGGGGAAGCCATTAGTTGGCACTTAGCCAATATTTTACGTCTTCCGGTAGGAACAACGCCAAGAATGGTATTTCATGAAATTACACCAAATGCCATTCGTGAATCTTTCCAACATCCCCGAAATATCCATCTTCCTTCGGTTGATTCACAACAGACACGTCGTATTTTAGATCGGTTAGTAGGGTATAAAATTAGTCCGTTATTGTGTCGGTCATTGGGGAAGGGAAAGTTAAGTGCGGGTCGAGTTCAATCCGCCGCTCTCCGTATTTTAGTTGATAGAGAAAGAGATCACGAACAATTTCAAAATAAAACCCATATTTCCATTTTAGGAAAGTTTGGAGATTTGAATATTCAATGGAAACCCAATCAGGAAAATATGACTCCTGAATTACGTCAAAAAATTATCAATTGGATTCCTTATTTGTGGGAATTACAAAAACCAGTAGAAGTAAAGCAGGAAAAGGAAAATCCACCAGCACCTTTCACCACATCAACCCTAGCCCAAGAAGCCAGTAAGCGTCTTCATTATAATGCGAAGATGACCGCTCAAATATCCCAGGGTTTATATGAAGCCGGTTGGATTACATATCACCGCACCGATTCTGTTGCAATTGCTGATGAAGCCAAGGAGGCGATTCGAGAATGGGTTTCAACAAGTTTGGGTCAAAATTGGGTAAAGAATCGTATTTATTCATCAAAGCAGAAGAATGCGCAAGAGGCGCATGAGTGTATTCGTCCCGTTCAAGTAGATAGAGTTCCGGGTTTATGTGATGTCCCAGGAAGTCCCGAATCATCACGATTATATGCGTTAATTTGGTGTCGAACAATTGCAACACAAGTCATTCCCGCTTCTTATGAGAAAGTCCAGGCACATTGGTTTCATGAAAAACAAGCATTGGAAGGTTATTGGGAATGGGTAAATCGTCAATTAATGGAGGAGGGCTATTTACGTGTTTGGCGTCAATATTTTGGAGGGGAAGATGAAAATCAAGTAGAACCGATGATAGAGAGATGGTGGGAACGTAATCAAAATCAAGAATATCGGTTGGATGGATTACGATATGAAGAACGTCCCCAAGAACCTCCTGTTCGATATCGGGAGTCATCTTTTATTAAAGTATTAGAGCAACGAGGAATCGGTCGTCCATCAACATATGCGTCAATCGTTGGAACATTAACAGAACGACAATATATTGATTCAAAAGCAAATGTATTGGGAAGTCCGTTAGAGGTTGGTTGGGAGATATTTTTACCGACCAGTGAATCGAAAACCGGGAAGAAAATAGTGAAAGTAGGTGCGGAAAAGGGTGTTTGGAAGCCGACACCATTGGGTCGAGAGGTAATGAGTTATTTGGAGGAGAAGTTTGAAGATTTGGTGCAAGATCAATTTACAGCGACAATGGAGCATTGGTTAGATGAGATAGCAACGGAACGGACGACAATGGGTGCTGTTTTGCGAGTATTCTGGGATACACTTTCTCCTAAAATAGAGATAGCAGAGAAAAATATGCCTCAACGAGGTGTAAATCCGGTGATTGATTTGGGCGTTCATCCAGCATTCGGTCATCCTGTATTTTTGAAGAAAGGACGATATGGTTTATATGTAGAATGTGGGACATTAAAGGGTAATTTACCGGAAATGAGAGAATGGACGTTAGATGAAATCGTGGAGGCAAATATTTTGCCGATAGTGTTGGGAGTATGGAATGGAAAGAATGTTTTATGGAAGACGGGAAAGTATGGAAATTATTTGGCAGTTGAGGGAGGTGGAAATTATACGTGGGAGGGAGAGACAGTTCCAATATGGGAGGAAGTCGCCGAATATTTATCAAAACAAGGAGAGAAGAAGGTGCGTGAGTTATCAAAAACAATAGTAGCCCAAACGACAAAATATGGATGGGCTTTACGAAAAGGAACAAAATGGGCGAAACCACCAGCGGGAACAACTTTGGAAACCATTACATTAGAAGAAGCAAAAAATGCCTTTGTAATGCTTGATTCAAAAAATAAACGGAAATAACAAAATTGTTTTCTCGTTTATTTTACATTTCGAAACCCCTATTTAAAAAACTGAAACATAAAGATGAAATAGGAAAAAGAAATAGTTTTTCAATATGTCGAACGCAGAGGTCGATATTGAGGAGATGACGGAGCATCAGGAGGATACTGTAAATATTGCGACCCCTGTGGGAAGTGGTAATGAGATTCGTGATGCGACGAAAGTGCCCGCCCGTGGTTTTAATTTCGATGATTACCTGACGGTAGTGATTCGTAATCAACTGGGTCTTCCGGAGGATTGGGAGAAGGAGAATGTGAAGGTGGGTTGGTCGGTGATTGAGGAGGCATATAATGGTCTTTCCATTGAGAAGAAGACAGAGAAGGCTGATTGGTGGGAGTATATGCAGCGGAACCGTCATGGTCGCCAGAAGCGTTATGAGATTCTGTGTGAGGCATTGGAGCGTCATGGACTGAATATGCGTCATGATTCGAAACTTTGCCGTGATTTTGTATTTAAGAATCACGGTGATAAGCGAGAGATTGTGCGTAAGATGTATGTGATGAAGCAATGTTATGATAACGGGGCGGTAGCCAAGTTCAATTCGTATCTGGAAGATATGAAGCAGAAGAATCCAGCGGCAGCCCGTGCTGACCGTTTCGTGTCTCTACGTGATATGTTTTTCGATCGATTCTATCAAGATTTGGTTTTGGAGCATCCAGAGATTGACTTCCGTTGGAAGCCACATCCCAATCTGGTTTCGACTCCATCTACGGAATCACGCCAACCCTATCGTGGAGGTAGTCGTGGTCGTGGTTTCCGTGTAGGAAGCACGGATGAGCGTCCTCGTCGTCAATTCTATGGCGAGGAGCGTCCTCGTCGTGATTTCCAGAGTGGTGAGGATCGTCCTCGCCGTGAGTTCCAGAGTGGCGAGGAGCGTCCTCGCCGTGAGTTCCAGAGTGGTGCGCCCCGTGGTCGTGGGATGGGTCGTGGAGGTCTATTTCGTGGTCGTGGTCGTGGAGCGCCTGCGTCTTCTGCGTAAGAATTGATTGACAGATTGACAGACGACAGACGACAGATTTAAAGGGAATTAAAATTAAGTGAATCATCAAAAATACATTTGATGATAATTATTCATAATGGTAGATGAGAGGAAGTTATATTGGAATTTGAAGAAAATGATTCGAGAGGATCGTTCTATGAAAGATATATTGGAATGTTTATGTAAAATCAAGGAGGAAGATAAATGGGATTGGATGACAAAGCCTGTAAAGGATGCGCCTGTTCATGTGGCAGCATATTTTCAAAGGTGGGATTTAATGGAATATTTTATAAATTATCCAAGTAATGTGATAAATCCGTATCATAAGAATCATTATGGTGAAACGATTATTGATATTTTAAAAAAACATGAAGATGATATGGCAAATTATTATTTAAGAAAGTGTATGGAATTGAGAGATAAACATTTTTGCGTCAATTGTCATTGGGTATTAATGTTAGGAGGATTTTGTAAAGATTGTCATCAAGGTCAGGGTTCAAAACAACGTAATCGTTTTAAAGTTTGATAAAAATATCGAATGAGTAAAAAATGGTGCGAATTGTATTTTTGTGTGGTGGAGTCGGTAAGCGTTTCCACACAAGTCATTTATGTAAGCCTCTTTGTATGTTATATGGGACGCCGATGTTTGTTTATACGTTAAAACCTTTTGTCGAAGCAGGTTATTCTATTTTAATTGCGTATCATCAGTTATTAAAAGACCAAGGTTTTGAGAGGCAAATAAAAAAAATGTTCCCAAATGGTTCATTTGATTTTTTTGAGATTCCATATTTAACACAAGGTGCTGTGGAAACAGGATTATTAGCCATTCAGGGGTGTCTGAGTGATGAAGAGCCGGTCGTTTTCTTTGACAATGATGCGATTTATGATTTAACAGTTTTATCAAACTTACCGAAAAATTGCCCTTTTGTTGGTTATTCATATATTGAGAACCCGCAGAATTGTTATTGTTATTTAGAAATGGATCATACACAAGTTGTAAAACAAATAGTAGAGAAGCAAGTAATTTCTCATCATTATGGGATTGGTGTGTATGGTTTCCATTCTCAAAAATATTTTATCGAACAAGCAAAAAAGTTAATAGAATGTAATTATCGAATGAATGGGGAGTTCTATTTTTCGGCATTATATGATTATTTATTGAAAAAAGGTGAAGTAATTAAAGGATTATATTTTGAGAATCCTCCCAAAGTATTAGGAACGCCGAAGCAAGTATGTTTAAATCTTGAACCGAAACAAGAGTCTCGTTCTTTTTTGATTCATCCGGATGTAAAAGATCGTTATCCCGATTTTATAGAAAAATTAGAATCATTAGGACATACAGTAAAAATAGAGAAATTAGATTATGATTTTGTGATTGATGATAGAGCAATTAATCCTATGGTAGAAAATTGGCAAAAATGGCTCGGTTTCTATCATTTAGATAATATTTGATATATTTTTTTCAAAGAGGGTTGTTTTCTGCTAACCAATGTCGTCCAACAAGTTTTGGAATGAAACCATTTTTTAGACAGGGCACGAATCGTAGATGGTGATGTATATTCCCAAATATTCTTTTTGACATCACCGGGAATGAGTCCTTCTCGAAAGTAGTCATCAGCGGCAAGCCATATCCATTGAGAAGGGTCTTCAAAACTCAATCTTTGTTTTCCTTCCGCCATTCCTCTATAAAAATCAACAACAGATTTCTTAATTTTTTGTTTTTTCAATTTTTGAAGTTCTTTTGAGATAATTTGAATTACTTGTAATAGATTTTTTTGGCTGGTAGCCGTAATGATTGAAAAAGTTCCAACACCCACGTTTAAAACTGGTTCAAATCGAGATGTAATCGAATAAACAAGACCTTCCTTTTCTCGCAATTCAACGAATAAAGTGCTTCCCATACCGTCCGTTAAATAACATTGAAGCCATAAAGCGAAGTTCATCATACGAATATCGTTCGTATCTAAAATAGGGAAGTCCATTTTAATAAAAACTTGTTCTTGTGCGAGTTCATTTGGAATCCATTGAATAGCAGGACCGGGATATCCCGGGTGTTCGATACTCGCATTCATTAATTTGGGTTCATCGCCAATGCGATATAAGGTTTGATATGTATTCGGTTTATTTTTCTCAATAAACCACCAATCTGGTTGGTTCATAATGCTTGTTGCCGAAGTGCTGGCGACGCCTAACATTCCAAGTTTTTCATATGCTCTTCCAAGGACAGTTTGATTCCATTTACGGTCAAGTAATTTACGAACCATTTTTTCAGTCTTTTTGGGGCTGGGGAGGTCTCCAATGATTACTAAGAACATTCGATGTGGTTGATAGTATTGACCGAGAAATCTTAGAACATCGGTTAATTGAATGGAACGAATCGTGTCAGGCGAACCACCAACAGGGCGAGCATAAGGTGTATTCGACCAAACCCAAGCATTGGAGTCAATTTCGAGAACATCACGAGGAGTTTTCTGGTCGAGTAATATTTCCTGAACGACAACTTCTTTTTCGGGTTCAAATTGGTTTTCCGGAAATACACTATCAAACATCATTTCACCCATTATTTCAAGCCCTTTCGTCCAATGACGAGAATCAATATGTAAATCATACCACGTCCTTTCTTGTGATGTATGAGCGTTCGAATACGCACCATATTTATCAATCAACTGATTTAACTGCATAGGTGAAGGGTGTTTTTTTGTTCCTTTAAATAGCATATGTTCGACAAAGTGAGCGAGACCGAGTCGGTCGATAGGGTCGTAGAGGCTTCCACAATTGATAAACCAAGATATGAAGACACTATGATCGAAGGTATCATTAATACATAGAATTGGGATTTGATTAGATAGACGGAAGAAAATGGAAAATTCTTTTGGATGCCCTAATTTAGGGACTATCTTCATATCTATAAAGGATTGTAAAAATAAAATAGAATCAAAAAGTAGATATGACAGAAAGTGGTAGTAATATTCCAGAATATGGTTTAGGGACGTTTATGCGTTCGTTAAATCCGTTAGGTTTAACTTCAACAATTTATCATTTGCGATATTTCTTATGGGCTATTTTTATTTCATTCGTAATCGTCCAATTTTCAATGCCCGGGTGGCATACTATGTCCTGGGCTTCCCTTGGGTTCTTAACCCTATGTTTTTACTTAATATTTACAGCCACACCACTTTTACAAGCAAGTCCGTATTTTATGCCGGCGCTAAGTCCATTTCCAACGACTCTTGGTCTTGACGGAATTAGCAAAGAAGCAAGAAGTGCCGGAACGATTTAATCATTGAAAACGCACCAGTCGTGCGTTTTCTATTTTGAAATTACTTATTTAAAGACTGTTTTTAAATTGGATTCAAAAATAAAGTTGTTAAATAATAGGATATTATGACACAAGCAGGGATATATGATACATATTTAAAAGATAATCCATCTGCCGTCCAGAAGATTATTCAAAAGAATGTCGTTCCCAAGAATAAAAATCAAAATAAAAAATTTTTAGATAATTGGGATAATGTTAGCAAACAATGGATTTCGTGGCTTCAAGCTGGTTCTAATACAAATCCCCAACAAATTCCTTTTATTGATACAAAATATCTTCAACCAAAACCAACCGCAAATGCTCCCGTATCAAATGTTGTTGCGACACTAAATGTTGTTGCGACACCAAATGTTGCGCCAGTTGCGCCAGTCCAGAGTGGTGGTGAAGATAATTTGCGAAGAGACTTTTTATCGTGGAAGCAGAGTTCTCCTTTTCAGTTTAATATAGGAATGCCGAAAGACCAGACAGAAAATATGTTATCAAAGTTTCCACAAATATTGGAAGATGCGGGTGCAGCCCGAAAAGTCATTCGTGAATGGGTGATTACGCAAAACTTAATGCCCCCTGAGAAATCCAATCAAAATAAACAAATGACCTTTAATAAAATTGTTAAAAATTGGCATGATGAAATCGTTAATTATTTAACATTTTCCAAAATGATAGAAACGGCACGAAAACAATGTGTGCGTGATTTTATTCAAATCAAAAAGTTAAATGATATTCCCCAAACAGAAAATCTCAAATTTTATTATGACCTTCTCGCTTGGAAGCAAGGGCAAGGTTTTAACGGTCTCATTGGTTATCTCCAACAAATATCACAACAAATTCAACAATCTGGGATTCGTGGCGAACAAACCTCTAAACTGCAACAACAAGCACAAAAAATTCTCGAACAAATTGGCGCAAGCACTACCCAATCATATACTTCATCGTCATCCCCGTATAGTTCATCGTCTTATGGTTCATCGTCTTATGGTTCATCGCCATATGGTTCATCGTCTTATGGTTCATCGTCATATGGTTCATCGCCATATGGTAGTCGAATGTATGGTGGTGCGTTTATGCCACAAATAGATTCATTACAGCAACTTCGTTCTAAATTGGATAATATACGAGCAGAGGAGCAAAAGAAGGCATTTTTAATGCAACATCGTGCCACATTCGATCAGATTCGTTCATCATTTACATCCTTATATCCCTATTTGAAGTCCTTTTTACTTTACAGTTGGTTGGTAATGATTCAATTGGATATTCTTTGTTTGATCCAATTTTGGCGTTCATTCTTTTTGGTGAATGCGTTAGAGTCGAAAGAAAGTGTCTGGAATTTTGCGTATTCGTGGAATGCGAAGAGATGGGAAGAACGTCTTACTCAATGGAAAGATATTGACATTACGTGGGGACCGTCCCCTTCTTTTATGGAGAAAGTGGATACACAACTTTTATCCTTAGAGAATCAAACATGGCGTGATTTAAAGAGTTATTTGATAGAGGGGGATACGGCAAAACCGATTGAGAACTGGTGGGATTTATTCGAACAGAATTTAATAACAACGGAGCCATTTTGGAATTCGATATGGAACTGGGGTGGTTGGATTGTTCCATCTTTGGTATCAAAGCCAGTAGAATGGTTAAAAGTTCCAACTGTTTTATATTGGAATACTTGGACGAATGAGATTAAATCGCAAATTCAAGTTATTCAGTCAAATATGTTAGAAGGGAGAAAACTGACAAATACGAATAAGGTAAATCGAAATTTGAGATGGAAGGCGGAAGTCGGTGTGAATAGTGGGATTCAATCAATTTTACAATGGGCGGATGCCGTTCAAGTTTGGAAAAAGAGTCTTTTACTTTGGAAGCAAGAGTATGAAACAGCAACTGATAAGCAAGCGGTTTGGGCGAAGTTCCAGCCATTATTACAAAGGGTAAATGAAATCCAAAAGACTTGGTGGGTTTTACTAAATGCGATTCCGATGGGTTCATTAGATTCCCGTCGATATTGGAATTATTGGTGGGATTTACAGCGTTTCTTCCTCCAATATTTCTATTTTTCGATTACACCCGAGCAAGAAATCAAATTATATGAGAACACGTTCCGTTATGGATATAATCTTAAAACCAAACAAGGCACGTTTTCACCCGAAGGGCGTCAATACCTCCAAGCCCTTCGTCAAAATCCCCAGGCTCGTTCTCTCGTTGATAAGTTAATACGCACACCCACATATCCTCTCATTGTAGCGCAAGACGGTTCGAAAGATTTTGTATTTTCGTGGCAACCACAGACGAATCAGGTTTTACGTTCCTTAGATGTAGAAACTTTATGGAGTCCATCTTGGAATTTCTTTTCTTTTTGGCAAAATCTTTTTGTTTCTCTCGGTTTATGGGATACAACAAAAAAGACTGCCAAAGCCCATTTATTCCTTCCTGTTCGCATTGTCAATCAGGATTATTGGATCTGTTTAGAACAATTATGGAAACAGTTAGATAAGGAAGTTTCATTACAAAAAACGACGGGTTTGTCAGTGCCAGCCCCAGCAGGTGAAATGCCAGTTTTCTTTAACTATAATCAATTATTTACGGCATTAACAAAGCCTCTTCCACAGAAACGGCAACAAAATTTAACGGCAGTAAAGACAACACCAGACCGTCCTTTACCGGCAGATTGGGCGACACTTTTCCAAGCCAATAAAGTAAAGCCGTGGATTGTTTTATCATTTACGCAGCAGCAAGTTTCAAACGGCATTTGGTCGGTAGATAGTATGCCGGCTTTGACGAATTTACAGAAAATGCCACCAGCACAAATCTTAGATGTAGCAAAGAGGACGCATCCACTGATTTGGATAAGTTGGGTGGCACGGTTATTATTGGGACAATGGACGCCAATTACACCGACAGCGTTAGTGTTAGATAAACGTCAGCCAAAAGGGCAAACTTGGGAACAACAAGCCACAATGGTAATGACGGCATTAGACCAAGAAATCAAGAAGGATGAAAACTTTTATCAATTTGGACCACAAAACCGTAATGCGTTGGGAATAAATAAGGGGACGCAATGGTGGAAGATAGAAACACAAGGTGAAGCGAAAGGCGATGATAGTAAAGTTCGTAAATGGTTATTAGAACAAGAACGAACTGGTGAGATATGGTCGTTTAAAAAATCTGTATCTACATAAAAATGAACCAAGTTCAACAAATATTTCGAAATACAAGGAATGAAATATCAAAAGCATTTTTTGATGTTATGAATACAATCGCACTTTTGTCAAGAAATCAAATAACAGATCAAATCTTAAAAGAAAGTTTAATAAAAGAAAAACTATTACAATTAAAAAAAATACTTCAAAAACAGGAACAATATATAATAAATTATTTTATTGATTCAAATTATGATTTATTATTAAAACTAAAATTTCAATTAATTGATTGGGCTAAGAATTATCCTTGGTTGCGTTCTCAACATGATATCATTTTAGGGAATATTTTAAATTTAAAAGGAAATCAAATGGAAATGGGAATTACGAGAACCTTAAAAGAGTTTGTAAAAGGTATTACTTATTTTAAAGAAGAGCGTAATAACCAAGCAAAACCGGTTTATCATCGTTTTCATTCTTGTAGAAGAAACACATCGTTTGATTGTAATGACCGAATACGGTTATATAAATGTTATTTAGAGAGGTTAATTTATAATGAAATATTTAAAAATAATCATTATTATTTTGAGGGTAAGATTCCGTTAGAAGTGAATATACCAAATGTGAAACAAAACGAACAACATCTTTATCAAATAAGTAAGTTAGAAGATAATTTCAAAAAATGTTTTTCAGGATTGCGATTTATCGTTCAATTAGAATTTAGTAATTTAATACCATATTATTTGCGAGTTTTTTATTATATGAATGATGAGTTTGTATTTGTGGAGGAGTTTGAGAAGAGCCCAAGTATAGATTTATCAAATAAGTATGCGAGTTATGTAAATTGTTATCGATATGATGGAAAAGGTAAAGAGATAAAGCGGAAAGTTCAGGGATATGATTTTGAGGTAGATTGGGAGAATCCTTTTATAAAATAAAATCATTAGTAAAATCAGAGAGTAATACTCTGTGATTAGAATATGTCAAATACATGGGATAGCAATTTTCCAAATGTTGTAAGTATATCCGCCGATACAATTAAACCAATACCAGAATTAGATAATTCTTTTTGTCTTCCTTACTTTCCGTGTGTTAATAATATCACGGAATCTTCCCCGTCAAATATTAATTTAACAGAATTCTACTCAAAAAAAGATGAAAAAAGTCTGTTAGATTATGTAAATACTTTGGATAAAAACTCATTAACCGTAAAGATTGGTTATTTAATTGCGAAATCCAGAATGAATGTGAAATTATCGGGAGATCAGAAAAAGATAGAAGACCTTTTTAAATTGGGAGAAAAGGGTAATTGGCGTCCGTGGGTCGAGTATATGGTTCAGGTGGAGAACGAGAAGGTAGCACAGGATAAGTTAGGAAAGCAATTACAATCATTATTCGAGAAGCAGGCAGATATGGTTCAATCTTCTATTACAGAGGAGAGACAGGTATCATTTAATCCTTTATGGGATGAAATTAAATTTCGCTTGAAAGGTAATAAAGATGTTGATACAATACCCGATTATATGAAATACATTCAAAATACGTTAAGTTCTAAATTGGCGAATAACAAGTCATTTTTATCGGTGGCATTAACAACTTGTAAGACAGATGAAAATGAGGATTTAATGAGTCAATATTTAAGTTGGTCGCATATTGATTTCCGTGCTGTTCCGTCAGGTTCTTCTGTTGCGTGGTCTGGTTATACATCATTCCGTTTATCCAATTTGTTAGAAAAGCAGAATGAAGATAATCGTCGTTTTAAAAATATTCGGGAAGATAATTCCTCTAAAACAGAATTAATTCGTAGTTTGTTAATTCGTCCTTTATCATCTTTATATGAGTTAGCGGATATTGATGAAATTGTGTTGGATAGTCCAATTGAGCGTTTTAATGCTTTGACGACTCAAAGTGGCGTTCAATGGTATTCCAGTATTATAGACAATAAACCACAAGGTGTTCGTCTTACCCATTTCAGTAATTTGAAGTATTATTTACATTATTGTAGTGTGCGTATGGGTAAGGGAGACCGTGGTGGTTTTTATGGTTGGCTACAATTTTTATACTTTTTAGGCAGTGATATTGTTGCTTCATTACAGGATGCGGTCGCTCAGGTTAAAGAGAAGTTGGAGATTTATGTGGAAGATCACGAGAGTGAGAAAGACACCGTAGATCCAGTATTGGATTATTTGGGTTCATTAAGTGCGCAGTTAGATAAGTTTTTCGATTTTTGGGTTAATCGTATGCGAACGCAATATGGGTTAGTTCCGCCACCAGGTTTAGAAAATGATCCCAATTGGTCGATGGGTTTCCGTCAGTTTAGTATGAATGAGTTAAAAGGCGGTGATGCTACGGAAAACTTATTATTATTAAATAACAATCGGGGTCGTGGTCGAGGTAAGAGAGGTCGAAATGATTTCCCTCGTGAAAAGAAAAAATCCGTAATGATGGCGATTCCCAATTATATAATTTGTCATCAAATTGAGGGGCGGAAGTTATGGCCCCTTGAATCCATTCCGGAATCGAGTATTATGAGTGTGAAGGATACAAAGTCGGCTTTTGCGGGTTTAACGAGCACGCCAGTAATCAGTGTGTTTTCAGCAGTAGGACAGCAAGCACAACAATCTCAACAACCAGTGATGGGATCACCAGTGAATCCGTTGTATGAAGCACCAAATGCTTCAAGCATTCAAAGCGAACTTAAAACAGTTAGAGATGAAATCGAGGATTTACTAACAAACAAGCAACCAAAAATACAAGGTTTGGATATCCAAGCAAAAGGAAACAATGGTAAGTATAAAGAATTATTCGAAGCATTGAAAGCAACCGCAGAAGAACTTCAAAATGAACTTAAAAGAAAAAAAAATGTTGATCTTAATATATTACGTGATCTTCAAGAAGAATTAAGTGAAGCGTATAAAGCGTTAAAAGGTTCATTCGAAAATGCCACCAATTATAAACCAATCGAAGCAGGGATCGTAAAGTCTGTTAAAGAAATCGCAGGTAAAGTTTTAGACCAGGGAAAGAAACCATATACAGAAATTGCGAGTATGGCTGGTGGTGCTGGCGATAAGAAAAAGAAGGACGGTCGTAAAAAACGAAGAGAGGGTGATAGAGACCGTGATAATTATGTTCGTGGTTCAACCCGAGAGGGTAAGTATCTTCGTCAGTTAGAAGAGCGAGAGATTTTTGAGCGTAAAATGGCAGAGCGTCAAGAGTATCCATTTACCGGAGTTTCCGTAGAAATAACAGACAAGGAAGACAGTATATTTTGGTTGCGTGAGTTTAAGGTATCTTATCGATCGGATGAAGGTCGTTTCGATGATATTAGTTTCAAGTGGTGGTCTGGTTCGGCGAGGACGATAGACAATGATCCATTTTATTTGGGAGGAGCGGGTGTTCGAATTGAGGGTGAATCATCATTTGGTTGTGGTATATCTTATGTTTTATTGGCGAATCGTTATGCGATTCTGCAGAAATCGAGCACTTATGATTTTATGAAAGTGTTAAGTAATTGTTTAACTTTATCCATTCCCCAATCACAACCACTATTAAGCGCCGCTGATATTCAACAATATGCCTTAGAAGCATATAATTTCTTATTGGTCGCTATCAAGGAGTTTGGAGTCGTTCAAGCGAAGACATCAAGAAAGTCGAATGTTCCTTCTCGTTCTCAAATTTTGTTTGAATCTGCTTTATTAACTGCGATTCAAAAACAATGGATAGTAATGTTATCACTTCCAACAATAACAATAAGTAATAATACAGAGAAAACAAAATTTTATAATAATTTAAAGAAGTTGGGTATGAATTATGAGACACAATCGAAGGGTTTATTCGGTTTATTGAAGATATCAAGAGAGATGTTTAACAAGGTAATTACGGACAAGATGGGTCAAATTATAAATATGGAGATACCACAGCCACCGATTCCAGGTGTGAATACTTCGGGAGTATCTTCATCGGGAGTATCTTCATTATCGAGGCAACAGACACCAGGTTTCAAGACAATATTGGATCAAGTGGATGGGATTGTAGGGGAAGACAGATATTGGCAAAGTTTGGTAGATCAGATGGGTGGTCGTAAAGTGTATATCCCATTTATACGAGATTCGGGAAGAGTTTTGACAGTGGATTATGTGTTAGATTATTTACAAGTAGGGCTTAATGCGAAAACAATTGTTCGGCAAGGTAGGGGAGTTGATTTTTCACGTTTATTAGCGGGATCAAAGGCAATTAAGAGTGGTAAAGATTTTGCGAATGTCATTGGTGATGGTGATACGATTGTGGCGAATAATCCGTTAGAAAAAGCGAATTCGAGAACGTGGCGACGAACCAGTGTTGATATTATGCGAAAGTATATTATAATGCGTATGAGACAAATTAATCGTGAGGCGGATATCCCGGGTCAAGTATTTACACCCGCCAATTTCCGTCGAGTATGGTTTGAGTTAATGATAAATACGGTTGCGTATCAAACAATGATGCAAGCGCCTTGGTCGTCAAAGACGAGTCGTTTGAAGGTATTACTCATTCAGCAATGTGGTAGCAAGACAGGTTCATATATGGAGAAATGTCCTATTATTTTTGCCAGAACAAATATGGCAACGTGGATGGGAGCAAAAGGGCTACCATTACCGGGTATGGATTGGAGTTCGGGAATGATGAAGTTCCGTTCGAAGCCGACATTAATAGAGAGTGTGATAGAAACGAAGAGACCAGGTGTTGGATTACAACTATAAAAAAATGAATATATTTATTTCCAATAGGATTTATTGGAAAAAATGAGAGATGAATTGGAAGCATCTTTTATTTTGTTAGGTTTAACGAATCGTCATCGCCTGATGCGGAATTGGTTTTGCGGGCATCATTGTCGAGTTCATTATGCGAAGGGTTTATGTTGTTCGTGTTATCATAATCCGTCCGATTTGGTGAGTCAATGGTTGTTTTGGAGCAAGAAGGGTCATCGAGAGAATGAGTGTGGTCATTCTGGTCTGCCTCATCGAGCAAGGGGAATGTGTGCGAGGTGTTATAGTAATTGGAAGCGTTTTCGTCGTGATATGAGGAAGCAGAACCAATTAAATTTTCGTATTGATAAAGTTGGAGAATGAATCCCCAATTTGGTTCGATACACGGTCTTCGTGCGAGAACAAAATCGAGAGATTGTTGGTAATTCCATTTATTTTTATTCATAAGGTATGCGATGACGATGGTAGCGGATCGTGAGACACCTGCGTAGCAGTGAATAAGAACGGTTTGATGATTGAGTAGGTGATTATCAATCCATTGAAATGTTTGATGGAAGAATTTTTTAATATTTGTTTCGGGGTAATCTTCAATATGAATGATGAGGCGGGGAATATGAAGAACATCGGGAGGTGGGTTTTGAGGAAGTAATTGAAGAACGGCGTGAATATTAAATTGATGTAAGGTTTGAGGATTCCATCCTGCGTTGATATTACCGAGAAATAGGTTGGGTATAATTTCGTCGAGATCGGGCATTTTTTCTTTGAGCGCCTCCTTGAATCTGTTCTGGTAGAGATTGAGAAGAAGTTCTGGCGAGTCCTTTTTCCACGCAGAAATAGAAGCAGGGTAAAATGTATTGATACCCGGAATATTTGCGGTTTGCTTTAAGAGGTTCGGTAATCAATTTTCCGGATGCGTCTAATTCGGTTGCTTCTGTGCGTCCTGGTTTATGAGACCATTTACCTGTTTTATCTTGACGGTAGAAATGATAATCGACATCATCTTTTTTAGGGTCAATCGCAATAAATGCTTTATGGAATCCTTTGGGACATTTAGCCCCAAATGTGGTAAGAACGAAACTGGGGTTATCTTTACGTAATCTTTTAAGAAAACTGGCGCAATGATATTTATCTTCATCGACACCCTCAAATCCGGAGAAGTATCCTGGTTGTGCTTTTCCGTCTCGATGAGGAGATAGAGTATCCGTAGCGTAAGAATAGCAGTTATGATGAGAAATAATTTTTTCGATTTGATTCCATTTACGAGGATTCCAGTCTGGTTCAGCGCCCGTAATCGGGCTTATTTTAGGCTGAGTTTGTTTATGAAGGAATGCGTTATTTTCGTATTTAATTTTATCAAATTTGCGGAAGTGTGGAATTACCATACCTAATTATAGGTTTGATATTCTTTCAAAAATGGTTAATTATTTGT
>Ga0172365_10001470_pt1 | contig 17089 bp, 29 predicted proteins | sample LakKivSesite48cm_FD_114535 | JGI IMG/M metagenome (GOLD analysis project Ga0172365, IMG submission 114535) | Sediment microbial communities from Lake Kivu, Rwanda - Sediment site 48cm | ecosystem: Environmental > Aquatic > Freshwater > Lake > Sediment | place: Rwanda: Western Province, Lake... | reverse complement strand
GAATATCTAAAAGATTTATAATCATCGTGCAACCAAACCCTCATGCCTTGATTTCTTATTTTATTCAGAAAGACGAGTGGGAATGGGAAAGACCCTACGATGCAGACACATACATAAAGGTTTTCGAGAGTCTGGGTTTTAATTGTATTTATCAGTCATGGATTAATTTTCATGAACAGTATTATCTGATTTTCGAGAGGGCGAAAGGAGTTTAACTTTCGTGCCGAGAAGTCTCCTTTCGCAAGATGGGAGATGAGAGGCGTTAGTTATATATTCTTTCTTTTTCATATTATACCTTGTAGGGCAGGGACTGTCCGAAATTACGCCTTTGGATGACCGTGTAAGACCTTCGGGCTGTGGTCTGTGAATCTGGTAGTAGTTCACATGTTAAACGTTAAATAATTTTTGGTGATTATGTATGAAGTTGGGTGCTTTGCTTTCCGAAATCAAGGGTAAGCAATCTCGGTTGGCGAGGCTTATGGAGACGAGCAAAGAGACTATGTATGTTGAAGTCGGTAAGAAACCCAAGTTGGATTATAAAGAAGTGTCGGAAGAAATAGACAAATTGGTTGGAGAAATACGACAGTTGAAACTCAAAGTTATGAAGACCAACTTGGAAAACATTGTTCAATATCCACTGCCAAATCCAAAGATGTCCCTTGCTGAAGCAATCATGAAGGTTGGCGACCTAAGAAGTCTTATCAGTCACAAATCTGGTCTAATCAAATATTCCAGAGTCAATCTGTGGGATGAGGACAAGAAGATAGATTACAAACCACAGGTCGAGGAAAAAAATATCGAAAAAGAAATCGAGGACTTGAGCAGGGAAAAAATCAAACTCGACAACGCCATCCAGAAGGCGAACTGGTCTGTCGAGGTCTAACTCATGCTGATGGGGAAAGGGTAAGTGGGCGAAATAATCCAATACTGATGCAACAATAGTAGCATGGGCAGACGTGCCGATTCAAGGATTAAGGATGCTCTGTTCATGGGTCAAGAATAATGGCTGAATGCTCAAAACATAATACAGTGTAGGGTTATTATCTCCCCTTCCCGATTCCCATCTTTTTACTTATGAGTATATAATTTTTTTCTATCACACTATACACATAGGAATAGTGTTAGACTTTTAAAGTTCAAAATCTAAAGATTTTGTAGGTGATAAATATACCGAAATATAAAGAGGAGTATGTCGACCCATTAGAAAGGGTATGGAAAGCAGGATTTAAGTTTGTTGTGATTTTAATTTTTGCAGGAATAATAATAACATTGGTATCAAGTTTTTGGACAACAATTCCAGCAGGTTCAGTAGGAGTGAAAGATGTTTTTGGTAAGGTCAGTGATACAGTCTATGGTTCTGGGTTCACGTTGAAAGAACCTTATGCAAAGATTAGAATTTTCGATATGAAAATACAGAAAATTTCTTTGCAGAACATAGAAGCATCCGATAAGGAAGGACAGAAAGTCTATGCAGATATTGTTTTGAACTTCAAAGTTAAGGATAAGGATTCTGCGAGAAAAATTTATACGACAATCGGAGACCCACAAACTTATGTGAAGACTCTGGCATTGGAAGAAAAAACACAGGAAGGTTTCAAGGGTGTGACAGTTAAATATGGTGCGTTGGAAATTCTCGAGAAGAGAGATGAAGTGAAAGAGAAGGCAAGACAAAATATTTTCAACAGACTGCCAGTAGATATTTTAGATGTAGAATCAATAAGCATTATTGATATTAGATATACCAAGAGTTTTGATGATGCAATCCAAAGAAAGAAGGATGCAGAACAATTAGCATTAGCATCCGAAAAAGAAGTTGCAGTTACAGAAGCAGAGGCAAAAAAGAAAGTTGCAACAGCACAAGGTGAAAAACAAGTTGCAATTCTCAAGGCAGAAGCAGAGGCAGAAGCATTGAGGATACAAAAGGAAGCGATAGCAAATGCCCCAGAACTTTTGGAACTTAGAAAGATTGAGAGAGACAAAGAAGCCATAAATAAATGGGATGGAAAATTACCAACTTGGATAACAAGTGGAGGACAAATGCCATTTATAAACATTCAAAGTCCAACACAATCGACAGTTTCAACTGGTGGTGGTTAATAATTTTTTATTTTTTTAATTTTTCAAAATAGGTGATGAAAATTAAAAAACCAACAAGAAAAAAAATTAGAGAATGGTTAATAAGTGAGATAGAAGAAGATATAGAAGAATTAGAGAGGAAATTATTTGAAAAGAACGAGGATTTAATAATTGCTCTTACAAATAAATTTACAATCAAGGAAATTCATGATTATAAAAAAACAGATTGGTATATTGATGTGAAAGCAATAAATGACAGTTATCATTTTTTTGTCGACAAAAAAACTTGCAAAAATAAATATGAAAAAGAAGGATGGACATGATAATTGTAAAAATAACATGCAGGAGTTGTGAAAGGAAGACCAAACTTCTGATAAAAACAACACAGGAAGTTAATTTTTATCATTGCCCCATTTGTGGGTCAAAAAATACAATTTTTGAATTGGTGACGAAATGCCGAGTGGTTACGAAAATATAGATTTAACTTTAAAAACCAAAATATTTTTGTGGTAGAATGGAAGAAATAATAATAGATAAAGAATTTCATGAATTAATTCCACCTTTACACGAAGAGGAATATAAACAACTTGAAGATAGTATAATGAAAGAAGGATGCCGAGATGCTTTGGTTTTATGGGGTAAAATATTACTTGATGGACATAATAGATTTGAAATTTGTAAAAAAAATAAAATTCTTTTCAAGACAACTCAGAAAGAATTCAAAGATAGAAATGAAGCAAAAATATGGATAATAAAAAATCAATTTGGAAGAAGAAATATTAATGCTTACCAAAAATCTCTTCTCGCTATAAAACTAAAATTTATTTTTGAGGAATTGGCTAAAGAGAAACAAAAAACTCATACAAAAGAGGGTTATCAGAAATCTGATAAACCTGTCCATACACTAAAAGAAATTTCAAAAATAGCAAAAGTATCGCATGATACAATTCATAAAGTTGAAAAGATAGAAAAGGAAGCAACACCAGAGGAAAAAGAACAACTCGAAGAAGGAAAAGCATCAATCAATGAGATTTATATGAAAGTTCGTAGAAAGAATAGAATTATTCCACCTTCACCACCAATTCCAGAAGGAAAGTTCAACATACTTTACGCAGACCCACCATATAAATATGATTTCTCTCTAACTGTTAGCAGGGAAATAGCACAAAACTATCCAGATATGACAACAGATGATATTTGTGCGTTGAAGGATAAGTTGCCGATAGATGATAATGCTATATTATTGTTGTGGTGTCCAGCACCAAAATTAAAAGATGGTTTGAGAATTATGCAAGAGTGGGGTTTCACTTACAAAACACATGCTGTGTGGGACAAAGTAATTAAGGGGATGGGATATTGGTTTAGAGCAAGACATGAATTATTATTGTTAGGAGTGAAAGGGAAATTTTCACCACCAGACCCAAGTAGTCTTTTTGATTCAGTTATAGTTGAAAAAAGAACAGAGCATAGCAAGAAGCCAGAAAAAGTTTATGATATGATTGAAAAAATGTTTCCACAAGGAAAGTATCTCGAACTCTTTTCAAGAACCAAAAGAAAGAATTGGATTGGTTGGGGTTTAGATTATCCGAGTGATAAGAATGGTTGAAATAACAGAAGATTTTAATAACGAGAAAACAGCATCAGAATGGTTCAACAAATTTTACGAGAAACATTTCAAAGCAATAGACATTCTTGATGTGACAAAAGAAGAAAAATACCAGAAGATAGGGATTGACAAGATTTTATCTCTCGATAATGGTGAGAAGATAGAAGTCGAGGAAAAAATAAGAAGTTGGAAAAACAAGGATTTCTTCAAGAAAGACATATTGTTTGAATATTGGCACTCAAAGAACAAATGGCTTGGTTGGGTATTCATGACAAGAGCAAAATATTATGTTTATGGTTTGGCTAATGAAAATATAGATGGTTTTGGCGATGATATGAGAGTCGTGGATTTACAGCCAAATGGAAATCCAAATTCATTCAAAGTTTTCATAAGAGGGAATATATGGGAAACTGCTAATTCGAGAACAACAAAAAATGGCATTGAACTTTATAGGACAAAAAACTTTATTGTTCCAATTATAGAATTAGGTGATTGGGTAAAAATCATACAAATATGATGAAGAATGCAATCGCTGAGGTGTTTACATGGAAGGCGACCAAAAAAGTGAAGAAAAAGTGGAAAGTGAAGAGATAATTCATGAAGAGGCTATAGACAAAGAGGTGGGAAAATGCCCAAAGTGTGGAAGCAGAAAAATAAATTATGTTTTTACCAAAAGAGGAATGTCAATCAAGTGTTCCGAGTGCCAGTGGGATTCCCATTATCTTGCCGATGTGTTAGAGCATAAAAACAGGGAATTGGTTGTAATCCAAAAACTGAAGGAACTCTGTCCACATTTGTTGTTTGTCGAAAATACTCCGATAGATTCTGATTTAATTTCAGGAAAATTAGGAAACCAAGAAGTGCGTTATGATGCGAGTGTGTTTTGGTTCTCTGATAAAATTGACAAGATAAAAGTGAGTATAGTTCAGAACATAGACCATAAAAGATATTTGGAGACAGACGAACAATATCTTCAAGGGAGAATTTCTGTGTTTGAGTATCTCAGTAAAATAAATTCGCTGTTAATCTTTTATTTACCAAATGAACCGATAATGGAAAAGCAACTCGGCATAGCGTCATGCAAGGAGTTGAAGAAGTTTGCTATAGAAGTCAAGGATAGGTTTGGAAATCAACAACTTAGTATTCCCAAAGAAATAAGACCTGCCCTGATAAGTTTTGACAGAGAAAAGATTGTCTCCATGTTGCACAGGAATTTGTGGAAAGTAATCAAGGAAAGAAGGTATATGTTCTAATTCACTTCTTGAAAACAACCCCAGTCATCGTTGGGTCGAGTATGACATCGACACCCATCATCCTCTTGACGGTCTGCGCAACATCCGTCATGAAGTCGAACCACTCTGGTGTCGGCAACATTCTTTTGTCAAAACCGAACTTGTTGGCATCATCCTTGTATGTCAGGCTTCCCTTCACTATGCATTCGTTGATTCCTGCGACTGTCTTTTCTGGCGTCTCCTTTGAGTTCTTGAACCTGAGTATGACCTGACCCATAGTCTTTTGCTCTGTCGGTTTCTGCTCTTCTGGTTCGTATGGTTTGTATGTCAGCGTCTCCTTCGAGAGTGGCTTAACCCAGTCCCTCTTCATTATCCTTGCCCTGCCTTCCTTCGCAATACCATGAATCCTTGTTGAACTCAGACCGAATTTTTTTCCGACCTCTTCCCAAGATTCATAGGGATGGTCGTTGAGATAATCGACAATCTTTCTGTCTCTGTCACGATTGTTTTTCAATTTCTTTTTGATTGCAACAACACTTTTTCTCGGTTTTCCGACACTGCCCATCTTTTTGCCGACTTTCCATTCTGTGATTGTATTTGGACTAAGCCCTATAAGGTTTGTTATTTCTATGTCTTTAGCCTTCGGAAAATCCTTTTTATAATCTTTATAGAACTTCATAAAGTCCTTCTTGAATGATGTTGGATACATCATTCTTCCAAGCGAATCCTTCGGGCAGGATTTCAGGATGCTCTTCAACTCTTCGATGGTTTTTTTTCTGCTCTCAGCAGGAACTTCTACAGGAACAGGAATCTCCATTTTTTTTAGTCTGCCTTCACCCAAAACAGCCTCTTTTTTGAATGTATTGATTATTTCTATGGCTTTTTCGAGATTTTCGTGGTCTGTATCTATTTCAAAAGTGATTTTCATGTATAATATTGGTTTGTTAAACTTTAAAAACCTAACATTTTTCTATTTTGTAGGAAAAAATCAGTATTTATCCACTTCTTCCCTTTCCAGTTCTGTTGTCGTTATCCCAAGAATCTCACAGAGTTCTGCAATCTTTTTCCTTAACTTTTTGTATTTTTCCCTGTTTCTTCTTATGATTTTCCTTATGTCCTTCTCATAGGGATAATGCTCTTCGCAGAAACCATCGAACCAATCCTTCTTCTTGCATTCAACGACTTTGCATTTTGTCATCATTTTTCACCTGTTTTTTCATCCCATTTATAATCATCAACAACTTTTTGAGGACTGTCGACAACATAGTTTTTGGGTATGTAAATCTTTCCTTTTCCCTTCCTGAATGGTTGAACCCAAATTATCTGTCCCCTCTTATGAGTCCATTTTGCACTCACCAAATGTTTGAAATGACCCCTAACATCAAACTGGTATCTGTATTCGGAATGTGGCTGACCCTTTGCACCACCAAGTATGTATTCCTTCGGATATTTCACTTTCAGGAGATAGAACAAAGGTGGCAGATTCTTTCCAGTCTGTTGAAGATATTTCTTCTGTTGCTTCATGCTTCTGTAAATCGGTGCATACTCGACAGTATCATTTGAGTTGATGAAATTGATTAGGTTTATTGTGAGGTTTAGTAATTTTTGTAATGCATTAGCAACTTTATTGATTGGTTTCTCGTATAGTTTCATCTTGCTTATTTCAAATTCTGATATGAATTCTGGTAACAACGTTGAATCAAAAATTATATTTGAATATTCAAAACCACTTGCTAATTGTTTTTCATAAAATTCTTTCTCTTTTTCATCATATCTATCTGGATGATTTTCAAAATCTCTTTTTGTTCTGTTTGCATCAGTTATAAAATTGATTTTAAAAGTTGTTTTTGGGTTCATCTTTTCATAATATTCCTTAAAATTTTCTGACATTGTTTTTTGTTCTTTTTGTGATTCAAGCGTTTTTTGTATTTTTTCCTTTGTGTAATCCTCATCCCAAATAATCATAATCCCATGAAGCCTGTCATCAATCTCAACCAGATTGTGGTCAGGGTCTCCTGTAATCATTCTTATCCATTTGTCATAACTTACATTCATAAACTCCTCTTGATTTTTTGGTATAGCCATTTTGATTGGGATTGGGTCTTCAAATGTAATCATAATCCTTTTGAATGGACTCTTCATCGAAATCTTGAAGTCCTGCTTGATATGTTTCTTCTCGTAAAAGTGTTCTGCTATGTCAGACTCCAAAACAAAATCCTTCGCTTCCTTGATTGTCTCCAACATCTCAAAACAATTGGAATAGGTGACATAATGCTCAACCCCAGACACTTCAGTCAAAGGTTGGTTCATTAAATCTGGATATTCACTGAGTATCGCTTTCATTTCAAGTTGTAGTTGCTGTGCCAACTTCTGGCTCAATAAATTATGACTTAAATATGATGTGCTGTATTTCATTCTTTTTTCACCTCTTTTTCACAAGTGCAAACATCTAATCTCTCTCTCAAATGTCTTGGCACTGTGACTGCTATCCTCTTACCACACTTTTCGCATCTCATTTCACCAACACTCATGCTTTTCTTCAACTGTTCAAGACCTTTCATTAAGGCAATCCTATAAAAATCTGACTTCTCGATTTTCGGTATGTAACTCGGTGTCTGCTTGATTATCTGTTCCATCAACTGATTAGCCTCTTTCAATATCTCATCATTTATTCTGAATGAGAGAGGCTTCAATCGTTCATTAGTAATCTTCTTTTTCTTCATCTTCGACCACCTTAGATTTTATTTTAGTTCTACCCTTAATCATCCCTTCATCATCAAATTCAAACATCATTTTCTCTTTTTTATGCATCTCATCCACCACCATTAAACCCATAACTCGCTTTCTTCAAAACTTTTTCATAGAGTTTGATAATCCCATCTTTCAATTCTTCACCATCCTTAGCCATGATGAAATTATCCTTGCCATAAACATCCTCAAAATAACTTTCATAATGTTCATTGTTCTGACCATAAAAGATACCGAAGACATGAATGTCCTTTTCCCTCGCCTCTCCCACTTTTTCCTTTGTAAGATTGCTATCATCAGCAACACCATCGGTTATCGTGAATATTATCTTCAACTCATCCTCGACCTCTCCCAACTTCTTCGTGGCAACGTCAGTCGCCTCTGCTGTCGGTGTGTTTCCAACTGCCATCAGACCGTTAATCCTTCTCACATCCATCTCGTCATCCCACTTCTTGACAAGAAAATCAACCTTGCTCTCGAACCCCCTTATGGCAAACTTCACACCAAGCGTCTCGAAAACTTTTCCCAGAATGTAGGCAGTCTCCTTTGCGTTGGATAATTTTTGTTTGCCACTGACATAATTTCCATCGTTGTTGTATGTGCTGTCGGAAGACCCCATGCTTCCCGAACAGTCTATCATCAGGATGACTGAGTGTTCTGGTGTTTCGATTAGTTCCTTCTCATAGATGTGGTCATCAAACTCACCATCAATGTTATATTTGATGAGACTTCTCACTGCACTCTTCAACTTCAACTTCCCATTCGTCTGGTCTCCTATCAGAGTCCTTCCGATTATTATTTTGTTCTTCAGTTCCTGCGCAATCATGTCGGCGACAGAGTTGGCTTTGCTTACGCTGAAACAATTTTCATAATCCTTTCTTGGTATGTTCAAACTCATACCTGCACCATCCGAATCCATATATTCCTTCTCCAACTTTTCCGACTCATCCTGCGCCTTCATCCTTATCTGCCTCTCGATTTTTTCCTGAGATTCAAACTCATCCTTGAATTTTTCCTTGATAATCTTGACAAACTTATTTGATTTTTCTTTCGACTCTAAAAATTCATCGAGTGGGCTACTGAAACTGTCATCTTCATTTTTTTCTTCACTTTGTTCACTTTCTCCACTTTTCTCTTCACTTTCTTCATCTGATTCTTGGTCATCTTCTGTATCGGAGTCGGAATCATCATCACTATCTAACATCTCTTCAAATTCCTTTTTGAATTCTTCAAACTCTTTCTTAATTTTCTTTGTTTCTTCCTTAGATAATTTTGTCTTCTCTTTTCTACCACTGAAATTAAAATCTTGGTCTTGAGTATTTCCAACACCATTATCGGTCTTTCTATTTCTTGCCCAATCCATCTTGCTTTTTTCTTGGCTCGGCAAATCTTTAACTAAAATATCATAAACATCGAGTGCTATCCTGACACAACCCTCAAAGTCTTGGTGTATCACACCCTTTGAAACCTTAATCAACTTTTCCATCAATTCCCTGTTTGGATAGAGTGTTTTGAATCCCCTCAACTCAAGGCTCAACGAATACAAAACATCACTAATCATTCTCTCTCTTTCTATGAGTGCCAACTTATGGAAGAATGAAAGGCTAAAACCGAGAAGTTCTGGACAACCTTTATATAAATTCATGCCGAGAAACTCTATCCTCACATCTTCAATCGAATTCAAACACATCTTGAACATACCCCAATCTAAAGAACTTAAATTAGGTCTTAATTTTTTGACATTTTTTTTCGCATTACCAGTAAACATGATATGGAAAGCCTCATGCAATGATATACCTTTTTTTAGAATCCAATCAACAAAAGAATCCGAAGGAAATATTTGTCTGGGCAAGAATATCTGGTTGGATTTAATGTTGGAATAAGGACTCTTACTCCCAAAAACAACCCTGACATTTCCTTTCTTTGTCAAAGTCTGGGTGAGGATTGACAATACATCAATCTGACTATCTTCCCTTATATCTTGGACTACATTATCTATGACAGTCTTCATTTGTTCAAGTTTGTATTTGTCAATCATGCTTCCTCACTTTTATTTTCTTCTTCCTTACCCTTGTTTAAAATTTCTTCATATCCCAACTTCCCTTCCATCACTGCTTCTGCAACTGACATCAATCCACTTCTGACAGTCTCATCATCTGAAAGTTTCAAGGCAATAGAGTGCTTGAATGAAGTTAACACTGTCGCTTTTTCTTGAATGTATCCATTGTTTTTTATCTTGAGCAATTTTACCCAAGACTCTGCTTCCCTTGAAGATATTTGCAATTTCTCGTATCTCTCTCTTATCAAACCTATTGTTTTTGAAATCTGCTCGGCTAATTTTTCTGGGACATCGTGTTTTTTCATCAAAATCATTTTTTGCCTTGTCTCGTTTGGATGGCTGAAATTAAATTCTGCGTCTATCCTTGACTTGAGTGCTGGTATCAATGGCTTGATGAATGCGAGTGGGTTCATGGTCAAGAAAACGACCAAGTTAGGATTTCTGACAACCTCTCCACCTTTGTCTTCGAGGATTATCTCCCTTCTCTCATCGAGCAAAGAATAGAATATTGACTGGTGTTCTCTCTGCATGAAGTTCACTTCTTCTATCTGTAACCAACAATCGTTCTTCAACGCTGTGGTTATCAGACCATCGACCCATTCAGTTATTATTTGTCCCCTGTCATCCCTTCTGATGACATACTTTCCCTTCAACTCCTGCGCCTCAGTGTTCACTGTCACGTTTATTCTTATGATTGGTCTTTTGTATTTCCACTGTAGATATTTGATAAGAGTTGTCTTACCTGTCCCTGCCTCACCCTTGAACAAAAGGGCAGTGGTGTTGTTGTTCTCAAGAATCCTTTCTATCGTGGAAAGATTTCTGTCGACATCATAGAATAAGGGTTTTTCGATTGGTGGTTCAATATAACAAGCCTTGTATTTAACATCACCAACTTCGAGTTCAGTTTGCTGGATTACAGCAGAAGGTTGTTGGGTTACAACTACTTGAGTCTGTGGTTGAATTGTTTTCACTTTCTCCACTTTTTGTGCGACTTGAATTTTTTGTGAGGCGACATTGTTCTTCTGTCCTGTCCTCGCTTCGTATCTCTGCCTGTCGTAAAGTTTTTTACAACCCTTGCAGTAGGCGATGTTAGGAAGTTTAGGATTTTTTCCACACTTTGGGCAAATCTCAATTTGCTGTTTTCCTTTCATTTTATCATCCCCATTTTTTTATTTGAATACAACGAATACTATGAATACATAAGTTTAAATACTTTACCCTCGCCAAAAAAGACCCATTTTTAGGGGGTTTCTGGGTGTGCGAGGGCTGGTATTTATGGGATTAGTAATATTTTTGATTTTAAAAGTTAAAAAAAATCGGAGAAAAGAAAATCCCTGTGATTATTGAGAACCTTACAGATGAACAGGCAAAACTTCAATCTTTGGTTGAAAACATACAAAGAAATAACCTTTCTCCTTTGGAAATGGCTAAAGCATTTCAGGAACTCTTAACTAAAGCAGATTTAGTTAAGGAAACAGATAGAAAAAGAAAAGGATATAGGTGGCTTTCAGAAAAGGTTGGTTTAACAGAACAATATATTGGGAGAGTCATGTCTTTGATAGAAGCACCAGAACCAATAAAGAAAAAAGTTGAAAAAGCACTTGAGAAAGAACAAATATCAGAAGATGTCGCAGTAGAAATTTTAAGCAGAACAAAAAGTGAACCGAAAATTACAGAAAGGGTGTTAGACCAAGCGATAAAAAAGAATGTCGGAAAAGTGAGACCAGTGGTAAGGCAGATAATAAAGGCAGAGAAGGATTTCATAGATTTTGAAGATGCTTTGAAGTCGTTGAAGTCGGCAGGTCTAATAGATGAGGAAGGTGCGAGGAAAAAAACACCAGATGACTTTGTTCATGAGTTGATGGATAAGGTTTTGGCTCTGTATTACTGGCTTGAACCGAAGGTGATTTCATACCTATCGCAGGAACAGATAAAGAGATTGAGAAAAGAATTAGGGGACTTGAAGACAGACAGGATAGAGCCATTCTTGGAAGAACTGGAAACGATGAGTTTATAAAGTGGAGTTTTCCCACTTAATATTGAGGTGAAAACATGCCCGAATGGGATGATGGCGAGGAAGAACAGACGGAAGACGAAGAATAGGCTTTTCTTTCTTTTTTCAATTTTTTGAAAATATTTAAATATTTGTAAATTCTAATTATAACAAGATAATTATGGTTCATAAAACTAAATTTGGAGTATTGACCCCAGAAGGGAAAGTAGTAAAAGAAATGGCGATTGATTTATCAAAAATAAAATCCCCAGACCCTTTGGCTTACGCTTATGGGTTTTTTCAGGGGAAATCTGGACAGCCGATGAGCAAAGAAAAGGGATTAGCCAAAGAATATATTAGGGGTTATAAAGAGGGTAAGAGGTCGAGATAACTATGGTTCATAAAATGAAGAAAGGAACAATAAAAGAAGTTCAGGATTTAGGAACTATGTGGGCAATTGTTGTTGAGGATTCTAAAGGAAAGAAAGATACAATTTATGGTGACTGGAGACCGATGAGAGATGGTCTCGATGATGCCTTTGATATTTCATCCCCAGACTTTCCTTATGTTTCAGGTGAGAAGATAAGGAAGAATGTTATAGGGAAAAAAATTAAATATACCCCAGAGAGTTGGAGACCAGTTGATTGAGGTGAAATGATTGCACAAAAAACAGAAATGGAAAAAATATTTGTTATTTAAAGATGTTAAAGGGAAAAAAGTAAGAATCCCTGTTACAGAAGATATAAAAAGATTTTTCCCTGCAATAGCAAAGAAGAAGGTGAAATGATTTGCACACAAAGAAAAAATTATTTAGTGTTGTATTATTCGACCCTGATATTGGGAAAAGTTATGCTGACAGAAATTTAACAGAAACAGAAGCAAGAAAACTTATGAAAGAATTAAGAAAAGAAAAACAACCAGCGTTTCTTGATGTTCAAAAAAGAAAAGTTAAATGGTGAAATGATTGCACAAAAAATTAAGCAAGAAAAAAATTGAAGGAGAAGTGTTTGAACTCACTGACATCTTTGAAGATGTTAATGAAAAGAATGTTGCAAAGAACATAGAATATCTCTTGAGAAGAAACAAATTATGGTCTCCTAAATATCATGTTGTATTTCCAGCAGGTGGATTACAGGAAGAGAAAGATGATTCTTACCAATATGATTTTGAAGTATTCAGTTCACCCAACCAGATGAAATATCATGGGACTGCTTATGGGTCTACACAATTGGGAGAAATGCTGGATATGAATGTTGAATTAAAGAGGGTTTGATATGCACAAAACAAAGAAAAAATTTATGAAATACATAAATGAGATGGGAAATTTAGGTTTATTAAATTACGAAGAACACTCAAAAATCAAGGAAAGAATTATGTCTAATCCAAATTTAAGGTGAAATAATTGCACAAAGCAAAATCATTATCAACAGATGATAGGTTAAAATAAAACCTGCCGATTGAAGTATGGGAGACCCCAGACGGAAGTTGGAGATGGGAAGTCTACATAAAATACCAGAAACCAGAACTTGAAGCAAAGAACCAATTTGCAAGATGGTTCTGTAAGGTATTCTCTCCGATAACGAGGGAACAGATGAGTTCTGGCTCTGAGTTGGGGGATGTTTATGTTAAGGACATCAAGTCTGTTGCAAGGAAGGTGGGATAGATGGTTCATCGGGTCTGGAAAAAAATGGATGCATGGAGAGGCTATTACACCTACGAACCCACAGTGGATGATGTGAAAGAGGGGACTGGAGAGGAAGCGCTACTGACCGAGTGCAATTTTGTCGGTCACCCAGACAACGATGAGTTCATGAAAATAACGAGAAAAAACCTGAGAAGATACTTCAACATAAGAACGAGGACTGGAAGGACAAGCAACGTCTTCTCGACCAACGTGGTTATCACTGCGTCACCGAAGTCTGGTCGCACATGGACACCAGAACTGAAGGCTAAGGCTAAGGAGTTTGATGATTTATTTGTCGATTACTACACCAGAGGGTTCTCAATATTCTCTGGCGAGACCTATCCGATTGACCTGAAGGGATACAGGGAGAAAGTGGAAAAGGTGTGATTATGGTTCATAAAGTGAAAAAGAGTAAAGTTTATTACTGGAAGAAGGACAAGTCGATGGACTACATGGTGGAAGGGAAGACCCCGACCAAAGAGGAGTTCGAGAGGGACTATGTCAAACTTCCTGTAGAAACAAAAGAGAAAGAATTGGAACAAATCTGGGAAGACTTCAACATTGGGAAGTCACACCACAAACTCTCGACAAAGGAGATGCAGGATTGGATAAGGGACAACAGTGTTGGTCATACCTCGATGTCTATCGGTGATGTTGTCCAAAAGAATGGCGACTTTTACATCGCAAAGGACATTGGATGGAAAAAATTAAAATGGTGATATGATTGCACAAAAAAATATTAATAACTATAAAAGGAAAAAAACTTGAACAACTATTCCAAAAAGATTACAAATATCTCTTAAATGATATGATAAGAAATATAGAAAATTTGGAAGGAGTTAAAGTTGAAAAAATAAAATTAGTATAAAGATGCCGATGAATCGAAAAGAATTTAGAGGTAATTATTGATGCACAAAAAAATAAAAAGTGAATTGAAGAATGTATCCCAGAGTGATTTGGATGCCCTGTCATTCTATGAATATAACATAGATGGTGAAACATTCATGAAAAATTTCATGAAGGCAGGTGGAGATGAAAGCATGGCAAAACATTTATGGAGTAAGTTTGTTGGTCATAATCATTCCATATTGCCAGTGTTTGGTTATGCTGATTTGAAAAATAAAAAATTATTGACAAAAACAATCAAGATGGGGTATAGTTAGATGGGAATTCACAAAGTTGCTAAAGGAATGAAATTTGTCAAAGATGAGGAGACAAAAGAAGCAGAATTAGAAACTATACTAAATTTGCTTCCAGAAGAAAAAATTAAAAATTTTACAAGTGTCCAAAACATTTATACTGGTGCAACAATGAGTTTATTTTCAACAAGAAAAGGAAATTGGTATATTAAGTTCAGTTCAAGGGACTTGGGTTATTTTGGAAAAGATGAGAAGACTGCTAAAGAACAATTTATGAAAATGGCAGGGACAGAGGGGGAATTGATATGAGTCACAAAATTTCAAAAAAAGAAAAATTACATTATGTCTTTGGGCATGAATTGAGAGGTGGAAAACAATTAGTTTTAGTTTCAACAGGTGCAACAGACTTTGATGCTATTGATAAGGCAGACAAATATTATTACAAAAAATACGGTAGACCAAGATATTTTGGAAGCACTTATGAAAAACCAACAAAGTATGATTTTCCAAAAGGAATGAAGTTTGTTAAGATTCCAAAATCTTTTAGTCCAGAAAAAGTTAAAGTCCCAAGAGATATTGTTGATGATATTTTGGATTATGAATCTGGAAGAATGACCAGAGGTCAGGAGAAGAAATTTTTCTCAAAGTTGAAAAAAACAGGACTTGGTTATAAGTTACAAGGTCACTATAGTTCGAGGATGTAAAAATGAGTCATCACATGAGAAAATTCAAAATTTATTACACTGCATTTAAAGGAACAAAATATGTTCAAAAAAGTGCAGATGAACCAATAATAGAAGCGAGAGATATTTCAAGTGCAATCAAAAAATTTGACAGGATGCCTTTTCAAAATAAATCAGATATAATTGCTGTAGAGGAAGTTTAATATGGTTCATCTATTTGAAAAAAAAAGACAAACAATGGAAAAACTTGTTAAAATAGGGGAATTGTATGGTTGGAATAGAGAATTTTGGAAAGATAATGTTAACTTCACAAGAGGGAGAGATAGTGTCTCTTTGGTGAGAGTAGATGGTGGATATAAAATTGTATTTTCAAAAAACAAACAACCAGTCCATGCACAAGTAGTTCAGAAGAAAGAGCATGGTATGATGATTGTGGGTGAAGCACTCGCATATTTTAAATGGTGATTATTGATGGTTCATAAAAAAGTGAAAAAGAATGGTTATCCATTTGTAGGAACGACTGGAAAGTGGGGAGTCCACAAACTTGCTAAAGACCCGAAGCAGAGGGAGATGCAGAAAGAGATTGTCGACCTGCTCTACAACGTGAGATACTACAAAGGAGAACCAGCAAAAGACCATGAAGTGATGACGATAGTGATAAAGCAACCCAAGAACAAATTCTTCAAGTTCCTAAAAGACCACACAAGATGGGGTGCAACAGGAAGGTGGACTGACAAGAAGAAGTTCGGAGACGAGGTCAACTCGATAATCCAAGTGGAATTTTTAGACACAAAAAGTGACTTCATAGGAAACAGACTAATGCAGTTGGTCAACAAATATAATAGTGATTTTGTCAAGGAAGATTTGTTGTATGCGAGAACCGAGCCAGTAGAGGAATCTACGCTTATGTTATGGGATTGGAGAGAGGAAGGTGGATGTGTAATGAAAAATCCACTTTATGATTGTGGAAAGTGAAAAGGTGAGATGATTTGCATAAAGAAAAGGAATATTTGAGTGATTGGTTCAAGGCTGGACTCGAAGAGTTGGGTCTTTCTGTCTCAGACTACCAAAAAATGTCAGTCAAAGAGAAGAATGAACTTAAAAAGGAACTGGAAGAGATGGGACACTTTTAAGAAGGTGAAAAAATAATGCACAAGAAGAAGAAATCATTTGAAATAGAAAATGTCGATGATGTCGCTAATTCATTCGGTTGGAATATATTGGGAACAAAGGAAGAAAGGAGATACATAAAACCAAATCTCGAAGTCAGATTTCTGAAGAGAAAAGGTTTATATAAAACTATGGTGTATGAAAAAGGAAAAGTGAAAAACATAGATGTATCTTCAAAAAAGAATGAAGCACATTTATATTTGAGTGAGATGCTTATGTTTTGGGGAATATGAGGTGAAATAATTGCACAAGACAAAACCAGAATGGTTAGGTAAAATTTTTAAGAGTAAAGTTTGGGGAAGAGAATATGAAATTATTGATGAATATCCTGAACTTAAACAATATTATGTTAAGGATTTAGACACAGGGGATGAATTTTATTTTCCAATATCAACATTTAAAAAAGAAACTAAAAAGGTGAATTGATTGCACAAAAAAATACCAAAACCAAAAATATATGATTGGGTAGAAAGAGCAGATTTTTCAAAAATTAGTGGTTATGTTAAAAAAATATTGAATAATAAAGAGGTTTTAGTTTATTGGAGTGATACAGGTAAAACAACAAAAGAAAAAATTAAAAATTTAGCACTTGTAAAGAGGTGAAATGATTGCACAAAGGAATGAAAACAATTTGGAAAGGAGAAAAACCTTTTGTATTAGTTCCTTTTCAAGTAAGGGAAGGTTTAAGGGATGTGTTAG
>Ga0172365_10001465_pt1 | contig 17118 bp, 18 predicted proteins | sample LakKivSesite48cm_FD_114535 | JGI IMG/M metagenome (GOLD analysis project Ga0172365, IMG submission 114535) | Sediment microbial communities from Lake Kivu, Rwanda - Sediment site 48cm | ecosystem: Environmental > Aquatic > Freshwater > Lake > Sediment | place: Rwanda: Western Province, Lake... | reverse complement strand
GGGCGGGTCTGGCCGCCGAAATTCTGTCTGCGCTCACTGCCCCTAAAAGATCGGCACCTGGCCCTTATCTGGCAGCGGCTGCGCCTCCCCCTGCCAGTGGAACTGGTGACTGGACCTGTGGATATTCTCCACTCGCCCGATTTTGTGCTCCCACCCGTCTGGAGGGCGCGCACGGTGCTGACAGTGCATGATCTATCCTTTATGCGTTACCCGGCATGCTCCTCCGCCCATCTGCTTGAGTACCTGATGGGCGCGGTGCCTCGCTCGGTGCGCTGCGCCGATGTCATACTGGCTGATTCCGAGAGCACACGGCAGGACCTGATCGAGCTGCTTCATGTGCCTGAGGAGCGCCTCTTCGTGGTCTATCCGGGCGTGGAGGAGCGCTTTGCGCCAGGCGTCGAGGAGTCTGTCATCGAGGGGGCCTTGAAGCGATACGGCCTTCGTCGCCCCTACATCCTGGGGCTGGGCACTTTGCAGCCACGCAAGAACTTTTGTCGGCTGATTCGCGCTTTCGACCTCCTGCGTCGCCAGCACCCTGTGCCTCACAGCCTGGTGATCGGCGGCAGCAAGGGCTGGCTGTACGAAGAGATCTACGATACGGTGCGAGAGCTGGGATTGCAGGAAGCGGTGCTTCTGCCCGGCTTTGTGGCCGATGAGGACCTGCCGGCGATCTACTGCGCGGCGGATGTCTTTGCCTTCCCCTCTCTCTATGAGGGCTTTGGCATCCCCGTTCTGGAGGCGATGGGTTGCGGCACGCCGGTGCTCACTTCTCGTGTCTCTTCGCTGCCTGAGGTTGCTGGAGATGCGGCGCTACTCGTCTCGCCAGAGGACGTCGCAGCTCTCGCTGAGGCTCTGTGGCGGCTGGTTGACGACAGCGCGCTGCGCAACGACCTTCGCCATCGCGGGTTTCAGCAGGTAATCCGATTCACTTGGAAGCAGGCTGCCGAGAGCCTGCTTGAAATCTATGCACAGATTATGTAGAGAGAATGGAGGAGCGAAATGATCAGATTGGCCCAATGCATGAGTCGCTTGGGGACCGAATCAGCCTTTGAGGTGCTGGCCAAGGCTAGGGCATTGGAGGCGCAGGGAAGGGAGATCATCCATCTAGAGATCGGCGAGCCGGATTTCGACACCCCGCCGCACATCATCGAAGCCGCGTGCAGGGCGCTACGAAGTGGGGCGACGCATTATACACCCTCCGCAGGCATACCCCAGTTGCGCCAGGCGGTGGCCGAGGCCATGAGTCGCGCCAGAGGGCAAGAGATCAGTCCGCAGCAGGTGGTCATCACCCCGGGCGCCAAGCCGATCATGTTTTTCGTTATCCTGGCCATTGGCGAGCCGGGGACTGAGATCATCTACCCGGATCCCGGATTCCCCATCTACGAGTCCATGATCAACTTCACCGGGGCCAAGGCCGTGCCCATCCCCCTGCGCGAGGAGCGCGACTTTCGCTTCGACGTCAACGAGCTGCGCGAGTTGGTGACTGACCGTACCCGCTTGATCATCCTGAACTCGCCGCAGAACCCTACCGGGGGCGTGCTAGAGCCGGAAGATCTGAAAGCGATTGCCGAGATTTGCGTCCAGCGCAACATCCCGGTGCTTGCCGACGAGGTCTACGAACATATCCTCTACGAGGGCAAGTTCGCCAGCATTGCCACCTATCCAGGGATGTCCGTGAGCGAGCGCACGATCATCCTCCACGGCTTCTCCAAGACCTACGCCATGACCGGTTGGCGGCTTGGCTACGGCATCATGCCCCTCGCCCTGGCGGAACAGGTAACGCGGCTGATGACCAACTCCAACTCTTGCACCTCTGCTGCCACGCAGTGGGCCGGCGTCGAGGCGCTCAAGGGGCCGCAAGATAGCGTACCAGTCATGGTCAAGGCCTTCCGCGAGCGTCGCGACATCATCGTCGAGGGGCTGAACGCCATTCCCGGAATCCACTGTGTCAAGCCCAAAGGGGCGTTTTACGTCTTTCCCAATATCACCGGCACGGGGATGGACAGCCGCACCTGCGAGAGCTTCTTCATGAACGAAGCGGGTGTGGCCTGTCTCTCGGGAACAGCATTTGGCCGCTATGGAGAGGGGTATATGCGCCTCTCCTACGCCAATTCTGTGGAGAACATCCGCAAGGCGCTGCACAACATGGGCAGAGCCCTGGCCAGGCGATAGGACCCATCGCAGCTACGTGAGCAGCTACGTGAAACGCTGGCAGCGGGCACAAAACAATGTGCCCGCTGCCTTTCATACTTCGCCCTAGAGTCGCGGCAGCCCAAATCTCTCCTCAAACTCCGCCCAAACCTCGCTCGCGATGGGTGTCTGTACAGCGGCCACATCCTCCTCGATGCGCTCGGCGTGCGAAACACCCATCAGGTTGGAGGCAATGCGCGGATCGCGCAGGCTGTACTGAATGGCCAAGGCCAGAAAGTTGATCTTGCGCTCTGTGGCCCATTGCCACATCTCTCGCGCGCGCTGGATCATCGGGCGAAAGCGCGCCGCGTGCTCGTTGTCATCGCGTTCAATCCAACCGAAACGCTCGCGGGCTACTTCACAGGGATCACGCCCTCCCAGTAGGCCAATCATGGTGACCATACCATTCAGCACGCCCACATCCTTCGTGGCTGCCGGTGCAAGCACCCCTTCGGCGGCGGTTTGATCGAGGAGGTTATAGTCACCGAAGGTCAGCGAGACGTCCGCCTCACCCGTCTCGATGAGTCGGCGATGGAACTCGTGAGGGCGCGCCCCCAGGCCCATTGCGCGGATCACCCCCTCCTTCTTGAGCGCCTTCAATGTATCCCACGCTGCCCCGGGACGAAGCAGCGTATCTACCTCTTGGGGGTCATGGATCAGATAGATATCCAGGTAGTCTGTCTTGAGCAGCTCCAAGCTGTTTACCACACTCTGGCGCGTGTTCTCGGCACTATAGCCGCTTTGCTTGTCTGTGCGGTGATCCGTCTTAGTGCAAAGGATCAAGTCCTCGCGCCGCCCTCCTCGCCGGTACCATTCTTCGAGAGCCAGGCCAATGAAGCGCTCGCTTGGGCCATAGTCCCCAGAAGTGTCAATCAGGCTGATTCCCAACTCCAACGCTCGGAGGACGGCGCCGATTGCCCGCCCTTCATCATATCCTTCACGCGAATGGCCTAGCCAGGCGCCACCCAGCCCTAGCGCCGTGACCATGAGGCCAGTTCTCCCCAAACGCCGTTTCTCGATCATGGTCCCTCCACTCCTTAAGCGTTATCGTCTCTCAACAAAGAATAGCCTGTCCTGTTCCAGCGCCGCGAGCGCCTTCTGCCACATCGCCTGCGCCTCCAGGAGGTGAACCGTGGCCGCAAGCACCTTGCCCACGTGCAGCTCCTCCCCCAGCATCAGCAATGGCTCGATGCGGTCGTAGCGCTGGCGGTAACCCTCAAAGCCGTGGTGGCGCAAATGCAGGCTGATTTCGTCGCCATCGGCGAGGATCACGCAGTAGGTGATCACCTCCCCAAAAAGGTAAGGCGGCCGCGCCAACTCCTCCACGCCGTGCATAGAGGTATTGGGCCTGAGTCCACAGCCCAGGAAGAGGATTTGTCCGCCCAAGTCGCGCAGCTTACGGAATGGAGAATGAGGGCCACAGGGAGTATCGTCTAGATGGTGCTCACGCAGGATAGCTCCGGCCAGAGGCCCGACCCCGCAGACGGAATGGGTGGGGCAAATGCTGCGCAGCGCACCCGGCCTGGTGCGGAAATGCTCAGGGATAGCCCCCACATTCGATGGGGTGCGCAGCAGGTCAAAGACGCGCTGATGCGCGCCCACGTACTCGTAGCTGAGCGCAGGGAGAAGGAGCGTCCCCTCCGGGCCGAGCGCCTCCAGGAGGCCGCGGATCACCGTCTCTGCCCCGCCAGGCACATGGCCCATGGAGGAAAGCGAGCTGTGCACCAGCACGATCCCCCCACGCCGCAGACCACATTCGGCCAAGTCGTGGGCGATCCTCCGCTGTACTTCAATCTGGCTCGTAGGCACGCCATCACTCCTTTGGCTCTGGTGGTAAGGGTGGAAGTAATCGCTCTAGTGCCATTATCAAATCCACGAGATGTGTTGTTACCACGCTCCAGATGCGGTCCTGCTTGATCTCGCCATACTCGTGAGCTAGGACGTGTCGCTGAGCAATGATGCTATGCCAAGGAATCGTTGGGTGAGCATCTCTGAACTCCCGGGAGATGTGTCGAGCCGCTTCACCGATGATCTCCAAGGCACGCTCAACAGCTAACTGCAGCTTCCGATCTCGCAGGTACCCCTCGAAGGTGACGTCCGAAGTGAATTGGCGGACGGCTCGCGCCGCGTCCAGCATATCCCACAAGTATCCCGCATTACGCTCATCAGGTGGCATAGACCACCTCTTTCGTGGCTAAGATCGTGTAGCGACGGTATGGATTGCGCAGGGCTTCTTTTTCGACCAGGTGGACCTCGCGTCCGAAGATGGCTCTCAACTCGTCAATCATGCCCACCCAGTCAAACAGACTCCAACGTGCGTCCGGAGCGAAACTCACTAGCACGTCAATGTCGCTATCAGGGCGAAAGTCATCCCGGAGCACTGAGCCAAATAGAGCGAACTCGACAATCTTCCAGCGACGGCAAAAGTCCGCAATTCGATCCTGGGGTAATACAATCTTAATGCGCGTCATATTGCATCTCCTCTGGTCGGCCACTATGGTTCCCCTCAGCCGGAGCGGACAACGACCTGGGCATAGGCCCCAAGACGGGGCACTGTGATCTTGACGCGGTTCCACTCCTCGCGGCAGCGCAGGGCTTGCGGGGCGGCTCCGGGAGCACACAAGTGCGCCACTGCCGGCCCATCCCAGGCCAAATCAAGTTCAATGGGCCCCACCGGCGCGGGCGCGTCGAGGGGCGCCGGCCCAGCCCCGTTCACCAGATGCACTACTACGCCCAGCTTCCAATGAGCCATGGTCACTTCGACACAGCTTGGCGCATCGGTGAGCAAGTAAGGCTTGATCGTCGAGCCATGCGAGATCATCGCCTCCAGGATTGTAGCATAGTCCTCATGTCCGGTATCCAGATACATCTGCCCCAACCCCGTGGCTGCGTAGGCAATCATCCCCTGGCCGGCAGAGATCACAAACACCAGCGCATCCTCGCCACCTTGGAGTTCCCCAAGCTCTTCGGGCAGCGCAGCCTCCTCAGAACAGGCATTACGCGCCCAAACTTGAGCGCCCTCACCTTCCTTGACTCGGCGATAGGGCAACGACAGGCGCACCGGGCCGATGCCTCGCCCTGGCCGTGACCCAGCCAGGCCATCTCGGTCCGGCGTGCGGGCATGGTCGCGACTCGTCACCTGCGAGAGGGATCGAGGTAGAGGGCCGAACCCGCTGGCGCGGGGCGCAACGGCTCCACCCTCTAGGGAAGGCCCGGAAAGCAGTTGGGCCACAGGCAGCAGATAGGCTGCCAGCCTCCCCTCCTGGCTCCAGGCACCGCCGATTGCCTTAGCCAACGCCTCCGGCATGGGCAGGAAACCCTGACCCAGCGAAGCACCTGGGCTATCCATCAGCACCAGACGGCCTCCCTCCAGGACATAGGAGACCAAGGCTCCCACGGCCTCATCACCCAGCCAGACGGCGCTCGGCAGAACCACAGCCCCAAAGCTCCGCAGGCGCTTGGCCGTGATCAGCTCGTCGTAGAGCAATCCCACGAGAATGTGCCTGGCCTTGAGCGCAGTGTATAGGCCCAAGGATTCGCCGCGCAGCCCGCTCGTATTCCCTTCCGGCAAAGCCCCGCGATAAAGGGCTGCTTCCGGCCAGATCAAAGCCACATCATGAATGGGCACCACGCTATCCAGCACTTCGTGTTGCTCGCGCACAAAACCGAGCATGTCGGCTACGGCAGGCATGGTGCGCGGGTCCAACTGGCTGGCGGGAAGCCCCAGTGTGGTCACTTTGAGCCCAGCGCCATGAGCCAATGCCTGAAAGCCATAGAAGGCAAACTCGGCGGGGGGCATCAAAGCCCTTGAGGAGCCCAGGTCGCGCATTTGTATCTTGACATTAATGACCGGGCTGCGCCTGCGGCGGACGGCTCTGGCCTGCTCGGCGGCCAACCCCACCCACCAGCGCGACGTGCGCGCCGAGGCCATGCCTCCGGAGGTGATCAGTAGACGGCTAAAAGAGCGCGCCAAGGCCGGCAAATAGTGCCCCGCATCGCGCGCCCAATCCGCGTCCTGTGGCCCAGCCAGCTCCGCCATAAAGAAGCATTCCGGGCTCAACTCCTCCAGCACCCGATAGTACGCCGACAAGTGGTTCGCGACGGCTTGCCCGCGCCAGCGAAGATAACGAACCCAGACATCATGCCCCGCCTCTGGACTCACGGGAATCGGGCCACCGAAGGCGGCGACGCAATCATTGCAGTAGCAATAGCCCGCAAAGCCGGCGGCATTCATGTGGAACCCGTCCACGCCGTAACGACTCTGGACTTCGCGGATCACTGGCAAGGCAAAATCAGCGTTCCGATACCCTCCCAGCGGACACGTCAGGTAGTAGACTCCGGACCGGGCCGCCTCGCCATTTGCCAGACGTTGGAACCACTCTGGGTGGGGGTGGAAAACCTCCTCGCGCGCCTTGGAGAAATCAACGCGGGCGATGACCCGCAGGCCCCGCGCGTGCGCTTCGGTCACGATCTCTCCCAAGAGATCGCGTCCGTCGGTGACCGAGCTAAGGTGATGGTATGGCACCTGGCTGGGGTAGAAGGCATAGACTCCACCGGCGTTGACGACGATCGCTTCGGCCTGTGTCGCCAGGCAATCGCCAATGAAGCGGGGCACATCCAGCTCGCGTAGCTCGTCCTCGCGGGTGTTGGGATGATAGATGCGCATCACATGCTTGCGCCACCATGCTCTGGCCATAGGATTCCCTCCATCATCAAAGGAGAGCTAGAGCCACCAAAAGCTCAGAAGAAGGTGGGAGTAAGGGGTGATCGGCATTCCCTAACGCAAATGCCCTTTGGCCTGGTATTCGGCGAACAGCTTCCCCCAGGGCGCTTCTTCCCGCCAGCGCTCAAAGACGTGGCGCTCCTTGAGGGGCCATCGGTAGTAGTCGTGGTAAGCCTCGGAGACGAACGCGAATAGATGGACCAAAGGGGTATGGAAGAGCAGCTTCTGCAGGACTTTCGTTGGGCCGTACCAGGACAGCCAGCCCATCGCGCGGTGAAAATTGACCCCGATCTGGAAGTGCCAGTTCTCGCCTGTGATGTCATCACCCAAAATCTCGATCTCTCGTGGGTCGCCGACGCCCAGCCCCTGCTCGTGAGCCAGGCGGATATAGCCGATCTGCATCGGGTCAAAGCCCATCAACTGCGCCGCTACGGCGTCAATGGCCACCTGATCGCCACTGGCCAGGATGACGTTCTTTTCCACCGGTTTCATCACCCGGGGGCCTGTCCCATTGCCGGCGGTAGTCCCATCCATCAGCGCAAAGAGCCCTGCGTGGATCTCTTTTTGGATGTGCAGCAGGTCCACCAGCGTCTCGTGGATCCAGGAATGGGTGTAGTGGCGATTCGTAGTCAGCAAGCCCCCGAAGGCGTTTTTCATTGCCCCCGTGGTAGTGGTATAGATGTGGCATTTGACTGTGGGCAGATGGACGATGCTCTTGCCCATGAAGTAGTCGGGCACGCGAATCCCTTTGGGATAGATGCGCGGGAGCACGTTCAGCTTGGCCTTGGGCTCATAGAGGGGCCAGCCCATGTCACTCTCTTTGAAGTTGTAAAGCACGGGGATGCCGTAGTGGCGAAAGATGGGCAGATAGTTGTTCAGGTCCTCGCCCTTGAAGGCGCTGGTGACTACCGTCTTGTTCTGCACGCAGACGAGCTTGCTATATCCCCGCTTCACCAGCCCTAGAATGGTGCCCTCCAGTTGCCAGGGGGTCGTGTTGGCGCTGGGGAAAGGATAGTGCCAGGAGATGTTATCCTTCAGGATCACCGTGCTGTCCGCAGGCAGGAAACGTTCCACTCCCGCCAGGCCCATCAGGCGGTCATAGTCTTCGAGCACGGTCTCTGGGGCGGTTCGTAATATGGCCACCTGTGCGCGCGTTGTCATCCCCCCACTCCTTCGCCCACCTATCTCGCGTGATGACGAGGCCGACAGCCAAACAGATCGTTGGGCGCATTGTATACTGGCTTGGCGCCTAGGTCAAACGGGATTGCTGAAAGGAGCCGGAAGTGCTAGAATATGTCCAGCCAGGACGGACTGGTGCGGAATGGGAAGGAGGAGCCGTTGAAAACGTGGCATAAGCTGGCCATCGCTCTGGGCGCTGTGGGCTTGGCCGGCATCGTCTTTCCGCGTTATCTCTGGTTCAGGCGCGCCAGGTTTCCCCAGCCCTATGGGCGCGGAGTGCTAGGGGCTGAAGATCACCCTGAGCTGGCCATTACACACCTTAGCCGAGGCCACAAACGCCTCATAGTCGCAGCGCATGGCCTCTTGCGCAGCATGAGTGACCACAACATGATAGCCATGGCCCAGGCGTTGGCGGAGCACTTTGACGTGATCACATTCGACTTTCCCGGCCACGGGGCCAGCGCAGGAGTCAGCACGGCCAGCTTTGCCAGCGCGGCACAGGACTTGCGCCGGGTGATTGACCATGGACATGACTTGGGCTACCAGGGCGTCGGGGTTATCGGCTACTCGATGGGCGCGGCCGCTGCGATCCTCGCCGCAGCAGAGGGCGCGCCGGTGGACGCCGTCGTCAGCGTGAGCTGCCCTGGCAGCTTACCCCGCGCGGCCATTGCCAAAGGCAGACCCGCTACCTGGCCCTGGCGCTGGTGGGCCAGGCTGATGGGCACTCGCCTGGCCTCGAAACTGGACCTTGGTCCCCTGCCCATTGAGAGGGTGGGGCGAGTCTCGCCTATCCCGCTGCTGATCGTGCACTGTGGGCTGGATACCTTGGTGCGCCGAGAGGATTCGGAAACGCTCTTCGCCGTCGCCAGGCCCCCCAAGGATTACCTCTTTGTGCCCGGCGCCCTACATGCCATGCCCATGTCTTTCACCGCTCAGATCATCGCTTGGCTAGAAAAGAAGATACCAGGGTCTTCGGAGGACTGACATAGAGCATCTAGGAGGCGACATGACCCGTTCGTTTTCGGGCAAGATACTGCGAGTTGATCTGACTCAAGGTACTATCAAAGTAGAAGAGCCTGGGGTGGCCTACTTCCGCCGTTATATGGGGGGCTGGAATATCATCGCTGATACACTGCTGCGCGAGCTCCCGCCCAAGGTGGATCCTCTGGGCCCCCAGAACAAGCTCATCTTTGCCCCTGGCGTGCTCACCGGTTTGGCCTTTTCCGGCGCTTCACGCAACGCGATTGGCGCCAAAAGCCCTCTCACGGGGGCCTTTGGCGCTGCCGAGGTCGGAGGCCAATGGGGCGCAGAACTGAAGCGAGCGGGGTTTGACGCGCTCATCATCGAGGGTTGTTCGCCCAGGCCGGTCTATCTATGGATCAAGGACGGAGTTGCCGAACTGCGTGACGCGACATCCCTGTGGGGCAAGACCACCGGCGACACTCTAGACGCGCTGCGGACGGAGCTAGGAGAGAGACGTCTGGGTTGCGCGGTGATCGGCCCGGCCGGTGAGAACCTGATACGCTATGCCTGCATCATGAACGAGACCAAAGATGCCGCTGGACGCACGGGCCTCGGCGCGGTCATGGGCTCCAAGAGACTCAAAGCCATCGTGGCGCGCGGCACCAAGGCCCTCAGGGCGGCCGACCCGGAGAAGATCAAGGAGATAGCCCAGTGGATGGCGCGCGGTGTGGAGGCCGGTGAACAGGCTGCCTGGGCACATCAGTACGGCACAGGCGCCCACATCGAGGATATGCTGCCTACGGGCAACCTGCCCATCCGCAACTTCCGCGATGGGGATTTCCCCAAGGCTGCCGACATCAGCGCCAACGCCCTCCTAGAGCGACTGGGCACAGGGATGGACGGGTGCTGGGCCTGCGCCGTGCGCTGCAAAAAGGTGCTCAAAGCCAAGGTCCCCTATCGCATTGATCCCGCTTACGGCGGGCCTGAATACGAGACCATCGCCGCGCTGGGATCGTGCTGTGGCGTAGATGATCCCTATGCCCTCTGCAAGGCCAATGAGCTGTGCAATGCCTATTCCCTGGACACCATCTCCACGGGCGTCACCGTGGCCTTTGCCATGGAGTGTTTCGAAAACGGCTTGCTGACCCCTGAAGACACTGGCGGCCTGGAGCTACGCTTCGGCAACGGTGAGGCTCTCGTATCGGCGGTGGAGAAGATCGCATATCGTCAGGGGATTGGTGACATGCTGGCCGAAGGATGCTGGCGCGCGGCGCAAAAGATTGGCAGAGGCTCGGAACGATTTGCCATGGTCGTCAAGGGCCAGGAACTCCCCATGCACGAGCCACGTTTCAAACGCGGCCTGGCCATTGGCTACGCCGTTTCACCCACAGGGGCTGACCATTGCCACTCGCTGCATGACTCGGGGCTGGTTAATCCCGGCGAAGACGGCCTCCTCCCGCCGGGGATACTGCGCAGCCTGGGGGTGTTGGAGCCTATGGCTCTGGAAAGCATGGGGCCTGAGAAGGTGCGGGCCGCAATGTGCCAAGCGACATACCAGGTGATGAACAACTGCCTGACTATCTGCCTCTTCATCCCCTGGTCCATGCAACAGAAGGCGGACCTGGTGCGTGCGGCCACAGGCTGGGATGTGTCGGACCATGAGCTTTTCAAGGTGGGAGAGCGCGCCCTCACCCTGGCGCGCGTCTTTGACGTTCGCGAGGGGTTCACCGTGGACGATGACCGCCTGCCGGAACGTTCGTATGGGCCTACTACCAATGGGCCACTGGCTGAGGGTGGGATAGACCGCGAGTTGTTGCGCGAGGCTGTGCAGACCTTCTACGGCATGATGGGCTGGGACAGGGAAACGGGTGTGCCTCATCCCACGAGACTGCAGGAACTGGATGTAGCCTGGGCCATTGACTGTCTGAAGTTTTGACACATCCTGGCGACTATGCTATATTACGTCAGCCTATCCGTTCGGCTCTGTCTCGGCATGTCATGCGGTTGGCTACATGCCCCAAACTCAGTGAGGTGGGAACTATCAGCGCAAGAGAACATCGCCTAAATGATGAGATCCGCGCCAAGGAAGTCCGGCTGATTGATGAGACTGGCAAGCAACTGGGCATCTATTCCACTCGAGAGGCGCAGCGTCTGGCTGACGACCGCGGTTTGGATCTCGTCGAGGTGGCGCCTGGAGCCAATCCGCCAGTTTGTCGGCTGCTGGACTATGGCAAGTTCATGTACGAGCGCGGAAAACGGGAACGTGAGGCACGCAAGGCCCAGAAGCAGATCGAGATCAAGGAGATTCGCGTCCGGCCCAAGATCGCCGGTCACGATGTCACCATCAAGGTGAATCAGGCGCGGCAGTTTCTGGCCGATGGGGCTAAGGTCAGAATGCGAGTACGCTTCCGTGGCCGGGAGATAACCCATCAGGAGATTGCCAGGAAGCTTCTTGAGAAGATCGCCGAGCAGATGAGCGATGTGGCCGCCGTCGAACAGACGCCGATGATGGAGGGCAACACGATGCTGATGCTCCTTGCCCCAGCCGGCAAGCCAGCCTAACCCTTTGTTGCGTCCTGTGGAGGTAACCGAACTGTGCCCAAGATCAAGACTCATCAGTGTACCGCCAAGCGGTTCAAGGTAACCGGCTCGGGCAAAGTACTGCGTACTAAGGGCGGGAAAAGCCACCTGCGGCGCAACCGCTCTCGGCGTGTACGGCGTGACTTCTGGAAGATGCTTGAGGTGACCACCAGCGGTGAGGTCCGGCGCGTCAAGCGCCTGGCCCCCTACCTCGGCAAAAGCGAGAGCTAGTCGTCGCACCACCATGCACCCTGGCCGGGATCAGTTGCAGAGAGGATTACAAAGTTGACTAGAGTTAAGAGAGGCGTTCCAGCTCGCCATCGCCATATAAAAGTCGTGGAAATGGCCGAGGGGCAGCGCGGTACCAGGCATATGCTCTATCGCCGCGCCCACGAAGCCATGATGCACTCCCTCAGATACGCCACGCGCGACCGCCGGAACCGCAAACGCGACATGCGCAAGCTATGGATCATACGCATTAACGCCGGGGCGCGGCAGAACGGCATCAGCTACAGCCGTTTCGTTGAGGGGTTGCGCCTCGCCGGGATCGAGATCAACCGTAAGGTGCTGGCCGACATGGCCGTGAACGACCCCGCCGGTTTTGGCAAACTGATCGAGGTCGTCCGTGAAGCCAAGGCTGCTACAGCCTGATCCGCTAATGTCTCAGCTTCTCCGCCAGGAGCTCTAGAGCAGCCTCGGCGGAGAAGCGTTTGTTTCCCTCTCGATCAAACGTCGCCAGCATCTGCCGCACCTCGTCGCCCGAGGGTCCGGAGACGGCGATAAAGACCGTGCCCACGGGCTTCTGAGGTGTGCCCCCCGAAGGGCCGGCGATGCCGGTTGCCGCCAACCCGACGTCAGCTCCTAGAAGCTGCCGCACTCCTTGCGCCATGGCGAGGGCCACCTCCCGGCTGACGGCCCCATGAGCTATCAGAAGCTCCTGACGCACCCCGAGGACTTGCTCCTTAGTCCTGTTGGCGTAGGCCACCACGCCCCCCAGGAAGTATGCTGAGCTTCCCGGGATGTTGGTGATCAGATGACTGATCAAACCTCCAGTGCACGACTCGGCCGTGGCTAATGTCCAGCCCTTTCCGGCCAAGAGCGCGCCAACCCGCTCCGCGAGACATTCTCCTGACTGCTCGGCCGCCATGCCTTCCCTCCGCATGGGTTCTCGTCCCCAACAACCTGCCAGGCATTCTACCATGAGGTGCGAACATCCTCAAGGAATCCGGGGATGGTCCGCTTGCTCAAAACGCCGTTCTGTGATATGCTCTTCCCCGCCACAGGCCACCGCGAGGCAGGAAACGCTCGCGGCGGTTCTTTGTTGGCCTGTGAGCCTTTACGGAGTGTGCTGCGCGTTGCTCACGCAATTGATTCATAACGGCATCGTGATTCCCGACGTTCCCGCGCCCCTCGGCCTGACCTTGGTCGTGCGCGGACGGCCCATACCCCTCACTCCCAAGCAGGAGGAGATGGCTCTCGCTTGGGCGCGCAAGCTGGACACGCCTTATATCCAGGACCCTGTCTTTGCGGCCAATTTCATGCGCGACTTTAGTGCGGCGCTGGGGGTCGAGCCGCCTTTGGCCGTGGCCGAGGTGGATTTCGGCCCCTGTATTCGCATCGTCGAGGCTGAGCGCGAGGCCAAGGCCCAGATGCCCCCTGAAGAACGCAAAGCGCTGGCTGCCCAGCGCAAGGCGACCCGCGAGGCGCTCAAGGCCAAGCACGGCTACGCCATCGTCAACGGGCAGCGGGTAGAATTGGGCGCCTACCTGGCTGAGCCGAGCGGCATCTTTATGGGCCGCGGCCAGCATCCCCTCCGAGGACGCTGGAAGGAGGGGGCGCGCCAGGGTGATATCACTCTGAACCTTAGCCCCGATGCGCCGCGGCCTGAAGGGGATTGGGCCGAGATCGTCTGGCAGCCCGAATCGCTGTGGGTGGCCCGCTGGCAGGACAAGCTCGCCGGCAAGCAAAAGTATCTCTGGCTGAGTGATACGACCCCGGTGAAGCAAGAGCGTGAGGCAAGCAAGTTCGACAAGGCCACCCAGCTTGATGCCGAGATGGAGCGCGTGCGCGAGCGCATCGGCCAGGACCTCAGCAGCGATAACCCACGACGACGCACGTTGGCTACGGTCTGCTACCTGATTGATGCCCTTTGCCTGCGCGTGGGCGATGAAAAGGACCCCGATGAGGCAGACACGGTGGGGGCCACCACGCTGCGCCCAGAACACCTGCGCATTCGCCCGGATGGCGTGGTGGAGTTTGAGTTTCTGGGCAAGGACTCGGTGGAGTGGCACAAAAAGCTCGAGCCGCCGCAGGTGGTGCTGGATAACCTCCAAGAGCTGGTGCGCGACGCCCGTCCCTCGAACGCGACGCGCAATGGCCAACCCACGCGCGACAAGCCGCAGCTCTTTCCAGGGGTAGATAGCCAGGACGTGAATGCCTATCTCACTAGCATCCTGCCCGGACTGACGGCCAAGGTCTTTCGCACGCACCATGCGACGACCGTGGTGCGCGAAAGCCTGAGTAGCTCTGGGGTGCGCCTGGAGCACCCCGAGTACGTCAAATGGCAGGCCACGACCGTGGCCAACCTCGAGGCGGCCACACTCTGCAACCACACCAAAAAGGCCAGCGGTGACTGGGGCGCGATGCGCGAGCATTACAGGGAGCGCCAGCTCAAGGCAGAGGAGCGATTGGCCCACTGCAATCAGCAGGTGCGCGACCTGGGCGATGCCTTGGCCGAGCTAAGGGAGAAGGCGCGAGAACGAGAGCAGGCTGCCAGCTCGCCAGAGCTGCGTCGCCACCTGCGCGAGAGGCACGCGAGGCAGATCGAGAAGGCTCGCGCTCGTCTGGAGGAGGCCAAGGAACGGCGGGCCAGGGCGCAAGACGCCCTGGGCAAGATCAAGGCCCAGATGGCCATCGCCTCGAAGAAGCGCACCTGGAACCTGGGTACTAGCCTGAAATCGTACATTGATCCTCGCGTCTATCACGCCTGGGGGCAATTGGTGGGTTATGACGTCCTGGCGCGCTATTACCCCACGATCTTGCAGCGCAAGTTCGCCTGGGTGCGAACCAATGAGGCAGAACGGGTCACAGGGCTTGAGGATGAGGGTACTTTACCGTTTGCTCTGCGGACGTGCATGGCCGCAGACCTGCCGGCCGTGGTTCGGCTCTTCCGGGCGCTCCAGGCAGCCCATCCAGAAGCGTTGTTCCCTCTAGAAACCGAGGAGATTGCCCGCAGATACCTGCCCTCGCTGGAGAAGGGCTGGCAGGAGGCCTTTATCGCCCTGGATGAGGAGGGGGAGGTACTGGGCCTGGTGGTCCTCGGGCCTCAGTTCCAGCAGGGCGACGCGCTACTGCTCGATGTCCAGGGCTTCATGCGGCCCGGCGAGAGGGACTTGCGGCTGGGCGAATTGCTCGCGGGAGAGTTGCGGCGGCGTTTCCGCGCCTATCAGGCGCACCACCCCAAGGAGCGCGTCAAGCTCGGCACGCGGGATAGAAGCTGGTTTGCCTATGCGCCAGCGCTCGCTGCCGCGCTCGGATCTGAGCTTTCTGAGAGCTCGTCAGGGCCAGCCAACGAGTAGTCAAGGACGGATGCCAATTCGTCGCGTCCTTGCCTCTTTTCCTCCTACCGCACGAAACGCTCCAATTGAGCAACCGGCGCGGGCAGGTCGCGCATGACGACCTCCCAAATGACGTCCTCATTCAGATCCATGTAGTCGTGGACGATTTTGTGGCGGATGCCGGTCACTTCACGCCACGGTATCTCGGGGTGAGCCTCTCGTCCCTCAGTTGAAACGCGCCGCGCGGCCTCGCCAATGACCTGTATCAGATGAGCCAGGGCCAGCCTCAGATTCTCATCTGCGTCATAGTCCTCCCGCCCAATGGAGCGAGTCTTGGCGCACGCTTTGCGTGCCATGTCGAGCATATGTCCAAAGTATAGCGTGTCATCCTTGGACATATTGCACCTCAGACTCAGCCAGTACCCGCTCACGGATGCGACGGTTGAGATACTTGGTCATGACGAGATCAACTCTGAGCCCGCCGAGCAGGGCTGAGAGCTCGTCCTCCATGGTGACTAGTGCCAGGCCCGGCGTATGACCAGGCTCGAACTCCACCAGGACGTCAATGTCGCTGTCCGGGCCGAAATCCCCCCGCAGTACGGAACCGAACAGAGAGAGTTTGCGAATATGGTTCCGCCGGCAGAACTCGGCGATCTTCTGGCGAGGAATCTCGATATGCTGTGCCCTCATAGATCACTGCCTCTCTCCCACTCGCCAAGGAGATAACACACAAACGCAGCCGTATCGCTCGGGATTTCGCTCCTTTTTCCGTTTGCGATACTAGGCCAGCGAAGCCTGGATGTCAAACGGGATTCTGCGTTACTCACAGTTCCTTGATCATGTGGATATCCTCAGGCTCCTGCGCAAGTAGCTCTGGATCAGGCTCAGAGGTCGGCACAAAGCCTTGCGACAGGTAAAAGCCCACTGCCGATTCGGAAGGCGTGCCCGAAACGTAGAGCCTCTTTGCGCCACTTGCTCGCGCCAGGCGGCAGACCTCCTCCACCAGCCGGGCGGCGATCCCTTTCCGCCGGTAGGGTCGGCTCACGAGGAGCGCCTTGAGCTCGGCCATTCCCTCATGCAGTTTGGGCCATAGAACGGCGTACCCTACCAGAGCCTCTCCATCCAGCGCGCCGAACATCACGCCCCCTTGCTCCAGAACCCGCGTCAGGTCGCGCACTCTCTGCCCCACGCTATGCTCTCCCCGGTCACCCTCCGACCAACGCGGGACGTTCCAAGCAACAGGATATGCTTCTAGCTCCGCGCCTCTCTGGCGGTAACCCACACTCACATATTCCGAGCGGTCTATCTCACCGATCCTGCTCGCGGCCGAGTTCCCAAGCTGCTTGATGGTCACGCGCTCTCTCGTCATTTGGCCACTCGCTTTGTCTCCATAGGCTAACCGCTCCAGGAAACTGTATACCTCACTTCTCGTCCTCGGCGAAGAGGTAGCGCACGAGAGCGGCCGCCTCGCGGAAGTCAGGGATGATAAGCTGGGCGCCAGCATTGATCAGGCGGTTCCGTTTCCAAGCATTGATCCCTGCACGGCGCACTTCATCCGAGGCCACGCCCACGGCGATCCCCTCCACAGCGACGGCGTTCTCGATCTCTACAAACCCATCACCGAAAACCACGACGTGATGCCCGCGCAGATGGTGCTCGCTGAGCATCTGCTGGATGAGCAGAGCCTTGGAGAACCTTTCCCAATCGTCCAGGGCACCATAGATGCCCCCGGCGAAGTATGACGTGAGACCGAGCGCTTCCGCCTCATCCTTCACGTAGGCAATATCCGTGCCGCTGGCCAGATAGCAGGTGACGCCCCTGGCCCGCAGTGCCTCCAGTATCTCCAGGCTGCCCGGAACCAACATCTCCTCGCGGGATACAGTCCCTGCTTTCAGACTGGCCACACGGTGGGCAATGCGTTTCCAG
>Ga0172365_10001464_pt1 | contig 17119 bp, 18 predicted proteins | sample LakKivSesite48cm_FD_114535 | JGI IMG/M metagenome (GOLD analysis project Ga0172365, IMG submission 114535) | Sediment microbial communities from Lake Kivu, Rwanda - Sediment site 48cm | ecosystem: Environmental > Aquatic > Freshwater > Lake > Sediment | place: Rwanda: Western Province, Lake... | reverse complement strand
CCTTTCAGTCAGGGCTCGCGGCTTGCTTTTCTTATTCTTCATACTCCGCTTTACTAATCATCCGGATAAGCAGGTGGCGAATAGTGTAGCCAAAAATCTTCTGCCCCGGGCATGCTGCTGGCATAGCTCCTCAGGGCGGCGTCATGAATAGAGCTTATTGAAACCCGAACCAGGGCGCCGGGTTATTGACCGATCAGCCTGATTGTGGTTAAAATATCCATTGCTGCCGGGGTGGCGGAATTGGTAGACGCAAGGGACTTAAAATCCTCCAGGGATGAATTCAGGGATTTCTCGCAAATCCCCCATTTGTCAGCAACTTACTGAAAAATTAGTAAGTTACATAAAATTAGGCAGTATTTTACTGTTCCAATTATCTGCATAGTCTGCACCGATCTATGCAAATAGGTGACACAAAACTGACACAGTCGGATGCCGGCTGTTGTCAGCAAAAGGGGGGGGTTGATGATGGGAACCAAAAAAGGTGGGGGCTCTCTCCAGCCGGCACGAGAGGGCCGAATTTATTATATCATGCCTTTAGCGATATTTTATAATATAAATTGCAGAAACTATTTAGGGATAATAGAAAATGAAAAAAGAAAGGGATTTCCGACAATTCGCTAAGATATTAAGGAAGGCTACATCGAGAATTGAGCGTGAATATTTCTTGATGCCGGTTGCCGGTTGTGAAGATGCAATTTATAGAGAGCGGGTTTACTGTTATGAGCTGTACCACAGATTAAGAGAGGTTTTTGAAGAGTACCGATTTCCGTATAGCTTGGCCGGGGAAGTAGATAAAAATGGGCATCCGATAATTTATACAAAAATTGGAGCGATAAAACCTGATTTATTAGTTCATGCTCCGGGAACGATGGATAATAATCTCGTTGTTATTGAGGTGAAGCCAATCAAGTCAAAGACGAAAGATATAAAAAAGGACCTAAAGACATTGGCAGGATTTTTAATTGAGGCCAACTATTTCAAAGCGATTCATCTTGTTTATGGAGGCTCCGAAAGTGAAATCAAGAAGTACATACAGAGGTCTTTTGAGAGAGAACAGATTAGATTTGAAGGCTCTTTATTTCTGTTTTGGCATAAAGCGCCTGGAGAGATGGCCAAAATTTTTAATTGGATGGAAGTAGTTATGAGTATTTCCAAAGAATGAAACGGACGTAGGCCGGAATTAAGCGGAGGTTTACAGATGGAATTAGAAGGCCAGAGCTAAGGAGGGGAAATCATGAAAATTATAGACAATCTTACGCAATCCAGAAAACTATTCTTTCAATGCGTTGAGATATGTAATAGTAAATATCGCCATGGAGACGACTTGAGATTTTATAGAGAATTAATTGCTCAACACCGAGAAGTAGCCGACCTGAACAAACTTGTAGGTTCAGAACCTTTTCTCCAAAAATTATATGCCACTTTGGAAAAGTGGGATATGAATAAGCGGGGTGCTAGACTCTTGGATTTTCCAACAATGCGTGACTCAATAAGGTCTTTAAGAGAAGAATTAAGTGAATTATATAAATATCGATTACAGATGCTTTGCGAAAAAGATATTCTAACGGTGCTACAGCAGTTGAAGCCTTTATTTTGCCGTTTGAAGATAATGGCAACCAAACGTCATATAGTGGGAGTTAGCAAAGCCTTACATTTTTTGCTGCCCGATCTGGTCTTGCCTATTGATAGCTCGAACACGATGCAAGCTTTTTTTGGCTATAATCGGTATGAAATTGGCGAAGAAAAAGAGTTTAAAACCTACAGTGACATATTTGCAAAATCATATAAAATCGCTAGACAGTTGAACCTAACCGAGTCTGACGTAACTGGCTGTGGTTGGTCCTGCTCGGTGCCCAAGCTTATTGATAATGCTATTATAGGATTTTTCCTTAAAGTAAAGGATTTAATGAAGAAAGATGTTACAAGATGAGAGGCGGGAGGAAGCCGGGTTTCCCTGACCTTTCATATTCAAGCTTCATAACTGTCTTTTGGACCACTTTGTTAAGGGCTTTTTATAAGCCAATATTCGAAATTGATAAAAAAAGGACGTTTTGATAAAGTTTATTAAAGCGAAGATGACAACATCTAATAAAAAGAGCACGGAGGGGATTGTCATAGTCGAGGCTCCCAAAAGAGCGGAAATCGATCTCTCAATAATCAGACCAGACCTTATCGTCACCAAGCTCAAGGATGCTGCAAGGAGAGCTGATTCCGAAGAGGATTTCAAGGTCGAAGCGGTCCAAATTTTAAGCCGAGAGGTCCTTGAGCGATTTGGCCTCCCTTTCGGAAAATTCGAAAAGGGCATAATCCTTTCGGGAGCTAGGGGGAGAGCGGATGTCCTTTATGGCCATCTATTCCTGGAATTTGAAAAGCCAGGAATTCTGAAAACAGATCGAGGCTTCGCTCATGCGATTGATCAACTTGAGAAATATATAAAGGGCTATGCAAAAGCGGAAAAAGGCCTTTACAGATACTTTGGCGTGGCGCTAGACGGATATCAGATAGGATTCATAAGATATATAGAAAAAGAGAAGAATTGGAGGATTCAAGGGCCGTACGAAGTCAACAAGAACAATATTATGAAGTTGTTGGAGGCATTGCGGGGCCTCTTTAGAAAGCCTCTAGACGCCGATTCCTTGATAAAGGATTTTGGGCCGGATGGAAGTAATGCTCAAGAGACGATAAGGCTTTTTTATGGGAAATTGGGTTCAGCCAAAAGTGAACGCACCAAAATCCTCTTCGGCGATTGGAAGAGGGTGTTTTCGCAGGTATGCGCATACTCGCCCGATAAAGTCCAAGGTCTGGAAGCCATTTATGGGCTTCCTTCGAATGCGGACCCGGAGTGTTTGCTGTTCACGATCCACAGCTATTATGCGCTGATAATGAAATTGCTTGCCGCGGAAGTAGCGAGCTTATACGGAGAGCCTTTCGGTCAATCCTACATCAAAAAACTTGAGGATGCCTATCTCAGAGGTCCAAAAGAATTGAAGGAGGAGCTGGACAATCTGGAGGAAGGCGGAATATTCCTTAAAATCGGAATAGTCAATTTTCTGGAAGCGGACTATTTCTCCTGGTATCTGAATGAATGGGACGAGGAGATATCCAGAGCAGTCGATCGACTGATTAAAGAACTTTCGCTGTATGAGGTCGGTACTGCCGAACTGGAACCGGAAAGAATAAAAGACTTGTTCAAAAAACTTTATCAGTTTCTGGTTCCTCAGAAGATTCGTCATGATTTGGGTGAATATTACACGCCGGATTGGCTGGCGGAATTGCTCATTCGCGAAATCGGCTACGATGGAAGCCTTGATAAAAGAGTTCTGGACCCGTCTTGTGGGTCAGGGACCTTTTTGGTTTTGGCCATAAAAAAGGCAAGAATATATCTAGAAGAACATTTTGACGATGTCGGAACGGCGCTGGAAAAAATCACCGAAAACATAGTGGGATTTGACCTCAATCCGTTGGCCGTACTGGCTTCGAGGATTAATTATCTGATCGCCATCGGCGAATTCATCAGACACAGAAAAGCCGAAAGAATAAGAATTCCCGTCTTCCTTGCCGATTCAATTCTAGTCGAAAGGAAAACTACCCTGTATGAGGAAGTATATTCACTCAGGACTTCCGCAGGGGAATTCAAGATACCGGCCTCCATAGTCAAAGAAGATCTTCTTACAAATACTCTCAGTACGATCGAGGAGTGCGTAAGAAACAGATACAGCCCAACCGAATTCAAAGAGAGACTGGGCAGAGAGATAAAAACGTTAAGCGAACAAGATTCGTACTTGCTCTCGGAACTTCACTCGCAGCTCCTGATGTTGGAGAAGAAAGACCGTAACAAGATATGGGTAAGAATTCTGAAAAATTCGTTCGCTCCGATATTCGAGGGGAAATTCGATTTCGTAATCGGAAATCCTCCCTGGATTAACTGGGAAAGCTTGCCCGAGAGCTACAGAGAGGTAACGAAAGGATTGTGGGAGTCTTACGGTTTAATAGACAAATCCAACGTTTCAGGCATGGGGAAGGTGAGGCGAGATATCGCGTCGTTGTTCGTTGCGAGATGTTTCAGCCAGTACGTGAACGACGAAGGTAATCTGGGCTTCTTAATTCCCTTTAATGTATTGAAAACTCAAGGCGGTTCTGGTTTCAGGAAGTATCTGGCATATAAAACTAATGTACTTAAAATCCACGAGCTTTCGGAATTATACCCGTTTGAGGGGGCTACAAACAGAACTGGCATGATAGTTCTGGGCAAAGGCAAGACGAAATTGCCCATAAAATGCACAACCTGGCTTTGTGATAAAACGAGTGGGATTTCTCAAGATATTGGACTGGATGAAGTATTCAGAACCACAACGCAGTTGGACTTCTTTTTATATCCGATAGAGGCCAATTTTCCGGAATCTCCGTGGATGATTTGTTCAAGGGAAGCTTACGAAGGAATAAAGAAGGTAATAAATAGGTCCTATTATAAGGGCCATGAAGGCGTTAATACAGCGATGAATGGGATATTTTGGATTAGAGTGCTGTCGTCCCATCCCAATGGCCTTTTAGTTGAAAATATCGGTGAGGGTAAAAAGAAAGTTAAAATAAAGCAAGAGGTGATCGAAAAAGAACTGGTTTTCCCGTTGATCAGAGGAAGAGATGCGAAAAAATGGCATGTTGACCATGATTTATACGTATTCGTGCCGCACGATCCGCAGAGCGGAAAGCCTATTGACGAAAAAAAGATGAAAGTCATATACCCAAAAGCTTTCCAGTTCGCGCTGGCCTTCAAGAAAGAACTTGAATCAAGGTCACTTCACAAGCTTTGGGGGAAAGGAAATCCTTTTTATTCTTTGTATGACATAGGCCAATATACGTTTTCCGATTACAAGGTGATATGGAAGGATGTTTCCGGAAAAATTTCGGCTAAAGGTGAATTCGGCGGAGCGGCGATAGTAGAAGCCGCGAAAACAAAATATTTTCAGGAAAAAACTCTGATCCCTGACACGACTCTTATGTTTATAGATTGCAGCTCGCTTGATGAAGCGCATTATATCGCCTCAATACTGAATTCGACTTTCACGCGCTTCATTGCGACTGCCTATTCCATTCTCCACGTCAGAGCGCACATACTAAAATATGTTGGAATAGAAAAATATAACAAGGGAAACAGATTTCATAATAAGCTTGTCAGTTTATCAAAAAAGGCGCATGAACTCTCGCTGAAAGGAAAAAGCAAGGAATTAAGACTAGTGGAAAAAGAAATAGACGATACGCTTTCAGAGACATACGGAATCACCTCAAAAGAGCAGAATGCTATAGATAAGACTTTTAAAACCTTGCGGGGAATTATTTGAGTGAAAGAAGGGGGATTGCCGCTGGTTTTGGGGAGTTATATCAGAATTCTGATGGCAATTTATATTTATATTATTTCTAAATAATTTTTTCTTGAAATAGTGATTTGAAATATATAGAATTTAGTGCCTAAGGGGGTAAAAATGCCTAGAATGATTGACCGTTATCTGGCCGGCGTTGAGGTGAGGAGAACTGTTTTTAACTGGCCTGAACAGATAAGGTCCATTGTCGATGGGTACAGGGCTTATACAACAATTTCACATGCCGTTCAGAAAGACGCTATACAGAATGGCTGGAGTGCTAGAAAAAACAGAAGAGGAACGGAATGGTCTTTCGTCTTTGAACTTGTGGAAAAGAAAGGCAAAAAATTTCTTCTGATGACGGACTCGGGTACAAAGGGATTGACGGGACACATTCTGACACCGCAGGAATACGAGCTTGACCTTCCATCGGAGGAAAGATGGGGCAGATTTGAAGGTGTTGCCTTCACGCAGCCACGTGAGGAGAGAACGCTCGGTTCGAGAGGTCGCGGTAAGTTTATATTTGTGGGAGCATCAAAAGAACACACAATTTTATACGATACATTGAGGGATGATGGAATATACCGCTTCGGATTCAGGACCGTGATAAGAACCGAGTCGCCGGTGGCCGCATACGAGAATGATGAAGGCCGGCAGAAGCTGAGAGAAATGACTGAGGGGATTATAGAACCGCTTGAAGCCGTGGGAACAAGGGTGATCATATTTGAACCGGCTGATGAGGTTGTAGCGGATATCAAAAATGGAAATTTCCTCAGGAATATAGGGGAAGCGTGGTGGGAAATAATCCTGAAGTATGGTGCGAAAATCACATTGAAAGTCTCCGGCAGGGAATATGTTGCGACAATACCGCGGGAGTTTGTTCTTCAGGAAAGGGACTCAGCGGACTATAAGGTCTGGGTAAAGGAAAATGAAAGAACGCCCGCATTCAGGGTCAGGAAGCTTCACCTCATATTTAACAGGAAGGAAAGAATTCCCGAGGATATACGGGGGATCGCAATACAGAGAGACGGGATGAAGATCTGCGTCATAGAACCCAGATATCTTGGGAGGGAAATCGGGGAAAGGCTTTATGGTTATATTACACTTGATACGGCCACGGAGGAAGCGCTGATTGAAGATGAGGGAATCGAACACTATTACTATGATTTCAGACGCTCACTGCCCGGAGCAATAAGAAGATATGTTGAGGACGAAATAGTTAGATTCGCTCAGGAGAAGCTTGGTTATCGGGTCGATGAGAGGGAGATCAGAAGGCAGCAACAAAGAAATGCTGAAAGGAGAGCTCTCATAGCAGCAAATAAATTTGCACGTGCCCTGGGGATCGGAGCCGGGCCGGGAACCACCAGAGAGGGACCGGGGGGAGAGAGAACCCCGAAGCTCGTGCGGATTCAGCTTGAGGAATTGATGTTACCGCGTCCGGGAGACCTTAGGGTTAATTATGGCGAGACCGTGAAAAATATAAAAATGCGGGCTGTAAATGACACCTCTCATGATGTATGTATCATGATAAAACTTTTTTTAAGATATTTTGATAAGCCTCTTAGAACTTTCCTGGAGAGGGATTTCACGGTGAGAGCGAATTCCACATCCCCGGACTTCGGGCCATTTGAAGAGACATTCAGGAAGCTTGATTACCCCGATACAGGAAAATATACTGTGGTGGCGAGAATCATATCAATGAGGGAGGAGGATAAGGGAACTGAACTGGACTACAAGACAAAAAGCTTTTATCTGGAGGAAGATCCCCCGATGAGGGGATTGTTTGAAAGGTGCGAGGCGTTCGGTTTTCCTGACGAAGAACCCATAAAATACTGGATGGGGTACAGTGAATATGGAAGCGAGAGGGGACTGGTTCTTTATTACAATGTTAATCACCCCAGCTACACACCGGTATCAGAAGAGGAAGAGGATCTTGCCGAATATATTCTCAGAATAGCCGCACAGGAAATCTGCAGGTTTGATCTGCTGCAGGAAGAAACGATAGTTTTTTCGGAGGACCAGAGGGATGACCCGCAGGAAATTCTGAAACAGGAACGGAAGGTTGTGGGAGAAATTCTCTTTAAATTCAGAAGGGGAGAAATCTGATTATGGCTGTGATCATAAGGGAGAGTAAAATTATTGAGGGCAAGGAGTATACCGTAAAAGTATACAGAACACAGCCCGGAAAGCTCATCACTCAGGAGGAGAAGGCGAAGGCGGAAAAGCTGGATGCTTTTCTTTTGGAAAAAATGAGAGAAATTGAAGGAGAAATGAAGGCCAGCGGACTCCTTGCATTGAAAGGAAAAAGGGGAGAAGTCCTGAAATTATGGTACCAAGTGGGGAAAAGACTTAATTTTATGAATGATACTTCTCTCATCGCACCCGGAGACAGGGAATTTGTATGGAGGGCCCTCTATGACCATGCGGGAAGACTTGCGCCGGGCCCTCTTTCCGAAAGAGCAAGGAGGAACCCGTCGACCAGTCATTTCTCCTACTGTTATCGTCTTTCAAAATTTCCCTGGGAGTTTGTTGAAATGGCCGGCGACTGGACATCTTGGTGTGAATTTTTCGACAGAAGCGAAACCAGAAATGATCCCCGCATAATAGAATGGCTTGGAGAAAAGGCGAAGGAATGCGATATTACATCCAGACAGAACTGGCTGAGACCCCTCACAAAAGCGATTCATAATGAACTGGGCAATAAAGATACGCTTGTATTTACAAAGGATGAGCTCTTTAATAAGCTTGAAAAAATATTTTCTGATGTGAAGGAAGATGAAGGGGAATAAAAAATCCTTTTTTGCCGTGGACCTGTTCGCAGGTTGTGGAGGGCTTAGCGAGGGATTTATCCAAGCAGGATTTCAGGTTATTGCCCAAGTTGAAATGAATGGATGGGCATGTGAGAGTCTGAGAACACGCCATCTTTACTGGGAACTGAAGAAAGCAGGAAAGGGGTTTCTCTATCACAGATATCTGCAGGGAAGGGTTTCAATAAATGAAATTCTGAACAGATTCCCTGAGATAAAACAAAAGATTTCCTGTCGCGTTATTCAGGCAGCTTTCGGAAACGATAAGACAGAGCAGATACTGGAGAAAATTGAACGCAGCAGAAAATTTCACGGTGCATCAAGAATCCATGTACTTCTTGGAGGGCCACCCTGCCAGCCTTATTCAATTGCAGGGAGAGGCAGAGATCCATTCAGGATGGAAAAAGACGGGAGGCATTACCTTTACAGGTACTATCTTGAAATTATTGAACACCTGCAGCCCGACTTTTTTGTCTATGAAAATGTTCCCGGTCTTTTTACCGCAAGAGCAAGGGGAAGAGAAATATTCAGAAGAATGCTGAAAGATTTTTCATCATTAAGTCCGCCTTATGAAATTACCCCGCCCCTGGAGAGGATTTATGAAGACCCGCACGGTTACATTCTTGATAGCGCCGATTTTAATATTCCGCAGAGCAGAAAAAGGTTATTTCTAATAGGATACAGGAAATCTCTTGAGCGGATGGGTCCGGAAATAAAAGGAATATTCATGGATCTGCAGAAGAAAGCAATTAAAAAGGGAAAGAAAGGCCACCTCACTGTCAGGGACGCCATTGATGATCTGCCCCCCGTTAAACCCGGAGAGGGAAATGATGACTGGTTTGGGCCCTATAATGCCAGTGCAAATCAGAGATCCTTCAAGAAAAAAATGAGAAAAGACTCCACAGGAATCATAAATCACAGAGCAAGAAGACATATGAAGAGCGACCTTGAAAGATACAGATTCTTTATCGAACACCGCCGAAACGGAAATGGTGCCGCAAATCTGAGGGTTCTCATGAATGAAAGGCCTGACCTTCTTCCTGCCCACAAACATCTTGATAAGTTTCTGGACAGGTTCAGAGTTCAGTGGTGGGACCGTCCCTCTTCAACAATTACAGCGCATATCTGTAAGGATGGGCATTATTATATCCACCCTGATATCCACCAATGCAGATCTTTTACTGTGAGAGAGGCGGCAAGATGTCAATCTTTTCCTGATAATTTTAAATTTGAAGGTTTCAGGACAAATCAATTCAGACAGGTCGGCAATGCCGTTCCTCCGCTTTTGGCCCGTATTGTAGCCAAGGTTATCTTAAAAGAATTGAGGAAAATAAACTTAAATCAGGAGGACGATATCCATGGAACCTGAAAAACTTGAACCGCTATATTTTAAATTCAAGGGGAAAATTGCTCGTCTTCTGGGAAGGGAATCTGTCTCGAATTCAATTGTTGCCTTATGTGAGGTTGTGAAGAATTCATGGGATGCGGATGCAACAGAAGTGAAGATCATTTTCGAGAATTCCGAATCGGAGCGCGGAAAGATCCGTGTGATCGACAATGGCAGCGGATTGAGTTTTCAGGAATTTGAAAATACGTGGATGACCGTCGCGACAGATGATAAAGAAAAAAAGCCTATCACCCGTAAATACAGGAGGCAGAAGGTAGGCGAAAAAGGAATAGGCAGGTTTGCCACTGAGAAACTCGCGCATTCAGTCGATGTTATATCTAAACCTGAAAATGAAAAATATGGCTTCAGCGTTAACATTGACTGGGATGAATATGAGAAAGGTGGTCCATTTGACAAGATACCCAACCAAGCATTCAGCTTCCCAAAAAAGAAAAAAGAGCATGGTTTTGAAATAGTTCTCAAGAATCTTCGAGAACGTTGGAATGCTTCCAGAATTGATGATTTTCAGAGGACTCTTGGCTTGTTGCTGCCACCGGTCAAGTATATTCGCAATTTCAAAGTGAAAGTATTTGTTGATAATTCCCCGTGCACCATAAAAAAACTCCAAAACCGTTTTCTTGCTATTAATGTTTACAGATTCAAATCCATCCTCAAACCGGAAGGGACAGTAGATTTTAGATTCTCAGCGCGCAAAGGCAAAATCGAAAAATCACATTTAAATTTAGGAACTATGAAATGCGGTTCGGTAGAGTTTGATCTTTATTTTTTCTACCGTGATAAAAGAGGAAATTATCCTGAAAATGTAAGCATTAAGAACGTGAAAAAAATTCTCGACCGGTTCAGCGGTCTTTATCTGTATAGAGATGGGTTTAAAGTAAATCTGGCCGGAGATTGGGCAGGACTGGACAAGCTCAGGGTAAACGATCCCTCCAACTATCCGGGATACAATCAGATCATAGGTTTTGTTAGGCTGTCCAAGAAAAATAATCCGGAAATCATTGATACGACTACCCGTGAAGGTATCGTGGAAAACGAAGCATGGGAAGATCTGAAAAAGTTTATCTATAAATCGATTGAGCTCTTTGTACAGAACAGGAAAAGAAAAGAAAAGAAAATTTTGCCAGTTAAGAAAGGGAAAACTCTGCCTGAGACAAAAAAGATTGAAACCGAAGAGTTATTGGCATTTTCTAAAAATTATCCTTGGGTGTTTTACGAACCCCTTGAAAGAGAAATCAACGCGTGCTACTCAACAAAATTATTTAACGCCTGCCTGCTGCTTTCAAGAAAGATGATAGAAAATCTCTTATACAATTTACTGGAGTACAAATTCTCCAGAAAAACAGAACTTCGTTGGAACACCGGGAAGAATCGACCACATGATTTTGCCACGCTTATTGAAAATCTTGATCAGAATAAAAATCAATTCACTCAGGAAGAACAGTCATATATAGATAAGTTATTGGAACTGTGCAAACCATTCAGAAGGTATGCCAATTCGAAGGCACATAATATTATGCAATATGTGGAGCAGAAGAATGAAATAGACGCAATGAAAATTCCAGAAATGGTACAAATATTGTTAAATCTAATCTTGAAAATCAGGACTTAGAAATTATGGATGCTGATTTGTGTTCAAACAGAAAAATACTGCCCGATAAAAAAGATATTATCAAATTCAGGAATATAATTATCCATTGGTTCAGTACGAATGAAAGAAGATATCCGTGGAGAGAAACTTCCGACCCATTCAGAATTCTGATCGCTGAAATGATGTTGCAGAGAACAAAAGCCGATCAGGTAGTGGATGTTTATAATAAGTTTTTTTCTGAATTTAGCCGGCCTGAAGATGTAGCAAGAGTAGATATGGAAAGACTCCATAAAATCCTTTATCCTTTGGGACTATTATGGAGAGTAAAAAATTTTAAAAATGTCTGCCAATATTTGGTAAAAAATTTTAATGGAAGAATTCCAAAGAACAGAGCGGATATAATCAAGATGCCAGGAACAGGTGATTATGTTTCTGGGATGGTCCTTTCTGTGGCTTTTAACAAGCAAGAATGGGCTGTTGATAGTAATATAGTAAGGATTTTTAAGAGATATTTTGGAATAAGCACAACCAAGGAAGGAAGGAGGGATAGGTCTGTAATTGAAATTGCCAGAAGATACGTTACCTGCACTGATCCAAGAAGGGCGAATCTGGGGGTAGTTGATTTTACTGCTCTTGTCTGTACCCCTCGCAACCCCCGTTGTACTGAATGCCCCTTTAAAAGAAGATGTTACCATTATTCAAAAATTATGTAGATCTTCCTTTCCAATTGTCAAAAATTTTATTGTAGAAATAACTTAGTTCTAATATAATTATAAGGGGATCTGAATGGGGAAAATAAAACTAATTTTTTTTGATATGGAAGGGACAATATTCAAGAAAGCAGTTCCTACAGAAAAAACCAAAGTTCCTCCAAGTGCGTGGTATGTTATTGCGGAAAAGTTAGGCCCAGAAGCTTTAAGAGAAGAAGAATTAACTCAAGAAAGATGGCTTAAAAGTAAATACTCAAATTACCTAGAATGGATGGAAAAAACTATTTTAATTCATAAAAAATTCAAACTAACCAAGAGATTGTTTTGTGACATCTTAGATAATATTGATTACACACCCGGTGTTAAAGAAACTTTTGCCATAATAAATAAAGTGGGAACTCCCACATGCTTAATAAGCGGAGGATTCAAATATCAAGCCGACAAGGCAATTAAAGAACTCAAAATTAAACATTCATTCATAGGCTGCGAATATTTTTGGGATACAAAGGGCTTATTAGAACATTGGTGCTTAGTGCCTAGTGACAGCCAAGGAAAAGTTGGTTTTATGAAACTCCTTTGTACAGAATATGGATTAGAACAAAATGAATGTGCATTTATTGGAGATGGTGATAATGATATCCCTCTGGCAAAAGCGGTTAAGATTTCTATAGCTTTTAATGCGTCTGAAAGATTATCCAAATGTTCGACTTATTCCATAAATCAAATTCCAGATAAAGAAGATTTTAGAGCCATCTTAGAGTATTTGGATATTTGATTAACAGCTTAATGAAAATGCAGATATACAAGAAAGGCCTAGGATCAAGCTCGTGCTTCATATTTGAAGGTAAAAGAAAAGCTGGCCACTTTGGCAGAATGCAAAGACCTAAGCTAGTTTTATTAAATTTGTCAGATTATTGGAGGGGGAAAATATGAAAAAATATATGAAGGGAATAAATCATATACAATCAACTCTCTATGCTATTTTATCGAGTTTTGGCTTATTAAGTGGAGTGAATTTATTATTCCATCCATCTAAAAAGGTCTTAATTTCTGTGGGGATTCTAAGTTTTATTGCCTTGTATATTTTATATATAGTTTTTTCAAAAACGGCAAAAAAGAAGGTGGTAATTGCTAATCTAAAAAAGGCAATTCCTTTGATTTTAAAATTAAGTGAATCTTTCTTTCCTCCCAACTATAAATTCAGAGCAAATGTTTTTATGCAAGATAAAGATAAAAAACTTAGAATAAAACACCAGCTCAATATGGACGGACATGATGATCAGTCTATTGTACTCGCTGAAAATGTGGGCGTAACTGGAAGTGTTTGGCATTCAAAAAGCCAGCAATTTTGTGATGTTAAACTCTCAAAGAGCGAGGGTGCAGGAGCATGGGGAATTCCAAAAGAAGAAATGATTAAGGTAGATCCCCATATGACATGGATTATCAGTACGCCTATTTTGGACGAGGATAATAATGTTTTTGCAGTCTTAAATTTTGATAGTACTGAAGATATAGATTATAATTTCATAGACGACATAAAAAAAAGAGCCCGACAGCTAACTTGTGCTCTGGCAGCAATTCTGCCTTAAAAAATTCAATTAAGAACAATTGAATTTCCACCTATTTATCTCAATATTTTCTCCCTCCACATACGGTTGATCCTTCTTCTTGCTTTCCTAGCTTCTTGTCAGAATTTGCGCTTCTTTGACCCGAGCTCAGCCGCGATTACCCTGGCAGGCTTTTTTGGAAACCTCACAAGGCCGTGATATTCCTTCACGCTCCTGTTGTTGATGACGTACTTGTAGTATTCGCCTTCCTCGCCATACGCCGTTAAATATCCTCTCACGCCAAGGGTTTTCAGGGCAAGGAGGTCATGGAGGAAATCCTCGTCCCACTTGAAATATCCCTCGTCAAAACCAACGAAGCCGTTATCCCAGTGCCAGAACAGATAAACCTTGTTTTCCTCGCAGAGTTTTCTCAGCTCGCCTGAGATGTCTTTTCTGGCTTTAAGGTTCTGGTCGGCGATAGTAAGGTAATAGCCCACCTCAATCACCCCCATTCGTAAATCTTTCTTAATTCTGTCAGCTCTTTCTTTGTGAGCTTCTTCTCAATCGTGCTGTAATAGCACCCGCAGCCAAGGCAGAAGGCTTCGCCAGTGACTGGATTTCTCGTGTCAAAGGTATATACAAAAGAGTCTTTTGCTCTGCATTTAATGCAATCCATGTGGACAGTGTGGGTTCCCATTTTTTTGCCTCATCAATCCAGCTTCTCTATTTCAGCTTTCAATTGCTCCATCTGCTTCAACTTCGTTTCCTTTGTCTTTTGCTTCAGGCCTGCGTAAATTTTTGCTTTGTATGGCTCCAGTGAATATGCCATTCCTGCATTCAGGTCGTGATAATCTTCGTCGCTGAACCAGTATGTACTACCGTATTCAATGCTCTTGTAGCCGTAATCCCTGTCGAACTGTTTGAGGAATTCAAGCGTATGCTCAGGGTTCTCGAAATACGTTCCGTAAAAGCCATGAATGTTAAAGTGCGCGATAAAAGAACAGTGGAGATGAAGGTGTTCATACAACTTTTTCGTGAAATATTTTCTGTCAAAATCACTTTTGAGAAATCGTTGCCAGTCTCTTAATACCGCTTTTTTCTCTTCCTCGCTCATGAATTTTGTGGGTTTCATACCCAATTAACTTCTCCTCCCCGAATATGGAAGATTCTTTTTTGGTATTTCCCATGTTTTAGGTTTCATCCTCTCTATCTCCGCCTGGGAGAAATAGCCCCACTCCTCCTCGAAGCCCTGGACCAGGCCGTACCAAATCGTGTCTGGCACATCCTTGCCATCGCCGAAGTCGCTGAGCTGTTCGCCTGATTTCTCGGTTGCGAACCAGTACCAGCCGGAGAACGATTCCCAGCCGCGCAGGACCTTCTTGCCGTCGATATAAAGATGCTTTCCGTCCGTATCGAATTTCACCATTCAGATCACCCGATTTCTAAAACCAGCTCCCGAACAGCGGCTCTTCGCCGGTTTCTATGGCCTTCCTGACGAGGGCAAGAGCCAGCTTATATTCCGCCATGAAGCCTTTATGATAATGCCTGTTCCTTATCGCGTTCTTTGCCGCAGGAAGCGGATCTCCGTCGTAGCAGGAATAAATCCATTCGCAGTAGTTCTTTTTGCCCTCAATCGCGTCGCGCAGAATCGCCGCTGCGCAGGACGGAGTCGCGTAGCCGAGCGATTCCGCTACGATGTGCGCAGTCACGCGCGGGTATTTCTTCATCACATCTTCTCTGGATAGCTCTTTTGCTTCTTTTGCCCTCTCCGACATTCTTTTCACTCTCTTTCCATCAGACGAATATCCTGAAGCTCAGATGGCCTTTGCCTTTCCGGATTTCCTTACCGAAAGCCCGGAACAGCGGCTTCAATTCCGGGCCGTATAGCTTTTCGAGCTCTCCCATTTTTTGTCTCAGCCCGCGATAATCCTCGCCGCTCAGCTCGTACGTCCCGTCATCCGAGCGATAGACATTGTCATCTATGAAGCGGAATTGCCCCTGAGTCACCGGCCCGAAGACGAACCTATATCGGGCCTTCCAGATTTCCGCTCCCATATTTATCCTTCCTCTTCACTTCAACGTCCCACTTCTCGAAATACCCTTCGTATCCAATCGCAGGGAAAACCACGTAATAGCAGGGCGTCGCCGAGCAGCAATACGTGGGGACAAGGTCAGAAAATCCCCTGTACTTCCTGAAGCCGTGCAAGCGGACCCTCACCTCGTGCTGAAAACGCCCCTTATCGAACATAATTCTCCCTTGTCCGCGAAGCTGTAGAACTCTCCTCGACCGATTATCACGTGGTCGAGGACTTCAATGGCCAGCAGGTCGCCCGCTTCTTTCAACTGCCTGGTCAATTCCTTGTCCGAGATTGAAGGCTCCGGGTCGCCGGAAGGATGCGAATGAACGAAGATGACCGAAGCTGCTGAAGCGAGCAGAGCCGACTTGTAAACTTCCGCGGGATGAACGAGCGACGAACTTCCCGAACCCTGGCTCACCATGTCCACGCCGATGACCTTGTTCTTCGTATCGAGCAGGATTGAATAGAACTTCTCCCTGTCGGAGTCTCTGAGGTTTTTGAAGGCATTGTAAACATCGCGAGAGTTCGAAAGCCTTAGGGGCTTATATTGCCCGCGCCCTTCGACGACCAGCTTGGTCTTGACCTTATAGCCTTTGTATTCGTAGCCGTCGAAATACGAATTCTTAGGTTCCCTTCTTGCCTTTCTCTCTCCATTCATGAGCCTCACTTTTTGCGATTTCTTCTATTTCCTCTGAACACGAGATATTCCGGCAAAGCCAGCTCATATATCTTCGTCTCGGCGAATTTTTCATTGTATTCCTCGTTGTCCTGGTCAAAATATCTGTCGTTGAAAGCGAAGCCGGTATATTGCTGAAACGCCCGCTCGGCTTCCTTTGAGCTCTTAAACAGCTCGACATCCTCGTTCGTCCATGCGAAATTCTTCACGAGCACGAAAATTTTGTCATTCTTCAGATAATCACCTTTTCGCTTTTATCCCGCTATTCTCCGACATCAGGCAAGCCATTTTTCGCATATTTACCTGTGAGAATTTTCTTCCTTATGCCCTGGCCTCCGCACTCGTCCGTTGCCAGGAACTCGCACATCTGCTCATAATCGCCGAAACCCGAGCAGTAGGGAAGGCCCCAGACCTGGACGGGCCAGCAGTCGGAGCTCAAATCCTTCTGATAGACCCTCTTCGTTCTGACCGCGAACTCCTGGCCTCCAAGCCTGATGTTCTCGCGCTTGACCATAAAATCATCCTTTTCTTTTGTTCTTCAATGCCAGGTATTCGCTCCAGTCTATGCGTTCGACTTCTCCATCCGGATACGCCAGCTCGCATTCGAAATATCTGTCCTTTCTGCCAAGGAAGTTTTCGACGCGAATGTCGAAGCGCTCGATTTCTTTGCAGGGAACACTGTCCCGCCTCATCTCATCAATTACCTCGTCGTATGGGATCACTCGCAGCACGCTTGCCTTTCCGTATCCGGTTGAGAGCTCTTCGCCTGGCCTCGGCTTCCCGTATCTCCCCAGGGATTTTGCGAAGGCCGAAAGTCTATGGCTTCTGTTCATCGTCCAAATCCGCCAAATCGTCCTCGCCGATGTACTTCTCGAACTTCTTCGCGATTTCTATCGTCTTCTCCGCGCGCTTGCCCACGGGAATTCTCGAACCTCCCAGGATCTGGCT
>Ga0172365_10001462_pt1 | contig 17125 bp, 18 predicted proteins | sample LakKivSesite48cm_FD_114535 | JGI IMG/M metagenome (GOLD analysis project Ga0172365, IMG submission 114535) | Sediment microbial communities from Lake Kivu, Rwanda - Sediment site 48cm | ecosystem: Environmental > Aquatic > Freshwater > Lake > Sediment | place: Rwanda: Western Province, Lake... | reverse complement strand
CCCCGTCCCTGTCGCCAAGTATATTGGTTGAAAACCAACCCTTAATTCCAAGCATTCTGGCCTTTAGTCCGGGGGCTATTATTGTTTTCATTAATGTTTGACCTGTTTTGAAATCTTTGCCAGCGATTGGCGTTTTTGTAATTTTTGAAAGTTCTACGAGAGCAGGGGTATCAAGAGATAAATTTGGAGAGCCATTGGCATAAGGAACACCTTCTTTTAGGGCGGCATAGGCATAAATCATACTTGGTGAAATGAATTTAGAATCTTTTTTTAAGCCTTCTTCGAAATCTTTTAATGAATTATGAACTCCGTGTCGATTCATATAAACCTCAGTGCTTCCACACCAAATCATCACTAAACGCTGGCAATTATTTTCTTTTTTGAAACTTCTAATGTCCTCAATAAGTTTTTCCGCCATTTCCCATCTGTTTCCCCATTTGATATAATTTCCATTTAAATTTCTGACATATTTTCTATTAAAAACGCCTTTCATTGCTTTTATTTCTTTTAATTCCGGCTTCAATTTTTCCAACAAATTTTCATCTAAAACTCTAACTCTTTTTGCTGCTTGATAGCAGTTCTCTTTAAAAATATCCCAGCCACCAAAAACAAAGTTATTTATGTTTGCCAAAGGAACAAAATCTTTTATTTTAGGCATTCTTTTTTCCGTTCTCTTTCCAAGCCGAATAGTTTGCATTTGAGTAACAGAACCAAAAGGTCTCCCTAGCCCATTTTTAATGGCTGTTACCCCAGCGATAAAGGTAGTTGCTACCGCTCCCAATCCCGGAAGCAAGACGCCGAGTTTTCCTTCTGGTTTTTCGATTTTTAATCCCTTTGTTTTATTTTTTTCTGCCATGTTGTAAAATAATATTAGTAATTATTTTGCGGCTTTCTTAATTATTTTACTGCTGTAAAATAGTGTGTCAAGTCTTAAATTGTGGAAAACTATGCTTCCTTTTGAAAGATTAAAAAAATCAAATACAATTGAAAATCTCTGGCTCTATGTCCTTTCTCTCTTAAAAAGAAGAAAAATTTATGCTTGGGAAATTCCATCCCTAATTGAAAAAGAATTTGGTTTTAAGCCAGGCAGAATTACTCCTTATAGAGTTTTGTATCGACTCGAAAAAACTGGTTTCGTAAAGAGTAAGGCGGAAAATAGAAAAAGATTTTACCAAATTACAGAAAAAGGAAAAGGAGAAATTAGAAAAGGAAAAAATTTTTATAAAAGAATTTTGAGATGGCTGGAATGACCAATCAAAAAATTTCACAAATCTTAAGAGAAATAGCCAATCTTTTGGAAATTGAAGGAGTTGCTTTTAAGCCCAGGGCTTATAGAAGAGCCGCAGATATCATTGAAAAATTTGATAAGGATTTAAAGGATGTCTATAAAAAAGAATATTTAAATGGCTTGCAAAAAATTCCTGGAATTGGGAAAAGTATTGCCCAAAAGATTGAAGAATATTTAAAAAAGAAAAAGATAAAATATCTTGAAGATTTAAGAGAGAAAAACAAAATTAGAATTATCGTTACTCATTATTTTCAGACAAAGGGAATTTCTTTAGAGCAATTAAAAAGAGATGCAAAAAAAAGAAGAATAATTTATTCAAGATTTACAAAGCCAGCAAAGCAATTATTGGAATTGGCAGGTTCGGTGGGGAAAGCAAAAGAGGCGACAGATAAGGTGGCTGAGTGGGCAAAATCAAGAAACTTAGATTATTCAATTGAAACCGTGTTCAAAAAATGGTTAGAATTAGATAGGTTAAAGCCAAAAGAGGTTGTTAAAAAACCTTTTTATAAAGGAAATCCGATGGTCTGGTCAGAAACGAAGAAAAAATGGTTTGTTATATCACCCGATGGTGAATGGCTGGAATTTGCTGGAAAAGAATCGGAAATTGAATGGAAAATTATTAAGTGATCGCTCGGGAATGCGATTTTCGGGACACGCTCTGCGTTTCAGCGAGACGCAAGCTCAGTTCCTTGGCAAATTTTCATTTAACAAACCATGCAATTTTCTTGTTAATGGTCCGAAATCGATTCTCTCGCTCTCGCGTCTGGCTACACAATGCCTCACTCGCGAGTTGCCTCGCTAAATTAAAAAATGTTAAATTATTTTGATTTAAGAAACGGAATAATATTTCTTTTAGACGGCGAACCGTATGAGGTTTTGGAATTTAAGCAAATCGGGAAAGCCCAAAATGTATTTGTCGCCAGGACAAAAATCAAAAATTTGATTAACGGAAAGGTTTTTGAAAGAAGTTTCCATCAAGATGATGTTTTTGAAGAAGTGGAGATAGAAAAAATAAAGGTGAAATTTATTTATTCCCGGAGAGGAAAATTTTATTTTTCTGAGGCCGATAATCCGAGGAATCGCTTTGAATTGGAAGAAGAGAAAATTGGCCAAGGAGCCAAATTTTTAAAATCAAATTTGATTTTAGATGGGCTGAAATTTAAAGGGAAAATTATAAATGTTTCCTTGCCGATTAAAATTCAATTGAAGGTGATAGAGGCGCCGCCGGGAATAAAAGGAGATAGGTCTCAGGCAGGAACAAAACAAGTGACATTAGAAACCGGAGCAAAGATAAATACTCCCTTATTTATTGAAACGGGAGATTTAATTGAAATCAACACTGAGAACGGAGAATATGCAAGAAGGGTTGAAGAATAGTTAAAGAGATTTCCAATACTTCTTAAATTCTTTTTTAATTTTTAAAATTAAACTCTTTGTTTCTTCTATCGGTTCTTTAATCGTTGGTAAAGGAACCGATTCTTTAATTTTAAGGTCCAATCCCGTTAATTTCGAGATTAAAGCCATCCAACAAGCAGATAGGACATTTAAATTGTAGCCAGAAGCAATCAAATCAATTTCTTTCCCCTTGCAAATTTCAGCCATATTTCTTACTTTTTGACCGATCATTTTGAATCCTTCAATCGTCAGGTTTAAATTTGTTAATTGGTCTGAAAAATGAGGGTCAGAGCCTCCATTCCTGATAATAATTTCTGGCTTAAAATCCTTAACCACTGGTTCGACGATTTCTTCAAAAGCAATTCTATAAGAGATGTCTCCTGAAAAAGGCGGCAAAGGAATATTTATTTTAAAACCTTCTCCCCTCCCTGATCCCTTTTGTTCTATAAAACCAGTTCCAGGATATAAGGTTTTTGGGTCTTGATGCAAATCAATAAATAAAACCCTTCGGTCATCGTAAAAATATTCAAGAGTTCCATTTCCAGCATGGGCATCAGTGTCTAAAATCAAGATTTTTTTTAAATTATATTTTTTGATTAAATATTTTGCACAAAAGGCTAAATCGTTATAAATACAAAAACCTTCGCCATAGTTTCTTTTGGCGTGATGGAGGCCACCTCCAATTGAAATTGCTTTTTTAAATTTGCCTTTTTGAATTAAATCGCAGGCTAATTTTGATTGGCCTATAACATATCTTGCCGCCTTTTCGATTTTCCCCGGTCTTCCGACTGGCAGATTATCAATCGAATGATACTGAAAAAATTTTTCATTATAACTTTCTCCTAAATTCGCCGCTTCAAAATATTTTTTCGTAAATTCAATATAATCTTTTTCACAAATTAAAAGTAAATCTTCATCGCTGGCTTTTTTAGCTTTTAAAACTGGAAAATCAATCCCCCTTTTTTCTTTCAAAAAAATTAAAAAATCCTCTCCCCTTCTGCCGTGGAAAGGATGGCCTTGGCCAAAATCATATTCATTCAACTCTTTTCGATACAAAATAACTGTTTCCATTTATTCTCTTCTGTTTGGTGTCCACAAATTCTCCCACCAAGCACTTGGACTTTGTCTTTTGGCCTCTTTAGCAATTTCTTTGGCTAATTTAGTGTACATCATCTTTTCGTGCTGACTTTCTCCTCTGGCACCTTTTTTGTTTGTACCCTTTAACCAATCAATAGCCTCTTTATTTCCTTGCCAAGCATACTCCCTTAAAAGGAAAATTTCGTCTATTAAATCCGCATCTTTAGTAATTTTTGCTTCTAACGTTTTCCTTTCTTTATATTCCTCGGAAAGATTTATCAATTCTTTAGAATTTGGAAGGTCTTTCAATTGATGATACCTTATCTCTTCTTCAAAAACTTTAACATACCTTTTATGAACCCAATTGTGGTCAGAAGACCTCGTTTCTTCCAAATCATGTAAAAGACTCATTTTGATTACTTTATCAGTGTTAGCCCGTAATTCTTTTGCTAAAAAATAGCCAATTAAAGCAACTCTAAAAGAATGGGAAGCAATGGTATCGGAAAGGTCAAAAGAAAGGAGCATTTGCTGGTGGGCTCTTATTACTTTTCTTAAATTTCCAATCTCAAAGAAAAAGGAAACTAATTTTATAATTTGGTCTTTTTTCATCTTTTTTTCTTCAAGATTTTATCGACCATTTTTATTTCATCAATTAACCCTTCGACTAAATCATAGTTTTTTGCTTCCTCAAAAGTAACCCAGGCATAGTTTATATTTTCTTCATCTAATTTGACTTCGCCCGATTTATAATTAGCAAAATAACTTAATATTAAAACTGGAATTCCATCCGGCCTAATAAAAGTGATGGAGCAAAGATAATTTAATGGCCCTATTTCTAAATTTACTTCTTCTTTTATCTCTCTTTTCAAGCCTTCCTCAACAGCAAAATACCAATGGTCATGAGTTGTCTTTGGCAAATTGATATAATCTGAAACCTCCAGGCCTCCGCCTGGCACTGTCCACTTGCCAGGAAAAGCTTTTTTATCAAAACCCCTTTGAACTAATAAATACTTTCCATTTCTATGGATAATAGCAGTAGAGCTCGCTCTATGAAGTTTTAAGTTTTGAATTTCCATTCTATTCTCTTTGGCGGCGAACCAAGGTGTAATTACCCATATCACTATTATGAATTAAAGTCCAATCTCGGTCATAATCATCTTCAAATTCAGCGTTTCCTCTTATCCTGGCTGCATCAAAAATAGTTTTTGCCTCGTTGTATTGTAAATCATCTCTTAAATACCTTACTCCGTCTCTATCTTTTTCCTCAAATTGTACCACAAACCCATGGACGCTTTCTTTTGCCATTTCTTCTGCCATAAACTTTAAAATTATTAAATTTATATTTTCTCAACCTTTTTGAAATTATATCATAAAAACCCGAGAAACTCTCGGGTCTTATTTAATGAATTTGAACTAGTGGCTAATTTTTATCTTGGCGGAATTATTCCTTCAGGCCTTATTTGAATTGATTTAGCAGTGATACTTCCATCTGGGTTTGTAGTTCCATTAACTGTGATATTTGTTCCAACCCCTAAATCACTCGTACTTCCACTAACAAATTTTGAAATTTCTGTAAAATCGGAAAAGAAAATAATTTTTGATCCACCATCTTGAAGTTTTAAAGTTATGCCATTTTCGTCTTTAGTGATAATTTGACCAGCGATAAAACCAGTTCCTGTTCGATTTCCAGATCTGCCATTAAGAGTTCCGGTCGTTGATGTTGAACTTCCAAAAAACCTTTGTTGCCCTTGATTAAGCCCTTGTAAAAGTTTGCTTTGGCCGTATCTCATCCCGCCGTAGAATGCGCCGGCGGCGACAAGCATTGAAGCGATAATAATTAGAATTATTTTTTTCATAGTTTTAGATTTTTTATTCATAGCGCAGGGCTTCAATTGGATTAAGTTTAGCTGCTTTTTGGGCTGGCCAATAGCCAAACGAAATTCCAATTAAAGCACAAACGCCAAAAGCTAAAATTATTGAAGAAAAAGAAATTTTTGTTGTTATCTCGCCAAATTTTGCAATTCCCAAAGACAGAGTCCAGCCCAAAATTATTCCCAAAAATCCACCGATAAAAGTTAACATTAATGCTTCAGCCAAAAATTGGAAATTAATATCTGTCCTTCTTGCGCCAATAGCTTTTCTTAAACCAATTTCTTTTGTTCTTTCAGTAACATTAGTCATCATCATATTCATAATGCCAATTCCTCCAACAATTAACGAAATCCCAGCAATAGCAGCTAATAAAATTGTCATTACTTGAGTAATTGAAGTTGCCATTTGGAGCATATCTTCTTGAGTAAAAAGAGTAAAATCGATTAAATCAGGATTTTTAATATTGTGGCGTTCCATCAAAAGAGTAGTAATTTGCGCTTTGACTTTGTCTACAACCTTTGGATTTTCAGCCGAAACGGCAATGGCTGAAACATACTCATTGCCAGTGAAAAATGCTTGTGCTGCTGTGTAAGGAATAAAAATTAAATCATCTTCGGAAACCGCCATACCTCCTTTCGATTTCGTTACCCCAATTACTTTGAAATTTATTCCATTAATTTTTATTGTTTGGCCAATGGGGTTTGCGTCTTCCCCGAACAAATCATCTCTGGTAACCGGTCCTAAAATTGCTACTCTTGATTTTGTGTCAATATCTTTTTCAGTGAAAAAAGAACCAAAATCAATTTGATAGTTTCTTACCAAGGGCATATCAGGACTAGTACCCACAACCTGGGTTCTAGTATTTTTATTTTTTGCCACAACCTGATAATTTCGATTAATTATTGGTGCTACTCCAGAAATATTGGAAACTTCTTTCTCGACCGCTTCGGCATCGGATATTTTTAAAGTTTGGGCAGTTCCTCGAGCAGCAGCAGAAATTGAAAATGTTCTTTGTGCGCCAGGCCAAATGACAATTAAATTTGAGCCAATTGATTGAATTTGGCTTTCAATTTGCCATTTCGCCCCTTGTCCTATTGAAATCATAGCAATGACCGAACCGATACCGATAACAATACCTAAAATCGTCAAACCCGATCTGAGTTTGTTTGCCGAAATTGCTGAAATTGTTTCTTGAAATAAGTCAATGATTCTCATATTATTCTCTAATCCCTTTTAAAACTTTTTCTTTTTGATTTTTTGTATCGCTAATAATTTGACCGTCTTTGAGAGAAATTATTCTTTTGGTTCTTTGGGCAATATATTTTTCATGTGTTACCAAAACAATCGTTATTCCTTGTTTGTTTAAATTTTCGAATGTTTCCAAAACTTGCTCCCCGGTTTTTGAATCTAAGTTTCCAGTTGGTTCATCGGCTAAAATAAGAGATGGATCATTAACCAATGCCCTAGCAATTGCTACTCTCTGCATTTCTCCGCCCGATAGTTGATTAGAAAGGTGTTGAAAGCGTTTTTCTTCCAAGCCCGAATTTAATAAACATTTTTTAGCAATTTCCTCCCTCTTTTCTTTTGAGACATTAGCATAAATTAAAGGTAGCATCACATTTCGCAAAACTGTTGCTCTTGGTAAAAGATTGAATTGCTGAAAGACAAAACCGATTTTTCTTTTTCTAATTTCAGCCAATTCATCATCCGATAATTTTGAAACATCCCTGCCTTCAAAAAAATAATGCCCGGCTGTTGGCTTGTCTAAACACCCTAAAATATGCATTAAGGTTGATTTTCCAGAGCCGGAAGGTCCGATAATTGCCAAAAACTCTCCTTTTTCAATCAAAAAAGAAATTTTCCTTAAGGCGATCGTTTCAATCTCTCCCGATTTGAAGATTTTGGTGACATTTTTTACTTCAATCATAATTAACGAGGTCCCACTTGTCCGCCCATCCCCGGAAATCGAAACTGTTGATTTGTTTGATTGGTTTGAGTTTTGGTAATCGTTGAAGAAATAACAATGTCTCCTTCTTTCAAACCAGATAGGATTTCTGTTAAACTATCGTTGGAAATACCAACTTCTATTTCCTGCCTTTTGGGTTGACTTGGCAAAATTACTCCCACCTTATTGTTTAGATATTCTTGTTTTTTGTTTTCTGGAATCTCAATCAATTCGGCATAATAATTTCCTGTTTGAGATTTAACCGCACTGTTTGGCAAAACTGAAACATCGGTTTTGGCGGCAACAATAATTTCTGCCGTTACACTCATTCCAGGCTTTATTCTTTCCTCATCCGTATCTAAAACTATTTTTACATTATAACTAACAACTCCCTGAGAAACTGTTCCCACCGTATCAATTTCGTAAACTTTTCCAGTCAAAGTTAAATCGGGTAAGGCATCAAAGGTTAAGGTAACCTTTTGTCCAACTTTTATTTTAGCGGCGTCAACTTCGTTTAAAGAAATTTCAGCAATCTTTTGATTTGTGATTAAAGTAAAAAGTGAATTAGCGGTTGAAACTGTATCTCCTTTTTTTATATTTATCTTCGCTACTTGACCATCGAAAGAGGCACGAATAAAACAATTTTCATAATTTTCTTTTGCCTTTTCTAATGCATTCTCTTTTTGTCCTATTACCCTTTCTTGTGAATAAATGCTATCATCATAATCTGAGATTGAATCTTTAAGTTGGTCAATTATTTTGGAAAGAGAAGAAAGGGTGGAAAATTTTTGATCGAGCGTATCGGTGACACTTATAAGGTTAGTAAGTTGGCTTTCGGTAATTGAAAGTGAAATTGGTGGAGTTAAATTTTGTTCTGAAATCGTTTCTTTATAAAAAGAAATAATATCTCTACCGCTTCTAGACAGATCGGAAACTTCTTTAACTAAATTAGAGGTTTTTTCAAGCCAATCTTCCAAAATCTTAGGCGGAGATGATTTTGAAAACAAGAGATAATCATTACGAATTGTTTGATATTTTTCTTTTAAATTTAAAAAATCGTTTTCTTTTTCATTCTTGGGAAAAGATTGTTCACTATACAGTCCCACTATGCTTCGATAATAATCTATATCTCCCTGATTGGCACTATAGCTACTCTCAGTAAAAATTGGGTCTAATGTTTCCATGATTTGTGGTAGATCATTAAATGAACTAGAGATAGCATTGAATGCGTCTTCATATCCATCATTTAAATCTTTCTGTGCGTTTTCTTTACTCTTTTTTAAATTCTCTAAGGTTGTTTTAGTATTGTCTAAAGCTAATTTTGCATCGTCAATTGCGATTTCAAAATCTTTTATCTTCAACTTCAAAAGCAGTTCTCCTTTTTTCACTTTTTGGTCTTTCTCAACAAAGATTTCTTCAATTTCTCCCGAAACCTTTGGCTTAACATCGATTTGATCTAAAGTTGAAATTTGTCCTGAACCTGAAACAGAAACAACAATTGTCCCCCTTTCAACTGCGACTAATATATAACGAGTTTCACCCTCTTTTTTTGCTAAATTTTTATAGCCAAAATACCCTCCCCCAATAAGGAGTATTAAAAAAGGAATAATAATTTTTTTCTTAAATAGTTTTTTTAACATAAATAATTTAAGAGAATCACAAGCCTCCGTTCTCCTGATGCTCTCTGAACGGAGGACTTTTCCCAAACCAATCTTACCAATCCAATCTCTTGCCAAAACCAACACCCCTACGAAATCCTTTTCCTATATTACCATTCTCTAGTCGATTTTGCATTATTTCAAGGCGTTTGTCAGCTTGGGCTTGAGTTATTACTCCTTTTTCAACCAAAGTTTGGAGAAAAGATTTCATTTCTTGTAATTGAATTTCTCTTATTTTGGCCTGAATTTGCTCTTGGGTGATTTCCTTATCCTCCATAATTTCTCGTATCGTTTTTCCTTCGGCCCAATAATTTTTTACTTCATCGACCGAAATCCCTAAAATCTGTGCCTCTCTTTCAAACATCGCCTGTTGTCTGTTAGCAATTTCATCTGGAGAGAGATTTCCCATACCGCCAAACCATCCACAAGCTAATGCAATCCCACCACCCACTATAGCAAGAGCCATAATTGGTAAAATCGTATAAATGAGATATTTCTTTTTCATTGATTTTATTTTTTTAAGTTATTTTCTAGTCGACCTTTTCTTTAATTTCTATCTATTACTACAATCAAAAATTAATTTTCTTTCATCAGTACACCGAATTTAAAATCACCCTTTAGGGCGATTTTTTTTGAAATATTTTAACGAGATATTTATTTCATTTGAGGATTGGGCAAACGATACTCAAAGGTCCTAAACTGGTCATCAATTTTACGGATGCCAAAAGCCCTTACAGTATTATCATCTCTTTTCCCTATCACCACTACACTATCATCAATTTTAATCTCTTTTCCAAAAGGAAACTGAGTATCGGGAGTTAAAATAATTTTTAATAACTCGTCATCGGTTTTTCTAAGTAAAAAACCATTTTCAGTTAATTTTTCAACAATGCCCCTATGAACATCTTCAAATTTGGGCATCCCGAATTGGCGATAAGCTGGTGCCATCAGGGGTAGTTTCCCCTGTCTAGCTTGAAAAAACAGTCTGGAATGAAAAGGAGTTTTATTAATAATAAATCCTCCGACAAGAGAAATTAAAATGATTGCTAATAAAGAATAAAATATCGGTCTTCGCCAGACAAAAGAAAATCGTTTGGCCAGAATTTCCAAAATCAGAATTAAAATTAAACTAATAAGAATCAAAAACCAGGGCAGTAATCGAAAGTAAATTCCCAACCCCCGGAAACCAAAACTAGGTAAGTACCAGAGGCCTGTTATGCGTAAATGAAAATGAATAAAACTGATTAAAAAAATAATGAAACCAGAGATCAAAAAAATGCCTCCTACAATCAACATAGTTTTTAAAAGAAAATAAATTTTAGGTCTCATTTTTACTTGACCAGTTTCTATTTTCTCAAGTATCCTTTCTTTTATTGATTTTTGTTCTTGGTTATTCATAATTTTTTTTAAATTTTTTAATAAATTTTTTCATTTTTTCTTTTGCTCTTTTTATTCTAATTCCGACTGTCGAGATAGGAATTTCCAATATATCAGCAATTTCTTGATAACTTAAATTTTCAAAATAGTAGAGAATGATTGGTTCCTTGTATTTTGGTTCTAATTTATCGAGGCATTTATTAACAATTTCTCGCATTTGCTGTTGGCTTAAATCTTGTTCTAAATTGTTCTTGTCATAAAAATATTGCGGGAGAAAGGTATCTAAATTGAAGAGGGGTAAAGGATTCTTACTTTTCTTTTTAAGCGCGTTAACCAATTCATTATGGGCGATGCGGTAAAACCAGGAAGAAAATTTTCTCTTTGTATTAAAACTTTGGATATTTTTGTAGGCCTTTATAAAAATATTTTGCAAAACATCGTTTATATCTTCATGGTCAGAGAGGAATTTTCGTGAATAACGCTTAATTTTAGCTTCATACCTTTCAATAAGAATATCGAAAAATTCAATCTTACCAGACTGAATCAAACTTACAATTTCCTCATCTTTTTTTTGAGAGGTATTTTCTCCCATATATTATTACAATAGATAAGGTGAGTTTATTTCAAAACTAAAAATCATCTTTACAAGATTAACCAAAGAGCCGTTTTTACCAAAAATAGCCCGTTAAAGAATTTTTGCTGTGTTTCCTCTAGATTTTAATGAATTGCTTTTTTTATCCAGTTTTTTGCGTTGGATCTCAAGACTTTATTTATTTGTTTACTGTCCATATTAAATTCCTCTGAAAGCAAATCCGCTATCTTCTTGAAGTCCTCCGGACTACGAATTTCAGTTAGCCATTCTGGTGGAACACCACCAAAGTCCGCTCCAATCGCTACCCTATCTATACCATTTTTGAGTTTAGCCAGTTTATTTATTCTTTCAGTTAAACTTTCGATACCCGAGAAAAATGGCCGACTAACGCCCAATCCCATTATTCCACCACCTCTAACTAAACGTTCAACCTCTTCCTGTTTAAGCGCCCTTTCTCCGATTTTATCTTTCCATGATTCTATAATGTCGTCCACTGTCGAACCATGCGTATAAGCTATAAGATTTCCTCTGCCTGATTTTTGAGCTAAATCCATTACATCCTTCCTTGTTTTTTCTGTCGAATGCGCCAGGTCAATGATTAGGTCGTTATCAAACAAATATTCTATAGCTTTATGTCCAAACTCTGTTAAGCCGTTTGCAGTAGCTAATGGCGTATCTTTTCCATACTGAAGCCCAAAAATTTTAACATTATGGTCTTTTAATTCTTCAATTTTGGCAATGGAAGAAATCAAATGTGCGCCTGCCTCAAGACCGAGAACGACATTGCCGCTTTCTCGAAAATCGTTTTTTCTTTGAATTAAATTAAGGCCGAAGTTTCCTTCCATTTCATCAAATCTTTTAATTTGTTTCATCATTTCATCCCATCTTGTTTTAGAATCAGGACTTTCAAGATTAGGTAAGGCATATTTATCAAAGACTGATGCAACAACAGTATCATACCTTTTAATTATTGAGCCTGCTATAAGAACATCGTAATCTTCCTGCGAAAGTTCAGTAACATCTTTCCCAAATTCCTCTCTAACGACATCTGGATCTATGCCAAACTGTTCTATCCGATTTAAAACAGATTTGTCTTTAGGATCTAATCTATTTGGATAGTCTTCATATTCTCCAAGATTCCTTGTCACTTCTGGAGTTAAAGAATCTTCATGCAGAGATGAATACTTTTCTTCTGGATTATCTGTTGGGAATTTTTCAAAATTCATTTTATATTTTAACTATATAATCTTAGATAAGAGCGCTTCATAATCTTCGGGAGTGGCGACAATATTTTCCTTTTCTCCTTTTCCGTATAGATTGAAACCATAATCATACAGTGTATTCAAATTAGATGCCATGAAAAATTTAAGAGGAACAGAATTGATTTTCTTGAAATAATTTTCCGTCAAGCCGCCACTCAACATAATATCGAGGGCGAAAAAATTTTCTATTTTACCATTTTTACCTCGACGAAGTAAAATGGGGACTGATGTTACATTATTAACAACAAGAGTTTTGATATTCGATATTTCATCTGGATAATCGTCTTTTAAAAATTCAATCATGTCTTTTTGCAAAATAGCTAAATAGTTTGCGGAGCCATATCCGGCGAACGGTTTTATCCCTGCATAAAAAAGTATTAATGAGAACTTCAAGAACATACCAGGAAGAATTTTTCTCTTACGAAGCGCATCAGTTATCGAATCTAAATTCCAGTCGATTGTCAAATCCGAACCCTCGCCTTTTAATTTTTCACCAACTAATTTCATCCGTATGTGCTCGTTGTTATTATCAAGGCCCCAGAAAAACTGCGTTCCTCGATTATTTTCTTCATCCCACGCTCCGATTTTTCCTTCGAAATAGGAAACCATTTTTTTCCTAAAATCAGACTCAAAAAGCATTCTATAGATAAAACTTTCTTTGTCATTATTTAAAACAGAGAGCAAATATTCTATAACGACATCGTCATATTCGATTGAGATAAGATTTGATACTTTTTCTCTTATTCCTTTATCGAATAATAAGGGCCACAAATAAAAGTTAATCCTGGTAAACTGGTCTCCTAAATACTTGCAATTAGAAAAATCTATACTTTCGATTAGGGCCTGAATTTTCTGAATAAATTTTTGTATTTCCGGCGGATGAAATTTCCACTGATGAGTTTTTTGAAGTGATTCTACGATTGAAAAATCATATTTCGGCAACCCATAAACCACTTTATTTTTATCGGCTTTTGGAAATAAATTAACTTTCCTCCCCCCTATCATAAAACCTCGCCTATGAAACGGGTCGTTTAATGGTACATTTCCGGTTGCAAAAGTTAGAATATCACCATTCACTACTCTATTGAACATTCGGAAAAAATTTGGAACAATATTAACTCCAATTAAAACTGGATGATTCAAAATCCCACAATGGTCAACAACTCCTCCCTTTAGTCCGTCCTCTATTTTTGGAAGTCTCATTCCTACTAATTCTTTGTGTGAAAAAAGTCTTTTTATTTTTTCTTCGATAAGGTGAAAAAAATCTTTTTGCCTCTTTAGATAAGTTTCTGTTGGAGAATACGAATAAAGTTTTTTCGAGTTTTCAGAAATAGTATCCTCGCTCAAGAAAAAACGCTCCAAGTTTGGCATCAAATCAACAATTCTTTTGGTAAGTTCATCTAATTTTGCACTTGGATAGTATCTCATAAAATAGTAGCCCGGGGCAGGTATGAGCTACCATTTCCTCAGTGAGACTGAGGCGTCCTACACTAGACGACCGGGCCATGTTTACCTATCTTATCAAAAAAATTAGATTTTTTCAATATTTTGCTCGAGTGGAACTTCTAACCGAGTTGCTCAAATGACATCCGTCTCTGCGGCGGATTCAGTAATTATGGTTCTTGGCAAATTCCACAACAGTAAATTAAAATCCCCTATTCAGGGAGATTTGATTTTGCTGCGGGGCTTGGACTCGAACCAAGATTGAAGGCTCCAAAGGCCTCTGTCCTACCATTAGACGACCCCGCAACGTTAAGAATTCTATCAAATTTTTTGGCAAATTTCAACTATTGCTAATTCAAGCGGTAACTGAGGGATAGAAGAGTATTTGATTTTATTCTGGGCCTCCAAGAATTTATTCAACATGTTTTTAATATCTTCTTCTTTAAAGTTCTCGGTTTGGGTTTTCAGTTTTTCCAATTGTTCTTTTGTCAGGCCGAATAAGATTGGATTTTGTGGGCCAGCAATTTTAAAAATCAGCGATTGGCGGAAATAATTTATCAAAGACTTTGCAAATTCTTCCAAATCCATTCCCCTATCCAAAGTTTCGTTTAAGAAATTAATCGCCCCCAGCGAATCTTTTTTTATTAAGAAATCACAAAGCTGGCTAACCAATTCTAAATCGATTAAACCTAACAAATTCTTGATATCCTCAACTTTTATTCCGCCAGATTTAAAGTTTATCGATTGGTCTAGAATGCTTTCCGCGTCTCGCATCGAACCGGCGGAATTCAAAGCGATTAATTCCAGCGCTTCTTTCTCAATTTCTATTTTCTCATTTTTGATAATAAATTCCATTTTTTTTAAAATTTGAGGAACGGTAAATTTCCAGAAATCAAATCTTTGGCACCTCGACAGAATAGTTGGAATCATCTTGTGGACTTCGGTTGTAGCTAAAATAAAAATAGCATGGGAAGGTGGTTCTTCTAAAGTTTTCAGAAGAGCATTTGCTGCCTCTTTTGTCAATTGGTGTGACTCATCAATTATGAAAACCTTATATTTTAATCTCGTCGGGGGGAAATTAATTCCTTCCTTTAATTCTCGGATGTCGTCTATTCCCCGATGGGATGCGGCATCAATTTCAACAATATCTAAGGCTCTTCCTTGGTTGATTTCTTGACAGGAAAGACATTGATTGCAAGGTTCAAAACCATTTCTGTTTTGGCAATTTATCGCTTTGGCAAAAAGTCTAGCGATTGTTGTTTTTCCGCTTCCTCTTGGCCCCGAGAACAAGTAAGCATGAGAAATCATTTTCTGTAGAATTTCGTTAGTCAAAGTCTGAACGACATGTTCTTGGCCAATAAACTCAGAAAAGGTTTTTGGCCGGTATTTTCGATAGAGAACCAAAGCCATATTATTTGAAGACAATTAACTTTGAAGCCAGAAAATTCCACAAAAAGGCAAAAAAAGCAGCAATTATTATTGACATAATTCGCCAAATCCCCACCGAAATAGCAAATTTTTGACCGATAATATTAAAAAAAACATGAAACGTTAAAACGTTTATTGTAAAACCAATAGCAGTCACAACTAAAAATTTCAAAAACTCCTTCGGCTTTGCTTTTTCTCCTTTTTGAAAAGTCCAGTATTTGTTCCAAAAATAACTATTTATTGTTGCAGTTAAGAAGGAAATTGCTTTGAAGAAAGTAACTAACATACCTGCTCCAATTTTGGTGATGAAGGTTAACAATTCCACAATACCTATATCAATAAAAGTGTTTAAAGTGCCAACTAAGAAAAATTTTGCTGCTTGAAAAAGAATTTTCAACTTTTTCCCTATCAAAAAAGCGATAAACAATCCAATCGGAGCTAAAATCGGAAAAATAATTATTAAAATCCAAGGGTTGTTCAACATAATTTGTAAAAACCAAGGATAAGAAATTTCTATTCCCGTTTGTTTTAAAATAAAAAAGAAAAAAACTCCGTTTAAGAAACCTATTATTGCTGCCAAAATTATATCTATTTTTTTCATGTTTTATTATTTTAGCAAAAATGTGATATTAAATCAATTGTGGTATAATATTTTATATGATTTGTCTTTTTAATTCTCTTTCAAGGAAAAAAGAGGTTTTCAAACCTTTAAAAGGAAGAGTGGTCAGAATTTATACTTGCGGTCCGACCGTCTATTGGTTTGCTCACATCGGAAACTTGAGAACATATATTTTTGAGGATGTTTTAAAGAGGGTTTTGGAGTACAACGGATATAAAACAAAGCACATAATGAATATCACTGATGTTGGTCATTTAACTTCCGATGCCGATACTGGCGAAGACAAAGTAGAAAAAGCAGCCAAAAAAGAAAAAAAGAATGCCTGGGAAATTGCTAAATTTTATACCGCTGCCTTCAAAAAAGATTTAAAACTTTTGAACATCAAGAAACCTGACGTTTGGATAAAAGCCACCCAAACAATTAGTGGTCAAATAGGTTTGATTAAAACTTTAGAGAAAAAGGGATTTACTTATAAAATTTTAGATGGAATTTATTTTGATACTTCAAAATTGAAAACCTATGGAAGGCTTTGGCCAAAAAAAATGGAAATAAAGCCCGGTGCTAGAATTGAGATGGTTCAAGGAAAGAAAAATCCAACCGATTTTGCTTTATGGAAATTTAGTCCACCTGGCGTTAAGAGACAGATGGAATGGGATTCTCCTTGGGGTCGGGGTTTTCCTGGTTGGCATACCGAATGCGTTGTCATGTCAATTAAAAATTTAGGAATTCCGTTTGATATTCATTGTGGTGGAGTGGACCATATTTTAATTCACCATACTAATGAAATTGCCCAGGCCGAGGCTGCTTTCGGAAAAATTTTTGCTAAATACTGGCTTCACGGAGAATTTTTGGTTTTGAAAAAAGCAAGAATGGGAAAATCAGAAAAAAATATAATTTTAGTAAAAGACCTAATTGAAAAAGGATTTAATCCTCTATCCTATCGTTATCTCTGTCTTTCCACCCATTATCGGTCAAAACTTTTATTTTCCTGGGAGAGTTTAAAAGCAGCCCAAAATGCTTTAAATAATATTTATGACATCGTCTCAAATCTTAAAAACAAAACATCAAAACCAAATCTTAAAACTCAAAACTTTTTTGAATACAAAAAGCAATTTCAAAATTTTATCAACGATGACTTAAATACGCCAAGAGCACTGGCTTTAACTTGG
>Ga0172365_10001461_pt1 | contig 17128 bp, 8 predicted proteins | sample LakKivSesite48cm_FD_114535 | JGI IMG/M metagenome (GOLD analysis project Ga0172365, IMG submission 114535) | Sediment microbial communities from Lake Kivu, Rwanda - Sediment site 48cm | ecosystem: Environmental > Aquatic > Freshwater > Lake > Sediment | place: Rwanda: Western Province, Lake Kivu... | reverse complement strand
TGAGGAACAGCTCGAATTGCTACCGGTCATAAAAGCTTTCAGCAGAACCTTTTATCTTGCCGGTGGAACAGCCGTCGCTTTGCATATAGGGCATAGGCGTTCAGTTGATTTTGATCTTTTCACAAAGTCCAGACTAAGAAAAAATGAGATAAGGAATAAATTATCTCAACTACAGGTTAAGCAAGTTAAATTATCTGAAGACACAGACCAGCTTCATATACTGATTAACGGAATTAAGACTACCTTTTTAAATTATCCTTTTGCGATTGATCATCCCGTTAAGGTACAACAAATTATTTCTACTCCGACTCTGCTGACACTTGCTTCCATGAAAGCATACGCATTGGGCCGGCGGGCAAAATGGAAAGATTATGTAGACATGTACTTCATTCTGAAAGATCATTATACCATTGAGGAAATCAGTAAAGAAGCCGACAGGAACTTCGGTGAGCTTTTTTCTGAGAAGCTTTTTCGTGAACAGCTTGCATTTCATAAGGATATAGATTTTTCTGAACCTGTCGATTTCCTTGTGCCCGTATGCTCTGAAGAAGAAATTAAGCAATTCCTTATCAATAAGGCGATTGATATAAATCCTTAATCAAATACTAACTTCAGATATGAAAAATTACATGCTTGTTTTGTTCCTGTTTCTTTTGCAGGTCGGTGGCCCTATGGCTTTCAATGGCCCATCTCTGCATGCACAAAAATTTGATGGCCTGGCACTTACTCCGCCTATGGGCTGGAACAGCTGGAATCATTTCGGCTGTGAGATAAATGAGCAGATCATCAAGGAAATGGCCGATGCCATGGTATCCTCGGGAATGAAAGATGCAGGATATCGTTATATTAATATCGACGATTGCTGGCACGGCCGGCGTGACAGTCTCGGCTTCATCCATCCCGATCCGCAGCGCTTTCCTTCAGGTATGAAGGCCCTGGCCGACTATGTACACGCCAGAGGATTAAAACTGGGTGTTTACTCCGATGCGGGATGGAAGACCTGCGGGGGCAGACCGGGCAGCAGGGGATATGAGTACCAGGATGCTATGATGTACGCCAGGTGGGACATTGACTACCTCAAGTATGACTGGTGCAACACTGAAGGGCTGAAGGCTGAGGGTGCTTACATGACCATGAGGGATGCCCTGCACGCTGCCGGGCGTCCTATCGTTTTCAGCCTCTGTGAATGGGGCACCGACAAACCATGGGAATGGGGGGCTTCGGTAGGGCACCTGTGGCGGACGACAGGCGATATCTGCGCCTGTTTTGACTGTGTGATCGACCATGGCGGCTGGTCTTCCTGGGGAGTGCTGCAGATCCTTGACAAGCAGGAAGGGCTAAGAAAATATGCCGGTCCCGGACACTGGAATGATCCCGATATGATGGAGGTGGGAAACGGTATGTCCGTCAATGAAGACAGGGCACATTTCAGCCTTTGGTGCATGCTGGCTGCCCCGCTGATCTCAGGTAATGATTTAAGGGCTATGAGCACCCAGACAACAGCCATACTTACCAACAGGCAGGCCATAGCTGTGAACCAGGATCCCCTGGGCATCCAGGCTTATAATACTTTCCTTGCAGACAGCCTTGAACTGTTTGTCAAACCCCTTTCCGGGGACCGTTTTGCCGTCTGTTTCCTCAACAGGGGTATGCGTCAGACCAGCCTGAGCTTCAACTGGCAGAAGAACCCATTAAACGATGAGCTGTCAGGGAGAAAAGCTGATTTCACAACACGGGAATACAGCTATATGAACGTATGGGATGAGAAAGACGCCGGTAACACAAAGAAACCTCTTGACAGGATAATACCGGGTCATGACGTACTGATGCTTGTGCTATCCCCGGAAAGGTAGGCATGTGAGACAGATTATAAACAGCCCCTGAATTACCGGGTCAGTTCTGATTTCTTCAACTTTCAACCACCACCTCAACACCCATGATATCTCCCAGTTTTTTCAGCTGGCCGGTATAATCTCCGTAGACCCAGCAGAGATGGTTCCCGTAGTCTGCCTGTTTTTTCATGAATTCCTGAGCCGAGCCGCTCTCTTCGCCGAAATCAAAAAAAAATGATTTGCTCCGATTTCAGCCACCTGCGCCGAAACAATGAGGGCTGACCGAAATTCGGGCCGGGGAACAACAGCATGGTTATACTAAGAGCTCCCGGTAATATTCACTAAAAGAAAAAACAGGATGAACGTATTGGTTCTCATCCGATAACAATCATTTCGACCTTCATGGAGCCCAAGGTTATTATTCTGTCCTGACAGGGATCTATTCTTCTGATATGTCCTTATCCGTCGTCAGCCTGATCACCACCACCGGATCCGGTCTTATACCTGCCGGCATCTGAACTGAAATACCTTTTCCTGACTGCAGGAATGTCAATTTTGGACCCGCAAGAACTTCTGCCCCGGTAACTTTTTCCTTTATGGCCGGAAGGAACAGCGTGCTGTCAGGCATATTAAGCATATGTATGAATATCTGATTCCCCCTGTAAGTGCTGACAAAATTCTCCCCTGGCAGGAACGGCCCTCCACGGGTGCCATAGATGCTCTCACCGTATTTCTGCAGCCATCCACCGACATATCTTAAACAGGATGCTTCCCGCGGGTCTATCTGGCCGATAGGCATAGGACCAACATTGATCAGCAGGTTACCATCCCCACCCGCACAAGAGATCAGGTATTTAAGACAGCTTGCCCAGGGTATCACCTCTGACTGGAATCCGTGCCACGACCAGAAGCCGGTGAGCGTCATGCATGATTCCCAGTCGCGGCGCTTGTTAAAAGTGCCGATTTTCTGCTCCGGGGTTGAATAATCACCCGGCACCCCACAACGGTCATTAATGATAATGCCCGGCTGGAGGCTGTAGGCCAGCCTGAAAAGCCTGTCCCCTTCCCAGAGCTCCCATGTTTTCCATTCCCCGGCATCAAAGAAAAGCACGGAGATCTCCCCGTAATTGCTCAGTAGCTCGGTCAGCTGGTTGCGCATATATTCGTTATACTGGGCCATGCTGCCGGGTCTGTAGTCCGGGTGATGCCAGTCGCGCTGTGAATAATATATTCCGAACTTAAGCCCGGCTTTATGTGCTGCCCCCGCCATCTCGCCAAGGATATCCCTTTTGAAAGGGGTAGCCATGATATCAAAATCTGTATATCTGGAATCCCACATGCAAAAGCCGTCATGATGCTTTGCCACCATGACAATATATTTAATCCCGGCTTCCTCAGCCTGAGCCACTATTTCTCCGGCATCAAACATGGCCGGGTAAAATGACTCGCACAGGTTATCATAGACTTCCTCAGGCACAGCAGGCTTAAACCAGCTGAGCCATTCGTTGTGTTCGTGCATGCCGGGAAATCCCGGATCGGGCCGGGGATTAGGCATCAGGCTGTCGCCGTCATCCTCATAAAACTGCTTGCTCCAGCTTATCTCACCGGCAGCCAGGCTGGAGGGATTCCAGTGAATGAACATTCCCAGACGGGCCTCATGCCACCATTCCATCCGCTGCTGCGCCACCGGGGATTTGTCTGAGCGAAAGGCTATCTGCGCATCCCGCCAACCGTCCTCAGGCGTATAATCCTGTGCTGAAACAATGTTGGCCGTCAGATCAGGCAACAAAAATGTCAAAATCATTAACAGGTTTATTTTCATGTAAGGATCATTGAATAAGAAACAGCAAAAAACTTTGTCAAAGATAACAATACACGCTATTAAAACTACGAACCTGATAACCGGATTTATAATTAACCACCGCCCCCGGGTACACGGGGGGAGCAGCCAGATATGAAAGCCTCATCTTACAACCTGTATATCTATGGATGGTTGTAAACCTATGAACAGCATCGAACATAGCAATAATATTCTAAGGGGGAACCTCAGGAAGAATGTTATGCACCATATTAAAAACAAACAGCGATCAGCAGCAACCCGAAAAGATACTCTGGTAAATCATAAACAGTTAACTAAAAATTTCACGAGCCGGCAACAATTACCTTCGCTCTCCGGATTTTTCCTGTCAGATATTTTTATGTGGAGCTGATGAGAAGTATCCGGTAACTCATCCTCAAAGATCACAAACCAGGGAAGATTATACTGACGGCTCCATTGAGTATATAAATCTATGGTACCCGTATATTCCCCATCAATGCTGTACTCAATAATTCCTGCATCAGGGCCTGTAACCGCGCAGATGCCCACTGCCGTTCCCCGGAATCTCAGATCAATCCAACTTTGTGACCGGCAGGAAAAGAGGACAGGTACCTCGGCAACCATCCGATGGGTGATAAGCGAATTTGAGGGGGACCAGTTCGCTTCAAGTGTCCACCCCTGGTGAGCCTGTGCCTGCCTGACATCAACATATCCGGCATGGGTATAGCTGAATTTATCTATCAGTCCGGGCAGGTCATATGCCAGGTATGTGTATTGTCCTTCCATTTTCTCCCAGCATTTTTCCAGAAGTGTGCGGATGGAATGAAAGTAAAGCTCCTGGCCAAAAGGAGAAGGATGAAGATCGACAAAATCCTTTTCCCAGGTGAATTCTCCGTTATTGATACGGTCAGTGACTTCCTTCGCCAGGTTCACGGAAGGCAGGTTGTAATGAATGGCCACCTGTTCATGAGCATTGATCTCATAAGGTGTTTTCCCATGGTTATAATCGTTCATTTTATCAGGATCCACGAAATAAAGCAGGACAATATCCATAAAAGGATTCGTTCTTCGTGCATGCGCTACTATTCCTTCCATTCCACGAAGACAGGCTGTCGAATCGAACATGTTTGTCCTGTCATTGACGGCAGCCTCTTCGAATAAAAGATCCGGTGTTCCCCTGTCAAGCACATCGGTCTGGAGCCTGAAGGCTCCAGGTGTACTGCCAGTTGAAGATAATCCGCCGTTGATGAATTCAAAGCTTGTTTCCGGAAAACGGTCCTGCAGGTAGATGCACACCCTATCCCGCCAGCCGGGATTCTGGGTTATGGATCCTCCCATAAAAGCGACCGTTCCGGTTTTTTCCCGGGTAAACCTGATGTAACTGTTGGGTAACCCGTTTCTTATATCCTGATAGTTCCTGGAGTCAAGGATAGTGTCCTGAATAAGGGTATCTCCTCCGATAAACCTTGACGCCTGGCACAAATTGATTAGAAGGGCCGGGAAAAAGACCAGGAAAGAAAGAGCTGTTATCCCGCTTCCATATAAAACCGTCCTTTTTATGACCATTTGTCTGAAGTCAGAATCCACCAGGCAATCTTTTTTCTGTTTTCTCTCCTGGGTGCTTATTACCTGTGCATTAGTAATAACACTTTATTGTTCCATAAGTATGATCCGTTATTTTCGGTCCGCCTAAAACTTAAGCACACTTAAAATCAGTATTATTCTTTGAATAATTGCATGCTTGGATGTGCATTGAAATCATAAGTCTTATCTGAAACTAAGTTTAACAATCAGATCTGTTGCATTCTGTTTATTCCTTATGCCGGTGAGTGTAATTACCGTCTCCGACTGCCTGAACGGCACCTTTTCCTGATAGGTCAATGATCTTGCTGATATAATCTTTTTACCCTTATATGGAATGACAAGTGTTCCGTCATCCGGCACCTTCAGGATATGAACATACAGTGCCTCTTTGTTTTCCGTGGTACCACCCCATCCGGGATCAAAGAATATACCCCTGGTATTGTACACGCTCTCACCGTACCTGGAAAGGAAAGTTCCCATCTCCTTAAGTCTCTGTACCTGAACAGGTTCAATCTCCCCATCCGGCTTAGGGCCGACATTGAGCAGTAAATTACCGTCCTGGCAAACAACAGTGATGAGCAGGCGGATGCAGCTGTCGATGCCCATGGTCCGTCCGGCTGATCCGAATGTCCATCCCCAGGCACCGTCTATGGTAGTACAAAGCTCCCATGGGCGGTCGCTGGTTTTCCCTTTGAGATGTCCTTCCTGTGTCTGAAAATCCCCCATCCACCCACTGCGTGGATTTATTACGATTCCGGGCTGCAGGTCACGGACCATCTTATTCAGCTTAAGAGGTTCCCAGCTGAACTTTCCGGTATAGGGCTCACCAGGGGCACGGCTGTGCCATTGTATGTCGTTCACGTCAAAGTACAATCCCCCGCATGCCAGCCAGTCATCGCTGGCACCATCCCACCAGAGAATATCAATTTTACCATAATTAGTCAGCAACTCACGAACCTGTATATAGGTTTGTTTTTTCATTTTCTCAGCATTGGAGCGGTACATATCAGGAAAGAAAAAGCCGGGATACCTCCAGTCCATCGGGGAATAATAGAAGCCTATTTTCATATCTGCTTCCCGGGCCGCATTGACATATTCTGCGATCAGGTCGCGTTTTGCAGGACTGTTAACCGCATTGTAATCGCTGATTTTGGAATCAAACAGGCTAAAGCCGTCATGATGGCGCGTGGTGACGACCATATACCTGCATCCTGCATCTTTGGCGGCCTCAACCCATTTTTTGCCGCTGAATTTCTCACAGGTAAACCTTTCCTGAAGATGGTTATATTCCTCTTCATCAGGCTCGAGAAACATTACCCATGCATCTTTACCAAGTATTGAGTACAGCCCGTAATGGATAAACAGGCCAAATTTGGCATCCCTCCACCATTGCATATCCTGTTCAGGCAGTAACAGGGAAGAGTCAACCACTTCCTGGCACCTGGCTGCCCATAAAGTAAAAAACGGCAGTAGAAATATAATCAGACATTTTTTTAACATCTCTCAATATCTTAAGGATTGATTTCACGACTTATTTTGTGACCACCGAGAGCCATAGTTGCCTGTATATAAATACTGTTGAGAAAATCCCTGAGAACCAGCCAGATTTTCCAAATCCCCCGGGGTTTCCGCGAACCACCTGTCCGTATGGAGGCGTTACACCATGTTCACCCCATCCGTAGACCCACCACCATATCGATCCGTCAGCGTCAGTAACCCTGCGTATCTCTGTAATGTAACCATGTTCACCGAATAATGAAGCTTTGTCAGTACCCGCGCAGACACCTTTCATATACCCGGGTGCTGTTGACGGGGTATCATACCATGAAATGGCATGAATCTGAGGACGGTATATGGTATTATATTCAGAGACCGAGAATCTCATATAATTGAGATAAACAGGATCGTCCCACGGAAGAAAGCCATAAAGCGGCATTAAGGTAATATCCGACTCCTCCCCGTCACTTTCCATCGGAGCGGGACGACCGTCACGATAGGTGGCTTCAATGAACTGTTTGCCGAAGGGCCCGTCTATGGTACATTTATCCATGATGGCAGCACGCACCTTAGCCGCAGTCTCCTCATATGCTGATGCCGCATCGGGCTCGTCATAAACCTCCCGCAGGAACCTTGAATAACTTTTCAGGGCAAACCAGGCGCAGACGTTTGACCCGGTATGATAATCAGGTAAAATGTACCCATCGGAAATATAGCTTGAAGGAAAGAGCCATATGCCGGGATCTTTTCTTGAAGAGACGAGTTCAGTAAGGATCTTTTCCCAATATTTTTCCAGGTACCTGTTCTGAAGGAAGAACTGCTTGTCTCCTGAGTTTTCATAATAGAGCCCGGCAAGCATGAGGCTTGCCATAGAGATACCCACGGAATGATTCACACCCCCTTCAATCACATTCCCTTTGGGCCGTACACCAAACTCACTGAACCACAATATGATTTTTTGCACCAGATCCCTGTCCAGCACAGTAAAAGGCAGGCTCGTATAATAAAAGTCTTTCATCCATATCTGGCGTGTGGCAGGATAGCTGCCCCAGTTTGATCCTGCTATTTTCCCGCTCGCTGACATGGCAATAGCTCCAAAAGCAGCCATGACCTGTCTCTGGAAAAATTCACCCAGGTATGTATCTTCAGGAGTTTCAATCCGGCCCAGCATATTACGGAAATAATTCATTGTATGGTTAAGCCAACTGAGGGTACCCTGTTCATTAATTTCGTCCAAAGCAGATTCACCGAGGTTATAAAAAACTGCCGGTACCCATATGTTCTCCCCGGCCCTGAGGTCGAAGGATACATCGTATTTGTTTTCCCTGGTATCGCCAAGTGCGAGTTCGAATTCATAGGGATCAAGGTTTGCCCAGCTCACAGCCCCTGTTGACATAAGTAACAGGTCCCTCCTGTTGCCGGTTAACAGCTGCGGGAGGTGTACAGTGCCGGTGAGGTTTTTCCCTGACCTGTTCTCCAGATACAACCCATAGACGGCCCCCCTGATCCGTTGCCTGCCATCCTCTGATACGGGGATAAACGTAACCAGGCGGATAATGAACGCACCTCCGGGACCCTTCAATTCAGTGACCGGAATGATGTTTTCAAGTAAGCCGGTTTTAAAATCCCAGTCAACACTATCAAGGTTGAACTTTTTCCCGTTGATGTCGAGGGTAAAACAGTATGGCCCATAGCTGCTGTTATCTTTGGCAGCCCATACACCGGGCCAGCTTCTCCTGGTAATTTCCGCAACCTGGCTGCAGTTGACAAAGTAGCTGTCACGGTAAAATGTTAAACTCTTGATCGATCCCTGTACACCGACGTTGGCAAGGACTTTATTGTTGGAGATGTCAAAAGTAAGTGCTTCAAAATCCTTGTTGTTATTGAAATGACTGACTGTATCCCCCATCCTGTAATTTCCGGCAGCGCGTTCGATATAGAAAATCCTGCTCCAGGGCTTGTTCAGCAACTCTTTGGCTAGAGGAACATCCTGTCCTGCAGGATGAACTTTCTGCCCCCTGGCAGCAGACAGGCCGGTTATTCCCCGGGTCATCAACACCAGGAAGGTTAACCGGATAATTAAATGCATGGCTGGTGATCTCATTCGGATAGATTTTATCAGTACTTTAGTTTCATAACCGTTTTATGCCTGTCCTGACAGCAGCAGTCAATTATAATATGACCATACAACCTGAATCCAGGGTAATTTTACCATTGTCCCGGGTAACCGTAACCGAATAAGGATATATGCCCATGCATACTTTATGTCCTCCCTCATCACAGCCATTCCAGGTTACTTCTGGTAATACCTTTTCCGTTGCCTGCAGGTCTGTTTTTATGGAACGGACCATCTGGCCGGTCATGTCGAAGATATTCACCTGAACAGTGAGCTTACTGCCGGGGATTTGCGGCTCAAGGATAATGCTTGTCCGGTCATTGAAAGGATTGGGATAATTGACTGCGGACTGGGGGGCGATGCCGGTATTGGGTCCTTCCTCATAGGACAGGGTAAATGATCCGGTCTGTCCCGGATTCAACAGTTTTTCAACTTCAAGGTACTCACGGCCATAACGCCTGTCAGTAGATCCATTCCCGGTAAACCTCTTCCCTTCCGGGGCGGTGATGCCTATATGTGCCAGGTAGGTTTCCAAATTGCGGTTGGTAATTTGTGCTGTTATAGCGGAACCATCATCGGTATATTTAATATCAAAAAAGGCATTACCTATATGCCCGCCATCCCATTCAAACGCCGGCCATGGTGAGAATGGCCTGAACGACACCGTTTTACCGGGAACATCTGCTGAGAGCCCTATAACATTGTTTATCAGAAGGGTGTTGAACACGCTTGTGGCGTAAGACACTTTGGCCACATCACAGAATCCACCCACGAAGTTACACCTTCGCCTGTTCACCACCGACGGATCTGTCTGCCCAACATCATAGGGCCACCACCAGGGGGACCCATCCACGTCGGTCATGGTTTCCCACAGGCGGATACCTGCCAGCATGGTCTCTTTGTTCTCTGCACCGGCTATCACCACCAGCCAGGCCGGGAAGGTATAGCCTCCATCCCAGTATGAATCGCTCTGCCACAACATGGCGTTGAGCCGGGGGCTATAAAGATAATTGAACGGGGTCATCGATGCCCTGCAGTGATTGATCACCAGGGGATCATCCTGTTCGGCCAGTCCATAGAATGCCGATTGAACCAGTGCCACTTCTTCACCGTCATGACATTTCGCCGCCTTGTCCACGGCACCATTTTTCCAGGTCCCTTCGGCAAATTGCGGACCGAAGGGGCCGGGTATGACGCATCTGGTAAAAATATCTTCCCTGCACGCCTCAGCCTTACGTGACCAGTAGCCGGCTGTTGCCGTATCTTTCCATTCTTCCCGGGCCACACGCGAATAAGCATCCAGCACCCGCCAGACAATGATCTGCGAGCCGGTATGGTAATCACCCCTTGAAGGGCCATCCCATATATTCTTACTGGGGAACAGGGTGGCTTCGGGATACCGGGTGGACAGGATACTGCCGATAACTGTGGTTGCATATTCACGGAAGACAGGGTTGCCTATGAAATCTGTATTTCCTGTACGCTGGTAATAGTCGGCCGCCATGATCAAAATGAGAGTGGTGCCGTACAGAGAAAAACTCACATTTGATTTGGCTGATGAGGCATAGTTTGGGATCATTCCTTCCAGATATTCAAGATTATTTATACTCCCTATGACATAAGCGGGATTAAGTATGCTCATAATGCTCCATGACCCGCCTTTGGGTTCCGTTAATGATCCGCTGCCATTAAGCAGGTAGCAGGTATGCCCGCATTCGTAATACCTGTAAAACATTTCAGCCAGCATGGGGTCTTCTGGGATGATGAGCGTGCCTGTCGCTTTCTTATGCAGGCCTGCAGTACTGTTCATCCATTCCAGCACACTTCTTGACAGCAGGAAATCCCTTGTATATTCCAACTCAGGCACGGATGCTCCTACGAGAAAAGCAAACGACAGGCAGGTGGATGCCCCGGGATCCAGTGAGAAGCTGACATCCGGGAAAGCGGGATCCCATGCTGCCCCACCCAGCAGCAAAACCGCCTCATAGCCGGCGACAGTGGGTGCCACCTCAGCATAGCGGGGATGGAAATTGGCACGGTTCCCATGGTGGCTGTCGGCAACAGGAAGGGGCGCCGGACCGTACACTTGAGCTTTCGGAAGAGAAGGATCAAGATCAGCAGCATTACCGGCAAAAGGCGGCACTGATATTTTCCCGTTCACAGGGCTGTTTCCCGTGTTTTTTATGTGCAGGGTCAGGATCAGCGCGCGCGGCTCCCTGACAAGCGGATCTTCCGCTCCTTCAGGGGCAAACGCCAGCATCTGGATGACAAGCTGGTCAAACCGGTAGGACCATTTATAAAAGAGGTTGTCCACAATGTCGAGGGAGGGATCCTCAAGTTCTGAAAGCAGTGCCGAGCGGCTGCCATCATCAATGCTGAAAGTCCACTGGCTGCCGGTAATATAATCACCCGGTCCGTAAGCATCCTGAGCATCTACCGCCTGTACTTTCTGATGATCACTCAGGGGGCCCATGACGGAAGGGTATTCAACCAGGCCATTGGCATCGATAGAACAGGATATGTTGTTGTTGCATACATCAAACCAGGCCTGGGTGAGGTCATCGGTATTGTCGCCCGCAGGTGCCATCACCCGGTAGCGTGTCTTCGTATTTTTTGGCTGGTATCCTGTATTAAAGCCAAAATAACCGCTGACAGGGGCATTAAAAACATCTTCAGGAGCCTGGTAATATTGTGCGGCTGTGTCCCCGATCAAAATCCATAAACAGACAATTGCCCGGCAGAAGGACCTGTACTTAATCATGAGAATAAAACATTTATTCAGTTTTTAACAGAAAGACAAGGGAGCACAGAAACACCCTTGTCCAAGTTAATGAATTTATCATAACTAATTTAATAATGCTCCATGCCATTAATGAAATTGTGAATGTAGCCATTGCCCGGCTCTGTATGTAACATGTTTTTTACTTTTTTTAATGTGCCGGGCTCTTAAAAATATATAAGCCTCGCCCTGACGGGGCTACGTATAAATATGATTATCAATTAATCCAATAACTATTCACCTATATATGAAAAAGTACATGATCCTTGTTCTCCTGTTCCTGTTATAGTTAATTACCCCCGGGATTTTTACCGGCTCATCCGTCTATGCCCAGAAATTTGATGGCCTGGCACTCACTCCACCTATGGGCTGGAACAGCTGGAACCATTTCGGCTGTGAGATAAATGAGCAGATCATCAAGGAAATGGCCGATGCCATGGTATCTTCGGGAATGAAAGAGGCAGGCTATATGTATATAAATATAGACGATTGCTGGCACGGCCAGCGTGACAGCCTCGGCTTCATCCACCCCGATCCACAACGCTTTCCTTCAGGCATGAAGACCCTGGCCGACTATGTGCACGCCAGAGGATTAAAACTGGGCATTTACTCCGATGCGGGATGGAAGACCTGCGGGGGCAAACCGGGCAGCAGGGGATATGAGTACCAGGATGCTATGATGTACGCCAGGTGGGGCATTGACTACCTCAAGTATGACTGGTGCAACACCGAGGGACTGAAGGCTGAGGGTGCTTACATGACCATGAGGGATGCCCTGCATGCTGCCGGGCGTCCTGTCGTTTTCAGCCTCTGTGAATGGGGCACGGACAAACCATGGGAATGGGGGTCTTCGGTAGGGCACCTGTGGCGGACAACAGGTGATATCTGCGCCTGTTTTGACTGTGTGATCGATCATGGGGCTGGTCTTCCTGGGGGGTGCTGCAAATCCTTGACAAGCAGGAAGGGCTGAGAAAATATGCCGGTCCGGGACACTGGAATGATCCCGATATGATGGAGGTGGGTAACGGTATGTCCGTCAATGAAGACAGGGCACATTTCAGCCTTTGGTGCATGCTGGCAGCCCCGCTGATCTCAGGTAATGATTTAAGGATCATGAGCAACCCGACAACAGCCATACTTGTCAACAGGCAGGCCATAGCTGTGAACCAGGATCTCCTGGGCATCCAGGCCTATGATACTTTCCTCGCCGACAGCCTTGAACTGTTTATCAAACCTCTTTCCGGGGACCGTTTTGCCGTCTGTTTCCTCAACAGGGGTATACGTCAGACCAGCCTGAGCTTCAACTGGCAGAAAAATCCTTTACATGATGAGCTATCAGGAAGAAAAGCTGATTTCACAACCCGGGAATACAGCTATGTGAACGTATGGGATGAGAAAGATGCCGGTAACACAAAGAAACCTCTTGACAGGATAATACCGGGTCATGACGTACTGATGCTTGTGCTATCCCCGGAGCAGTAAGCATGAAACAAAGATTACGAACAGTCCACGTATTACCGGGGCAGTAATTATTTCTTCAACTTTCAACCACCACCTCAACACCCATGATGTCTCCCAGTTTTTTCAGCTGGCCGGTATAATCTCCGTAGACCCAGCAAAGATGGTTACCGTAGTCTGCTTGTTTTTTCATGAATTCATGAGCCGAGCCGCTCTCTTTACCCACTATGAATGCCGAAACTGAGCATCCCAGCAGATCCTGTCCCCATCCATTCGATCCTGTGAGCTTTCCTTTCAGCACGAGCAGTCCTGTACCGGTAGGATTCATCCTGACGACGGTGACATCTTTTTCATCGTTTTGGATGAAATCAACCATTACCTTTGTCCCCCAGCCGCAACTGACAAACTTGCCCAGCTGGTATGGTAGACCGGGCTTATCATAACCGTTCATTTTTATCCCGGGAACGCTATGATTCACCTCCAGGGTGCCATTATCCCTGTAGAACATGTTGCCCATGTGCGGGGATTTTTCCGAGACAGCCATCAGCATCTGCATGGCCAGCAAAGCACCCAGGTCCCCTTCGCAGGCCGAGGGTATACCGTTATCCCTGAACATGGTATGTATCAGGCAGGGTGTTATGGTCCATTTTTCCGGCAGGCGGCTGCAGCAGAATTCGAAACATTCTATGGTAAAAGCGTTACAATCATGTTTTGTCATCAGGTTTATGACCGCCTGGTAAAACAGCATGCTGCTGACCACGTACTGCTTGTCCAGGTAACAGTGATCGGCACCGCTGTACAAGATCCCGGCCCTTCCCTCCGCCGTTCTGACCGCCTGCGGGTCCTGTCTTACCCTGTCCATCTCCCCGGAAAGCTCATCATACGTTATCCGTTCCAGCTGAATGCCGAACAAGTCTTTCAGCTTCCCCGGCTCATTGATGCCGGCTACGGAAGCAACAGACGGCCAGCCCCAGTTTGTTGGATACAGGATCCTTGTTGCGCTGAATACCTTACGCGCCCGGAGCAGGGTGAACAGGTTATTGACAGTCATATCCTGGTCAGGGATAAAGGCCTCCACCCCGTTGCTCCGGCAATAGGCAGCTATATCCACCGTGCGGCAGTTCAGTCCCCAGTAAAATACAACAGGCTTACCATATTTTTTAGCTATCTGAAAGGTGGCTATCGAAGAGCCTGCCGGGCTCATCAGCAACACATCAGCCTTCCTGGCATCTTCTTCGATCATGCTGTATGCCTCATCAGTGATCTTAAAATCCTCGACAAAAAGTACCAGCGAGGGTTCAAGCAACTCGATATCCGTTAGATCGATGCCGGCGGTGTTACCGGCCAGCTCCTTCCTGAAACTTTCAAACGATTGTATGGCCCCCCGTTTTTCCTCTTCCGGGGTGGTAATGTCAAAACGGCACGGCCCACACCACTCGGCGGTGTGGTACATGTTTGTCATGATGGGTTTGACGACCAGCCTGGTCACCTGGCGGTGGGTAAGGTCAACAGTAGTCACCGGCAAAGGCTGGTTGGACCAGGAACGGTTCGCCTGTCTGCCCGCAAGAGCAGCCAGAGGTACAGTTTCATTCAGTTCACCGGAATGACCCTGCCTGTCAAGGCCTTTTATCGCTACCACCCCGGCAAGAGTGGTGCATGCGCTGTTTTTAATGAAATTTCTGCGTTTCATCTGGTTTTTATTTTAATGGGTAATAGTCTCTCAAAACTCGTGACCCGGTCCGCTGAGCATAATCACCGGCAGGTATCTTGATCAAATATACTCTAAAAATCATTTAATGCATGACCGTTGAAAAACTAATTGCTGATCAAAAAATTGTAATATCTATCTGACAAAAATATTTATTATTGTCATATTTATTTGACATATTTTTTATATATTTGTCAAGTTAATTTGACAAATATGGAAAAACTATTTAAATATTCCGGCACAAGAATTCAGGCGGTTGATACTGGGTTCAGGCGATACTTATGGAATGACATTAACTGGAAGAACCGGTTAATAGTTATTACCGGGGCGAGGGGTGTTGGTAAAACGACCTTAATGCTTCAGTATATTAAAGAGAATCTGATGGATAAGCCTGATGAAGTTATATATATAAGTCTGGATGATTTATATTTTTCGAAAAATTCCCTGGTTGATTTTGCAGACGGATTTGTTAAAAGGGCAGGGAAATATATGTTTTTGGACGAAATTCACAAATACAGGAACTGGTGGCAGGAAATTAAGAACATATACGATTATTTTCCGTCATTGAAAATGATTGCCACCGGTTCCTCTACCCTGGATGTCCATAAAGGTAAAACAGACCTTAGCCGCAGGGCCATCATGTACAAAATGAATGGATTATCCTTTCGTGAGTTTATGGAATTGAGGTATAGACAAACCTTCCCGGTAATATCCCTGAATGAAATAATCGAAAACCCATCCAAAAAAATCCACAATATCCTGAATCAAATAAAACCTATTAAGTATTATGAAGAATATATAAGGTGGGGGTATTATCCGTTCTTTACCGAAGGCACAGAAAATTATCCTATACGGCTGAAACAAATTGTTAACCACATCCTGGATATTGACCTGCCGTCGACTGAAGCTATTAACTATCAGGCTATTTATTATATCAAAAAGCTGCTATCCATTCTGTCCGAAATTGTACCCTTCAGGCCCAATATTTTAAAACTGAGCCGGCAGGTTAGTATCAGCCGCGAAACAATGCTTCATTACCTTTATCTCCTGGAACGGGCAGACCTGTTGCTGATGTTACAGACTTATACAAAAGGAATAAGCAAAATGAACAAGCCGAAAAAAATCTACCTGAATAATACAAATCTTCATTATTCCCTGTCCGATGGGCCGGTAAATAAAGGATCTGTCAGGGAAACCTTTTTTTATAACCAGCTGCAGGTTAACCACCAGGTCTCTTACACCCCTGCAGGAGATTTTATGGTGGATGGTACATATACATTCGAGGTTGGGGGTAAAAATAAATCACCAAAACAAATCTCCGGTCTCAAAGATGCATTCATTGCTTCGGATGATATAGAATACAGCTATCAGAAAAGGATCCCTCTGTGGTTGTTTGGGTTTTTATACTGATAACCGGCAGCGGAATTTTTATCATCAGCCTGATAATCAGTCATGATGTTTTTTTTAACGCCAAATTAAGTATCTTTGCACAGCTGTGCCTGCAGGGTCTTCAAAGGTTCTGTACGAAAGATGAATGATACCCCCGGTGACGGCAAAGAATCAATTGGTATGAACCCCAGGGCAAGCCCTGGACCCGAATTCCGGAGCAAGCTCCGGGGAATTAAACCATACCTTCCCGTCCGCCGGAGCGGAACGCGAAGGTGGAATTAAAGAACCATCTGAAGTTTCAGGAAGGATTTACGGGACTATATCCCGTGCATATCGATGCTGTTTAATGAAAAAGATGAAAGGACATAATAAAAATACCGGGATTGGCCATCTGACCATTCCGGCCATGCTGGGTAACAGTATGAAGCAATTTGCTGATTGCCCTGCAGTGGGCATGTATGGTGAGAAAAGCCTCAGTTACCGTGATCTCTATGAAGCTGTTGCTGCTGTACGCATGATGCTCTTAAGGCTGAAGGTGGGTAAGGCAGAGAAGGTGGCTATCCTGGGTGTCAATTCACCCGGCTGGGTGATCGCTTTCCTGGCGATCACATCCATGGGTGCCATTGCTGTGCCTTTATTACCTGATTTCAGTCCCGGGGAAATTGAAAATATTATCAGGCATTCCGGCTGCAGGCATATTTTTGTGACCGCCAATCTTCATTCAAAAATCCCGGCTGACAGTCAGATGGTTATCATACCCATTGAAGAGCTTATCTCTTCCGGAATCAAAGAAGCTGTTCCAGGGGATGACCTGGAGGTATATAATTACCTCAATCCAGACAGGGAAAGCAGTGCTGCCATGATTGATGAAAATGATACCCTTTCCATTATATATACATCAGGGACAACAGGAAAATCAAAAGGAGTTATACTGAGCCACAGGAAT
>Ga0172365_10001450_pt1 | contig 17201 bp, 13 predicted proteins | sample LakKivSesite48cm_FD_114535 | JGI IMG/M metagenome (GOLD analysis project Ga0172365, IMG submission 114535) | Sediment microbial communities from Lake Kivu, Rwanda - Sediment site 48cm | ecosystem: Environmental > Aquatic > Freshwater > Lake > Sediment | place: Rwanda: Western Province, Lake... | reverse complement strand
GGTGGTCCCGATCGAGCTCTCGGTGGATGAGGTAATGAGGAAGCTGCACCAGATAGGAAGCTCAATGCTGGAGGACGCGGTCTCCGCCCTAGTCAGAGAGAACAGCGTCCTCGCGCAGAATGTGGTGGAGAGGGACGACGCCCTTGACAGGCTGTACTTCCTTGCCATACGCCTGCTCAGAACGGCGGTCAGCGACCTGGGGGCGGCCGAGAGGGTGGGTGTACTGCCGGCGCAGTGCTTGGATCTCCGATTCGCTGCGAGCATGATGGAGAAGATGGGCGACGAGTCAGTCGACATGTGTTCGCACTATCTGGGAAAGGGCGCTAGCGTGCACCTCCCCGAGAAAGCCATCGAACTGACCAAGGGGATGACCAAGCTTTATCAGCAGGCGACCAACGCGCTGCTGAAAGGGGACTTCAAGCTGTCGAACGCCGTGACGAGGAACCGTGCGAGCATAGCGGGCCAGATATCGGAGCTAAGGGAGGAGTCCGCCGAGACACCGGACGCATCCAGAATCTGGTCGTGTGTGGAACATGCGGCCGACCACATCTTTGACATAGCGGATGTGGTGACAGAGAGATAGGCCTAGGGAGGGGAAGATCTCAGACGGGGGCGTGCTTCTGAGTGATGCGCTGGCAGATGTCGATCAGTGCGAAGACGCGGTCGTCAGGCGTGTCGTGCGTAATGTCGGCGAAGACGATGTCGCAGGGCCCGTAGCTTTCTGCAATCGCCCCGAGGTCCTGTTCGATCCTTGCAGGCGGCCTGTTCCTGATGTGCATGGGCCCGTACATTATTGCCCTACGAGCGTCTGGGAAGGCCTTCTTGGCTCTCGCAAGATCCGATTCAATGCCCATGTCGACGTACGCGATTCCGGGCAGGGTAGCGTACAGATCGATGTACGGATCCGCACACCAAGCGCAGTTGTGAACCCCGATCATGCCGAAGGATTCGGCGATCCTGCGGTCGAATGGCAGCTGGAACTGCGCGTACTGGTTGGGCGAGACCATGTTGACTAGGCAGTTGCTGATGGTGTAGTGGTTGATTCGAACCCCGGTTTCGCTCTGACGCTGGTAGAGTCGCCTCGCCCCTTCGATCATCGTTTCGGTGACGCATTCGAAAATATTCGCGACCCTCTGTGGGGCGGTCCTCATGTCCACGAAGATCCTACTTCCCCTCAGCCTGAAGGCATTGTTGAGGACGCCCTGCCAGTTCAAGAAGCCCTCGATGCGACCGCGTTCCCCCTCAATCCAGTCCAGTTGGCCCATCAGCTGGTTCCACAGTGGGGTGCGATCAAGCTCCGGCGGCTTCAGCCTATCAGCCTCCCGATCGCTCAGCAACCATCCATGCTTCACGGAAGGCCAATCGTCGCTGCGGTATTCTATAGGAGCTCCATAGATCCCGGCGACAAGAACCGTGCCGTAGGTCCCCGTGAGAATGTCGGCAGGATGGTCCGGGTCCTGCATTATGCCGATGTCAGAGCGGCCGCCGAACCGCCGTCTCGTCTCTTTCGACATCGCGGCGATTGTGTCGCATCTGTAGGCGGGGTCGGTATGCCACCTTTCGCCGAAATCGATATCGAGGGTCTGCCGGAACCAAGTGGGCACGAACCCGATCTCCGGCCGCAGGAAAGGTTCCCTGGGCCTCGCAGGCCTACGAGTGGCCGGGGCCGAATGAGCTATGTAGCTTGAAAGTTGCGAGTAGGGCCTTTCGGAGGTCGCCCTCCTGTCAACGGAAGCTGTTCTGCGCGGCATCTCGGTCATCTGGTCCATGTCTGGGTGCATATGGCTGGGATGGTGTCCCTTCGGAGCACGTTCCGCCGATGCACCATATCATCTCCCGCGCCGTTGCCAGAGCTTGATCCCTAGGACCGATCCGACCGCCACCAAGCCGACCAGGGCAGATATGATGCCGATGCCTGCGACGGGGCTTCCGCCGCTGCCGGTGAGAAGCGCCTTGAGCTTGGCCTGTATCATGGGTGCTGCCTTGGGCCCGACCGACATGGATTCCTCGTACTTTGTGGCGTCAAAGTCCTCCTTGGGTATGATGTACCCGAGCTCGTCATTCCCGAGGCCGATCAGGATCTTGTACTTCGCCGTCATGTAGCTCTTGATGGCCAGGCCAACCTTGGGGAGGGCCTCGCCAGGAATGGTGGCCATCTCGACCTCGCCGAACCTTATGACGTGAAGTTCGGTGCGGACCTTCCCTGAATGGAAGGTTCTGGTAATGACGCCCGCCTTGCGCATGGCCAAGAAGTTCTCGTTGGCCACCGGGATGTCAACCGTGGCGCTCAGATGGGTTAGGTTGTCGCATTGCATCACGGGGCTGCCCTGGAGGGACTCGACGGCTTTGAGGCCCGTTGTGGCCCCCACGCGCTCGGTCTCCTCAAAGCTGTGCGAGGACACATCGGGCGTCACCATGCCGCCCAGCGCCCCGTTCAGGAGCAAGCAAATCCCGCCCAGGTTTTCCTCTACCCTGGCGTAGAGGTAGTGGGGCCAGTCGGCGGAGATCAGGGTATTCCCAGAGCCCAGGGCCTCGGCATGGTTGGCGAAATTCACCAAAGTGCCGATGCATCGGCCCTGCCCATCCTCGGCCTTGATTGCCACAAGGACGGGATCCAATATGTCCTTGTCCCTTCCGTTGCGGGACACGCCCTCGACCATGGTCTGGCCCACCCGTAGCTTGGCGGGAACGAGGCTGGCTTCCGCCTCCTTGACGCATTCCACGGCCTTCTCCCTAGTGAGCAGCTTGTACCTGCTGTCAACGCCCGATACGCCGATCTCGGGCCCCCACAGGCCCAGGGTGTCGGGTCCCTCGTGGTTGTGCGTGCATGAGACGATGATGTTCTCCGCAGGCAGGGACGGGGATGCCGCCCCCTTGCGGATGACTTCGACATCGTCCCAAAACAGCCCTATCAGATCGAGGGAGATGAAGGCGATCCTTGAGTTCCCGATCTCGAGGACCATGCAGCGGGCCCAGATGGGATCGTGGACGCCCGTGCTGATGCGGTTCTGCCCATACCCAGCTATGAAGAGTGGCGCATCCGGGGTAATGTTGACCTTGGCAGCCCCCGCCTTGAGGACCGAGTCACCCGCCACGCCCGTCGCGGCGCCCATGATCAGACTCACCAGCGATAGAAGGGCCCTCTTCATAGAAGCCGCAAGGCCTGCTGCGGGATAAATCTATTGCGGCAAAGCGGCAAGGCAAGGCGAGATGATCCTGTCGGGTGTCGGGCTCGGCATCGGGAACATGCAGGGTCTGCTCCCCTCGGCCGGCGAGGTCCCTATGCAACGGTCCAGAATGAAGGGCTGGCGGATGCCGACCGCCTAGGAGATCTGAATCTCGATTGTCACGTCCAGGCCGTCGTGTACCTGGCCATCCGTTAGAAGCAACTGCGTCTTGTCGGTTAGGCCTGTGCCCACCAAACCCACGCGGAGGTAGATGTCCCCAGTGTTGACTCCCTTTCTGATGCAGAGCATCCTGAGCCTGTCCCCACGCCTGGCCTTGAAGCCGCCAGTGACCCATCCGTGGCCTACGATCTCGTAGTGCCACTGGCTACCGCTCCCCTTCGTGAAATTCTCGCCCCTTGAGTCGCCACACAGGTTGTAGACCGTCTGCGGATTGTAGATCTCGATCGTTGTCTTAGCCCTGCCGAGTGGGCCCTTGACGCCTCCTTGGATCACGAAGACTTCCACTGTCACCTCGTCAGTTCCATAGTCCTGTGCACCATCATTCCCTAGGTACCATACTGAGTTCTCCTTGGGATCCGGATACCAGAGGCTCCCCCATCTTGATGTGCAACTCCAGTTGTACACAAGCTCACCTTGCGGATGCTCACCCGAGAACTTGCAGTCGATGAGCTTCCGCGTGCCCGGCACCGCCCATGAGTCAAGGTACGGCTCAAGGCTGACTCCGATCCCCGAGATCAAGACGATCGTGTCGGCCTGCGCCTTGAGCTTCCCATCCAGATAGACCGAGACTACCACGCTGTCCGATGCGCCGGCCGGTGCATCGCTGTTGGCTTTGTAGAGGATGGTTCTCGCGCTCGAGCTGACCTGCGTCTGCCCGCCTTCGCCCAACAACACGCCGAAGGCCCCCGTGGTCGACCATTCGAAGCGCACTCTCTTGCTGAACAAGCCGATGTAGTTGTAGGGTGACTTGCAGTCCAACTCCACCATCGACCCCGCTGGGCAGTCGGCGGGTTTGGGCTCCAACCGAGCGCCGCTCATGAACTCTACCGGGATCTCCGCCTCTGCCACGATTGCCCACGAGATATCGACCCGGACCTTGAGCTTGCCCTGTTTTCCAGCTGCATCGGCCGGGGCCTTCAAAATTACGACTCCCTGGGAAGGCATCCATTCGTACGCGCCTGCGGTCAGATATGTTGAAACAGCCTCCTGAATCGATCCGGTCCCGGCCTCTAGGTACCAGATGTAGACTGGATTCGGAGGCTGGTTGTAGTCTATGGTATGGCCCTGAGCATCGGTGTAGATGGCCTCTACATACAGCTCTCCGCCGGGCTCACAGATCACCGACGGGGCCGGGTTGATCGCCACAGTTCCGGAGAGCTTGAATGGGGGATTCTCCATGAACTGCTTGTAGTCATCGCTGATAAGGTCCGACTCCACTGTGACCCCGTAGGTGCTGAAGCCGTCTATCGGCGCTGTGACCGTCTTCGCAGATGTGTCAACTGTGCTGTTGGCAACGGCTACCCAATTGGTGAACCGAAGCGAGCTTGCCGCAAGCACGATCCTAAGGGCGCTTTCGTTCGTCCCTGGCGGGATGTCCGAAGGGTCGTACCGGATCGACAGCTGGACTGGCTTCAGGAACTGAGTTCCATTCGGTCCGAACTCGTAGACCGTTTCAGGGATGACCTTGCTGGGATCAGCATACGCGGAGGGCTTCGCTACGGAGACTATGGTCCTCTCTGAAAGGGCCCCTGATGGAAAGTCCAGCTTCACGGCACCGTCGAACGCCGAAATGACCCCGCCCGATGAGTCGACTTCGTCGCCTGGAAGGGCGACGGGCTCCTTTCCTTGATTCATGCCAAGGAGGATCAGGACCGGGATGATCACGGCCACCGGGGCAAGCCAAAGGATTCGTCGCATGCCCCGGACCGCCGGGCAGGTGGTGAAATATCTTGCTCTGGCCAGCCGGCCATTGTCAGATCCACCTTTCCAGTTCAGTGGCGTGTCGTCGGGAGATGGGAGGTTGGCTTGCCAATGGCGAAAGGCAGGGCGCAGGTCAGTCTCCCAGGACAAGCAGGCATTCCTCCGAGGCGCACCGGGGGGCTTCAGCCTGGTGGTAAAGGGCAGGAAAGGAAGAAAGGGGGCCACCGGCCCTCTGGTCTTCGGCATTCGACTGAATAGCTCAAAATTGTTCAAGAGACCGGTTGGTATCGCGAAGGACTTGCGATGATGGGGGCATTGGACGCGCGATTAGTCGGCAAGATTTATAAAACTAGTTGAAGCTTTTGCCGAAAAGAGGTCGAGATATTGTTGAGACGGGACTTCTCCAGCCAGGACAAGCGGCTTGCCGAGCTCCTTGTCACGGGAAGGGAGCCCAAGCGCATCGCCAGGGAGATGTCCGTGCCCGCCAGCAAGATATACTATCGGATCAACCGTCTCAAGAAACTCGGCGTGATCGCATCCAAGGGCTACACTATCGATTTTGAGAACCTTGGGTACAACATTTCCGCCTTCATCGTTGCGCGGACGAGGGGGCCGAATCCTGCCTCGATCATAAACCGCCAATCCCCGGTGGACGCAATTCTGGACCAGAAGGTGCCGGGGATGATCATAAGGTTTGTCGGTTCATCCGAGAACGGCACGGTGATTTTCATCCTGGCGTACTTCGAGCGCATCCAGGTGATTGACGATTTCACCATACAGCTTAGGGAGCTGCTTGAAGTCGAGAGCATGGAGAAATACCTGATATCCTCCTGTTTCCCCTAGGCTTGGCGTCCCCTGACTCTGGGGTGGCCTCAGTCGCCCGAATGGGCACGATTCGAAGCAGCTAAGAGACGGTAGGATGATGCCCGTTCGGTGAAAGAGTTGGCCGTGAAGGTCTACTCCACGCCTACTTGTCCCTTCTGCGCGATGGCGAAGGAGCTCCTTAGGAAGAACGGTGTCCAGTTCCAGGACATCAACGTGATCCTGGACAAGGAAGGGGCAAAGGAGATGATCGCGAAGTCGGGACAGTTTGGAGTGCCGGTGGTTGAAATCGAAGGCACGATCATCGTGGGCTTCGACAAGGACAAGATCGAGTCGGCTCTCAAGCGCTGAGGACGGCGTCTGGGGAACATTCCTCGAGGCGAGCGTGACATATTTCTTGCATGAAAAAGAGTCCATATCGGAAAAATTTATCAGCAACTATGCATTTCTTACTATTGCTCTTGGGAACGAGAGCACAAACGGGAAGGAGACCTCATGGGAGAACGTATCTCCAAGGGCTTCTGCATCGCATGTGGGCTGCTGCTCGCGATCGATTCTTCGGTCGCCTTGGCGTACCTCTGGTATTCCACCTCCAACATCCTCTTGACCTCTTGGGTGCTGGCCGGGCACAAGCTGGTTGGCTCTCTCCTTTTCTGACCGCTTGATGGTCGGGCGTCCTAGGCCAAGGGCAGAGGGTAGGGGGAAGAGGGGAGAGGGAAACCGTTTTCTGCGCCCCAGCAGCCCTGGGCTCATGGGCGGCCGCCCCCTTCTCGGCCGGATAGATTTCCACGTTCATACCCTCCACTCCAATTGCGGCAAGGCCGGGATGACCCCGACTTCCGTGGTTCGTTCCTTTGAGTCCAGGGGATACAGGGCAATCGGTTTCACTGACCATTACGATCCCGTTCTCACGCCGGACAAGCTGAGGCAGACAAGGGAGGAACTCGATGAGCTGGAGACAGGGATGGAAGTCTATGTCGGAACGGAGGCCTGTGTCTACCTTCCCGGCTGGCCCAGGGAGGAACTCGCTAGGCTGATGCCACGGGATCTGGATTTCATCATCCTTTCCCCGAGCCACCGCCCGGACGGAAAGGAGGCAGAGCGGTTTGCTCGCCTACCACTGGATGTTCAGGCCCAAAGGGTGCTCGATTCCTTCATCGAATCGGTTCAGACGGATTTCGCAGACGCGGTCGCACATCCCTTCGCCTATGGCCTCGGTCAGATGCCTCGACGGGACGAGGTCCTATCCCGCATAGACGATGAGGACCTGAGGTGGGCGCTGGAGGTCGCGCGCAGGAACGAGATCGCCATGGAGTTCAGCCCCAGGGTTCTGGGCCTGAGCGATGGCTTCATCTCAAGGTTCGTGCGACTGTGCAAGCAGGCGGGCCTGGAATTCTCGATAGGAGGCGACGCCCACTCCCTCGAGAGCATAGGTAATGACGGCCTCGTCCTCCCTCTGGTGCGCAGGTTCGGAATAGACGAGGACCACATCTGGTTTCCCGCACGCTCATGCTGAATCCGCAGCAAAGACTTTTCTAGTTGGTGCGGGAAGATTGCGACATGGCGGTCGAGCCGCTGCCCGGGGAGATCCAGGGACCGATGGCAAGGGAAAGGCTCAGGGTTGCCTGGATTGTGGAAGAGACCATCAGCTTCTACAAGAAGCACTTCGTCTCCCTGTTCGTCGTCTTCCTGCTGGCGGACGTTGCTGTATGGATGGTGCAGTTTTACTCGGGGGCCCAGATGGCCAACGTCCTCGAGAAACATGGCCTGAACTACACAGACGTCCTGCTACACCCCGAGCAGTCGGCCTCCGAGCTGGTCCCGTTGCTGGTGGATCTGCTCGCGCTGTTCCTGCTAATGTTGGTCGTCGTCTACCTCGTCTCCCTGGTCTTCCACGGAGCCGCCATAAGGTATGTGTACGATCGTTTGCAGGGGTCGGAGTCCGACTGGCTGCAATGCTTCTCGGAGTGCCTGCGAAAGTTGCCCCTGCTTGTGGGAGCTACCATAGCCGCGGGGTTGATCGTGGGCCTGGGACTGCTTGCCCTCGTTGTTCCGGGCCTTGTGGTTCTGATGATGTTCGTCTTGGTTCCCCAGACCGTCATCCTCGAGGGCAAGGGACCCATGGGCGCCCTGAGCAGGAGCAACCAGCTGACCTCGGGCAACAAGATGACGATCTTTCTGTTCTTCCTGTTCTGGGCAGTCGTCCTGCTTCTCTTCTACATGATCGTGGAGATGATGATGCCGGGTCGCTCCCTGGAGGTGACGGAGTTCGTGGCATCGGCCCTCTTCGCCCCGGTGCTGCCAGTCGCGACCACCTTGATGTACCGCAGGGTGAGCGAGCAGGCAGCCTAGCAGGTCTGTTGCCTACGTTCCTCAAGGAAGTGCTGTAACCTGCCCTGCTGGCTCTCGATGTGGGTGTCCCCTTGGGTTAGCGAGCGATGGCCGCTCTTGGGATGGATCCGATCTGCCCGATCATGCGGGGGCCCCACCCCGATATTTTTATAGAGATCCGGGCTGCCATAACCAGTCCGAGGAAGGTGACGAGGTTGGCCTGGTCAAGGGAGGTCGTTGGGGTGGTGCTCGTTGCCCTGACTGCCTCAACGGTCTTCACTCTGTTCCTGGTCGGGGAGAGATCGAGGGAAGATCTTGAGATCTTGGAGAATACTTTCCCGGTGCAGATGCGGCACGACCTGCGCAACACCTTCTCCATCGCGGCGATCGTAAGGAGGCCGGTCATGTATGCCCAGATCGAGATCGGCTCACTAACTCGGCTCGACATAGTGGAATTGAGTATAGGCACGGACAAATCGGGCAGGGATGGCATGTTTTCCTTGGGGTTCATTTCAGACCTGTACGATCTGGCTGTGGCCCTGGGCATCGAGCCGGTCGAATACGAGATGGAGAACGTTGACTGGAACCGGACGAGATACTCCATGTACGTGATGGACTTCACCGATGTTCTCCTTCCGCTGGTGGATGCTCGGACCCTGGGCGGGTACCGAGGCGGCGGGCTCACCACGATCTATGCTGGGCTCTTCAACGAAAGTGGGCTTGGCCACCTGTACGCGGGCTCGAGGGACTTCTTCTCATCGAGGAACTCGACCATCACCGAACTGACCATCAGCCTGAATGACGAGAAGCAGGTCTACAAGCGGGTCAAGGAACTCTCATCCGGGGACGTGGCGTCCGGGGTGGCCCCCATGCTCGATGCCCCTGACCTCGGGACGGTGAGCTTCTCGGACCTTGGGAGGGACGACACGGTGAGGTTGTCGTACTCGATCGACAGGGCAACCGTGCCAGCATATGATGAGACCTACAAGATATGGCGCCAACACAGGCTGGAGCTTGTGACCATCAGCGCCAATGGTGAGGTCCAGAGCCGGATGGCCGACTTCTGCTTTGCCATCTAGGCCGGCTTGGAATATGTGTGGGTCAACTGCCGGTCGGCTTCGTAGGCGTCGCTGATCCTGCGGAGGTTTCTCTCCAGTGCCATCTTCTCCTTCAGGGGCAGGTCGGGGTCCTCCAGGGCTTGGTATAGTATCGCTCCGTCGGCGTGGGCAGGGACGGGCAAGCCCATGAGGTAGCATGCAGTTGGCACGATGTCGGTCAGCCACGCGTTCCTCTCCAAGATGAAGCCCTTCTTGATTCCGGGTCCGGCCATGACCAGCAGGCCCTCCAGGGATCCCATGCCAAACTTGGCGGTTGGCAGGTGATTGCCATGTTGGCCGCCGAACTCAGGGCCGATGGAGTATACGATGTCACCCACCTTGCGGCCATAGAGGCCCAGGATCCTGGCATCCTCCTTCCTCAGCACGAGGGAGAAGGGCTTCTTGCCGGTCTCGGGGTCGGTGTAGTTGTACATTGCCGAGATCACGTCGTCCCTGACCTTCTCGTAGTCCTTGGGATCCACGATGCCGTCGGGGTCGCGGCCCTTGAGGTTGACGTAGATGTAGCACGATCTCTGGGGGAAGGCTCTGGTTCTCGACCAGTCGATGGTTCTGGCCTTGGTTTTGGTTCCATCCTTGAAGCTCAGCAGGCCCTTCTCTTTGAGGATCGCGTCGACGGCAACTCGGTGGCCGGTTGCCTTGGCCCCGTGGTCGGAGACGAGGATGATTAGCGCGTTCTGGCCAGCCGCGGCCACGATCCTTGAGATCATCCTGTCAAGGCTCTTGTAGAAGCCGAGCTCGACCTGGGTGAACTTGCGCCTCTTCTCCTCGTCGGGTGCGGTGAGGGGCTCTATCTTCGTCGCGTAGGAGTGGTAGGCATAGTCCGGGATGTGGTTGTGCATGAACAAGAGATCCCAATCCTTGTTTGTAATGAGGTGGCAGGCCGCGTCCGCAAGCCAGACGTTGTGCATCTCGACAAGCTCCAGATAGGTGCCGACATCGATCCACTCAAGGTTCAGGGCTTCGTACCCAGCAACGGGTATCGGCAGCCCGCGGGTTGAACGGATCTCGTTCGCAAGTCCCGGCGGCTTGGACCAGCCATCCAGGGCGCAGAGCGGGGTCAGGTAGAGCTTGAAGGTCTTGCCGTCGGGCGATAGGTCCAGAAGCTTGAGGGCAAACACGGCCTTCCTTGCGCCGGCCTTGGTGACAAAGGTGTCGACGATGAAGGGCGACCACTGGTCGGGTTTGAGGGACGCGATCGTGGACTCTCCGTCCTTTCTCTTCGACACCCGCACAACGTCGTAGCCTTTGCCCTTGCTTCGCTCGATCCGCATGTGCCAGGTTGCGTCTTTGATGGGATGCCTGGCTCTGCGGTATGCCAGCTTCAACTCTGCCAAAAGGGCACTCCCGCCCTTCCCGTCGGCGGTCTCGGAAAGCTCGATCGTGGTTCCCTGCGGGTAGTCCTCCGTGGAGAAGAGCTGTTCGTCGGCCAACGTGCAGCAATAGGGCATGTTGTCCGGGTTTTCGAATCTCCACTCGTTCAAGCTGAGCCCAGCGCCAGCTATCTGATAGCCCGATCTGACCATGGGTGGCCAGGTCGTCGGGTAGTTCAGAACGATTGATTTCTTGCCGGCCTCCGCAGCTTTGTTCCAGATCAGTTCAGCCTCGCATTCCCTGATGTCGAAGGCCGGGCGGGTCGAATCGAGAGGGTCGCCCGGGTTGTAGGTATTGAAGCAGGTGATCTGGTGGGTCCCGGGCCAGGCCCCCGTCACGATTGTGATCCAGTTCGGGGGGGTGATGGTCGGAAAGGGCACCATGCAGTTTGCTGCGACTGTTCCCTTCTGGATCAGGGCCGCGATGGCGGGCAGTTCCCCTTTCCTGGCGAACTCTAGGATCCTGGGTGCTATCGGGGCGTCAAGGCCTATCAGCACAAGCTTCTCGGGTCGCTTCAAGCGATCATCGGCCAAGGGCTTGATGTCGGGTTACAAAAATCTTTGGCAGAGTTGAGTGCATGGGCAGGAAGAGAGACATTTCTTCTGACGCAGGGCACAGACATTGAACTGCCTTGCCAGGGTTGAAGAGCCCATATCCCCTCCGACAAGGACAAGCTGATCTGATCCAGTACTTCGGGGAAGCGCTCTCCTCCGGCGGTGTATGCCTGGCCCATGCGCCCACCGGAATCGGCAAGACCTTGGCGGCCCTCCTGGCAGCCCTGCCGAACCTTCCCGAGGATGGGAAGATACTCTACGCCGTGAACAGGAAGAACCAGATCCCGATAATCCTCAAGGAACTGACTATGATAAACGCCCGAAATGGGACGGGCTTCAGGGCAACCGCCTTCGCGAGCAAGGCGGACCTCTGCAGGGACGGCGATCTGAAGAAACTGGGGTACCGCGAGCTTCTGGAGGCCTGTGAGCTGCGGAGGAAGAACTGGGCCTGCCCATACTACAGGGCGCTCTATGAGAACCCTGAAGACCCCGGGTCGGCTCCCTCACGCCCGGAGTCCGCCAGGCGCAGGAAATCCCAGGCGGCCGTGGAGCTAGAGCGGAAGATCTTGCAGGAAATGCCCCCTCCCCACCTGCTGGAACGGATGGCCAAGGGGGTGGAGAAGGAGTCGGGGAGCTCGCCCCTTTGCCTCTATGAGGTCCTGAAATGGGCGGCAAAGAGCTCGGAGGTGGTGGTCGGCACCTTCTGGTACTCCTTTCATCCGGTGGTCTCGCAGAGCATTCTCAGGTCCCTGTCGGTTTCGATGGGGAAGTGCATCCTGATATGCGACGAGGCCCACAACCTTCCGAAGTTCTGCAGGGAGTCCCTCTCCCACGGCATTTCCCAAACCAGGATCGACTACGCGATCGAGGAGGCAAGGAAGTACTCTGAGGAGTTCGGAAAGATCGGCATTTCCTCCAAGGGCATCGAGGACTTCCTGCTTGCCTTCTCCGGTTTCTTTGAGCGGTTCAAGTTCGCACCGGAGGGGAAACACCTCCCCTGCGGCCTGGCGAGGGCCTTCATGGCAAGGGCTGGCGTCAGCTCATTGGAGGGACCGATCGAGAGCCTTGAGGGGGCGGGGGAGGCGGTGTTGGAGTCCAAGATAGCAGAGGGCCAACAGCCCACATCGAACCTTGCGACCGCCAGCTCATTCATACGACCGTTTCTGCTGTGCAGCGATCGTGCGTTTGAGCGATTCTGCGTACTGTCTCGTAGCGCGAAGGGGAGATCGGTGAGGAGGTTGGAGATAAGGTGCCTAGACCCCGCCCCTTTGTCGTCAAGCGTGCTCGATCCCGGGCAGTCCACGGCGGCTAAGGGCGCAGTTTTGATGTCGGGCACACTGGTGCCCGGGGGATACTACAGGGACATCCTCGGCATTCCCTCCGCACCCCACAAGGAGTTCCCGAACATCTTCCCGGAAGCAAACCGCGCCTTGTTCCTCGACGACACGATCTCGCTCGCGTGGAAGGCAAGGAGCGAGGGGATGTACCGGGCGATCCTGGAGAAGCTGTTGGCCGTCAAAGCCCATACGCCGGGCGGATGCATGTTCTTCTTCCCCTCCTACGAGGTGATGAACGAGATACTTGCCCTGTACGCATCGGACGATCTCCTCGTTGAGAAGCGGGCTTCAACCAAGAGAGAGGAGGTCGAGTCCGCGCTAAAGTCGAACCGCAGCGTTCTGGCGGTGATGGGCGGCTCGCTGGGTGAGGGCTTGGACCTCCCAGGGCTGGTGAGGGCCATCGCGATCTTCGGGCTGCCCCTTGACAGGATCTCCGACATGGTCAAGTTGGGCATGGAGTACTACAATGCCAAGTTCCCGGGCAAAGGGAGAGATTACTTCTACTACCTCCCCGCCGTCACCAAGATAGTTCAATCGGCAGGGAGGGCGCATAGGAGCAGCGAGGACAAGGCCGCCCTTTACGTGTTTGACCGGAGGTTCTGTAGATACTACCTCGGAAGCGCCCCGAGCTGGTGGAGGGATGAGGGGGTGAGGCTGAAGGCGACGGAGGACCTAATCGCCCGCACGCGGGAATTCTGGGCAAGATCGGCGGCCGGCGCAGCCGGGATTTGATTTTTATCCGGCCCGGGGAAATCGCGGACTGATCAGGATGGCAAGAACGCTGCTCCGCGTTCCGAGGATGTTTACCAAAGAGGATCTGCTGGGGATGGACCCTCGGCTTCCCGAGGACTATGATGAGAAGGCCAAGGAGTTTTGGACGTACGTCGACTCAAGGCTGTCGGCGCTGGGGGTCAGGATCAAGAAGATCTACCTGGAATCGATCGGGGTTTCAGGCAAGCGGCATCTGGACATGCTTGGGATCGCCGATCCCGCCCAGCACAGGATCGTCAAGAAGCTGCTGGATTCCGGGGCCGAGCTGATAGAGGCAGAGAGCCCGGAGCTCGTTCTCGAGACGATGTCATGGATGCAGAGGATCCAGGATTCGCTGTACGCCGGCCAGGGCGAGGACACGTCAGGGGTGCAGGCCATGGCTGGATGGATGCAGGAGAGCCTGCGGGAACGTGACGAGTTCGTGGGCAAGAGGGTGGGCGAGTCGCTCAGGGAGGGCGAGACTGGGGCTCTGTTCATGGATCTGTCGCGACGGATCGAACTGCCCGACGACATAAGGGTGATAGTCACGTGTCCTTTCCAGCCCCGGGACTACGTCAATAGCTGGTTGGTGGGCTTGAGGGCCAGGGACCAGGCAGAGGCGGCCAAGAGCAAGAGGGAGAAACAGGATCGCGGCAAGGGCGAGCAGAAGGTCGAATAGGGCACGGCGTTGTCTCAGGAGATGGCAACTCAGCTGCCCATTGGGTAGGGTTATCAGCCGATCTGCCGCGTGAAGCTCATGGGGCAGTCAAGACGGGGTAAATCCGATTGCTTGGTCATATGCCTTGGCCTGGTCGCGGTCGCCCTCACGCTCGGGTGCCTTCTGGGGCAGGCGAGGGAGAAGCCGCCGCAGAACCTATCACTGAACCGAACCGACCCGGGCGCGTGGAATGGACGGCTACCCGGGCCCGGCGAGATCTCCCTGGGCCGTACCAACAGCATGAAGGGCACTCAGGCCGTCGATCCGGAGAAGTACGCGCTGACCATCGACGGACTTGTCGAGGAGCCACTGAGCATGAGCTTCAAGGACATACTGGAGTATCCGTACGTTGAAAGGGAGAACGTCATGTACTGCGTAGAAGGGTGGAGTTGGTCGGCCGACTGGAGGGGGGTGGCCGTCAGGGAGCTTATCAATGACGCTGGACCCAAGCCGGAGGCAAAGAGGGTGATCTTCTACGCGATCGACGGCTATACGAGTTCCTTCCCCATCGAGGACATAGAAGCCTCCGACGCCTACCTGCTTGCCTACATGGCAAATGGGGAATACCTGCCGGAGGAGGAGGGCTTCCCTTTGCGCCTAGTCGCTGAGGGCAAGTGGGGCTACAAGTGGGTCAAATGGGTCACCCGAGTTGAGATCAGCGAGAACGAGGATCATCGGGGCTACTGGGAGAGCCGAGGGTATTCCGACGAGGCCAACGTCAGCTAGCCTGCCGGAGCCTGAGTTCCTCAGCAAGCTGGGAGAAGTCGCTGCGCATCTCCGAGACTAGGGCTAGGGCCTGTTCCTGGTTGCGCGTCGCCATCTGGGTCTCGAGGGCGACAAGTTTCAGCTCGATGGACGCGGCCGCGTCGATCACCCGCTCGACGTCCTGCTCGTCGATGGGCAGTTCGATCTCCTGCCCAGCTCTCTCAAGCCGCACCAGAGCATCCTCGGTTTCAGCCTTGGCATTCTTCAGCGCCTTCGTCGCGCCATCCATGGTCTGATCTGCCGCGTCCCAGTTCGGGGCCTCGATCTGTCTCTGCAGTCTTTCGAACTCGTCGTAGAAGTCCCTGAAGCTTCTGACAGCATCTATCAACGACTCCAAGCCAAGCGAGAGTTCCGACAGTCTCTCCAACTTGATGAGAAAGTCGGTTGCAGCCCTGAGAAGCTCGATGCTGGATGTGGCAAGGTCGTTTGCGTAGCCATACTGGTTCTTGACGGCCCTCTCTATCATTGCCTCGATGCGATCTTCTATATCCTGCGTCCTCACGGATAGGTCATTGGCATCCTCGATCAGGGTCGCCACGGCCTCGTCCCATTCCTCCAGCTCGAGGTCCGTCAGGTTCTGGATCGTCTTTTCCTCGAACCTGACTCGCACCGCCTCGATGCCTTGTGCAACCTGTTTCGCGTATTCCCCCACCCCTGCCATTTCCTGGGCAAGACCAACGGCGTCAACGAGGAACCACAGGCTGTCGCCGACCTCGCCGCCGTCGTCACGCAGTCTGGAAATGGTGGGATCGTTCAGGGCCTTGCTGACTTCAGAGAGGTTCGAAATTACGTCATCCATGCCGGGAAGTTGCTCGGGTTCCCTCAGGTCGGTGAAGCGCGGAGACAGGCTGGCGAACGAATAGGATGCGAAGAGAAAGCTTGTTGCGGGTGCATAGACGCTGTCATCGTGCCCAAGAAGAACTTCCATTGCATCCATCCCATCGGCAAGCTGCGAAGCGTTAGCCAACAGCTGCTCAAGGCTATCGGAAACGTCTGGGAACTTCCCCTCAAAGATCTCTGGGTTGACTTTGGAGAGATTGCCCACGGAGGACCGGATGCGGGGGAATCCAAGGATGATCTGGGGGAAGGCTGAGTCGATCTCGAGGATCCCACGTCTGACTAGGCTGTCATCCAAGTCCTCGTTCATCAATCTGGGCCCGACGACGTCAAACGAGTCGATCCTGGCCGTGGCGTTGCCGTCGAAGACGACCAGGATGCCGTCAAGTATGGTCAGGATCCCCAGGGCCGAGGTCTGGAGGCCGATTGCGGCGTTCGGCAGCGCCCAGGCGATGTACCTTGCATTGTAGGAGTACTCGCCAACGACGGGGAGCAGGCTGACGAACCCGAACAGCCTCAACCTATCAAGCCCTGTCAACAACTGCTCGCTTTTCAGGAACCTTTCCCCCGCCGACCTCAGATGCGCCCCGGCCTCGGACAGCGTCTTGTTGCTGAGTTCTCCCTGCTCCACGAGATCCACAAGATAGGCCGATTCAAGAGCTCCGATTCCGAGGTTTCCTCCGAATTCCAGGGACCCCACTCCAAGTGAGTACACATATGGGATGAGGAGCCCGGGAACGAGGAGGATGACGACCAAGACCAGCGAGAGGATGGTCCTTCCCGTCGGCCTCCCCAGGATGGCATTCGTCAACACGACGGCGGAGACACCAATCAGACACGTTGCCAAGGCCAGCACTATGAGATCGGAAATCAGGGCGAACCGAGAGATCGTCGCCGACGCTTGTTTGAGTCCCTCGACGCCTGCGAAAGATGTGTTCGCCTGGGCCCCTTCACTGATCAGGGACGCCGCACGCAAGAGCGGTGTACCCGTCGGATAGACACCAAGGAAGATGTTGACCAACGAGATTGAGAAGACTAGGAACAGGCCCAAGAGCACCGTCTTGGCCTTCTTCCTTAGCCCGACGCCCAGGACCGCAACACCTGCCAAGGCCGCCATGTAGGCCCTGTAACGCCACAGGAGGTTGCTAGACAGATCCACTACGATGGGAATCAGCATCAAGCCCATCAGAAGCAGGACGGCCGAGAAGACGAGGATCCAGTTTCTCGCCCCTAGCGTCCCCACCGCCGAAGCCAACGCTCCCTGCTTGGCCTGGGCGAAGCTGAGCCTCTTGACGCTGAGCAGGTAGGCGAGTCCTCCAATTACGAACCAGAGCACCGCGCAGGCAAGGAGCGTACCGAGGGAAAGGCCCGGGCGGGTTGTAGCCAGCAGAAACGAATTGAACGCAAGGAGTATGGCTGCCAGGACCAAGGGCGCGATGACCCTGTAGGGGGCTTTGGCTTTCGGCCATGCGGCATATGAGATGGGCAGG
>Ga0172365_10001448_pt1 | contig 17210 bp, 15 predicted proteins | sample LakKivSesite48cm_FD_114535 | JGI IMG/M metagenome (GOLD analysis project Ga0172365, IMG submission 114535) | Sediment microbial communities from Lake Kivu, Rwanda - Sediment site 48cm | ecosystem: Environmental > Aquatic > Freshwater > Lake > Sediment | place: Rwanda: Western Province, Lake... | reverse complement strand
GCATTGCGTAAGCAATTGGTTGCCAGAGGCTGGCAATTCATCGAGGACGCAGACTTGCAAGAATGGGCCACCCAGGCAGAGACTACGCTGTCAGACCTGGATTCACTGGTCAGCTTGGACCCACTGGCAGTCCAGGACCGCACTCAGTTGTCGCTGATTTAGCATTAAACAGAGCGGTGTGCTATCATTGTTCCATACTTTGTAGATGAAGGGGATGGTGCATTCAGATTGGCCAGCTTGGCATCACCTAGCGGACAATCCGCTGCTCCTGCGCTTGTTCTGACGCACGAGAAGATTTCGCACAATATCATCAAACTAGCACTCCCGGCAGTAACAGAAAACCTGCTGGTAACCATGGTTTACCTGGCAGACACACTGCTGATCGGTTGGCTTAAAGACCCGGCCGCGCTGGCCGCAGTGAGCCTGGGTGGACTGTTCCTAAACGTTGCCAACCAACTCTTTTCGTCAGTATCGGTCAGCGTAACAGCCCTTGTTGCCCACGCCTGGGGAGCTGGCGACTATGAGCGGGCACGACGGGTTGCGGGGCAAGCCATTGTGCTGGCCGTCCTCTTTGCTGCTGTGGCTATTGCTATACTGTGGCCGGCGGCGAGTTTGATGCTAGCACTCATGGGTGCCAGCGACCGAGTCATTGCTTTGGGTAGTATGTACATGCGTGTCATCCTCGTCACGTCGTTGCTCGGTTTCCCTATGGTGGTGCTTAACGGCATCATGCGTGGTTCAGGCGACACGCAAACGCCCATGAACATCACATTGGCCATGAATGTCTGGCACGTGCTGGCGGCAGTGGCGTTGATTTTCGGAATAGGGCCTCTACCTGCCTTGGGATTGGCTGGAGCTGCGGTAGGCACAGCGTCAGCACAGCTCTTGGGTGGTATGCTGGCCCTGTTTCTAGTTGTGAGCGGGAGGCGCTTTTTGAAACTTGATCTACATACCATCCTGCACTGGAATAGGCAGTTGATCAAGCATATATTGCGCCTTAGTCTGCCCACGGCCGGCGAATCAATTGTTATGCGTCTAGGTTTTATCCTCTTTATGCGTATTGTGTCTGCGTTGGGCGAAGTGGCACTAGCTGCACACCAGATTGCGGTCAACGTGGAGTCGTTGTCCTTCATGCCTGGCTTTGGCCTGAGCGTGGCCAGTACTACGCTGGTTGGTCAGTCCCTGGGGGCGAAGAAACCCGAGTTAGCTGAAAAGAGCATCCGTACGACCATGTGCTTTAGCTTGGCAGTGATGGGAGCTGTAGGAGCCATTTTTGCCCTATTCGGGCCGTCCATCGCCGCCATATTTGGCAGTACTCCTGAGGTCTTGTCTCTGGCTGGTAGTGCAGTGCGCATCGGTGCGCTGGAGCAATTGCCAATCGCCACGCTCATGGTCATCGCGGGGAGCCTGCGTGGTGCCGGCGATATGAGGACGCCGCTGTATGCCACGTTAATAGGCACCCTTTTCTTTCGTGTGCCCATAGTGTACCTCTTTGCCATCGTCCTGGGGTGGGGTCTAAATGGGGTCTGGCTAGGGACGGCTGCCGACTGGACTGCAAGGGCCGCATTGATCTTCTTCCTATTCCGCCGAGGAGCATGGAAGAAAATGCGGTTGTGATGGGGAAACAAAAGAGGGGATGAGTTGCTTCCCATCCCCTCCTTGGTGCTTCGCAATGCCTAGCGGATTGCTTTCTCGCTGTTACGATCGAAGAAGTGAACGTTGTCCATGTTAAAGGCTACATCTACTTTCTGTCCTACCCGGGCCGAAGTACGTGGGTCAACACGAGCAATGAAGGTCTTGGAATCCGTAAGCAAGTAGAGAAAAACCTCATTGCCCATGAGCTCGGTCACATCCACCAGGACGTTGAGGTGTTCTGCCGTAATGCCCGGGGGCGAGAATTGACGGTCGTGGATATCTTCCGGCCGAATGCCAAAGATCACCTCTTTGCCCAGATAGGCTCCCAGCGCTTGCACCTGAGACGGTGGCACGCGCAGTTTAAAGCCCGGCCCTTCGACGTACATTTCCTCCATAGCACCAAGGACTTTGACATCAAAGAAGTTCATCGCCGGGCTGCCGATGAATCCAGCCACGAAGAGGTTATCAGGGGAGTCGTACAGGTTCTGGGGTGTATCCAACTGCTGCAAAATGCCGTCTTTCATCACTGCGATGCGGGTGCCCATGGTCATGGCTTCCATCTGGTCATGGGTCACATAGATAAAAGTGGCCTGAAGACGCTGGTGGAGCTTTGAAATCTCCGCGCGGGTTTGCACACGCAACTTGGCATCCAGGTTGGATAGAGGCTCATCCATTAGAAAGACCTGTGGTTCACGGACGATAGCACGCCCTAAGGCCACGCGCTGACGTTGCCCCCCGGATAGTTGCTTTGGCTTGCGATCAAGCAACTCCTGAATCCCCAGGATTTCGGCTGCCTCCTTGACACGCTGATCTATTTCCGCCTTGGGCGTCTTGTGCAGCTTCAAGCCAAAGGCCATGTTGTCGTACACGCTCATATGTGGATACAGAGCATAGCTCTGGAACACCATGGCAATGTCCCGATCTTTGGGAGCGATGTCATTCACCACGCGGTCGCCGATTTGGATAATGCCGAACGTAACCTCCTCCAGGCCTGCTAGAAGGCGCAAGGCAGTTGTCTTGCCACAGCCAGAAGGGCCCACCAGCACTAGAAACTCCTTGTCGGCGACGTCAAGAGACAAATCGTTAACAGCGATGACCTCTCCAAAACGCTTCGACACATGGTCATAGATTACTCTTGCCATCACAGTCTCCTCAGATATTGTGTGCAGAATAACGAATCTCACGACGCACAAGGAACAGAATTTTTCGGTCATCCATCCAGGATGGGCTCAAGGCCAAAACCGCTTCCTTGTGAATCGCAGAGGAACACGCTGCTGGGGTAGCTTATTGCTTGACCACCTCCTTTCTCTTCAGGCAAAAGGTCACGGCGGGGACTAAGCATGATTTCAGTCCCTTCTCCATTGGGCCAGAACTGCTCAGGGCACAATTGATAGCGGGTTCAGGCGAGGGCTATTATAGCCGAATATGCCAATTCTGTCCAGTTTCGGTCAATAATTGAGCAAATGAACTTGTTCCCCGGGATTTGAACAGCCAGTATCAGCGTTTTTTAGCTAGTGGGCGGTTGGCGTTGCCTGCGGGAGGGGCATTCCTAGCTTGACCGTTTGGGCGATCTCGCGAATGTGGTTTTTGTCTGCCCATAAGATGAGGTAATGATAACGCTGCCCTGTGATCTCGATCGGCTGGGGCAGATGAATGATCAATCCTGCCTGACCTTCCATTTCCTTTGGTTGATCTGCGGAGGGCAAGATCAGACGCGCCTCTTGACCTTGCACCTGCAAAGTCTCGATCTCTGGCATAGAGCCATAAGGTTGTAGTTTATGATAGGCATCGCTTTCAGTGACCTGGTCAATTGTCGCTGCTTCGCCAGAGATGGCACTTAACTGGAAGAAGCCGTCCGGGCCAGCGAATCTTCGTTCATACCCGGGCTTTGGCTGCCAGTGTGCAGGGTACTGCAGAGTGATACCAAAGGAAGGGTTGGTATACGTAGTCCAGACGGCAATTGGCGTTGACAGCAGTACTGTCGCCGCCGGCGTACTCTTTGGTGTAGGCAGGCCTGGGGTCTGCCCAGCAGTTGGCTGCAGAGCAGGAACCGCGGTGGCTAACGGCCAGGGGAAAGCGATAGGCCGTTCACTGACTGGGTACACGTCGCGCAACAGCCAGCTGCGCACCGGGTTCCCAGCTCCAGCCGCTCCCCAATATTGCTGGGTGGTAACGACGTCAAAAACATACAGTTGGGAGTAGCCCTGTTCGTTTTTGATCTCGATATGCATACGAGCCACGCCAGCATTGGCTGGATTGCTCACAGGGCCAGGCTCACAGCAGTTGCTCCACCATTCCGTCTTTACCACCCGGTAGCGGAGCGATGAACCCAGCGCTAGCAGTTCATTTGTCACTTGCTGGCGTCGAGCTTCATAATGAGCCCCCCACTGTTCGTTGGCCGGCCAAGCAGTGAGGGCTGCTCCATGGTTGCCTTGCCGCACAGCGTCCAGGTAGGCCTCAACTTTTACCTGAGGCGTTTCGCCTAAGGCCTGTTCCACCGCAGTGTGTGTCTGTTGTAGAGCCCAATCAAAGAGGCTACACCAGATGGAAGCGGAAGCCAGTACGCCCACTGTCAGCAGACCAATAAGAAAGAGCCAGCGTGTCCGTGTCATTCCTTTCTCCTGGATAAAGTCTCTGAATCCTGTTGCTGCCTGCTGCGGTTACGGCGCCTAACTCGCAGAATAATCACAGGCAATAAAAGCGCCGCAGTGATGCCTACTGCCCGTGGAGCTACTTTCCACCCAACCCACAGCGGAGTGTTTTCCGCCAGGACGCCCACTGTTTCGCCGCCTGTGGCAGGCAATTGTGCCGGCATTGATGGCAGGTCTTCTTCCAGGAGAGGAAAAAGCACCTCGGCGATAGCCACGTCATTGTACCTTTCGCCGGGATACACACTTTCCACCACCACCTGGAAGGCCAGGGCTGTAGCTGGTTTCTCAAGGCGCAAGAACTGCCAGCGAGGGGCATCCTCTAGAGTCAGGTGGTGCTCGGTGATCTCCAACTGGGGTACAGGATGGGAAAAGGAGTCGGGAATAGGAGCAACTACAGGTAGCGCATCCACTGCATCTCCCCAGTGAACAGACACATCCTCTTTCAATCGAGCCACGCGCACCAGTACCTCTTTGGGCCGTCCATGGGCTCGGAAAGCATCCTCGTCGCCAGCCATACCGGGCAGGATGCCTAATCCTAGAGTAGGGCTAGCATAGTGGGGATAACTGTGGTAACTCCAGATGGCCCAGGCTCCCACTGTCTCGCCCTCTGCTCGCCAGGCTGTAGCAGGATCGCCATCTGCAAAGAGGGCAGCCGGCAGGCTGTACCCAGTACGGGCTGGTTGGACCTGCCCCGAAGACGCTGTGGCGGTGCCCAGGCTATGTGGGCCATAGATGGGACGAAAGAGCACTCGGATGTCGTCCTCGACAGTAGGTTCGAGATTGGTGAAATGCCAGTGTAGCTCACGCTGCCCCAAAAGGTAGCCGGGTGGGCTACCCGAAAGAGTTCCGGGAGCAACATCCCGGTCTCTTTGCCAGTGTACAATGATATCGGCCTGCCCAATTGGGCCTTGCCAGACGGCGCCAGTGTGCAGAATGTACTCGAAAAAACGACCGCCGTTAGACAACCAGGTCAGACGGCCATGATAGGTGTTGCGTATGGTACAGGTCTGACCAGCAGCAAAGGGGACAGTGAAGGTATGCCAGCCTGCATAGTCCCATTCACCTTCTGGCTGAACATTGGGGCGAAAGGTCACCGGCATCTCTTCCCCATCTACGAAAGCCTGGAAGTCGAGCAGTTCAGGGGCTCCACCTTCTGTGGGTTGCGCTTGAGGGAATCCTATTAAGAGCTGAGTTGCGTCGCCAGTGTTGGTGAAAGTGAAGATGCATGTGACCCAGGCCTGGTCTCCACGAATCTCGGCTTCAACTCGCTCGGCGGCCATCGTCACTTGGTCGTTCTGCAGAGGTACCACGCCGTAGCCCACAGCGCCAAGCGAGGCATCATCAGCGCGGATGTTATACCGCATCACTGCCATAAAGAGCACAGCCGTGGCAATCCAGATCAGTAGTCTGCATCGGTGCATGTTTCCGCTCCCTTCGCTCTTAGCACCCATGTTCATGGCCCTCCAATCGGTCCTTTTCTCCATGTTACTTGCTTGCTTTTTAAGACGAGCCAAGAGCGCTATGCGTTCCAGTTTTGTGATCCATTCGTTACCCGGTTAATGCGCGCCAGTCACGGTATAGTAGGCAGGCCGAACACTTCCTTCCCAGAGAGAATAAACCCTGCGGTTACTATCCCCAACCAGGCCAGGCTGAAAGGCAAAGCGATTGCCGATACCCCCAGGTTGCCGAGAGTAGGATCGTCCAGGACGAACACAACCCCGATAAGGCCATGGGGAAACATCAGCAGGGCAAAACTGATCAGCATAACAATCCAGAGCCTGCGACTTCTCCACTTGCTGGCAGCCTGAGAAGCACCGGCAAAGAGCATCCCGAAGGCTGCAAAGCCAAAACCCATGGAGACCTCCCAGGCCTCCACATAGCCGCCAAAAGGATAGCGTTCGCCGACCATGTACGGGCCGGGTGTAGGTTGCCATTGCAGAATCCACACCAGTCCACCAGGGATGAACAACAACCCGGCCAGAAACAAGAGTTTCCATCCGAGTGGTAATCTTTTACCCGCTGTCAGCCACGCGCCATTGCTAGTTTGCATCTCGATTTCCTCCGCCAGGGTGGGTGCCACTACCGCTATCCGGACACGTTTGAAGGATCCATTTCCGCAGACCGTAGAATCTTTGCCTGTCTACCGTGACCAGGCGGTCGCCATCGGCCGGGAAATCCCCATAAACGTCGCCGGTAATGGTAAGGGCATGCACATACTCCGGCCTTTCCACATTCCACCAACCAAGCGACGCCTGGCGCCCGTCAGCCAGGGTGAATACCCAGATCTCTTCTGGCGTTGGCGCACCATGCCAATCCATCTTTCTTCCGGCACCACTCTGCAAAAAGGTTAGTGTCTCAGCCAAGAGGGCAGAGTCCGTGCACGGCATATGCTGCCATCCGACTAGATCACCTGTTACAGAGAGGCTTACTGCCTTCTCCAAGCCAGCCTCGGCGATAATGCGCCGAGCTGCACGCGGGGAATAGCCCGTGTAATCCCTGCGGGCATGCCACCACAGTCCAGCGATCAAAGCTAGTAGCAAGAGTATAGGCTGGAATATCTTCCTTACATGCAAAACCATCGTGTTACTGATAGACCCCCATTTCTACATAATACCATATTCCATCTCGCAGGGCATGAAACCAGACCATCCTCTCGTTTCCAGCGACATTGAAGGCGGCGGCCTCGCAGCAGTCGTAATGGACTACCTCATCATATTGATACGGCAATGCCTCACCACGAGAGGAGACGTCGATGGTGAGCTCACGCCAACTTCGCCGCTTATGCAAGACCTCTGTGGGCATGCGTTGGAAATACTGCAGGCGTCCGGGGCTGTCCTCCTCGCGTGCAACAGTGGGATATTCTTCCACGGTCAGATCCCTGGCCGTCAAACGGCTGTAGACCGCCTCAGCCCAGTGTTGCAGGTTGGCTATCTCACTCTCGTTCATCTTCTCGGAGCCCATTGCAAACAAATCCAGGCCCTGCTCATATAGTGGTGGTTCTCCTAGATGCAGTGGTGCCTGTCCGTAGAACCACGCATCAAATTGCCTCCACTCGGTTGTATCCAACCAATCCCGCCCGAGATCTTGTGCATCTCCGCCCCCGCAACGAGCGATACTGGCGCAGGCCATCCCATAGACTTCCACGTGCAGGAACTCACAGTATCCAGGGCGGTCAGGCTTCTCTCGCCGCCAGCTTAGTGCAGCTCCCCAGGAAGCACCGCTTCGACCAAACTGGATTTCCTGTCGCACCAGCCGCGCCCAGGCGGCGATGGCCCGTTGCCAGGCAGGAGTGGCAGTTTCATGGCCACGGCCGCGAAAGATGACATGGCCGCTCGGTGTGCTCGCTTCAAAAGTGGCAAAACGCCCTTGCCAGTAGACCCACTGTTGTGGGCGATCCATGGCATCCAGCAGGCGCCCAGGTGTTTGCGCTGCACCACAAGGGCCAATCAATGCTTGCCCATTAGCGGCCAAGAGCAGGCTCTGGCAGCTATCGCCTTCCTGCCCTTCCCAGATCAGCGCTGGCTTCAGGTCCGGGATCTGGTGCAATCCCGTCCACCAGTCAAAAAGCCGCCCCCATTCCACATGACCGTAATAGCCGAACCAATCAGGCGCTGGCGTAAGTTCCTCAACCACCTGCCGCAAATTGCTGCCGTCTTTGTCCATCAGCCATAAGCCAGCTCTGTCATCTCGGATTCGAGCAAACAGGATATGCCCGCCATCGGCTGACCAGAGAGGCCGCTCGTCGCGATACCCGGAGTCATTAGTGAGCTGGCGCTGGCCTGTGCCATCGGCCCCTACTACCCAGATACGCCGCTCGTTTAAGGCTGCTTTAGCCTCCTCACCGCCGGCCACCCCCTCTTTTGCTGACATGCCCACGTAGGCGACCTGCTGGCCATCAGGTGACCAGGCAGGAGCAGCAATTGTTTGATCTGCATCGAACGGTGTCGGGGATTGGCCATTCGCATCCATAAAGACCAGCCTCTTCTGCACCCAGGATTCCCGCCCACTGCCTAATACTACAGCCAACCGAGAAGTAGAAGGCTGTGGAACGACGAAATCAGCGTATGTTAGTACTGCCTCTGTTGCTATCGCTTGTGGATTGCCCCCGCTGGTTGGAATGCTCATCAATGGCACGCCATCGGCTTGCAGGGATGCCGAAGCAGGCCCCCGCCAGAAGAGAATGTACGTGCCGTCGCCAGACCAGCCGACCAACCGCATGTTGGTCTCCATTGGGTCAGCCTCTGTGTACAAGTCAGTGCTTTCACTTCCGTCAGTTTGAACTATGCGCAGCACCTGCCGGATTGGCGGTTTCTCTTCACTAAGATCAGCCCGCTGCACTATCTGGCAGGCAAGCCACTGTCCATCAGGCCTCCAAGCGAACCGCTCTACCCCTTCCGGCTGCGCAGGGCTGGCATCGGGGATAAGCGAGGTTTGAGCTGTCCCGTCGGCCGCCACAATGAGCAAGCCGCCTTGCGCTGTGACATAAGCCAGGCGATCTTCTACCGGTGACCATGCTGCCTCAATAGGGTATTTGGGAGCGACTAAAGACCAGGCACCACTCCCATCGGCTCTCATCACCCATAGAGCTTGTTCTTTACGGAAGGCCAGCCATTGGCCTGAAGGAGACCAACGGGGGCTGGCATTGCGACCGTCAGTCGTCAGACGACGAGGTTCGCTATGGGGGAAATCTCTCAAGTCACGCACCCAAATGTCGCCGCCCTGGACATAGGCCAGTTGACCCAAAGCAGACTCCAAGCGTGGGCTTGGCGTCTTTTCTATCCCCACCTCCAGGGTGCCTCTGCAGGCCACAAGCGAAAACAGAAGCAGAGAGGCAAGTGTAAGGAATATGTACCTTTTCATTTTCACCTCCACATAGAATGCTCTTCCAGTTTCCGCTTTATGCTATCACACTGGTGTTGCACCTTTATGGTGGAGGTGTAGTAGTTCTGAAACTTCATGTTACAACTCTGAAACGTCAACGGGCCATCGGGAAGCGCAGAGCAACTACCGTTCCTTGCCCCAGGCGGCTGCGAATCGCCATGGTGCCATGATGACGAGCCATGATGGCTTGAACCAGCGCCAGGCCCAAACCGCTGCCTTCCACGGTTCTGGCTGCAGTTCCCCGGTACAATTCCTCCCCCAAATGCGGAAGCTCGTCCTCGCTGATACCTGGGCCGGTGTCAGCTACCTCTACAACCACCGCTGTGCCGTCCTCAAAGGCGCGGATTTCGATGGTGTCTTCTGGCCGGGAGAATTTGAGTGCATTGTCCACCAGGTTATGCAAGGCCAGGAAGAGCAGGTCTCGGTCACCAGCTACTGGAGGCAAGGGCCAGGGAGCTTGAGGTAGGGTCAACCGGAGGTGGCGCATGCCAGCTTCTGGCCGTTCCTGAGCCAAGTTCAGCAATTCGGTCAGTAATTGGCCCAGGTCCACCGCCTCCTGCTCCACTGACTGAGTCTCCAGGTCAGCTAGTTTGCGCAGATCGGCACTCAACCGGGCTAAGCGGTCTACCTGAGCCCGAACACTGGCCAGGATCGGGCCGTCGCCTCCATCGGCCAGGTTGGCCAGTCCAGCGCGGATGGCAGTGAGTGGGTTCTTAAGCTCATGGTCCAGGCGACGTATGAATCGCCGGTGGGAGTCGGCCTGCTCCTCACGCGAGTGAGCCAGGGCTTCTTCACAGCGAGTTTGTGTTAGAGTCCACAGGGTCAGCCCTAACCCGCAAACGATACTTCCGACAAGACCCAATATCAGGAAGAGGGTGCCTACGTCGGCCCTCAAGTATAAGATGGGGTTAGGCCAGAGGCCGGTCTGCCATAAGATGGCCAGAGCAAGTCCCAGACCAAGAGGGAGCAGCAACAATACGTACTTTTTCATGTGCCAGCCTCCACACGTCCGATGAAGCGATACCCTTGGCCGATCAGCGTCTCAATATACTGTGGCTCCTCGGCATCATCGTTTAAGGCGCGGCGCAACTCGGCAATACGTGTATCTACAGCGCGGGTAGCTGCCGGGTAGTCCCAACCCCACACCGCATCCAGCAGCCGCTCCCGGCTCAACACTTCATCTGGATGCAGCATCAGAAACTCCAGCACAGAGAAAGCCTTGGCAGTAAGAGAAACCTCCCGACCGGCCAGGGTGATCCGGCGTGCCTGACGGTCGAGGATGAGTGGCCCACAGGCCAGGCGGCGAGCACCGGCTAAGGAGGGCACACCAGGACGACTACGACGCAGTACAGCTCGGATGCGGGCTACCAATTCATAAGGTTCGAATGGCTTGTTCAGATAATCGTCAGCCCCTTCATCCAGGGCCATGGCCCGTTCTGACGGTGAACCAACTTGAGTCAGAAGGATCACTGGCGTCCAGTTCCCAGACTGACGCAAGCGACGCAATGCTTCTCGTCCGTCCAGGCGGGGCATAAGTACGTCCAGGACAATGAGATCAGGAGTGAAATCCTCTGCTCGGCGCAGAGCCGTCTCGCCATCAGCGGCCACAGCTACCGTGAACCCAGCACGCTCTAGAAAAGGGGCAAGGTGAGCTGTTATTGCCTCTTCATCGTCCACCAGCAACACACGCCTAGACCGTTCCTGCTCGTCCATATTCGATCCTCACTGAACTTGCATCTATTTTGTTATCGAACAGACGTGACGCCTATCTCTCTAGTTCCACCAGCAGTCTCGAAATATATTACCTTTAATACTCAACTACTAGAAGCCACGAGGTTCCGTTCATTTTCGGAACCATCTTGGGCAGCTATCCAGCGCCTCAGCTTTGTCCAGTAAAGCGAAAACCTCCGGGGCAAAGGTAGGGCCTGCTTTTCTCTGCTCCTGCCAGGCCCGCAACAGCTCTATTGGCTTACCCAGACGGGCCTGCACCCAATCTCGCCCCTTGGTTGAAGTGAGGACAGCAATAACTTCGTTTCCCACCTGATACAATGGCCCATAGGCCCCTTGCACCAATTCCGCTTGTCGCACCTTTATCTCGTCGGCATCCAGTTGCCCTGAGAGGACATCCTGTAGAAACTTTCCCACTTGGTCAAAGTCAGACTTCGTAGGTGAGAATCGCCGGTTGTCTATCCAGTACGTGGCCGCACCCTCCTGCACTAGACCTGTCAATACTTCGAGAGCCTCTCTTAAGCAAGGGTCAGAACAGGGCGCCGGTAGCAGCGAAGACGCACCGATGTGGTGAAGTTCATGGGCCAACATTGCCTCGACTTCTGCTGGACTGGATATCTGCAGCAAGTCCAATACAATGCACCGCTCTAACACGTAGCCGGAGCTACGACCATCGAGCAACAAGTACACTGTGACTTCTATGCGAGCCTGCGGCGGCAAGGCTGCCTGGGCCTGGGCAACAGCTTGCTCTACCGGGAGCGAGTTCCTCAGTTGCTCCAGCCGTGTACGAAGGGCCGGAATCTGGTCACAGGCCAACTGGTAGGCAGCGTGGATGCGGCGCAGGCGTTCTGAGACTGTAGTCAATGGCTTGTGGTCACGTATGGCAAGCAACAGCATGACCAGAGCTTCTGGAGTGACCTCAGCATCCATCCGACTATGGTGGGCAATCAGCATCTGGTAGGGAGGCTTTGCTACCATCTGCCGGATGGCTGCCTCATCCCATGGCCGACCTTGGTTCAGTGCTTGGAAAAAGTCAAGCAACTCTGCAGCGCCAGTGAAGTCCACTTGCACTGACGCCACAGAGCCGGTTGAGGTAGTTGGAGAAATGAGGATAGTGGGTTGTTTGGTAGCATTGGAGGTAGGCAAGAGGGCGCAACCCACGGAGGTCAAGATCATGAATCCGGACCCTAGCACTCGTATCAACCTCCTGTTCTCCAAACGCCTCCTCTCCTCATGTACGAGTTTAACGGGGCTGGTTATAGCTCTCATCTGCGTCTCCTTTGGGCAACGGTATCCCCGATGGTGTGGATCAATCGGAGACTTGCACCCAGTGCACAATCGTCTTTGTCGTACGCTGGATCGTAAGCAGTCAGGGCAGCGGCTTTGATGTCAAAGGTTTCTCCAACCATGCGGATCGCACAATCCAGGTCGGGCAAGGAGAGCCCGTTAGGCGCTGCAAACTCGTTGGCACATGCTTCGGCAGGGTCGAGCACATCCAGGTCCACATGCAGATAGACGCAATGCACCTGTGATCGCAAAGCGGCAAGTGCGGGCCGAAGTGCCGGAGCCAGCCCAGGTTGCCTCAATTGGGCCGCCGGTACGACCCGGATCCGCTGCTCAGCCAGGCATTCCCTTTCTCTGCGGTCAAAATCACGTCCGCCAATATGGACAACATGGGCGGCACAGACCGGAAGGCCACCGACGCGAGTCCAGAGTGTTTTATGGCAGAGGCCAGTAGCCATAGCCAGAGACATGCCATCTAAGAAACCAGAGGCACTCGTCTCTGGCGTATTGAAATCGCCATGGGCATCCAGCCAGACAATGCCAATCGGTCGCGTTGCTATGCCCGCTAATGTGCCCAGACAGGTGTTACAATTTCCCGCTACGACAATAGGGAAGCGTTCCTGCTCCAATGCGCCACGCACCTGTTTGGCAAGCAGCCTGTTGATTTCAGCAATGGCAATGATCTCTGCTTCCCTGGCATCTCGCTGGTGTAGCGTTGTTTCGATGGTGACATCATGCCCCTGAGCACTCAGTTGGCGATGGATGCCAGCTTGCAGAATGCGCTCAGGTCCCAGTCCCATGCCGATACGTTCATCTCCAAGGTGGTAGGGCACCAGGATCAAACTGAGTTCCATGGATCCGCTTTAGCAAGCAACGTCTAGCCCAGAGCCTATTGGGGTGGATAGATGCCAGGGCTCTGACTAATTGAACCCCATGTGAGGGGGACACCGAAGTCCATTCTAGCATCTATTCGGACAGTACTAATTCAGGGCCAGTGCGCGTATCGCGCACCTGCCAGCCCAGGGCAGCGATGCGATCTCGCAGAACGTCGGCAGCAGCCCAGTCACCGCGATCGCGCGCTGCTTCCCGCTCTCGTACCAGAGCCAGCACCTCTGGCGGCGGCTGGAGGGTAGTTTTGACCTGTGCTTCGGTTTTCACCGCCTGCACCCAGTCCCACACTTCCAGCGGTATGCCAGTTCGTGGTGCTGGCCTCTGAAAAGGTCCCAACTCGGTTATGGCGAAGGTCTCACCGCGTAGGAAATGCCATTCTGCTCCACCCCGCAGCAAGGTAATTCCTCCACGGCCCAGTACCCGGCATTTTCCAGCCACCAGGTCCATAACCACGGCAGTATGCTCGTCAATGCCCACGACGTTTGCCTCAAAAGGCAATAGGGTCAACAGCTGCTCGAAGCGGGCCTGGCCCATAAAGCCACGACTGGTATCCAGGTCAGCACCACCTTCGGTATTGTTCCAGTGCGAGACGAAAACCAAGGACAAGCCATAAGGACCAAAAAAGTCCAGTCCTGGGTCCCAGTGCAGGTCTTCTCCCGCCTTATAGATTTCGTACACTGGCAAAGCGTGAGCGCTCGCCGCGATGGTAGCTGCACTAGCCATAATAATCGCCGTTCCGGTGCGATGACAGGCCAGAAGCGTATACCACGCCAGGCTGTCCCGCAACTGGCGGACGGCATAGGTGGGACTGCCTGGCCCCAGAAAAATGGCATTGGCTTGCCGAAGAGGGGCAACAATGGCCGGGTCATCCGGGCTGAAGGGAGTGCCACGCTTGCGGGCTGGCACGACGGTGACTTGAGGTTGGTAGTTCTGCAAACGAAGGCGCAGAAAATTGGCTACCTTTTCAGCTACCAGGGCCGAGTTCGGTTGGAACCCAGCCGGCGTCTCCAATATGGCCATACGGATAGGGGGCGATAAGCGGCGCAGCAACCAGTCAAAGACTATGCGTCCGCTGGCCGAAGTTTCGCCAGAGCCAAAGAGAATCACCAGACCTGGTTGTTCTGTCATGGTCGCCACCTTACGGCAGTCTAGTCAAAAAGTCGGCCACTGCAGGCAAAAATGCTTCCGGACATTCCTCCTGGGGCAGATGGCCACAAGCTGGAATCACCACCAACTTGGCATTCGGTAGCTGGTGTGCCAGGCGCACACTCTGTTCAGCAGGCACGATCCGGTCGTCGTCGCCAGTAATCACCAGCGCGGGCATGCGGATCTTATCAAGCTCTGCCCCCAGCGGCACGACTTGGCTGGCCAAGGTCAGCTCCCACAAAGCTCGATCCCAGTTTTCGGCTTGCAGTGGTATTTTGTAGCCCGCCACAATTTCTGGCGTGATCTTGGAAGGATCGTGCCAGGCCATACTGAGGATGGCTTCGCCTCGTGTCTGGATGGAACGCACCAACAATGGCCCCAATCGGCGGATTTGCGGGAGATACAAAAGGGGACGAATCCAGGTTGGAGGCCCATTGGCATAAACAGCCGCATCCACCAAGACCAACGCTTGCACTCGCTCTGGGTAACGCAGGGCGGTGAGCAGAGCGATGGTTCCCCCAGCAGAATTCCCCACCAACACCGCCTTTTCCACACCTAGCTCATCCAATAGTGCCACCGTCAGGTCAGCCTGGGCCTCAGGGCGGTAGGGGTTCACGCTTTTCCACTCACCGGGCATAGGACGCTCGGACAGGCCAAAAGCGGGCCGGTCAAAGGCGATGACCGTACCCAACCGAGCCAGGGGTGCCATTACTTCCCGCCAGGAGAATAGGCTAGCGCCAAAGCCATGCAGCAATACCAACACTGGTCGGCCCCCACCGCCCATTTTGTAATGCACCCGCAGTCCATTGACGTCCGCGAATTGGCTATCGGGGTCAGCCAATTGCTCTGGTGGCACAGTCTCCTTGAGCGGAGGCACAGGAATCAGAAACGGGCCAACTAGCAGGATAAGCAGCAGTGCAATCCCGACAACCAGGGCGACACGGCAGAAAGTTTTCATCACCCTTGTTTTGTCCTCTGATTCATCAGCACCTGCAGATTGCGAGGGAGAGCATCTAAAGAATCAATAAGGTCAAGTCTCTCCAGCTTTTTTGCCGTTGCAGCAGGAAGCTGAGCGCGTGCAACCCCTTCCAGGACAAGCGCAGTCTCCTCCTGGGAGAATTCCTCCCTTCCTTCGATCCATGATAGGAAACTCTTGTTCTCCGGGCAGACTTTTTGACAGTAGAGACACCCAACCAGGCAGTTGTGCCAGGATGGCTCTATCCAGCTCGGAAATGAGACATGACCTGGCTTCTCATTGTGAAAGACAATGCACCGCTCGGCCCGGAGAAGAAAGCGATCGGAAGGAATAGCCCCACTAGGACAGTGATGGAGGCAGGCACGGCAGTTCTGGCAGCTCTCCATCATTTGTGCCTCCCGCCAGTTATCCTCTGGGCAAGGTAAATCGGAGTAAACAGCCACGAGCTGGTGGAAACTCCCCATTCCAGGGACATAGCAGATGTTGTTCCTTCCGTACTGACCCAATCCACTACGCACAGCCAAAAGTTTCAAAGGCAGTGCAGCCCGAAGCACTTGGTACCCTTCTGGGCCCAGGATTTCCCCGAGCAGTTCCCTGATCTGTCTGTTGGTCTCCTCATAGCCGACGTAGGTTGGAGGGAGGATGACTGGCAGCGTTTTCCCATTCCAGGTGAAGACTACCAGAGTCTGAGGCCTTGGAACAGCAACCACGATCAAGGACTTGGCTTCTGGCAAGCTGTCTGGAGGGGCAAAACTAAACCAGGTTAGACGCTCCTGGTAGAATTCTTCGGCCAAGAGACCCTGTCTGTGATGCTCTTCAATTTCCCTCTGCAAGTCCTGGATATGCTGGACAGGAACAATGCGCCCCTGGCACCCCCGGTCGTTCAACTGTTGGAATATTCGTTCCCTTAACCCTTCTAAAGGCATTTGACCTCTCCTTCATATTGTTCCGTCTTCTTTAACAGGGCACCAACAGCCAGGTTGAATTCATCCCGCATGGACATCGCCCTCACGGCTTCTTTTTCACCCCACTGTGTGCAGCTCCTCCACTGCAGCCGGAAGTTCCGCCATTGCTCGCACCTCGGCGTCGTGCACCGGAGAGGTGAGCGGACACGAGAGTGCCTTCGGGTTGAACCAGATTGCCTGCAGTCCTGCCCTTTTGGCCCCAACCACATCAACCCGGTAGTCGTCACCGATCATGGCCACTTCTTGTGCGGGGCAGCCGATCCTGTGCAGCACGGCTTCGAAAAAAGCAGAGTCGGGCTTGCGCGCGCCCAGTTCACGCATGGTGAGTACGGCATGAAAATACGGTTCCAGGCCTACCCGCCGTAACGCAACGCGAACCAGAGCCTCGCCTGAATCGGCAGCATTTGTCGCCAGGATCAAGCAATAATGGAGACGCAGGACAGACAGCGCCTCGTGGACCCCCGGCATAGCTTCCACGCGAGGCCAGTAAGCCATCGGCCCTTGATATTGCGGGAAGACGCGCATCACAGTGTCACCCCAATCGAACACAAGTGTGCGAATCAGCGTTTCCTCACTCTATCAGCACTAAACCAAACAGACGAAAGGGAGCCTCCGGCAGCTTGACCACTTCGATCTCCCAACCGGCCTGGCGGACAGTAGTGTACACATCTATCCCACAGGCCTCCATGGAAGGTCGGGCACGGCGCGGGAAGCGACAAGGGCCGGCCAAATTGCATGTCTCGCAGAACGGACAAGGGCCAGCGCCCATTCCCCACACCCTATGGTAACCGGTCAGGAAGAGCTCTCGCTCCAGAGTAGTCACAATCTCGTCCAGCCGACGTCGCTGTCGGTCCTCCTCTTGCTCACCTGTGGTTACTTCCAGGCGCAGCAGTAACGCCCGCTGATAATGGCTCAGCAGCCGGCGGGTGACCTCTGGCGCAGGTGAGTAAGGTGGGCAAGTGAGATACGTCCCGTAGGCACCGCAGCCATACTGGCACTTCAACCGCACCCAGTCAGCCCCGGCCACGTGGTCAGGACGGATAGCCTGGGCAG
>Ga0172365_10001444_pt1 | contig 17218 bp, 12 predicted proteins | sample LakKivSesite48cm_FD_114535 | JGI IMG/M metagenome (GOLD analysis project Ga0172365, IMG submission 114535) | Sediment microbial communities from Lake Kivu, Rwanda - Sediment site 48cm | ecosystem: Environmental > Aquatic > Freshwater > Lake > Sediment | place: Rwanda: Western Province, Lake... | reverse complement strand
GCACTCATTCTACATGAGTTATCTCTCCTTTCAAAGATACCGAAAAGGCTCCCTTCTTCCCACCCTCTCTGAACGTATAACACTCCTATTTTCTCGACCCTTACCCACAAGCAAAACGTTTTGGGGGATGCTCAGTACTCGAAAAAGCAAACACCCTCCCCTCGTGCCTCATGCACAGGGAACGGCCCGAACGGGAGGTATTCTCTTCCTCTTGCGCTCCGGTGGCTTGGCTACGGTCGTTCGTGCGGCTCGAAGACACGCCGGAGGAAGATGCGCTTGCACTTTCGCCCCTCATCGTACCTCAGGTCAACGATGTCGAAGTCCTCAGTGACGCAGAGGATGAGCATCGCACGGTAGCGGTTGAGCGTGTTGATGTCCACCGCCTTGTATCCGCGCCGTTTGATCTCATCGAGCGTGAACCGGAAAAGGCCCCGCCCGATCCCTTTGCCGCGCACCTGCGGAAGCCCGCCCACAAGCGAGATGAAGTAGACGCCCGGCTCAGCCGTCGCGTTGCCGATGGTGAACGCGACCACCTCACCGTCAAGCCGCGCAACAGCGAGGAACGCATCGGGCTTCTCGGCAAGGCTCTTGCGCCAGGCGGCGACGGCCTTGTCGCGGTCTCTCGGCCCGTCCCATTCATAGAAAGCCGCCTCACAGACGCGCACAGCGTCGGGAACGGCACGCTCGTCGGCGATCTCAAAAACCGGGTCACTCATTGCACTACCTCTGCGAGATGTTCAGGACTGCTGTCGGGGGAACACACCAACCGCTCGTAAGTAGCAAAGATAACCGCGTGCCCGCCGTATCCAATGGGAATGCGCTTGTGCTTGACCCTTCCGGTCGTCGGCGTACACTCTATCTATTGAGAATCGCGTCGAACGAGAAGTGTGGGAGCGCCCATGGGCGAGACGGAAGACCTCCTGAGCGAAATTGAAGCGATTGCGAGACAGGCGGGGGAGATCGCCTTACGCTATTTTGGGCGTATCACGCCCGATATAAAGTCGGATGCCTCGTATGTGACGGAAGCGGATCGGGCCGTCGAAGAGTTCATCCACCGGGAATTGAGCACGAAATTCCCCCACGACGCCATCATCGGCGAGGAATACGGGAACCGTGCGAACGGTTCTTCAGGGCACACCTGGGCGCTCGATCCGATAGACGGGACGACCAACTTCGTCGCTGGGCTGCCTCATTGGGCGGTCTGCATCGCACGCCTGAGCGGCGCGAGGCCGGAGCTTGGGGTGGTGAACGCTCCGGTGCTCAACGAGCTTTACGTCGGCGCTTTGGGTCACGGCGCGACCATGAACGGGCGGACGCTCCGTCTTTCGCATCGGCAGGAGCCGGAGAATGAGCAATTGCTCGCCGTGTGGTCGTCGTCGTTTCGGCACATCGCCATTGATAAGAAGTTTCAAGGCAAGCTGCGCATCTTCGGCAGCACGGTGATGAAATGCCTCTACCTGGCGCGCGGGAGCTATATCGGCGCGGTCACGCCGGAAGTGCATGTCTGGGACGTGGCAGCAGGGCTTTCGGTGCTCTGGGAGGCCGGCGGGGAATCCAGGCGCTTCGATGGCGCGCTCTATGAAGAGATGGACCTCGACCCGGCGCATGGGTTCCTCGTGCCCCCGCTCATCCTGGCGGCACCGGAATTGCAGGCCAGAGTGCGCGGGATGATTAGCCTCACTTCGTGAGGAACGCCTCATTTCATGAGGAACGTCTCATTTCATGAGGGATGCTTTGCTTTGCGGTTGAGGATGCGCGGGCGCGTTCCCTCATCAGGGAGGCGAGCGTGAGCAGGAGAAGAATGCGGAGCCGATGCCTGATCGTGTGCGCCCTCGTTGCGGCGGCGTTCGTGGTGAACGGGTGCGTGTACTACAACACGTTCTTCAACGCGAAAAAGGCGTACCAAGATGCCGAACGCGCCCGTCTGCAACAGGAGCGGAACCTCCAGCGCCCCGGCACCGGGGAGCCGACATCGCCGTACTCACCCTCGGCGCCGCCCTCGCGCACGCCATCCCGAAGTTCGCCGATTTCCAACGCGCAGTTGTACCGCACCGCAATCGAGAAATCAGCCAAGGTCCTCGCGTACTACCCCCGGAGCGAGTACGTGGATGACGCGCTGTTGCTCATGGCGAAATCGTACTACCGGCTCAACGAGTTCGGCTCCAGCCTGCGCAAGTGCGACGAGCTTTTGACGAGTTTCCCTCAAAGCCCCCTTGCCGTCGAAGCGCGGTACTGGCGGGGCATGTCGCTCTGGAGCCTCGGCAAGCAGGAGGAAGCCGCAGCCCTCCTCCAGCAGATCGCTGACGAGCAGGGGTCGCCGTTCCGAGGCAACGCCGCCTTCGCGCTCGCCGGATTGGAGCGGGAACGAGGCGCGCTCGACGGGGCAATCGAGTATTACCGCATCGCAATCATGAGCGCGGAGGACCCCCTGTTTCGTGCGCAGGCACGCGAGGCCCTGGGCGAATGTCTCATGCAGGCAAAGCGACCGCGTGAAGCGGTTTCGGTCTACTCGGAGCTGGCGTTGGTCTCGCCGACCTCGATAGAGCGTTACCATGCGTACATGAAGAAGGCTGCGGCCCAACGGGAAATGAAGGACTACGACGGCGCGCTGGCGACGCTTCAGCCGTTGGTGCGCGATCAGCGCTACGATGCCTATATCCCCCAGACGAGCCTGGAAATCGCCCGAACGTACGAAGAGAAAGGCGAGACGGAAGCGGCGGTGCTCCTTTACCAGAAGGTGCTTGACGATGCGGCGCGAGAGCTTCCTAGTGTGCCGCAGACCGGACAGATGGAAGGTCGGCAGTTTCAGGCTGCTCCCTCTCCTCAGAACAAGGAAACCGCAGAGGCGCATTACCGCCTCGGCCTCTTGCAGGAACGCCACTACCACAATTACGCGAAAGCCACGGAGCACTATACCAGCGCGGCGCAGAACCAGACGTTTGAAGTCAGCCAGTCGGCGAAGCAGCATCTGGACGCTCTGACCAGATGGAGCCAACTTCACGCCGCCCTTACCGACACGTCCGATTCGACCAAGAGTCAGGGACGCGACCTCGCGGTGTACGCCCTCGCCGAGCACTTCTTCCTCAATCTGGAAGAGGTGGATTCGGCGTTCGCGTATTTTCAGACGGTGGTGGACAGCTTCCCGGAGAGCAGCCTTCGGCCAAAGGCGCACTATGCCATGGGATGGCTCTGGCAGAACGCCCGCGGAGATAGCGTCCGGGCCGATTCGGTATGGAGCCTCGTCCTCGCCGACACGACGCCCACGCCGCTCGTGCACGAGCTTCAACGCGCTATCAGAAAGCAACGGGATTCGGGGACGCCTGATCCGGTGCTTCCGTTCTACCGTGAAGCCGAGACGGCGTGGCTGCGCGCGCTCGACGAACTGCCGCCGTACGCGCCGGATACCCTCGCCGACAGCCTAGCCCTGGCGGAGTGGTGGCGGCGCTGGGCGGAGGAGCAGGGCCGCATGAGCGGCAATTACGTGCCGACCTTCGAGAAGATCGTCGAGGAGCATCCGAACAGCCCGTACGCCGCGAAAGCCCGCTTTGTGCTCGGATGGACGGCGGAGAACATCCGGGGAGATACTACCGCCGCCTTTGAATGGTACCGTGCGGCGAGCAACGATTCGCTCGCCTCGCCGGAGATTGCCGCAAGAGCGCGCAAGCTGCTCGACTTGCGCATTCCGAAGGCGGAGCCTTCGAAGCCTGACTCGCTTGGCCCTGCCGAAAGGACGCGGAGATCGGCGAGACCTGATTCCCTCGGCCTGCCTGAAGGCACAGGGAGGGTCGTGAGGCCCGATTCCGTGATGGGCGAATCGTTGTTTCGGAAATTTACGAGAGACAGCGTGCGCACGCACGCCGCCGATTCCCTGCGGCCAGGCATCCGTCGGCCTCCTGCTGAGGAGCAGGAAGATGGCCGCCGGTAGGCATCTCCCACTGCTGCCGCCCCGCGATGAATCCGCCACAGTGCGCGAGCACGTGCCGATTGCGCCGGAGCACTACCTCCTGCGCGTGCACGCGCCCTACATCGCGCAGCACGCGGAACCGGGCCAGTTCGTCCAGGTCCGTGTCTCGCCGGGTTTTGATCCGTTCCTTAGGCGACCGTTCAGCATCAGCATGGCCGACCCGGCAACCGGATGGATTGAGCTGGTGTACAGGGTGGTGGGAAGCGGCACGAAGAGCCTGGCAAAGCGCGCCGTCGGAGAAGAGATTTCGGTGCTTGGCCCGCTCGGCCACCCGTTCCACCTGCCGAAAGACGCGACGGCGCTGCTTGTTGGGGGCGGGGTTGGGATGCCGCCGCTCCACTTTGCAGCGCATCGCCTGCGCGCCGACCGTACCTGCGTGGTGCAGGGAGCGCGCACGGCCTCACTCCTGCTCTACGAGCGCGAGTTCGAGGCGCTCAAGGTCACGCGCTACTGGGCGACCGAGGACGGGACAGCCGGTGTGCACGGGCTTGTCACTCACGCGCTGCGGACGGCTCTCGATTCCGTCGGTGGGCCTGTGGAGATACTCTCGTGCGGACCGATTCCCATGATGGCGGCGGTGGCCGAGATCGCCCGCGAACGGGGTTTGCCATGCCAGGTCTCGCTTGAGGAACGGATGGCCTGCGGGTTCGGCATCTGCATGGGCTGCGCCGTCGCTCTGGCTGGAAAGCCCGTCGCGTCGCCCGAATACGCGCTTGTGTGTGTGGACGGCCCGGTATTTCGTGCTGCCGAGGTATTCCCGTCCCAAGCTCCCTGCCAGGCCTGACGTACGTTTCATCTCACCTGCTTCCCCGTAGGAGACGGATGGTGCGCCCGGAGCGAATCGAACGCCTGACGCAGACGTTCTGCCGCACGTGCTGCGTCACCGGGATCGTCCGCCTTTCCGAATGGCGGCGAAGCTACCAGGGAGTGACGTTCCTCCGTCTGCGCCTCTGCCCGACAGCACATGAGCGGGAATACGACGCCTGGACGGACGCGACGCTCAGGGCCGCCCTCGACGTGGTGGCGCGGCATTACCGGGTGATCCCCATTGACGAAGCGATCAGGGCGTTGCGCCGGGAGCGGATGCTTCCCGCCTCGGCAGTCGTGCTCGTCACCTCCCTCACGATGCGGTGCGAACAGGTTGATCTGCCGAAAGTGCTCTCTCAGGCGGAGGTCCCCTGCGCGGTCTACGTCGCGCCGGGGCTGCTCGAACGGGGAGTGCCGCCCTGGCCGATCATGATCAGGCTCGCGCTGGAAAAGCTGCCCGGTGGTTCGGTTGACATGTACGGGCGACGATGGCCGCTCACCAACCCGGAACACCGCCGTGCCGCGCTCAACGACATCACGGAGCAACTCTATTCGTTGCCGGAAACCGACCGCCTTACGCGTGCCGAGGAGCTTGCGGAAAGCTGGGGCGTCGGCCTCGATGCGCTGCCGGGGCTGAAGTGGTACGAGACGGAAAGCCTTGCCCGTTCGGAGTGGATCACGTTCGGCTCGGCAGGGCTGACCGGCGATTCTCTCGTGCGGCTGCCGTTGGACCGGGCCATCTACGAAATCCGTGAAGCGCGCGCCCTGCTCCGCGAACGGCTCGGTGCGGCGGCGAGCCATTTTGCGTACCCCTGGGCGGATACTTCGACCCCGGTGGAGGAGCAGGTTGCGCTGGCCGGGTACGTTTCCGCGCTTGCCGGTGGGGCGCTTTCTGACGGCATGAACCGTCCGGGCACGAACCTCTATACCCTCGTCTCATGCCCCCTGAAGCCGGGCACGCCGGAGAAGATTCGCGCCGACCTCGCCGGGATCACGGAGTACCTGCGCCCGTTGAAGCGGTTCCTCTCCTGAACAACCCCGGAGCCTGTCACGTCAGCGACGATTTGTCGCTCCGCACACGCGGACTCTCCGATACGGGTTCCAGATAATAACCCTCCATCACGGACTATAAGGGCTTGCAAGTCGCCCCTACAAAGCGTGTCGAAACAACACCTTGTAGGGGCGAGGCATGCCTCGCCCCTACGTCCCGACATGCACAACTCCTCACTGAAAAGCGTACGAGTTGCCTTCCGGATAAGGCTCGCCTCAACGGTCGAGGTAGCGGCAGAATTCCAGGCTGTTGCTGTGGGTCTGCCGGGTTCGCTTGCGTCGCCAGATCATCCGGCTGAGCGGCTGGCCATTCGCGTCGAACATCTCCGTGCGGCGCACCGACACGCACGCGGCCTGCTCCTCGGAGAAGCGGAAAAGGCCGGAGAGGATGAGCGCGGGGTTGGCGTTGTGCCCGTCCGGGTCGCCGAGCTTCGCGGTGATCTTCACCATGCTGCCGCGTTCCGTCGGCGCGAGCGACCAGCGAACGATGGCCCGCTTGAGGTTGATCGTCCGCTCCTTGCCTTTGGGCGTCGTGCGCTGGACCTGCCAGATGCGCTCTCCGGCAAAGCGCGCAAGGCGGTTTTTCACGTCCTGGTGCGGCATGATCTCCGCAGGGATCGCCAACTCGTATTCCGCCGATCCCACGAGCGAGGAGAGCGCTTCCGTCTTGCTGTCAATGCGCTCGGCGCTGAGGATTTCCAGCCCGTCGGGGAGCACCGCGTTCAAACGCTCGATGAGGTCGTGCACACCGCGTTCGAGGTCGAGGTCGAAGTACTCCCCCGCGCTCGTGGAGCCAGTGGGCAGGGGCGGGCCGAAGCCGACTTTCGGGCGCGGGGTGTTTCGGCCCGACATGGTGACGGGAAGACCGGCTTCCTGAAATGATTGATAGAATGCGCGGATCAGGTCCCCATGACCGACGGAGGCGAACGGCTCGCCCACGCGGTAGAGTATCCGATACATCCCCCCGCCAAGCCCGATTCCCGGCGTCGGTGGCGTTCCGGGGCCGGTCTCTTCCGATTTTTGTCCTTCGCTCAGCTTGCGGAGCGGCGCTTCATTGCTCACCGTATCGTCCTTTGATGTGCCCGGCGCACCGAGCCAGTCCGCCGGGGGATCCGATCAGGGGCGCACAGATCGCCGGAGTATGAGGGTACCGACGGCAGGCGATAGCCGGAAGGCCCGACGGAACCGGGCGCCGGTTGATTCTCCTGCGCTTCCGGGGTATACTCACGTGCCCCCAACAGCGCGTGCGTACCCCTCAGATGGGGGACTGCGACATCCCCGCACGGAGCGAGCGTATGAGCATCCCATTCCAGGACCTTGGGCTTTTGGTGGCGGCGCTCCTCAGTGCGGCGGTTACGAGCACGGCAGGAGTGAGCAGCTCCGTCCTTCTCATGGTGATCGGCCTGATGTGGGTCGCGCCGATCAAGCTCATCGTGCTCATCGCGCTCTACAGCCTCACGATCAACCTCGTGCGGCTCAAGGGCACGTGGGGTTCGATTGACGGCAAAGCGATGGGCTGGCTCTTGCTCGGTGCGATACCGGGGGCATGGCTAGGTGCTCAGGTGCTCGTGATGCTTCCGCAGCCCCTCCTGCGCCAGGTTGTGGGTGCAATCGCCCTTGTCTACGTCGTCCTCGAATTACTTCACGATCTGCTCGCCGCCTCTCCGAACGTTCGCATCGGAAGCCCGTTCTGGCTGCCGATGGTCGGGCTGCTCTACGGGGGCGTCTCCGGCACGTGCGGGTTGCAGGGCCTCTCCCGCATGCCCTTCCTCGCGCGGTTCGGGGTGATCCGGCGAAAGGTGCTCGGCACGGCGGCATTGGCGGCGGTCCTCGTGAGCGTCACGAAGCTCATAACCTACCAGTCGCTCGATCTTTTTACTCCCCGGCGGTGGATGTTCGGCGGTCTGCTCGTCTTGGCCTCGTGGATGGGGGCAGCGACGGGTAAGGACCTTTTCCGCTCCCTTGCTGGCAAAGCCTACCAGCGCGTGCTGCTCGTCGTCGTAGCCGCCCTCGCCGTGAGCCTGATCCTCAGGCCAAGCGGATACTGACCCCGCCCTGCCGACGGCTTATTTCCACATACGCAGTATAACCGGTCCGATCAGCCCGGCAGGCGCGGGCGCGCCTTTGAATTCGGAAACGGAGTGAGCATAGGCATTGAACCAGCCGCGCTCCTTGAGGTCGGCGACCACCTCCGGGGCGCTCATGAGCCGGTGAAGCGTGCTCGTGACGATGATCCGCATCGTGTTGAGGCCGCTCACCATCGCGTCGGTCACGTCGAACCGGTAAGGCGGCCAGAGCCTCTTACCGAGGGGCTGCTCGTTCACGATCACTTCCGCCACGACCCCCACGAGGCCGAGATCAAGCTCGACGCGGCCCGCCTCTTTTCCGATGTCGCAGGCGACGAGGTACTCGACGGACCCGCAGAACGTGGGCGAATAGGTCGTGTTCCAGTGGGCAAGTTCGTCCACACGCAGGGTCGAACCGACGATGCTCTGAGGAAAGCTCGCGCCTTCCCCTTCGTCTTGCGAACTCCCAAGAGTTCGATCGCCCCAGGGCTTGAGCACCTCGCTGATCTCACTGGTCCCGTGCAAATCCGCCGCGTCGAGCAGGTGGATTTCCCCATCGCGGTACACCCATTGCTTCGTCACGGTGAGCGACCATGGCCCCTGGAACGGCTGGATGCGCGAAGGCGGCGATGTCGGTGGGGCCGCCGATATGGGGACATCGCCCTTGCCCACGAGGAGAGCGACCGACCCCAACGGCGGCAGCGTGTGCCGCACCATCCCGGCTGCGGCGTTTGCCCCCGTGAGCGCACCGGTCTCCAGGTCGAACACGTAGGTCGGCCCTTCGACGGGCAGACGAATCCGCAGGGCCTGCTCCTGCGCGTGCGATTCGTTGGTGATGAAGAAGATGTCCGTCTCGCCAGTGGTACGGCGCATCGCGCGGATCGCGTGGTTGACGATGCCGAGCTTGATCGTCCAGGGCAGAGTGCCGAGCACGACATCGCTGTCGCTCCCGTCCGAGACGGAGAAGGAGTTCATCGCGGCGAGGATTTCGGGGAGCTCCGTCTGGCTTGCGGCGCGACACGTCAGGTGCGGCTCGCCGTGGAGGAACACCACTGTCCCGCCCGCCTGCGCAAAGAGACGCAACTGTCGCAGTGTCTCAATTGGCACGATGCTCACCACGGAGAAGAGCACCGCACGGTACCGGCAATCGCCGACGCAGAGCGCGCCGTCGTCGCTGATCGTCGCCCGGCAGATGGCGTCGTCGTCGAGGTAGTCGAAGTCAATCTGCTTCTCCAGGAGGCTCCGGCTCAACGTGTTGAAGCTCGGCTCCACCCGGTTGGCGTCATCGCCCACCCACAGGCTCTTGATGGGGTAGTACACGCCCACCTCGACCACGGGCTTGCCGAGCGTGAGCAGCGCGCTGAGCCTGCCCACGTAGTCGGCGTACTCGCGGTAGTGCTCCCAGAGCGGGTTCGCGAGGAATTGCTCCGACATGGTGCCGATCTTGCGAGCGCCGCGCGTATCGCCGTAGAACGCCATGGGGGAGAGCGCGTTGACCCCCCGGACAAACTGGAAGTCGCTGATGTACTTCATCTGCTCGTAGGTGAGGTCCCACCCGTAGACGGCGAACGACTCGGAGAGCACCCGCGCTTTGCCGCGCACGTGGGCGGTGGAACTGGCGAACTTGGGGAAATCCGTGACCAATTCTCCGGGGAAGACCTGCCGCTGGATAACGTCGAGGCCCGGCCAGTCCATGCACTCCATCGCCTTGAAGAAGTCACCGCCGTTGGTGAGGTGTCCCAGGAGCGTTTCTTCGTTGTTAATGTGGCCCACGAGCGCGAGGTTATGAGCGTGGCACCACTCCTGAAGCACGCGGAAGTAGCTATCTCGCCAGAGCTGGGTGATGAAGTGGTAGAAATCGCAGAGCACCTGATCGCGCTTGCCTTCGGGCAGCGAACGGGATGCCTTGAGGCCGAAGAGGATCGCTAGCCCCAGCTTCAGGTCGTAGCCTTTTTTCTCTTTGAATATCTCCGGCAGCTTCGGCGTCCAAGGGATTTCCGCGCCGCCGACGCGCCCGCCGTAGCGCGGTTCGTCGGTGAAGATGCCGGGGATTGTTGTGCCAAAGAACTCGCCGACGACCGAGGCGTATCGCTCGTGGACCTGTTTGATGAACGTCCGGGTGGTCTCAGGGTCGAGCAAGTCCACCGGGTAGCCGCGTTCGAGGACTTCGACCTGCCCCTCCTCGTTGTAGTGCGCCACCTTCCCCCGCAGGTCCGGGCGTTCTTCGGCCACGCGGCCTAGGTTGCTCCCCGACGGCCACCCGCCCTCGTCGTAGAGCCATACCTTCATCCCACGTGTGGCCGCCGCCTCGACGACGCGGCGCACTGCGTTCAGGTATTCACCGCCGAGGTATTCCACCTCCAGCCCGGCGACGAAGTCCTTCGGCCTGAATTCCTGAGGCATGGGGTGGATGAAGAACGCCTTCACGCCCTTCTCCACCATCTCGTCCATCTGGGCGATGAGCAGATCACGATCAAGTCGCCCGTTCCAGAACCACATGGGCATCGGGCGCGCAAGAGGACCGGGGTCTGCGAGCGCGTTGATGACGGTAGCGATGTTCACACGAGTGCCCCCCTGCCGGAGTGTCTTCCCCCGCAGCAGACGTATGAATCTCACAATTCCGAGAGCGAGGTGCGTTGCGTATCAAGATGGACATCCGGGCGCCGACTTCGTCGCCCCGGTATCGGTGTAAAATTCCTGGGCGCGGGCGCGTATGTCAAGGCTACCGCACGTTTGACCGGGGCTGGTTTTTCCGCTATTCCACTGTCACGCTCTTCGCCAGATTTCGCGGCTGATCAACGTGACAGCCACGCGCTACGGCGATGTGGTACGCAAGCAGTTGGAGCGGCACGACGTTGATGAGCGGGCCAAGCTGTGGCAGAGTCTCCGGGACCTCGATCACGTGGTGCGCAAGCCGGTGCAAATCGGAGTTGCCTGCGGTCGTGACGGCGATGATCTGCCCCTGGCGTGCGCGAATCTCTTCGATATTGCTGCGCACCTTGTCGTAGACGCGGTCGCGGGTGGCGAGGACGACCACCGGCATGTTCTCATCCACGAGCGCGATGGGGCCGTGCTTCATTTCCGCCGCCGGATAGCCTTCCGCGTGGATGTACGAGATTTCCTTGAGCTTGAGCGCGCCTTCGAGGGCTACCGGATAGTTGTAGGAGCGGCCCAGATAGAGGAAATTCGAGCGGTCGGCGTACTTCAGGGCGAGTTCTCGTATCTGATCGTCCAGCGCGAGCACCTCCCTGATCTGCTCCGGGATACGTGCGAGCGCCTCCGCGATTCGGACGCCCTGCTCGATGGAGAGGCGGCGCATCCTTCCGAGGTAGAGCGCAAGGAGCGTGAGCACCGTCACCTGCGCCGTGAACGCCTTCGTCGAAGCGACGCCGATTTCCGGCCCTGCGTGCAGGTAGACGCCGCCGTCGGTTTCCCGCGCAATGGTGCTGCCGACGACGTTGCAGATGCCGAGCACCGTCGCGCCCTTCGTGTGCGCCTCGCGCAGGGCCGCCAGCGTATCCGCCGTCTCGCCCGACTGGCTGATGACGAACAGGAGCGCGTCGTGGGCGATGATCGGGTTGCGGTAGCGGAATTCGCTCGCGTATTCCACCTCGACGGGGACTCCGGCCAGTTCCTCGACGAGGTACTCGCCGATGAGCGCGGCGTGCCACGACGTGCCGCACGCGGCGAAGATGAGCCGGTTAATCCGCCGCAGCTCGTCGCGGTTGAGGTTGAGGCCGTCGAGCCGCGCGCTCCCGGTTCCGATCTGGATGCGCCCGCGCATGGTGTTCTGCAACGCTTCCGGCTGGGAGTGGATTTCCTTGAGCATGAAATGCGGGAAGCCGCCCTTCTCGATGGCTTCCACGTCGGCGTCGAGGGTGTGGATCGCCGGGGTGACCCTCCCTGCGCCGCGCTCAAGGATCGTGCATTCGTCGCGGGTGAGGCAGGCGATCTGGCCGTCGGAGAGGTAGGTCACGTCGCGGGTATGTTCGACGAGCGCCGCCGCGTCGCTCGCCACGAGACGCCCGTGCTCCGAATGGCCGATCACGAGGGGGCTGCCCTGCCGGGCGCAGATGAGCACGTCCGGCTCTCTGCTGGAGACGACGGCGATGCCGTACGTGCCGACGACCCGCCCGAGCGCGCTCTGCACCGCCTCAAGTAGGCTGCCCTGATACGCGGCGTCAATAAGGTGGACAAGCACCTCGGTATCCGTCTGCGAGGTGAAGCGATAGCCTTCCTGCTCAAGCGCCATGCGGAGCGTAGTGTAGTTCTCGATGATGCCGTTGTGGACGAGGGCGATGGAACCGGATGCGTTGAGATGGGGGTGCGCGTTGGCAACGGTCGGCGCACCATGCGTCGCCCAGCGCGTGTGCGCGATCCCAACGGTGGCACATGACGGCAGGCTTCGCACCTCGTCGGCAAGTTCGGCGACCCTGCCGACGGCTTTCCGCACCGCAATCGTCCCGTCCGCAACCACGGCGATGCCCGCCGAATCGTAGCCGCGATACTCAAGACGACGCAGCCCATTCAGGAGGATGGGGGCCACGCCTTTGCTGCCCAGATACCCGACAATACCGCACATTGATCTATGTCCCTTAAAGGTCCGGCTTGAGGATATATTCGGCCAATCAAAGATAGCATGAATAATGCGCAGAGTGTGAGAGAATCGCCGCCGAGGGAGCCTTTTCCGGCGATCCGATTTCGTCAGCCGCGCTCTTGACAGACATGCCGCCGGTGTCTATACTATAGAGCGTGTTATTAGCACTCAACAAGGTCGAGTGCTAACAGAACCGGACGAAAGACATCAGCGCGTCTGGGTCTTCATATCAAGAGGAGAATTCCCCCATGAAGATCAAACCACTGGGTGATCGAGTGCTCGTGAAGCCCTTGGAAGAAGCCGAACAGGTGCGCGGGGGGATCATCATCCCCGACACCGCCAAGGAAAAGCCCCAACAGGGCGAAGTGAAGGCCGTTGGCCCCGGCAAGCGGACCGACGACGGAAAGAGCCTGCCGATGAACGTCAAGGTGGGTCAGATTGTGCTCTACGGCAAGTATGCCGGCACCGAAGTGAAGATTGAGGGTGAGGATCACCTGATCATGTCGGAAAGCGACATCTTCGGGATCGTCGAGAAGTAAGGCAGGGAGGTAGAACTACTAATGCCAAAACAGTTGCAATATGAAGCCAGCGCACGCGAAAGCCTTCGCAAGGGCGTGAACGCGTTGGCAGACGCAGTGAAGATCACGCTCGGCCCCAAAGGGCGGAACGTGGTGCTCGACAAGAAGTTCGGCGCGCCTACCGTGACGAAGGACGGCGTCACCGTCGCCAAGGAAATCGAACTTGAGGACAAGTTTGAGAATATGGGCGCTCAGATGGTCAAAGAGGTCGCGTCGAAGACCTCGGACGTGGCGGGCGACGGCACGACGACCGCTACCGTGCTCGCCCAGGCCATCTTCAGCCAGGGCCTGCGGAACGTGACCGCCGGTGCAAACCCGATGGACCTCAAGCGCGGGATTGACAAGGCCGTCGAGGAAGTCGTGAAGGCGATCAAGAGCCAGAGCCGCCCGATTTCGGGCAAGTCGGACATGGCGAGGGTCGCCGCCATCAGCGCCAACAACGATGACGAAATCGGCAACCTCATCGCCGACGCGATGGAGAAGGTGGGCAAGGATGGCGTCATCACCGTCGAAGAGGCCAAGAGCATCGAGACCACCCTCGACGTGGTCGAAGGAATGCAGTTCGACCGGGGCTATCAGTCGCCCTACTTCGTCACCAACCCTGAGACGATGGAAGCCGAACTCGAAGAGCCGTTGATCCTCATCCACGATAAGAAGATCTCGGCGATGAACGATCTGTTTCCCATTGTGCAGAAAGTGGCGCAGCTTCAGAAGCCGCTCCTGGTCATCTCGGAAGAGATGGAAGGCGAAGCGCTCGCCCTGCTCGTGGTGAACAAGCTGCGCGGCACGATCAAGGCCGCCGCCGTGAAGGCCCCCGGCTTCGGCGACCGCCGCAAGGCCATGCTTGAGGACATCGCCACGCTCACTGGCGGCAAGGTGATCAGCGAAGAGGCCGGGTTCAAGCTGGAGAAGACCGAACTCGGCGACCTCGGCAAGGCGCGGCGCATCATCATTGACAAGGACAACACCACCATCGTCGAAGGCGCGGGTTCGCGGGAAGCCATCAACGGGCGGATCAAGCAGATCCGCAAGCAGATTGACGAGACGACGAGCGACTACGACCGCGAGAAGCTCCAGGAGCGTCTTGCCAAGCTCGCTGGCGGCGTCGCGGTGATCAACGTGGGCGCGGCGACCGAAGTCGAGATGAAGGAGAAGAAGGTGCGCGTTGAGGACGCGCTCCATGCCACCCGTGCCGCCGCCGAAGAAGGTGTCGTGCCGGGCGGCGGGGTCGCGCTCGTCCGGGCCGCCACCGCGCTCGATTCGCTCGCGCTCACCGGCGATCAGCGGGTCGGCGCCTCCATCGTTCGGCGCGCGCTGGAAGAGCCGCTCCGGTGGATCGCTGAGAACGCCGGTCAGGAAGGCTCCATTGTCGTCCAGAAGGTGAAGGAAGGCAAGGATGGCTTCGGGTTCAACGCGCAGACCGAGGTGTACGAAGACCTCGTCAAAGCGGGGGTGATTGACCCGACGAAGGTCGTCCGCACGGCGTTGGAGAATGCGGCGAGCGTCGCTGGCCTCATGATCACCACCGAGGCGACGGTCACCGACATCCCGGAAGAGGAGAAAGCTCCTCCCATGCCGCCCGGCGGCGGTATGTATTGAGAACTCTCGGCGCTGATGGTCATCAACAAAATACCTTGGCAGTCACCGCGTGAGACAGCTCGCGTGAGCGAGCTTTGCTCTTCCGTAGCCCCCGGATTTATCCGGAGGGCAGCAGGACCGTGCGTGACGCCCTCCGACTGAAGTCGGGGGCTAATATGCCAAGCCATCTGAAGCTGGCTGGGTCTGCGGCTGCCTCGCGTGTACACATAATTCGTTGATGACCATAAGCGCCTCGAGTTCTTGGGCGAATCCTGCGGATTCGCAGATTTCAGCTGCGTCAGAGAAGCGGGGTATCCGGTGGATGCCCCGCTTTTGCTTTCTTCAAGCCCTAGAACAATCGCCCCTCGATCAGGTCCCGCTCCGCCTGCCCGAGCGGTCGCCTGAGCGCGTTCCAGACGCGGAACCGGCTCGTCTCGCCTGCGATGGATGCCTCGGTGAAGTTCTCCTGTAAGATCGGCATGAGCGACAGCGTCGGCGCGCACACCATCCAGACTCGGCCCTTCCGCCCGATTACCTGTGCAGCGTCGCGCACGAAGCGTCCCACCAACCGCGTATCCTGCTTGCCCGCCCAGTGCATCGGAGGATTCGTGACCACCACGTCGAACCGCTCGTCGGCAACGGCGCGAATGCCGTCGCTGAGCACGGCGCGGGCATTCGTCAGACCAAGGAGCCGAATTCCCTCCTCGGCGCACCGAACGGATGCCACGTCGCTGTCGAGCATGGTGACGGTCGTCTGGGGCATTCGCAGGGCACACCAGAGGCCCAGCACGCCTGCGCCGCATCCCACGTCGAGAATGCGCCCCTTGTGCGGCAGCCGGATGGTCTCCAGGAGGAACCGAGATGCCGGGTCCAGCCCATCCGCGCTGAAGATGCCCGGCGTCGTCACCCATCGCAGGGAAACTCCTGCGACCTCGGCAGCGTGATGCGCGCGGGGAAGCGGCGCCGTCATCACCTCCCCAGCCCTCGGCTTCCATCCACTCACAACCCGCGCGCCCTGTGCGACGACCTCGACGCGCGCCTCCGCGCACACCTCATCCACCACCCTGGCGGAAACTTTGATCCCCTCCCGGACCTCTCCGGCGACGAGGAGCGTCCCATCGGGCGCAAGACGCGACGCGGCCTGGCGGATGAGCGTTTCCGTGAGCGCACGCGAAGGCTGCTGATGGACGATCACCCCGTCGTACGCCTCGTCCGGGGCATCAAGCGGACCCTCGCCGAGGATCGCCGCGTCCGGCGAGGAATGCCGCGCCTCAAGCGCATCCCTGAGCACGCGCCCGCCAAGCGCGTCCCGCATGACCCAGACCACGCGCTTCGCCCACCCGCGTTCGAGCGCGGCAAGGCCTGCCAGCCCGAAGCTGCTTCCCACCTCAAGAAGTCGTCCGCCCCGGAGCCTCCGTAGAAGGTCCGCAAGGAGCACGTCCTGAGGCGCGGCCACCTGCCGATGTGTCAGGTCGCCGGGCAGAGGCAAAGCCACCGGTTCGCCGCCGAGCATGAACGTGGTCATGAGGCGTGCGGGTTCCGCGTTCGTGCGGCGGCGCGTCTTCTCTCTCGGATTTCTCGGCATGGCGTTCCGGCATTGACTGAGTATGCGGCGTGCTCTATGTTCCGTGCAATCCCGTCGCCCCGTGCGATGCGTGCACGCCGGGGCGTCCATGGTGCACGATGATAAACATACCACGTTCACGCGCCGCCCGGCACGTGAGCGAGGCACGATCCGCTAGGAGCGTTTTTCCGTGAGCACCCCTCACCACGACTTCATCGCCGATATGCTCCGCGCCCGCGCCGTGCGGACCCTCGTCATGGGGGTGGTGAACGTCACCCCCGACTCGTTCTCCGACGGCAGCAGGTTCTACGACAAGAGCGCAGCAATAAGCCATGCGTTTCGCCTGCGCGACGAAGGAGCGGATATCCTCGACATCGGCGGCGAGAGCACTGCCCCGAACAGCCCGCCGGTGGACGCGGAGGAGGAATGCCGCCGCGTGCTGCCGGTGGTGGAGGCGTGCGCCGCAAGGGGGTTGTTCGTCTCGGTAGATACGTACAAGGCCGAGGTCGCCCGGCGTGCGCTGGAGGCCGGAGCCGCGATGATCAACGACGTGACGGCGCTGCGCGGCGACCCGGCGCTCGCGGCTGTCCTTGCCGGGGCGAAGTGCCCGATGGTCCTCATGCACGCCAAGGACCCGACGCCGCGCACGACGCCTACGCAGCGCACCTACACGGACGTGGTGGCGGAGATCAGCGCGTTTCTCGCCTCACGCGTGGAGTATGCCGCCAGGGAGGGCATCGCCAAGGAGCGGATCGTGCTCGACCCCGGCATGGGTGCGTTCGTGAGCGCGGACCCAGAGCCGAGCCTTGAAATCCTCTGCCGCCTCAATGAGTTTCACGCGCTCGGCAGGCCCCTGCTTCTCGGCGCTTCGAGGAAAGGATTCATCGGCAAGGTGCTCGGCCTACCGGTAGCGGAGCGGCTTGAAGGATCGCTTGCCTGCGCTGCGGTGGGTGCGTGGCACGGGGTGCGCATCATCAGGGCGCACGAGGTGCTGCCGACGGTGCGCGTCGTGCG
>Ga0172365_10001441_pt1 | contig 17222 bp, 20 predicted proteins | sample LakKivSesite48cm_FD_114535 | JGI IMG/M metagenome (GOLD analysis project Ga0172365, IMG submission 114535) | Sediment microbial communities from Lake Kivu, Rwanda - Sediment site 48cm | ecosystem: Environmental > Aquatic > Freshwater > Lake > Sediment | place: Rwanda: Western Province, Lake... | reverse complement strand
ACGGCATTTAGACCCAAATTTTTAGCCGATTTGCACGAACGCGCAAAAAAGATTTTGGACTCAACGGCTTTTGCGTCACCTTCTTTTAGAATGGCTTCATTGTCATGCCCTCCGACAAAACTCTCGCCACCATGGCCGTTTAAAACAACTAATTTAGGGTCTCTTTTTTCTAAAATACCGATAACTCTCTTTCTGTTGGCTTTTTCCCTGCGGAGATCAATCACCTTCGCACTTTTCCTATGCGCTTCATCAATAATTACTTCGCTCCATTTAGACAAATAGAGGGTGGCTGGGTCATGTTCTGGTCTGGTAATGAGTAAAGTCTGCGCCATAGTTTATTCTTCCTCTGAAACCAGCAACTCTTTTAATAAAGTTCCTTCTTTTAGGGCTCTTAAATAAGTTAACTCCAGCTCAATAACTTTTTGGCCAATTTCATCTTCCTTTTCTACGTGTTCAATAAGTTCATTTTTATTAAACTCTCCGACCGAACCAATGGAAACTTTTTTGTCCGGAGGAAGGACGTCAAGCCGAGCAATAACAAGCTCTTTAAGATCCTGGGAAATCTCTTGTTCTGATGTTTTTGTTTCTTCAGTCATTAAATTAACTTAAGTTCGTCTAATTTTGCTAAGATTTTCTCGCCTTTTTCTGTATTGTTTTTCACCTCAAAATAAGCAACCTCCCAGGTGATGGGACCTTCTTCTAAAACAAGAATAATCTCTTTCCGAGTATTAAGAGGCAGATTGGCATAAGCCCTTAAAAACCTTTCTCTCCGATTATTTTTTGTTTCGTTAGCCATAGTTAATTATTGTCCCTCTAATTCTATTCTACACCAAACAACAAAACAAAGAAAATACTACTCGGTTGTTGATCCCTACCTTAATAATTTATTTTACCTTGGATTTATTTTTGTTCAAATTTTGATATGATGGATTAAATGAACAAAAACAAGATAAAAAAATTTGACCCGGAATTATACCGCGGTACGCACAAGTATTACGCAAAATACCGGCCGGCTATTCCAGAAAAAGTTATTAAAATAATAGTCAATCACTTTAATGTTAAACCCACTGATAGGGTTCTGGACATTGGTTGCGGCACCGGACAGGTAGCTCTGGCCATGGAAGGTAAATGTGGTGAAATGGTTTGTTTAGACCCAGATTCCGAAATGCTGAAATGGGCCAAGAAAGCAACAAAAAATTCTAAAATCAAGCTTACTTGGTTCAATTATAGTGCTGAGAACTTGGGAAAAATCAAAAAAAGATTAGGCGTCTTCAAGCTCGCCACAATTTGCCGGGGATTCCATTGGATGAATCAAGACCAAGTATTAAAAGACCTTGATGGGTTAATTAAAGAAAATGGCGGCGTAGCAGTTTTTAGCGATAGGGTTCTTTGGAGCGGTGAGAAAGAATGGCAAAAAGCCGTAGAGGGGCTTATTCAAAAATATTTAGGAAAAGAAAGGCGCGCTGGCAAAGGGAAGTTTAAAGTATCAGAGGAACTCTGGGAAAACATACTCGCTCGTTCGGTATTTAAGTTTGTAAAAACATACGACATGCCGATCAAAAGAAACTGGGATGTAAAAAGCATTATTGGTTACGTCTTTTCCACCTCTGCTGCCGCGCCACCTCTTTTTGGCAATCAACTGGATAAATTCAAAAAAGAATTAAAAAACACCCTCTTATCTATCAACCCAAAGGACACATTCCAAGAAAACGCTGTCTGGTCAATAATCCTCGGCTCAAAAAGATCTTGCGAGTAAAGCTTCGGGACAGCCAATAGGTGGGATACTGGGCATCCTTTTTTTTATTTAATTTCTCTCTTAAAAACTGAAATAAATCCAATTATTGATTTTTTTATGATAATGAGGTAATATTTTACTATGGCAAATAGTAAGAGAAAACCGAGAATTGGGATTGTTGGAATTGGCACAGTTGGGAAAGCAGTTAAATACTGGTTTAATAAAGAAGGTTATCCTCTTTTTTTGTATGACAAAAATAAAAAAATTGGATCTTCTGAAGAAATTAATAGGTCTGAAATAGTATTTATTTCTGTACCAACCCCCTTTCGTAAGCAAGGAAAGGGCTATGATGATAGCGCTGTTATTGAGGCTTTAAATCTTCTCTCCTCTCCTAAAATAGTGGTTATAAAATCAACCATTTTACCTGGTTCAACTGAAAAGTTTCAAAAAAAGTTTTCTAAGCATAAAATTCTTTTCAATCCTGAATTTTTGAGACAGAAAACTGCATTAAGAGATTTTCTTCACCCCAATCAGCAAATAATCGGTTATACTGCTAAAAGTAAGGGGGCTGCTAAAAAAATTTTAGATATCCTCCCAAAGGCTCCATATTAAAAGATAATTTCCTCCAAAGAAGCTGAGATGGTTAAATATTTCTGTAATTGCTTTTTGGCTTTGCGGGTTATTTTTGGTAATCAGATTTATGATCTGTGTCGAGTGCTCGGTATCAATTACGAACTTATAAAAAAGGTGGCAGGCCATGATCCACGGATTGGCCACTCTCATTTTAATGTTTTTCAAGATGGTTATCGTGGCTATAATGGTTCTTGTTTGCGTAAAGATACCAAAGCTTTCCTTCGATTTGCGGGATCTAATAAAATCAAATTGCCACTTTTAAAAACAATGGATAAAATAAATGAGGATTTATTAAATAATTGAAACACATATGGATACACTTCAAAAAATTGTGTCTTTTTCTAAAAGAAGAGGGTTTATCTTTCCTTGTTCTGAAATCTATGGTGGAGTCTCCGGGATTTGGGAGTTTGGACATTTGGGAGCTTTGATGAAACAAAATCTTAGAAATTACTGGATCAAAAGATTTGTTTTCGAAGAAAGTAATATTGTCTTAATTGATGGAGCAGTTATTATGCACCCGAAAGTCTGGAAAACTTCCGGCCACTTGGAAAATTTTACCGATCTTTTATCGGAATGCAGAAATTGTCACAAAAGATTTAGAACGGATCATTTGGTGGCTGGCAGATTTATAGGTGAAGGAAAAGCAAAAAAAGAAAGTCAGTGTCCGGAATGTGGAGGAGAGAGTTTTACTAAACCAAGAAATTTTAATTTGATGTTTAAAACATTTTTGGGTTCGGTTGAAGATTCATCTTCTCAAGTTTTTTTAAGGCCGGAAACCGCCCAATCAATGTTTGTTAATTTCAAAAATGTTTTAAATTCAAATAGATTATTAGAGATTCCTTTTGGGATTGCTCAAATTGGAAAATGTTTCCGAAATGAAATTACCACAGGTGATTTTATTTTTAGAGTAAGAGAACTGGAAATTGCTGAAATTGAATTTTTTGTTAAACCAGGAGACGATGAAAAATATTTTGAAATTTGGTTGGAGAAATGGGAAAAGTTTTTTTTAGATTTAGGAATAAAGAAAGAGAATTTAAGAAGATTTGAGCATCCAAAAGAAAGCTTAGCTCATTACTCAAAAAGAACAATTGATATAGAGTATAGGTTTCCTTTTGGCTGGGGAGAGTTAGCAGGAATAGCTAATCGGACTGATTATGATTTAAACTTACATGAAAAAGCCTCAGGTGAAGATTTAAACTATTTTGATATAAAAACTAAAACGAAATATCATCCTTTTGTAATAGAACCAACAATGGGCCTAGAAAGGATAATTCTGGCTTTATTAATAGAAAATTATAAAGAAATTAAGGGAGGGAGAAAAACTACTACTGAAACTGCTAAAGAAAAAGAAATTTTATTGAGTTTGCCAAAAGAAATATCTCCCATAAAGGTGGGGGTTTTACCTCTCGTTAAAAATAAACCAGAAATAGTCAAGAAAGCAAAAGAGATTTATCAAATGCTAAAGCCTCATCTTATGTGCCAATATGATGAAATAGGATCCATTGGACGAAGATATAGAAGGCAAGATGAAATTGGTACGCCTTGGAATATTACAGTTGATTTTCAGACCCTTGAAGATGATAGTGTTACTGTTCGAGAAAGAGATAGCATGGAACAAGAGAGAATCTATACGAATCAATTACAGAAATATTTTTTCGAAAGATTAAATAATTTTATTTAATATGTTGGATTTAAACACTCTTTTAAATAAAAGGAAGTATTCTTTAAAAGAAATGGAAAAAAGAAATGCCAAGAAAATTTATCTTGAATTTATTAAGATATATGATAACTTATACCGAACAAGAAATATTAATCCAGAAACTATTACTAATTTAGCAAGAAAGATTACTTTAAAAGAATTGAGACAAGGTATAGAAGCCAAAAACCTACTATTTGTACTTATTGATAAATATTTAAGATTACCCAATTTTTCCGATCCATCAGTCCCTCAAGGATACGATAAAAAAGGCGACATTATTCTCTATACCAAGGATATATTTCGTAGAAATTTAGTTAAGAAATTTAAAAAATATGATGAACTAGGAAATAGATTAGGAATTTTTAGTCGGGCTACCAATATCAAAGTTGCCGGAGATGGTTTTCCTTTTCTGTTTGGTTTTGGCGCTCTATTAGAAAGAGCAATTATTAATTTAATGTTGGATACGCACATAAAAAATGGATATCAAGAAATTTCGGTCCCCACAGTGGTTAATGAAAGATCAATGTTTTGTACGGGGGCTTTCCCTTTTCACGTAGATAATGCTTATCACATCGAAAACACTAGTCTGTATTTAAATCCAACTATAGAGATACAGCAAACAAATCTTATAAGAGGTGTAAATTTTAAAAATAGATTAAAAACTCCATTTAGGATAGTGGGGTTTGCACGCTCGTTTCGTGTTGAGAATGAAAAGGTTATAACGACTTACACCACATTGCACGAATTTGGAAAGGTAGAACTATTTATCGCTACAAGAGCCGAAGATTGGAAAAATGAATATGATAAAACGATTCGTGATGTTGAAGAAATTCTTGAAGCACTTGAACTTCCTTATAGAAGGGTATTATTATGTACAGGAAGTATGGGTATCTCTTCCCATTTGATAAACGATTACGAAGTTTTTGCTCCGGGGTCAAACGAATGGTGGGAGGTTACTAGTGTAACTTCGCATTCAGATTTCCCTTCTAGAAGAATGAATACAACTTATACAGACGATTTCGGTAAATTACGGTATGTATTTACCTTACATGTTCCAGCCTTATCTGTGCCTAGAATTTTGAGCGCTATTTTAGAGAATCATCAACTAAAAAATGGTGATATTTTGATACCTAAAGCGTTAAGAAAATATATGAATAATCTAATAAGAATATCTCGAAATATGTATTTTCAAAAATATTCAGTATTTAAATAGAAGAAAAGAGTTATGAGAAAAACAAAATCTTTAAATCAAGAAAAAATTAGATATTTCGAGAAAATATATAAAGATAAAAATCCTAATAAGATAGACTGGAATTTTGGTACTGCTGGCCCCGAGTTAGCAAAACTTGTTATTGATGGAGTAATAAAAAGAGGGTCGAAAATTTTAGATGTTGGTTGTGGTCCGGGTTTAGAATCTATTTTTCTGGCAAGACAAGGAATGAATGTTACAGCAATTGATATCTCAATTGAAGCCCTAAGGTTTGCGAAGAAGTTAGCAAAACTTTTTGATGTCAAAATCAAATTCATTAATGCAGATGCATTAAATTTACCTTTTTCTGATAATTCATTTGATGCAGTAAATGATAATTTTGTTTTTCATCATTTTGAAGACAGTGTTAGAGATCTATATGCCCAAGAAATTAGTAGAGTTTTAAAAACCGGCGGTATTTTTATTCTTCGAGCTTTCTCGAATAAAATGCTCCCTGGAAGTGGTCCGAGAAGACTTACTGGAAATGAGATTGCCCAAACATTCATGCCTTATTTTGAAATAGAAAATTTATCTATTTTTAGAAATTTCCCCACCATTAAAAGACCTGAACAATTGCACTGGCTTTGTATTTTTAGAAAAAAATAACTACCCATAAAAAAAGTAAATAGTATATTAAAATAGGGATAAATAATGCCGGTAAGGTAGATGTGATAAACAGAAAAGAACTGAAAGAATAATCTATCTTTCACAAGTGAATAATGTTTTAAACGACACTAGGTCAGTTACCCATTCGTGCTTTAAACGATGCACACAAGATGCAAGATGCGACCTTAAGGACCTCCTAACTATGAAGGAAGCCTCTTAATAAACAGGGATACATTTATTCGAGGAGTATCCTTCAGGGAAAGCTACATAAGGACGACCATTCTTTAACATAGAGTAAATCACCTCAAGTAGCTTCCTTGCTGTCGCCACCTTGGCAATCCTTGTCCCTTTTCTGATCTTAGTTCTCCTATAGAATTCAGCTATCCTGCTTTCTGCTCTTGATTGCCTTACAGTTGTTTCAGTGATTGCCCACCTTAACCATTTAGAGCCTTGCTTAGTAATCCTTCCAGTTCTGGTCTTACCTCCGGAAGAATAAACAGAAGGGGCAACCCCAGCATAAGAAGCCAGGTGGCGCCAGGAAGGAAACCGCTTGATATCTCCTATCTCTGATTTAATCAAAAGAGCTGAATAATAGCCAATTCCATCAATAGTAGTTAATAACAAAGCATCTTGGTCATCCTCAGCTTTTAACTGAATTTCCAATCCTAACTGATCTATCTGTTTATCTAATGTGTCAGTCAATTCCAGATAATGTTCTAAGGCTCCTTGATAAGGTTGTCTTAATCCCAAATTACCTAGAAACTCTCTTCCTCCTTTGCCAAAGAGATTAGTCCAGTCATGCTGAATACCATTCTTATGAAGTAGGGCATGAATCTTGTTCTTCACCTCTGTTCTTAAATGAACCAGAGAAGCCCGAGTCCTTAATAATTCCTTTAAATCCCTGATAGAACGATTAGGAATGTATGCTTCTGGCAAGAGATTGGTCCTCAAGAGATGAGCCAATATATTTGAATCAATCTTATCTGTTTTGATTCTGGCTGAAGCAATAGCTTTTACCTTTAAAGGATTAACCAGATGAACATTACAGCCTATTTCTTCCACTATCTCATAGAAGTAATACCAACTACTTATTGGCTCTACGGCTAATTCCAAGAAATCAGATTCTACCAATCTCCCAAAGTAATCCTTAACACTATCAACATCAGTCTCTACCTTATCTTGGGTTAATACTTTCCCTTTTTCGTCCATAACAGTAGCAAACAGATAATGTTGGTGTAAGTCGACTCCAACGTATAGCATAATCTTGGTAAGGTTGATTATTATTTATTAATTCGACCTTTCAAATCTACCTTACCAGATACTATTTACTTTTTTTATAGCACTATGATCAAAATACTTTGTTCGGCGCAGTCTTTTGGTTATGGACCCTGTTCTAAGTTGATAACTTTTGTAAAGCATATAAGAAAAATCCATTTGGGCTCAATAAAAGTCGACTTTATAGGAGATGATGTTTCTTTGATGTACGCACTTCAGAATTTTGGATATTTTAATAATATATCTGAGTATCAAGGAGAATATCCTAACGCCAAAGAATATGACTTAGTGATCAGCGTAATGAATCCCTATACCGCAATATGGGGCTGGTTTAACAGAAAGAAAGTGCTCTATATTGATAGTTTATATTGGTTTTGGAGCTGGGATAATAAAAATTTTCTTCGTATTAAAGAAATAATTCAAGAATTAAGGTCGGCAAATAACATTAATGAGCTATGGTCTATCTTGAAAGAGATTGACGATCACCACTTGCAATACGTTGCACATAAACTTTCTTCAATATCTTGTGTCCAAAACTACTCTTTTCAAACAGAAAAATTGAAGGATATTTATAGAAAAGAACTCTCTGTTCATACTGTGGGACCAATTATAGATATTAGCTTAAAAAGGAAAACAAACAAAAGAAGAAAAGTTCTTGTTTCGTTAGGTGGGTTATATTCTCCACTCAACAGGCTTAAAGAATCAATTCGTTATGCTAATTTTATTATTAACTTGTTAGATGAATTTGTTATGTTATTACCTAAAAATATTGAGGTAATTTTAACGACTAATCCGGAGATAATATCTAATATAAAATTAAAAAATGATAAAATAACTGTTACTTCTTTAAATAGTAATCAATTCTTAAGGACACTTAATGAATCTTTGATAACTATTACTCCACCAAGCATCACTACTATTTACGAATCTTTGTTTTATGATGTTCCGTTATTTTTTTTACCAGAACAACACGATGGACATTTTCAAAATTTTAAAAGATTATCTTCTGATGTAATTTCTTTATCTGAATTAAGAAAAATATTTCCAGAATTACTTTTCAATACAAGATTAAGAGTTACTCCAAAAAAAGATGTCGACAGAGAAATACTACGCATACAAGGTTTAATCAAAAAATTTTCTTCATTTTCTAGTAATCCTGTCGTACTGGACATGAAAGAGACATTAAAAGGGTGTTTGGCCTATATTACCAATGAAAAAAAGAGGAAATACTTATTATCTCAACAACAAAAAATTGTTTTGAAGAATTCGAATGTTTTGTCTATCCAAACAGTGCAAGATCTATTAGATAAATTGCTACAATTGGATGTTTCTCCGATGGTCACAAAAAAACCTAGGGTGGCAATTATTTCATCTGCGATAGAACCTCAAAATAAAGATTTAATCAACAAGGCCAAATATATTGGAGAATTATTAGCACCGTTTGATATTGATGTATGTACGGGGGGCAGCATTGGCTATGCACACATAATTGGCCTTGCCGCAAAAAAGAAAGGTTCGAGATTGGTTGGATATTCTCCAACCAAGAATAGTTTTCTACATCAGAAAGAATTTGACAATGCTCCAATAAAAGATTTTGACGAAATATATTTCAATGAAAATGGCTTTACCGCTCGTTCGTTAAATTTCTTAACCTCAGTTGATGCTATAATTATGCTGGCTGGTAGAATGGGCACTCTTTCTGAATTTACGATTGCTTTTGAGGAAGGAACCCCCGTTTTCATTTTGAAAGGATTCGGTGGTATAAGTGATTACATTGAGCAAGTGTTAGCCCTCGCGAAAAAAGAGGCGAAATCTCGTATTTTTATTTTTTCTGACAAAAAAGAATTATTAGAATCGCTCACTAAATTTTTGAGACTAAATTACTATCATTGAAATGTCCTATCAATATAAAGTTTCAAAATCAAAATATCGGCTTGGTATCGAAGGAGAGCTAATAAAAATCAACAAGAAAAAGTTTATTAATATTGGAGTTATTGGTTGCGGAAGCCATGCATTCAGAAATATTTATCCCTGTTTTCAATTTCTCCCTGTAAACCTGATAGCTGTGTGTGATTTAAATAAAGAAAAGGCAAGGTTATTCAAAAAACAATTTGGTGCTGAAGATTATTATACCGACTATAAAGAAATGGCTAAGAAGAGAAAATTAGATGCTGTTTTCTTAATATTGGGATTCTCAGAAGGCGGCATTCCTCAATATCCACCAATTGCAAATTACTTTCTAGAGAAAGGAGTTCCCGTTTGGATGGAAAAACCCCCTGCGGAAAACTCTCTAAAAATTAGAAAAATGATAAACAGCTCAAATGAGGGGAATACTTTTGCTCAAGTTGGGTTTAAAAAAATGTTTATGCCTTCGATCAGGAAAGTTGTAGAGATAACAAGAAATAAAGAATTTGGCAAAATAACCACTTATTTAATGAGATACCCAGTTGATTTACCGAAAGACATTAGAGCGCTTGAAAAAGCTGATGCACGAAGGTTCCTTGACGATTTCATGCATATAGCCTCGACTATTCTCACAATAATTGGTAAACCAAAAGAGCTGTTTTATAAACGTTCATTTAATGAGGGGGGAATAGCTACATTTATACACAATAAAAATATTGTAGGAGCTGTACATTTTAGCAAGGGAGCCTCAGAAATGAGCCCTCTGGAATTTCTAGAAATTGTAGGCGAAAACGCTAATGTTATTTTGGACAATAACGTAGAGATAGTATATTATCCTCCGTCTAAAAGACTTTCTTACGGAAGAACGACAAGCTTCTTGCCAAACAATTCAGGTGGTGCACGATATTTTATACCAGAATTTTCTTTGGGCCAGTTATATAACAAAGGGTTATTTCTTTTGGGTTATTATCATGAGTTAGAGCATTTCGTTGAAAGTGTTATAAATAAAACTCCTCCTCGATATGCAGATCTCAATGACGCATTAGATATTATGGAAATCTACGATGCCTTTGCCGGAGAGGAAGGAGCGATTATTAAAATTGGTAGTAATATAAGATATATTAGGAAGAACTCTAATGAAAGAGGGTTTACGAAAGAATTTTTGTGTCCAAATTGTAAAAATAAGTTAGTATTAAAAGACGGGTGGAATTATAATTGTAAAAAATGTGGCAGAATGGTTGCCTTAAGTGAATTAGAGTAATTTATGAATAAGCAAGATAGAATTCAAGTACTTTTAAAAAAACTTCAAAAAAAAGTCAATACTAACCTTTTTCATATTCCCTTGGAAGTTTTTTATTCGGGTGGTAAACGAAAAAATAATAAAAGGATGTATATCAAGATTAATATTGATGGACTTGTCATCTTTGGTAAATTTCCGTTAAACAAAAATGATAAAATGGTTGTTAAAGAGGCTTATAAATTAAGGAGAATATCCACAAACCAATTTTCTATACCAGAAGTAATTCTTCCGGTGGGTAAGGGTTTTTTTATGACTTCAATTAAAGGATGTCCTATTGAATTTATCCTCAAAAAACGAGGATTACCTAAGAGTATGGAAATTCTAAAAGAAACCGTCAGGCGTATAGCAAGGTTTCATCGAGCCACAGAAATAGAACATGTATTTTTTAAAGATAAATTAGATATTTATTCAAAGCTTACAGGACAGAATCCGCGTGATTTTCAAAAAAAAGACCTACTTAAAGAAGTTTCAATCGGGTATATGCATGGAGACTTAGACCCTTTTAATATGTTTTTTGATGCCAAAACTAATAATTATGGGTTAATAGACTGGGAAGATTTTAGAGAAAAAGGAATTCAAGAATTAGACATTTTACATTTTTTAATTATGATCGCAGTAATTCTTTGTCGAAAGAAAGATTTTATAAATTTATATCAAAAAATTTTTCTTAAAAATAATTCTCTTAGCAGAACAATCATGAGGCTTTTGAGTGAATATTGTATAATTCAAAAAAAGAATCCGCATTCTATTATTAATCTACTACCAATTTATTGTGATACTCAGATTTATAGATTGGTAAAAACCGGGCGAAATCAAAAAGGTTTTCTTTATGGAAGTTTCAAAAATCTTTTCCAAGAAAAAGGTTATAAAACCTATCTATAAATTAAAATAAATTTAACGAAATTAGATATCGTGCCTATAAACAAATTAAAATTTAGGAAACTATTCGAGAACTTACAAATATCAAAAAATGATGTAAGTATTATTTTAAAAACGATCTTCACAAAAGATCTGTCTTGGCCCTATGGTATTATTAAAAAATTTGAAGAAAAGATATCTAAATTTCTGCAGGTTAAATATGTTATTGCTCATTGTAACGGAACATCTGCAATGTATTCCGCAATGTTCGGCGTAGGAGTAACTAAAGATACCGAAGTAATTTGTCCATCTTATACCTGGTGGTCATCTGTTGCTCCAGCCATAAACCTAGGCGCCACCGTTATATTTTGCGAGATAAACCCTGATAATTTAACTATAGATCCAAGAGACGTAAAAGAAAAAATCACCTCCAAGACGAAAGCTATTATTATCCCCCATCTGTGGGGAAATTTTGGCGATATTGAAGCTATAAAATTAATTCTTAAAAAAACTGGTAGAAAGATATACTTGATTGAAGATGCTTCTCATGCAATAGGAGCGAAGTTTAGAAATAAAGCGCTCGGAACTTTAGGTGATGTCGGAGTTTTTAGTTTACAATTAGGTAAACCACTACCGGCTGGGGAAGGAGGATTGTTAGTTACAAATAATTATAAGATATACGAAAAGGCAATATTTCTAGGACATTATGAAAGAATCAAAAATTTAAAAAAATCGAAATTCAGAAAATATAGAAAAACTGGAGGCGGATATAAATTTAGAATCCATCCACTGGGTGCTGCCTTAGCTTATTCTCAGTTAGTCAAATTGAAATGCAAACTTAGAAAACAGAATCTTCTAATGTCTTATTTAGAAAAAAAGCTTTGTAGTATTCCTGGCGTACGTTTATTTAATCGAAATCGTAAAGGATTTATACCGGGAGGTAGATTCGGTTTTAGAATAGGTATAGATCCTATTAAGACAAACTCACATCGATCTTTTAATTTTTTAAAAAAAGAGCTTTATCTCGAAAAAGAGTATATACCTTTACTTCATTTAGAGCCATTTTTTATTGAAAATCGTTCTAGATACACTGGTAAAAAAGCACTTCCAGTAACAGAAAAAATATACAAGAACTTAATTGGGTTACCAATTTTTTATAAACGATCATCGAAAGACATAGAGCAGTATGTCAATACGTTTAGAAAATTGACAAGATTATAATTTTTTATATTAAGAGCATTTCGTTCTTAAATCAAAATATGAAAAAGGTTATGGTTTTTGGTACATTTGATGGAATTCATAAGGGGCATCTTAATTTTTTAAAGCAAGCTGAAAAATATGGAGATTACTTAATAGTAGTTGTAGCTAGAGATGAAACTGTAAAAAGGCTAAAAGGCAAATCGCCTTTGCAAAATGAGTGGGAAAGGATAAGGGGGCTCAAGCAATGTAAAGTTGTAGATAAAATAATATTAGGAGATAAAAACAATCCCTATACAGTACTAAAAAAAGTAAAGCCTGAGATTATTTGTTTGGGTTACGATCAAAAGTTTTTTGTTAAAAATTTATACGATGAAATAAAAAAATCAAAATTAAAGACGGAAATTTTCAGAATGAGGCCCTACAAACCCAGACAGTTACATTCTTCTATTATTAATAAACACCTTAAACTTAATAACAATTAAAGTTATATTTCTTCTATAGAGCTATTTCCTGCGTTTGGCTATTATTTTTAGCCTCTTTCAATCTTTACACTTCGGTGATGAGTGGTAGGGTTATGGTAAAGGTGGTGCCTTGGTTAACTTTTATTAATTTGACTTGCCCAAAATATTTTCTTATTTTTCAGCCATTTGATTATGTTTTTCTGTAAAGCAATTGGTAAAACTTTCTTTTAGGATAATTTTTATTTATAAATTTTATCAAGAAACCGCTTGTCTTTAATGATGCCCCCTAATATACATTGTTTTTTTGTCAGCCACAGCGGTTTAAGTTTTTCTCGCGGTCTAATTGTGGGCTTCTTTTGTAATTTAAGGTAATAATCGATGATGACCGTATGACGTTTCCCATCAGACGAAATATAGTTATAAATATTGGATAGAGAAGGATTTATGGCAAGGCTATAGCCGATTTCTTCTTTTAATTCCCGCTTTAAGGCATCTATTGGCGATTCTTTCCATTCCAGCCGGCCGCCGGGAAGACTGAATTTTCCATTCGGTTGCTTTAAGATTAAAATTTTATCTTTAACCCTTAAAATCAACTTAACTGCGACATTGGGATATTTTTTCATAAAAATTTAAGCATTATGATTTCGTCAATCAGTTTTCCTTTATATTGAAGTTGTTTTGGAATTTGAGCCACTTTTTTAAATCCGAATTTTTTATACAAAGCAATGGCCGGTTCATTTGTTGGAAGAACGCTCAATCTAATAATTTTAGGCCTTGGTTTCAATTCTCTCTGGGCCAATTTTATGCCTTCCTTCATCAAACAACTACCCAAACCAATCCCCCGGTAACCATTTCTGATAGTAATTCCCAGATCGCCAATGTGGTTTTGCCGCCACACGTTTAAATCAATTCCCATGGTTCCAATGCCCAGATTATTATATTCTGCCACGAGAAAAACCGCTTTTTTCTTTTTGATTTTCCCTAATTTTTCTTCAAGCCATTTTTCCTCTCCTTTCAACGAAATTCTCTCATTCATCATAATCTGGGCGTCTTCTTCAACAAAAGAATTAATAAAATCCTGAAATTTCTTAACATTTCTTAAATCCTTCTTTGAGAGCTTCCTGATTATTATTTTCTTGTCATTAAAAGTTTTAGTTATCATAACTTTTAATTAATTCTCATTCCAATCTAATTTTGTTTAATCTTTTTCCGAGTTCACTTAAATTATCAAATTTAATCACTTTATCGGAAATGGCTTCCAGTGTCGGGTAGGAGATTTTTTCAGATATTAATAGGATTATTTTTTTATTCAGGGCTTTGGCAAAACCGATTTCCAAGAGCATACCCTCGCTTATTTCTTTCTGGTCAATAAAGCCCAAAACAGCATCGCATCTTATTATCTCTTCAAACGCCTCTTTGATGACCTTTCCTGGCGGAAAATTTTTTGGCTTCCAGTTTTCTTTATTACGGAAATAAATAAATATTTGATGCCCCTTGTTTTCAAGGGCCAAGGCGATTTTTTCTAATTTCTTCTTTAGTTCGTTTTTATTAACTCCCTGAAACTTATGAGAAATAAATATTTTCATTTTCTTTTATATTTTAGAAAAGGGTTTTTCATATTAAAAACTATTTTAGGAATTTCATTATCAATTATTTCAACCGGTATATTGTATTTCTTGCTGTATATTAACCCGGTTGCGCAGAACCAGGCCTTGGAATAATCAAACCCTAATTTTTTGGAAACGGCTTTCACTTCTTTTTCTGATTTTCCTTCAATTTCCACAAATGGCTCCAAAAACGGCCACTCATCAAGGCATATTTCAACATTGTCTAAGCGCCAGATTTCTCTTTTTGTTTCTTGATAAGATTTTTGCTGACAACCAATTACTTTTAAAAAATCCACTCCTTTTTTAAAATCATTTATTTCTAAGTTAATTTCTTTTTGGTTTTCAATTTTGTCACCGGTAACCGACTTAAAACTCATAGTAATTTTATCTCCCTCGTCTCTTACTCTTAACCAGCTGCCGAGCTTAGAATCCAAGCGACCCGGCAAGTTAAAAACAACTCTTTTTTGCAAGAATTCTGGTCGAATCAATTTTGCTCCGCATCTTTTTAATTTTTTCCTTATTTCTTTTTTATCTATATTTAAAAATGTCGCTTCGTACTCTGTATCCATTTTGCTTTATACCACTTAATTATGCTTTTTTAATTTGTTTCCAATTATCTCAGTTTATCACAAAACAAAAATCCGAGAAACATCTCGGATTTCAAAACTATAGTTTTATAATTTTTTCATTTTTTTATTATTTTATTATCTTTTCCATTCTTCGATTTCGGGAGAAAAATCTAATTGGTGCCAAGGAATACCTAATGTAATTCCGTATTCCATAGCTTCTCGGTATTTTGGGCTACTCAAGTCAATTTTGAATATCTTGTTCTTAAAAATAACGTAGTGAAGCTTATCATTCTTAAAATCGGCGTACCAAGCGTGTTCGCTATCAAGATCTCTGCTGATTTTTTCCGCGACATTATCAGCCTGGTCTTGTGGAACTTTAACAGTATGAAGCGTCCACTGTTTTAACCACGGCGTCTCATGTTTTTCAGTTACCACTTCAACTCTCGTACCCAAAATAGAAACCTCTTTGAAAACCTCTTTATTCTCTAAACTTTCTTCAATTATTACGCCTTTGTATTCTTTATTCATGTTATAAGTGGTTTTTATAACCTAATTTCTTTTTCTAACCAATCTATTTTCTGGGTTTTTCTTTTCCAAAAGACATCTTCCCAGATGTAATGCATTGCCAATTTTTTCCATCTACCCCAGCGGCTTTCTGCGTCTTTTAGTATTCTGATTGCCGGAACAAGTTTTTTATTGTAGATAAGCCTTGATAGAATCTTTTGTTCCCAGGAAGGTATGGTTTCTAAAGCATCGTAATGGTAAAAGTCCTCAAACAAAAGATATTCCACTGATGCCCTGCCAATTCCGTAAAGCTTCAAAGTCTCTTTTTTAGCCTCTTCCTTTGGCAGCTGCCTTAATCGGTATTCGTCTATTTCATTATTGGCAAATTGTTCTGATATTCTTTTGAGAAACTTTGTCCGGTAGCCAAGTTTGAGTTTCCGCAGTTCTTCCTCATTTACTCTTGCTATAACTTGCGGTTTCCAAAAAGCAGAAAGCGTTTTGCCGTCAAATTTTAGTTTTTTGCCAAACTTGTTAAAAAGATTTTCCAACATCTGATGTGTCCTGCGAACCGTGGCGTTTTGTAAAACAATATAAATTACCAGCGTCTCGTAAAGCGAATTAGCAGCCACTGGCTTCATACCGCCCCATTTTTTAATTAATGGCCCCAAAACTTTGTCCGTCTTAAAACATTTAATAAACTCAGAAATATCGCTCTCGGTGTTAAAGCGATATTTTATTTCCGGGATAAGACCCTTAACAAAGCCGTCATCTAATGGTTTCTCTGAATAGATTGTTACCCTGATTTTAGGCTTTGTATTCGTTCCTTTATTCTCTAACTTAAACCCCAATACTTTATCATGCCAGAGCATGGTAATCCAGTATTTACCTTTGACCCATTCGTTGTCCGAAGAAGAAAAATGCGAAGGTTTGTGTATTGTGGCGTCAAAATTATACGGCGGCTTGGGATAGAGAATAAACGATGTTTTTCGTTTTAGTTCAGTTGAGTCCGGTAACATAATTCTTCTTGAATTGCTTTAGCTAAAATTGATTGAATCTAATGGGAACGGGTTGGGCTAAGCCGCCTAAGTTACTAATGGTTCTCTCAATTGTTTTGAAGCAATCGCGGAAGTTATGGTTGATTTCCTTGCCGAAAAATCTTAATACCTGCCAGCCGTAGCTGGTTAATTGATTGTTTCGTTTCCGGTCTTTGGTTAGGGCGTCGGGAAGAATATGATATCTTTCTCCATCGCACTCAATATCAATGTTTCCTTTACGGCAAAAGACGCCAAAGTCCAAACAATAGGTCTGATTGCCGACTTTAATATATAATTGTCTTTCTGCTTCTATTTTTCGTTTTTTCATTTCTAAATACATTTTCTCTTCTAAAGGGCTGGTCTCCCATAAATCGTTAATCTCTTGGGCGCTTAATAATTTTTCTAAACTGGTCGGAATATGGACTATCCGCCTCCACCTTTTGCTGAGAATTGGATTTGGCAGTTCTTTAATGTTTCCCAAAGAAAATTTAAAATAATCCTTCATTGCTCTTTTGTGCTCCGGTTCGTCTGGAAAAAGCTCAATTCTCTTTTTAGTTTCCACTCCCATAACATTGGCATAATAACTT
>Ga0172365_10001440_pt1 | contig 17229 bp, 12 predicted proteins | sample LakKivSesite48cm_FD_114535 | JGI IMG/M metagenome (GOLD analysis project Ga0172365, IMG submission 114535) | Sediment microbial communities from Lake Kivu, Rwanda - Sediment site 48cm | ecosystem: Environmental > Aquatic > Freshwater > Lake > Sediment | place: Rwanda: Western Province, Lake... | reverse complement strand
TGCGCTTATCATGGCTGCGCCTTGTTCAGGCGAGTTAGGGCAAGGTCCACCACATCCAGTGCATGGCATATCAGCATTTAAGCATCTGGCGCTACATCCACCTCGGGTGGCTGGGCCCATGCAGAGGATTCCCTGCTCAAGCAAACACCTTTCAGGTTCAGGAACCTTCTCGTAAACACGATATATTTTGGAGATTTTCTTGTTCTCTTTCTTTCTTGGACATTCGTCGCATACAGATTTTAATGGTGCAAGCACTGCGCCTTTAGGTGGTAGTTCACCTTTCGCTATTGCGTCTATCGCGAATAATGTGCGTTCAACAGCAGGAGGACAACCTGGAACATAGTAATCAACATCCACGGTCTGATCTAAAGTTTTAACAGTATCATAGAATTCAGGAATGGTTACTTCTCCTTCCTTAACTTTCACTGTAGTCTTAGGCATTATCTTGTCTGGATTTGCAGTTGAGAACGTGTCATTGTACACTTTTTCAAAAACTTCTTTTCTGTTGGTTATGTTTGCCAGCCCAGGAACCCCGCCAAGGTGTGCGCATGCTCCATAGGCGACCAGTATTTTCGATTTCTGTCTCAAAAGTTTAGCCAAGTGTTCCTGCTCTGAGTTTCGTATTCCACCGTTAAAGAAGCAGACATCTATATAATTGTCTGGCACGTTTTCAACATCTTTGTATTTGACATCCATGGCTACGGGCCAGAAGACGACGTCTGCTATTTGCAGCACTTCCAGTATCTTTTCGTTTATGTCTAAAACTGCGATTTCGCATCCGCCACAGCTTGCAGCCCAATAGAAAGCAATTTTTAACTTATTGTCAGCCATTTATTTTCCGCATTCCTCAACTTGTTTAATAATTTTGGAAACATCAACTCTGAGGTCGTTAAATGCGAGTTCGTCAGGCTTGATGCCCACCGCCAAACCGAGCAATTGTGGATAATGCAACACTGGGATGCCGTATGTCTCATTAAACATTTTCTCTATTCGAAGCTCATTTGTGTCGTACATTATGTGGCAGAATGGACAGATGGTTATCATAGCCTGTGCACCAACCATTTTAATGTGATTCAGCTTATCCCTTGCAAGTTGTAGTGCAATCTTGTCATTTACGCCTACACTGGGTGCACCACAACATTCAGTTTCATCCATATAATCTAGGCATGTTGCACCCGTTGCCTCAATCAGCGTTTTAAGTGTTTTGGGGTTTTCCGGATCGTCAAATCCAATGAATTCTTTAGGTCTTAGTATGTGGCAACCGTTATGTTCTGTAACTTTAAGCATTGTAAGGGGTTTAACAACAGCGTCTTTTATTTTTTCTATGCCGACATCCTCAATCAGCACCTGCATTATGTGTTTTGCTTCTATGGTTCCCTTAAACTCCAGTCCGGACTCTTTTAAATGACTGTTTATTTCTTCCCGTAAAGCCTTGTCTTCCTTCAGCATCTTGTTAACTTTCTTTAAAGTGCCCGCACAACCAGGGCAAAGAGTCAAAATGTTAAGGCCTTTCTGTTCAGCCAAAGCTAGGTTTTTAGCTGCAAGTATAAGCATCATCTCGTGGCTAACGGGGTCCATTGGAAGACCACAGCAGTTGAACTCTGGCATTTCAACAAGCTCAACGCCTAATTTTTGGAGGATTTTTCTTGCTGATATTTCGTAGGCTGCTACACGATACGGAATTGCGCATCCGAGAAAAATTAGATATCTATGTTTCTCCATTTTACTCACCCTGCTTTTCAATAAATTTTAGAAAACTTACTCCGTGGAGTGTCTTGCGTATACTTTCAGGGTTGCCTTTTGGCAATGGTGGCAGCCCTAAGGATTCTCGCTTTTTTATTCTTAGTTCTGAAATTTTGTAGGCGTAGCCTGATTCAAGAATGCTGGAACCTTGTTCTTTGAACACTTGAGGTGCACATCCTTTTTGGGCAGCTAGATTTCTTAGCACGCGTATAACACTAGCTACTTCAACGTCTTGTGGGCAACGGTCTGTGCATGTGAAGCAGGATGCACACAGCCAAAGAGTTTCACTGTTTAACACTCTTTCTCTCAGTCCAAGTTGTGTCATGCGAATTATCTGTCTTGGTCTGTAGGTGTCGCTGAACCTTGCGATTGGACAGTCCGAGGTGCATGTTCCGCACTGGAAACATCGCATTAGTTTTTCTCCGCCAGGCATTTTTGCGATTTCATATTTGAATTTCGGGTCGATTTCTGAGGCTTTTATTCGCTTTTGTTCCGTTTCGGACATTAAGATTTAACCTCCATATTTTTTAACGGGTTTGGTCCAAGCTTTTTTATTTCCTCTACCATATCCCGTACGATGACGGCAAATTTGTCTCCCTCGCTTGCTGAGACCCATTCCAGCCGCACACGTTCGGGTTCAATTCCGAAATCTTGCAGAACTTTCTTTAAGAGAGTTATCCTTCTTAAAGCTTTGAAGTTTCCGCTAATGTAGTGGCAGTCTGATGGCAAGTGGCAGCCAGCCACAAGCACTCCGTCTGCACCATCTTTAAAAGCTTCTAGAATGAAGGTGGGATCGATTCTGCCGCTGCACATTACACGTATAATCCTTATGTTTGGAGGATACTGGATTCTGCTTACCCCAGCCAGGTCTGCGCCTGCATAAGAGCACCAGTTGCATAGGAAACCAATTATTTTTGGCTCAAACTGTTCTTTTCCGCTCATGATGGCACCTCGAGTAGTGCGGCTTTAACTTGGGCAAGTATTTCTTCTGTGGTGAAGTGACCCATTGTGATGGCTTTTGTTGGGCATGCTGTGCCGCAGGCTCCGCAGCCTTTGCACAGGGCTTCAATCACGTGTGCGATGGGTTTCCCCTCCTTTTCCTTTATTTCGATTGCACTGTATGGGCATAGATGTTCACAAATCCTACAACCGCTACATAAATCTTCGTTTACATTTGCTATGATTCCTTCCATTTCAAGTGTCTTATTAGAGAGTATTGTTGTTGCTCTTGCGGCGGCGGCGCAGGCTTGAGTGATGCTTTCGTCAATGTATTTTGGTGAGTGGGCCATTCCGCAGAGGAATACGCCTTCAGTTGCGAAGTCTACGGGTCTAAGTTTCATGTGTGCCTCTAGGAAGAAGCCGTCCTTTGTTAACGGTACTTTAAGCATTTCTGCTATTCGCTTATTGCCAGAATTCGGGATGGTGGCTGCGCTTAAAACCACAATGTCTGGTTCAACTTCAATTTCTTCTTTTACTACTGGCTCCCAGAAAGTCACCTCTAGTTTTCCATCATCGTTCGCAACTTGAGGTTTTCTTTCATCATCATAATTTATGAAGAGAACTCCTTTTGTTGCAGCTTCACGATAATAATCTTCCTTAAAACCATATGCTCTAATGTCCTTGTATAAGACATAAACTTCCGTTTCTGGGCTTATTTCCTTAATTTTAAGCGAGTTTTTGATCGCCTGTCCACAGCATATTCTCGAACAATTGGGATTTTCTTCCGTCCGAGCACCTACGCATTGAATCATAACAACGTTCTGGGCGTTGAATTCTCCCTTTGCAATTTTTTCTTCAAGCTCATGCTGCGTCATAATTCTCGGATCCTTGCCATAGAGGTATTCTTTGGGTTTATATTCGGTTGCGCCTGTAGCCACTATAACTATGCCATGTTCGACTTCTTTTTCTTCGTCACTCTGCCTTATCTTCGCTTTGAAGTTGCCCACAAAACCGGAAATGTCAACAACTTCTGCGCCTAAATAGACGTGTATTTTATCGTTTTCCATCACTTCTTTGATTAGGGCGTTTAGCCTCTCCCTTGGATCGTCGCCTTCTAATAAGTAGTGAAGTTTGCGTAAATGTCCACCCAACTCTTTCTCTTTTTCAACTAGGTGTACCTCAAAACCTTGTTTTGCAAGCTCCAAGGTTGCAGTCATGCCGGAGACGCCGCCACCTATAATCAAGGCAACTGGTGTAACATTTATCAGCGGCTTTTTCAAGGGTTTTAGAAGCTTGGCTTTTGCCACCACCGACCGCACTAGGTCTTTGGCTTTTTCTGTTGCCTTTTCTGGCTCATGCATGTGAACCCAGCTGCACTGGTCTCTGATGTTTGCCATCTCAAACAAGTAAATGTTCAGTCCAGCTTCTCGAACGGTCTCTCGGAAGAGAGGCTCATGAGTTCTAGGCGTGCACGAAGCTACGATCACACGATTAAGGTTGAGCTCCTCTATCTTCTCCCGTATTCTCTTCTGCGTGTCTTGTGAACATGTAAAGAGGTTATGCTCTGCGTAGACGACGTTGGGGAGAGTTTTGACGTACTCCACCACCTTTGGCACGTTAACGACTCCGCCGATGTTGATGCCGCAGTGGCAAACAAACACGCCGATGCGAGGTTCTACACGAGCCACATCCACCTCTGATGGATATTCCTTCACCACTGTAAGCTTCCCTCTTTCGGAGGCAATGACGCTACCCGCCTTCGCCGCAGCGCCACTAGCTTGTGCCACGCTCTCCGGAATATCCTTAGGAGCAGCGAAGGCGCCGCAAACATAGATTCCTGGCCTAGAGGTCTCAATCGGCGAGAAGGTTGTCGTGTTGCAGAAGTTGTACTCGTTCAGTTGGATGTCGAGAGATTTGGCTAATTCTTTGGCGTGCTTGGGAGGCTGCATCCCCACAGACAAAACTACAAGGTCAAACTCCTCATCCCTCGGCTCCTCCTCTACCATATGCCTTACTATAAGATTTCCCGACTCCGGAACTTCCTCCACATGGGATACTCTTGATCGAACAAACCCAACCCCATATTCCTCCTCGGCTCGACTGTAGTAGGCGTCAAACTCCTTGCCGAAAGCTCGCATGTCCATGAAGAAAATGGTGCACTGAACACCTGGAGTATGCTCCTTGGCTATAACTGCCTCCTTGATGGCGTACATGCAGCAGGCAGAGGAGCAATAATTATTCCCTAGTTGAGCGTCACGTGAACCCACACATTGGATGAACGCGATCTTTTGCGGAACCTCGCCGTCAGATGGGCGTAGGACCATTCCGCCATATGGGCCGGAAGCGCTCAAAATGCGTTCAAACTCGATGCTGGACACCACGTTTAGGTATCGGCCATAACCGTATTCGCTTTTTAGGCTGGGGTCAAACTCCTCGAAGCCTGGCGCCAATATTATTGAGCCAACGTTTACCACAGTTTCTTCTTCCTTGTCATCGTACGTAACCGCGCCCGCTTTACACACCTCTTGGCATGTTCCGCATCCAATGCACTTCTCCCGATCATTCATATAGGTGAGCGGCACTGCTTGCGGATATCTTACAAAAATGCTGCCTCTGTCACCCAAGCCCTGATTAAACTCATCGATGGCTTCAACAGGGCATTTTTGAGCGCAAACACCACAGCCCGTGCACTTCTCCCCGTTCACATACCGGGCTCTTCTCGTCATGGTGACCTTAAAATTGCCAGCCTCGCCATCCGCCCTCTTTATCTCTGCATTAGTGATGAGGTAGATGTTAGGATGTCTGCCAGCTCCCACCAACTTTGGCGCAAGGATGCACATGGCACAGTCGTTGGTGGGGAAGGTCTTGTCCAGCTGAGCCATGACGCCGCCTATGCTGGGCGACTCATCGAGTAGGTAAACCCTAAACCCTGAGTCGGCTAGGTCAAGGGAAGCCTGTATTCCTGCGATTCCGCCTCCCACAACCAAGACGGCGCCTATCTTTTCTTTCATCTTCCCACCTCCAACGCGGTATATAGGGGGGTGGTTCCCTCAACCCGACCCACGGTGACCATGCCTCTTCGCCTCAAAACTACAATGTGGCGTAACACCATCTGAGGGTCTAAATCCAAGCGCTTAGACAGCTCCTTAACCGATTGAGGCTCTTTCCTCACGACAAAATAGATTTTACTACGTACGTACTCGGCTTGTACGGCTTCATCCATCGTCTTATCAAACTCCTCTTGCGTCGTCTTCTCGCCATACACGTTTCCCTTCTCAATCAGTTCTTTCTCTCTCCCCACCAACACTCGCAGTCTAAAGTCTTCCGCCGCCGATTTAGCCGCCAGTATGTTTTCCAGTATGACAGGATCAGGTTTTTCCCCAGCCAAGGGAGACGGCCCCAAAGCCTTTATCTGGTTGGTAAACTCGTTGACCAGTTCGGCGAATCGCCCACCCTCTGAGGCAGATACCCATTCAAGGCGTAGGCGCTCGGGTTCTAAACCAGTCCGCGCGATTAGTTTCTTCAACATCTTAATCTTACGCTCAGTCTGAAGATTTCCGTCCACGTAGTGGCAGTCGCCAGGATGACAGCCCATCACCATGACGCCATCTGCACCGTTAACAAGTGTTTCCAAAACGAAAACTGGGTCAACCCTCCCACTGCACATTAACCGTATTATCCGTATGTTGGTTGGGTAGCTGATCCTGCTCACACCGGCTAAATCAGCACCAGCGTAAGAACACCAATTGCACAAAAATCCAACGATCCTTGGCTCGAACGTCATGCAACTGCCCTCCCAAGCGCGGCAAGTGCTTGAGCGACAACTTGTTCGTCTGTGAAGTGGCGCATCGTAATCGCCTTTTCTGGGCAACTCGCCCCGCAGGTGCCGCACCCCTTACACACGACCGCTGTCACTCTGGCAACGCCTTTCTCGTCCTTCTCTATGGCGCCGTACGGACAGATCTTCACACAGGTTCCACAGCCGCTACAGAGACTCTCATCCACCATGGCCGTTATCGCCTCGGTTCGTAGGCGCTTTACAGCCATAGGAATCGCTGCTCTCGAAGCAACCCCCAAAGCTTGAGATACGCTTTCAGCCATGTTTTTAGGACTGTGGGCCGTGCCGCACACGTAGATTCCGTCGGTGGCGAAGTCGATCGGCCTTAACTTCACGTGAGCCTCAAAGAAGAAACCGTCTGGGCCCAGTGGTACTTTAAGTATTTGCGACAGCTCTTTGACATCTTCATGCTGAACCAGAGGAGTCGACAATATAACGAGGTCGCTTTCGATCTGGACTTGTTCACCGAGAAGAGCATGATAAACATCAATGGTTAGTTTTCCATCGTGCCCAGCGACCACTTCTGGGGGTTTTTCCAGATTGTATTTGATGAACTTGACGCCTCTATCTTGAGCCATTCGGTGCCAGTCTTCATAATCCTTTCCGTATGTTTGGAGGTCTCTGAAAAGTATGTAAACGTCCGTTTCTGGATATAACTCCTTGACGAGCAGGGCGTTTTTGAGAGCTTCCATGCAACAGATTCGGGAGCAGTAAGTTCTTCCCTTTTCTTCCCTAGCCCCAGTGCACTGAATCATAACTACCCTTTCTGGCTTTTTCAGTTGGCTATCCTTAAGGAGTTGTTCCAGCTTAAACTGTGTTATCACATTGTCGTATTTCTTGTATCCATACATTCCCACGGGCTCAAAGACGTCTGCTCCCGTCGCCACGATAATGGTGCCAACCCTAAAATTCGCCGTCTCCCCGTTTCCCCTTTGAACACTAACGTCAAAGTTTCCAATGAAACCTTTAACCTGCTTAACAACAGCTGATGTCCATACCTCTATGTTTTTGTTTGGCTTCACGCCCCCGACGATCTTGTTAAGTCCTTCGGAGGCATTTAGCATGGTTGGGTACAGCTTATGTAGATGTCGAAGCATCCCGCCCAGTTCCGGCTCCTTCTCAACCAAGTAAACCTTGAACCCCTGATCAGCGAGACAGAGAGCAGAGGTCATCCCTGAGATGCCACCGCCAATAACCAAGGCAGAGGGCGTCACCTCTATTTCCAGCTCATCCTGCGGCTTGAGTAGACGAGCCTTAGCCACCGCCATTCTCACAATGTCCTTTGCCTTTTCCGTAGCCTTATCGGGCTCGTGCATGTGAGCCCAGGAGCAGTGTTCGCGAATGTTGGCCATTTCGAATAGGTATTTGTTTACGCCCGCCTCCTCACAAGTGGCACGGAACAACGGCTCATGCGTCCTAGGTGTGCACGAGGCGACAATAACCCTGTTAAGATTATATTTTCCTATGCCTTCCTTGATTTTGCCGAGTCCCTCAGAGGAGCACGTGTAGAGGTTGTCCTCGGAGTAGACAACATTCGGCAACGTCATAGCATACTTAACTACCTCGGGGACGTTGACTACTCCGCCGATGTTGATGCCGCAGTGGCAAATGAACACACCGATTCTTGGAACTTCCTCCTCAGCGTGTTCCATTTTAATGCACCTCCTTACTAGCTGACAGCGCTATCACTTCCGCAGCCCTAGCTGCCGCTGCACTCGCTTCCGCCACTGACTCAGGGATATCCTTTGGGCTTTGACAGTACCCACATATGAAGACACCTAGAACGTTGGTGTCGACGGGTGCGAAAAGGGGGTCTTTAGGTTTGAAGAAACCATGTTCGTCCAGCTCCAGTCCTAGGATGACACCCACTTCCTTATTGGCCGCTCTCGGGATCAAAGCGGGACAAAGCACAACTACGTCTACTTCTATACTTCTTGTCACGTTTTCTATAGTGTCTTCGTACCAAAGGGTAAGGTCGCCCGTTTTCGAATCTTGCACTACTTCTCCGGGGAGTGCTCTGATGTATTTTACGCCCCAATGAGTTTGCGCCCCGGTGACAAAGTCTTGGTAGCCTTTCCCAAAGACTTTGAGTTCATTGTAGAAAATGTAAACCTCGCATTCGGGTATGTGCTCTCTAATCAGTATTGCCTCTTTTGTGGCGTACATGCAACAAGCGCTGGAGCAGAAGGAGACCCCGCCCTTCAGACTTCTGGAGCCGACGCATTGAATGAACGCGATCCTTTTGGGAATACGTCCGTCTGACAACCTCAGTAGGTGTCCCCCAGTTGGCCCTGAAGCGGAGAGGAGTCGTTCAAACTCCAAACTTATCAGAACGTTTTTGTATTTGCCGTAGCCGTACTCGCTTCTCCTCTGGGCATCGAACAACTCGAAGCCCGTTGCCACGATGATAGCGTCCACGTTAAGATGAGCAACTTCAGGCTTTTGATTAAGGTCTACAGCCTCTGCTTGGCACATTCTTTGGCATAGCCCGCACTTCAAACAGTGTTCTTCATCAATGGTATATTTGAGCGGAACCGCCTGAGGAAACGGAACGTAGATGGCTTTACGAACGCCAATACCCATATCAAACTCGTTGGGAACCTCAACTGGACAGTGTTGAGCGCAGACTCCACAGCCCGTGCATTTCTCCACGTTGATAAATCTCGGCTTCTTAAGAATCTTGACTGTGAAATTGCCAGCTGAGCCGCTGACTTCCTGAACTTCAGAATACGTCAAAATGGTCAAGTTGGGCTGGCGGAAACACTCAATCATTTTTGGTGCCAGAATACATATCGAGCAGTCCATGGTTGGAAACGTCTTGTCCAGCTGCGCCATCCTACCACCGATGCTCGGGGTCTTTTCAACTAGATAGACCTTTAACCCGCGGTTGGCTAGATCTAAACTCGCCTGAATTCCCGCGATTCCGCCACCAATAACTAACACAGACTGGTTAGCTTTCATAGTTTCCACCCCTCTAGTGCATTGCCTCCGCCACTAACACTGAAAGGTCGCGCATCTCCATGGTTACCATTTCTGGGGAGATCGGCGGCTTTTCGCTTGTGAGGCATTTCCAATGTATTTGGCACTTCGGGCATGTTGTAACCAATAAGTCAGCTCCAGTAGCCTTTGCCTCCCTAAGTCTGTCCATCCGAACCTCCTTGGAATATTTGTTACAAGACATAAAGGAGCTCACTCCGCAACAAATGGCGTTTTCACGATTTCTGGCCATCTCCAACAGCCCAACTCCTGGAATGCTAGTTATAACCTTTCTAGGTGGCTCATAGACACCCATATGTCTCCCAAGCCTACATGGGTCGTGGTAGACTACTTTTGTCGAGAGCCCTCCGTCGAATTTGAGTTCTCCCTTATCCACTAATTCAGAAAGGAGCTCTGAGATGTGCAAGACTTCAAAATCAAAGTTGCCGAGTACTTCAGCATAATCCTTTTTGAGGGTTCTATAGCATTCTGGGCAAGCTGTGACTAGTTTGGTTGCTCTGGTTTTTTTGAAGTCTGCCACATTCTTCTTTGCCAACTTTTCAAAATTTTCTAGGTCTCCTGTCCATAACATGTCATGACCACAACATTTCTCATTGCTTAGCATCGCCGGTTTAATTCCGACTTTGTTAAGGATTTTCACCACACTTTTGGGAATTTTTAGGAGTTCTAGATTGAAATCTTCAAAAACTACGTCAAGGTAGGGGATGCAACCGACAAAGTAAAGCATATCTCCCCGTTTAGAAATCTCAGCTCCCTCCGGTAGCCAGCCCATTCGATCTTGCTTGATTTTCGGGTTTATCATCATTCTTGATAAAGCCATGGGTATTCCTCTATGAGCGCAAAGCTCCTCCATCACCTCCATGGGAGCCATACGCCTACAAGCCCTAACAAACTCTGGAAATCGGACGTCTGATGGACATCTTTCGCTACATAGAAAGCATGTTAAACATGTCCAAATGTCCGTGCCAGACAACACTTTTTCCTCAAAGCCTAACAAAGACCTTTCAACGACACGCCGCGGAGAATACGTATCATTAACTTTTGATATTGGGCAGCTGCCAGAACATTTCCCACATTCAAGGCAGTATTGAACGTTCGTTTTCTTAACTGCGTCAGAAATCATTTGTTTCGTGTATGGTATAGGAGCCTTTACATTAACTTGAGCCTTTAATAGGTTCGGCCCTATTTTGCGAAGATCTTCTGTAAACTCGGTCACCACTTGGGCGAATTTTCCCCCCTCGGAAGCTGAAATCCATTCCAACCGAAGCCTTTCAGGTCCGAGTCCAATCAACTTCAAAAGTTTTTTTGTGTTCGCCATTCTTTTCTCGGCTTCGAGATTTCCGCTTACATAATGACAAGTGCCTGGGTGACACCCACCAACTAAGACACCATCTGCCCCCATTTCAAAAGCCCTAATGACAAATACCGGGTCCACCCTTCCAGAACACATTACCCGTATGACTCTTATGTTCGGCGGGTAGCCTATTCTGCTCACGCCAGCGAGGTCGGCGCCTGCATAAGCGCACCAATTACAAAGAAAAGCCACAATTTTTGGTTCAGCCACCACTTTTTAACCCCCAACAACAGCCTTAATCATAGCATTGATTTGTCTGTTGGTAAAATGCTCCATCGTAATCGCTCCTGTTGGACATGTGACGGCGCAATTACCACAACCCTTACAGAGAACATCTGTTACCTTTGCTAAACCTCTTTCATTCTTCTCTATGGCACCGTATGGGCAAATATCTGTGCAACGTCCACATCCAATACATAGGTTCTCATTAACATATGCTACCGCTCCCTCAGCTTCTAACGTCTTCTTAGACAATATGGTGGCTGCTCTGGCTGCAACTCCGCTTGCCTGTGAAATGCTTTCGTCGATAAGTTTCGGCCAATGTGCCAATCCACAGAGGAAAATGCCATCCGTCGCGAAATCGAGCGGGCGAAGTTTCATGTGAGCTTCCAAGAAGAACCCGTCCTTGGTTAAGGGAACTTTGAACATTTCTGCCAAACTTTTGTTGTCATTATTTGGAACTACGGCCACACTTAATGCTAGTATATCCGTTTCAATAGGAACCCAAGCCTTTAGGACAGGCTCCCAGGCCGAAACCAGTAGCTTACCATTTTCCAAAGTAGCCTTGGGCTCATGTTCATCATCATAAAGTAGGAATAAAACCCCTCTACTTGCGGCTTCACGGTAATAGTCCTCCTTGAATCCATATGTCCTAATGTCCTTGTACAGAACATAAACCTCCGTTTCGGGGGATAACTCCTTGATTTTTAATGCGTTTTTTATCGCCTGTGAACAACATATCCTTGAGCAGTTTGGTCGCGCCTCATTTCTTGAGCCAACACATTGAATCATAACCACGGTTTTACCGTTTAACTGACGCTTGGCCAATTTCTTCTCTAATTCGCGTTGCGTCAAAACTCTTGGGTCAATTCCATAAAGATATTCCGTTGGGTTATATTCTGTGGCTCCAGTTGCCACTATAACGATGCCATGTTCGATTTGTTTTTCATTTCCATTAGAACGAATGGTTGTCTTAAAGTTTCCAACGTAACCCTCGACATTGACAATTTCTGTGTTAAGTTGAACATGAATTCTCTCGTTTTCATAAACATTCTTAATAATAGACTTTAACATTTCCTGGGGGTTTTCAGGCCCTAGTAAGTAATAGATGTGACGTAGGTGTCCCCCAAGCTCCCCTTCTCTTTCAACCAGGTGAGCTTCAAAACCTTGCCTTGCTAACTCTAAAGCAGCGGTCATTCCGGATATACCGCCGCCGATGACTAATCCGCTAGGGATAACGCTTGCTACTGGCTTTTTTAAAGGTTTTAATAGCTGGGCTTTGGAAACCGCTGCTGTCACTAAATCCTTAGCTTTTTCTGTTGCTTTTTTTGGCTCGCGCATGTGAACCCAGCTGCACTGGTCTCGAATGTTTGCCATTTCAAACAGGTAGGGGTTAAGGCCAGCCTCTTGAACTGTCTCTCGGAATAGGGGTTCGTGTGTTCTTGGGGTGCACGCGGCTACAACTACGCGGTTAAGATTGTGCTGCTGAATTTTTTCTCTGATTAGTTTCTGTGTGTCTTGCGAGCATGTATAAAGATTTGATTCGGCATAGACCACGTTGGGTAAAGTCTTAGCGTACTCCACTACTTCAGGAACATTTACTATCGCGCCGATATTGACTCCGCAATGGCAGACGAAAACACCTATGCGAGGCTCTTCCCCGCCTACGTCTCTTTCAGGTGGATATTCTTTCACAGTGACTAGTTTTCCTCTCTCGGTGGCAATTATGCCCATTGCTTTTGATGCTGCACCACTTGATTGGGCAACACTTTCTGGAATATCTTTTGGCGAGGCGAAGGCTCCGCAAACAAAAATACCCGGCTTTGATGTTTCTGATGGTGAGAAAACGTTAGTTTGACAGAACCTATATTTGTTAAGCCTTATCCCTAAAATCTCAGCTAGTTTTTCAACATTTTTTGGTGGTTGCATCCCGACTGACAAGACAACCATGTCGAATTCTTCTGTTGTAGGCTCCTCATCCTCAACGTAGTGAACAAAAATATTGCCTGTTAACGGGTCTTCTGTGGCACTTGCCACTCTTGACCTTACGAATTTCACGCCCCATTCTTCTTTTGCTCTCTTGTAGTAATCGTCAAACTCTTTTCCATAAGCACGCATATCCATGTAAAAGATCGTGCAATCCAGCAGCGTAGAAATTTGTTCTCGAGCAATAACTGCCTCTTTAATGGCATACATGCAGCACGCAGCAGAACAATAGTTGTTTCCAAGCTGGGCATCACGAGAGCCAACACACTGAATAAAGGCGATTTTCCGCGGTATTTTGCCATCAAAGGGTCTTATGATTTTTCCGCCGAAGGGGCCGGAGGCGTTCATTATACGTTCGAGTTCGATGCTTGAAACGATGTTCAAGAAGCGTCCGTAGCCATATTCCTTTTTCAGGCGAGGATCAAACTCTTCGAATCCAGGCGCCAATATTATTGCTCCAACATTGATTTTGACGGTTTCGGGCTGTTGATCGAAATCTACGGCTTTTGGGGGGCATAGTTTTTCGCAGAGATGACACTTAATACAATGCTCTTGATCGACAGTATATTTCAGCGGCACAGCCTGTGGAAAAGGTATGTAAATTGCCTTTCTTATGCCCATGTTAACGTCAAATTCGTTTGGCACCTCGACTGGGCAGTTTTGTGCGCAAATTCCGCAGCCAGTGCACTTGTCTATGTTCACTAAGCGTGGACGTTTCAAAATTGTTACTTGGAAGTTTCCAGTTTCGCCCTCAACTTTTTTGAGCTCAGAATGAGTGATTAGTTGAATGTTTGGATGTCTACCCGCAGTAACAAGTTTCGGCGCCAGAATGCACATGGAACAATCATTTGTCGGGAAGGTCTTGTCTAATTGCGCCATCGTTCCGCCGATGCTTGTTGATTCATCAAGAAGGTAAACTTTGAAGCCAGAATCTGCTAGATCCAAGGACGCTTGTATGCCGGCGACCCCGCCGCCGATGACTAGTACGGCGCCGACTTTTTCATTCATTGTTTTCCATCCATGAATGGATTCAAAAACTTTCCATATGTAAACCCCCTTATTAATCTGATGTCGAATTTTATGTAAAAGCTCCATGCTCCAGACAGATTTTCAGCCGCAGTGCAAATGAAGTCAAAGTGGAAAAACCTTATTAGCTGCACTTCCTCAAAAAAGACATGAAAAATATAATCTTATTAGTATGCAATACAAATTTAAAGATAGTAAATGGTGGTTCTAAGTTGAGTTCGTTAGATGCTTACTTCATGCATGAAGTCGCTAATACCCCTAGAGGCAGAGGAGTTCTCGTATGCATACAGTGCGGAAGATGTACAAGCAGCTGTCCAGTCGCCAGGGTGATAGACGAACATAATCCAAGGAAGCTGATGGAGATGATCATACTTGGGTTACGCCCAGAAGTCATACTTGGAGCGCTGCCATGGTATTGTCTTTCATGCTTCACATGCCTTGACAGATGCCCACAGGGTGGGGATGTAGGTGAAGCCATGTTCGCGATTAGAAATTTAGCGGTTAGAGAAGGAAATGTCCCGAAGGGAATACTTGTCCAAGCTCAGAGTCTATTTGAAAGTGGACGCGTTGTAACTCCAAGCAGAACGGCTTTGATTAATAGAGAAAAATATGGGTTGGGTAAAGAACCAGCGGTTGACGTTGAAGCTGTTCAAAAAATTCTGAGAAAAACATCATTTGATAAGTTAATCTCTAGAGGTTCGTGAAGCATATGAAGTATGCTTTCTTTTTAGGCTGCTTAATACCAGCAAGAGAACCAAATTATGAAAATTCTGTCCGAAAAATTGCTCCGGAACTGGGTATAGAGCTTGTAGAAATGGAAGGTGCAAATTGCTGCGCACCCTTCAGCGTACAATCCGTGGATTATGCAAGTTGGCTTGCTTTAGCTGCTAGAAACCTCTGCATCGCTGAAGAAATGGGACTCGACATTTTAACTCTATGCAACGACTGCTACGAATCTCTTCTAATGACAAATATGATATTAAAAGAAGACAAGCAAACCAGGAAGAAAGTAAACGAAATCCTCGCAGACGTTGGCTTAAAATTCAAGGGAAAAACAAATGTAAAAATCTTTAGTGATGCCCTATATGAGGATGTAGGTTTAGAAAAATTGAAGAACGCTATCAAAGAACCATTCAACGGGCTTCGAGTTGCAGTGCAACCAGGCTGTCATTTAACCAAGCCTAAACGGATACATTTTGGCCAATGGATGGGTATCACTGCTTTAGAGGAACTTGTAGAAGCAACTGGTGCGAGATCAATTGCTTATGAAAGGAAAGAGGCTTGTTGCGGAGGTCCTTTACGCGGCGTAAACGATGAAGTTGCCATGCACGTCGCGAAACAGAAACTAGATGGCATGAAGGTTGCTGGTGTTGATTGTATAGTTACTGTTTGTCCATTCTGTTATCTTGAACTGGATATGGGTCAACTAGAGATTAAAAGACATTTAAAAGAAGAATACAACCTGCCCGTGCTACATTTTGCAGAGTTGCTTAGAATGGCGATGGGCATAAAACTTGAAGATTGGGAAATTAGAGCCCACAAAATCCCAATAACAAAAATCCTGAACATGAAGGAGGCAAAGTAAAAATGCAGAAGGAAATTATGGTTATTGGTGGCGGAATCGCGGGAATACAAGCATCCCTAGACTTAGCGAACAGAGGCTTCAAAGTGTATCTGGTGGAAAAAAGCGAAAGCATTGGCGGGAGAATGGCGCAGCTTGACAAGACGTTTCCAACCATGGACTGCTCCATATGCATCTTAGCGCCAAAAATGATAGAATGCACCCATCATCCAAATGTTAAGTTATTAACCTATTCAGAAGTGAAGGAAGTAAAGGGTTCCGTTGGTGACTTTAAAGTTAAGGTTCTTAAAAAGCCAAGATATGTGGATGAAACAAAATGCAATGGCTGCGGAAGCTGCGCTGAGAACTGCCCAGCAGAAGCACCAAACGAGTTTGATGAAAACATGGGAGTAAGAAAGGCAATTTACATGCCTTTCCCACAAGGCGTTCCAAGGGTAATGGTCATAGATAAAGACAACTGCATAGAGTGTGGTCTTTGCGACAAGGTCTGCCAAGCCAACGCCATAAATAGAGAACAGCAACCAGAAGAAATCGAGTTAGAGGTGGGAGCCATAGTTGTTGCTACAGGCTTCGACATGTTCGACCCATCAGTGATTCCGCAATATGGATATAGACGCTTCAAAAACGTCATAACAGCAATGGAGCTAGAGCGCCTGCTATGCGCGTCAGGTCCCACCGGTGGACACTTGATACGGCCTTCAGATGGAAAAATACCTAGAAGCGTAGCCTTCATACAGTGCATAGGTTCCCGTGATAGAAGAGAATGGATTAACCATCCTTATTGCTCTAGCATTTGCTGTAAATACGCGGTTAAAGATGCAGTTTTGATAAAGGAGCATGAGTCAGACTCTCGTGTCACAATTTTCTACATAGACATGCGGGCTTTCGGCAGGGGTTTCCAAGAGTTTGTAAACAGAGCAAAATCTGAGTTTGGAATAGCGTTTGTCCGAAGCAACCCAGGGGAAATCTCGGAAGACTCAGCCACCAATAATCTTATAGTTTGGTTTGAAGATCCCATAACCCGAACTGTTCAGCATATCCCCTTTGACTTAGTCGTGTTATGTCCAGCCTTAATCCCCAGAAAAGGGGTGGAAGAATTAGCCAAAACATTAGGTATAGAACTAGATAACTATGGATTTCTCAAATCAGTGGACGCTGTGAAAACGCCTCTTGACACAGCCATTCCAGGAATTTTTGCCTGTGGCTATTGTTTAGGACCAAAAACTGGAGACATCCCAGACTCCATAACCCAAGCAAGCGCCACAGCCGCGCGGGTGGCTGAAGTTTTAGCTGGCAAGGAGGTATCATAGATGAGTGAAGAGCCACGCATAGGAGTATTCATCTGCCACTGTGGAATAAACATAGGCGGCGTAGTCAACGTTCCAGAAGTAACAGAATATGCTAAAACATTACCGCATGTCGCTTACGCTGAACATAATCTCTATACCTGCTCAGAAGCGGGATTAGTAGCAATAAAGAAAGCGATAAAAGAATACAACCTTAACCGGGTGGTTGTAGCTTCATGTACGCCACGAACCCACGAAC
>Ga0172365_10001438_pt1 | contig 17238 bp, 10 predicted proteins | sample LakKivSesite48cm_FD_114535 | JGI IMG/M metagenome (GOLD analysis project Ga0172365, IMG submission 114535) | Sediment microbial communities from Lake Kivu, Rwanda - Sediment site 48cm | ecosystem: Environmental > Aquatic > Freshwater > Lake > Sediment | place: Rwanda: Western Province, Lake... | reverse complement strand
TAAGTCAGTTTGAGGAAGGCAGCAGTTGACTTTTCTTAATAAGGCCGGCTTTGGCTGAATCGACGGTTACGGTGAATTCGCCCTTTCCATCGACCACGAACTGCACGCGGGCGGCGCTCATGCCGTCAACCGTGTCCAGTTCCACGCGCTCAGGGCGGCGCTTGACGGCCTGTACCCGTTTGAAGAACCGGTCTGTAACCCGCCCGCTCGAAAGGACGCGAAGCCCATCGCCTTCGAGCGAAACAATGTCCGGCGGGCTTATATGATGAGCCACATCCTGGCCGGTTCTGGTTGGGATCAGGCGCTTGTTCTCAATTGCGATCCAAATCTTAAATAAACTCTCTCCGAGCGGCTCGACTTTAATTTCGCTTACCTCGAGCAGCGGCATCATATCGGCGTGATAAAGCGTAAATGCCATATTGCGATGAAGCTCCTCTTCGAGCAAAAACGACGGCGGCACGCGGCCCCACTCCTTTTTTTCGCCGCCGATTTCAATCTTGCCGTAGGTCGGATGCTCATACTCCTGCCAGGACACAAAACCGTCGCCCAGCAGCACGTATTTTATAAACTCCGCCTCCTGCTCATCCGAAATCGATTCAGAGCCTTTGTACAAGTTCCTGGAGGTCCACAACTCATTCGTGAAGGTAAGAATCCCCCTGCCCGCATAGAACCAGTCTATCTCACCGCCCCAGACCGTGTACAGGTCCTTGAAGATAATCATCGAACGATAAAAGGGCAGTATTTTTTCTCCGCGCTCGGCGATGAGGCTCAGCACCCGTTCGTCGCCGTTCTGTATTTCTCCACCTTCCCTGCCGGGACTCCGCAAAATCATGCCGCCTGAATTGTGATACGACTGGGCCGCTGCGATATTTGGATGGGCCAGCACAAACTCGGCGACCGCACAAGTTTCCGGCTGGCTGAACGGATAATCCTTAGCACCATACTGAACGTAATTCGGCTGCCAGTCATACGCCCAGTTGCGATTCATGTCGTAACCACCGCGGCCGTCTTCATTAATCTCGCCGTCGCCGTCATTGTCGATCCCCTCCCAGCCGAGAAGGGTATATTCTCCGGCCTCGTCCGGTCTGGTTCTTACCATTAGTTGGTCGGGATAATCCGGGTGCCGTTTGAAACGCCCCTGGGGATCTTTTATTCTCATCATTGTGATTTGACCGTCGCCGTTAAGGTCCTCGAAGTCGTCCTCGTCGGCCAGGCCGTCGCGGTCATCGTCCGTAGGCTCAAGTCCGGACCGGGCGCGGCCGCCGAGACCAAGCCACAAATCGCGTCCATCGGGATTAATGCTCGGCACAAGATAGAAAACCCGCTTATCGAGCAATTCCGTCACTTTTTCGAGACGGCCGTATTGATGGCAAAGATACCAAGCCGTATAAGCCACTGTCTCGCCAGCCTGGACCTCGTTGCCGTGAATGTTGCCGTCTATGTACATACCCGGCTTGCGGTCGGGGTCGCCGACGTTTCGTGCCGTCACTTCCAGGCACCATATATCTCTGCCCTGCGTTGATTTGCCGATAGAATACAGCCGGGTCAGTTCAGGGAATGCTTTGTTCAACCGGGCCAGGATGGCCGTAAGCCCGGCGTGATCGTAGTACCTGTTCCATTCTACTCTGACCTTACGCTCGCTGCCTGCCCCCAGTGCCGGATACGAATGTCTGGCCGGATTACCAACTCTCGGCCCGCGGGCGCTGTCTGAGGCAAGAGTTATCCCGGCAAGAATTAAAATTATGCCTGAAAAAATAAAAACGGCGATGCCTTGATTAAATTTCATTCGGTGCTTCATAATTCGATACCCAGAAATCTTTTTATACGCCGATTCAATCGGCGTTCGGCAGCTCAACCGAGCCTTCCACCTTCCCGGCCAGCATCGAGACGACCTCGAAATCAATTTTCTCTTGTTCCGGAACTCTGACTATGTATCGCAGCTCGACCATACCGCCGCTGCCGCGGATCGCCGGCAGATTCGTGATCCGGCTTCCGGACAGAAACGATTCATCATCCAGCTCCATTACCAGACGGGTCGGATGTATCTCACGCGTCGTTTGCCCGTGCTCCAGCACGGTCGGCAGAAATCCAGTATTCTCAATTTGTATCTCGACCTCGTAAACCGACCGGCCAAGATGGCGGCAATCGATCTTTCGCACGCCGACGCGAGGCAACCGCTGAGCCGCTTTGGTCAGGAAATCGGCGTGCTTGGCGGCAACCTCATCAACCATTTCAGCAGGAGGATTCGTCAGGGCAAAAGGACGATAACCGCCGACCTCGGCGCGCTTGCCGGGAAAATCAGGATGCTCGATCGGCTGCCAATTGACGAAGGCCTCCGGCGAATGTTCGTCGAACCACTTTAGCTCTTTACGCTCCTGCTCGTTACGTTTATCTTCGTCCTTCTTGGCATCTTTGTCCGGGCTCTTGTCATTTTTCTCAGGCTCCGATTCCGAATCCTGCCGCTCCTGGTCTTCTGCCTGTTCATTCGGGTCTTTATTTTCTTTTTCGACGGCTTTCGAAAGCTCGACGGCGACGGCAGGACTCCAGGGTTTAGCAGCAAGTGAGAACCGGCCCCGATGATAATACATCCAGTCGCCGAATGCGCCGGGCGCCGAAGCGTCCTCAAGCTCTTTCTTCAGGCCGAGCGATTCACGATAAAGCTCGCCCATCGCGCGATAGTAGCCTGCATCGTCTTTATGAATTTCGGTCATCGGCTTTCGCCTGTCCGGCGGATCCGCGCCTTTAGGAGCCTTCAAGAGATTGTCCGCCGAGCCGTAGGTCACAACTATCCCGACATTCGGATGCTCGATTACGAAATCCGCCAGCGCCCGGGTCTCCGCCTCGCTGACCTGATGGACGCCTGCGTCCTCGGCGAAGAATTTGTAATTATATGGAAAGTTGCGATTGAAATTGATGCCGCCTGCGCCGTCCTCGTTCCACTTCTCATCATGGTCGTTATCGACGCCCTCACGAAGATAGCGCCAGGCTCCTACTTCGCTTTTAAGATGGTCCGCCTTCAAAAGCAGCCGGCCGTCTTTCGGATCGAGAATATATTCGCCCTGGGGGTCTTCGATTCGCATCCATGTAATAAGCCCATCTTTGTTAAGGTCCTCGGGGCCGTCCTCATCAAACAGGCCGTCATGGTCGTCATCGACGGGCTTATGGTTTGTGGAAGTCTCAAGTTTAAGGTCGGCGAAAAAATGCTCAGCGGCATCGGGATTCAGCCGCGGCACGACATATATCGTCGTTGTCGCAAGCAGTTTGGCAATCTCGGCGTCGTCCCGGTATCGCTCGATCAGACGCTCGATCCAGGCGACCGCTATCGAGCAGCCGACCAGGTCGTTGCCCTCGATACCCGCGACGACGAGCATCGCCGGGCGCGTCTGGCGGTCCTGACTGGTCCCTTTGCCGAGCTCAACGAGCCAGACTTTGTGCTCGTGCATTGACAAGGCAATGCTTTCGACGCGCACAAGGCTTGGATTTTCCTCGGCAAGTGACGCCAGACGCCTGCCCAGAGATTTGTTGTCATAATACTCGGCGGTACGGGCATGAGAAAGGGCTGCATTAAGCAGAGTAACACCAATTAGCACAAAACAGAACGGCCTGACTGACAGCCGGAAAAAATTCAGTGACATCCTATCGTCTCCTACAAAGTTTACATTTCCTTTTTAATGCTATCAGATTCGCCTCTTATTGCACGAGATTATTTAGGGGAATTTTCCTTTAGCATATTTCGAAGGTAAACGTGCTCGTCGCCGTCCCAGGGTTTGGCGCATATGTCAACGTCACCATCGCCGTCCACGTCGGCGGCCTTGGCCTCGTGACATTCCTTGCCGGAAAAAATCAAATGCTCTTTCCAGACACCGGCTTTGCCGTCGGCGTTTTCCCAGATGAACCACTTATGCGTCGGTTTTTCAGTCAAAGGGCCGCCGCCGGAGAAGACGTCGAGGTCACCGTCGTTATCGAAATCCGCGACGGCCAGCGAGTGGAAATCCTGCTTCGTATAGTCGGCGGAGATCAGGCGGCACTTCCAGTTTTTGCCCTTGCCCAGGTTCTCGAACCAGAAGACCCGCGCATCCACCGTGTCGGCTTCGGCCTCGATGATATCGAGATCGCCGTCTTTATCCAGGTCGCATATCCAGACCTTAATGGCTAAGCCGTATCGGTCGGGACGATTGCCGCCGGGCGGAGTAAGGCCGGAGCGCTCGGTCCACTGCAAGCCTTTGCCGTCAATGTTCTCGAACCAAACATCGCCTCGAACGACGTCGTTGTCCCCATCGCCGTCGAGGTCAGCAACACCCGCCGGGCCGACGCCGCCGTGAATGCCGCCGCCGATCTTGTGCTCGGTCCACTTGTCGCGAGGATTGGCCGGGATCTCGTACCAGACCGTAACGGTGTGGTCCTTTTGATCGCTGATTGCGACCACGTCGAGCTGGCCGTCGCCGTTGATATCGACCGCCACATTGTCATGACAGACGATAGCGCCGCTATCGAATTGCTCGAAGGATTCGGTGCGAGGTTTGCCGGTATTGCGATACCATCCGGTTCCGCAGAACTGATCGATCCATCCGTCGCCATCGATGTCGAATGCCGTACCGCCGACATCGGTGCGGACGCCTTGACCCAAATCATGCCGAATCCACTGTGTGGCGCGGGCATCCTGCCCGCGATTCGAGGGCGAGACGCCCTCGCCACCACCGACATACTCAAACCACCATGTTCTGGCCCGCTCTCCAACCACCCAGTCGAGGTCGCCGTCTTTGTCGATATCTACAAGCGAGGTCTGACCCATTTGGTTGCCGATCCTATCGATCAGGTGGTATTCAAACGCTGGAAACTCAGCATATGTCAACGTGCAAAACACACAAATCACAACAAAAATAGTAAACAAACACAATTTTTTCCTACTATCATAAGAAAACATAACAAACTCCTTTCATTAGAATCCGGATAGTTTAATTCCTTCATTTATAAGCCGCTCGACGACTTTTTTGTTGGGCGCCAAGTGCAAAAGCGTTCTACCGCGAACTTTGCCGCGGGCCTCGAATGGATTGATTCTTTCTCTTTGCAATTCGGTTTCTTTCGGCTGGCATCCGAGACCGGCAATTATTAAAAACAGAACTATATAAACCAGTCTTATTGACTTCATTAAAATTCCGCATCTAACCAAATTTACTTGCTCTATCGCATAGCTCTAAGCAACACGACCTGACTGCCTGTTTCTGTTCATTATAAATTTATAGACGGAATGAATTTTTCTGCATAATTATTGCTGATTTCGGGCTAATTTTGAAGCAAAAAGCGCTCATACGGATTTTTCTAAAATAATTGAATGTTCTCCCAAAGAAAACGAACTTCACTGAATCTGACTCGTATGAATTAACACAAAGCCACGGGCTGAGGTATTAAACTTCACTCCCCTCCTCCTGACCTCAGCCCCTTTTTTTATGCCTATTTACATGATTTTACGCCAAAAACACTCTTAAAAACAGGGAATTTGCTCAAAAACGCTACAACATACCGTAACAAAATCTTTTTAACGAATTTCAGCGTACGCGGAGAAAAAATGCCCTAAATACTGCATAAACAGCAAGAATTAACAGGTTTGAGCAAAATAATCTTCCGGGCAACAAAAGGAGTGAACTTTTTATTGGAACGCTGCGTAGTAGCAAATAATGGATTACGGGCTGAGGTTTTTAAACCCTCCTTTCCTCCTTGCCTCAGCCCTTTTCTTATTTTAAATCCGGCACATCCATCCAAAAATCACAACAAGGCCGTGCTGAAATAACGTTCCGCCCTATCAGGCAGAACGGTTGTGATATTGCCCTTTATTTTCTCAACCAGCCGACGCGCAGCCCATACGTTGGCGCCCGAGCTGATGCCGACCAGCAGGCCGAAATCCGTGCCCAATTGCCGGGTTGTCTGAATCGCATTATAATCAGACACTTCCACTACATCATCAACTAATGAAACGTCGAGGATGGCGGGAATAAAACCGTCGCCTATACCCTGAATCTGATGCAGGCCCGGCTCATGGCCCAGGAGCGCCGAGCGGTTCTCCGGCTCAACAGCAATTACTTTAACATCCTTTTTATGCTCTTTAAGGAATGTCCCGACGCCCTGCAGCGTTCCACCGCTACCGACGCCGGCGACAAAGCAATCTATATTTCCGCCCATCTGCCGCCAAAGCTCGCGCGCGGTCTGTTCATAATGGACCCGGGGATTCTCAGGATTCTCGAATTGCTGCGGCACGAAAATGTGCGGATCTTCCGCGGCCATTCTCTCCACCCGCCTGACTGCGCCGGCTATGCCCTCCTTATCGGGGATAAGAACGAGTTCGGCGCCAAGCGCCTTAATAAGCTTCTTCCGCTCTTCGCTCATGCCTTCCGGCATCACGATTCGGACCTTATAGCCCATCAATCGGCCGACAAGCGCCAAGCCGATACCCGTATTGCCGCTCGTTGGCTCGGTGATAATGGAGTCTTCTTTTAGTTTGCCGTCGCGCTTGGCGGCCTCGAGCATGGCCAAAGCCACGCGGTCCTTAATACTGCCGCCGGGATTGAGAAATTCCGCCTTGGCAAAAATCTTTTCTCCCTTCAATTGCAGTAATGGCGTATTGCCTATCAGCTCAAGAATGTTATCCGTAAGCATAGTTGTCCTCAAATTATCATTTGCACTAAAAACAACTGCGTCAGCAAAAAAAAATTTTAATAATATATTTGACAAAAAACAACACCAAAACGATTATTATTTTGTAAACTTTTGACAACAAGGAACTTAGAGACTTTTTACAGCGGAAATTTTTTTGCCGGAGACGAACAATTTTTTTTAAAAATAGTATTGCTTTACGTAAAGCTTTATGATATATTAACAATTAGATAGACTTAGCACATTCACAGGGCTGAGGATATCTCGCTTTTTCCTCTCCCTCCGCACCTCAGCCCTGTTTCCTCTTTCTTGTTCCATTCTGATGAGGTTTTCTGCCCAAGTTTCCTCTTGCAAGTTTTGCAAATATCGAACAAAAATCCCGCTGCCTTAACCAATTTCTGTCAAATTCCAACAACAAAATGCTTAAGCCTTAAACTACTCGGAATCCGATTCGATGGATACACACTCAATAGCGGCGCGTTACCATCTTGCCGTCACTGCGAGCGTGGTTAATAAAAAAGTAACGCAGGGCGTCGATGGGGTGGTCGTATAGGCCGTCTTTTTGAGGTAGTTCGCCTGAGTCGGCAGACTCCGGGTAATGATAACATTCCAATGCCTCAACGAGGCGAGGGCATTTTGGCGAGATAACCAGGCTGGTTTTGCCATCGCCGGAGCGGATTGACCGGCGTATTAGTTCGATACCCTCCAGGATTCCGCTCGGTTTAAATCGCACCGCAATTCCCAATGACCGCAGCTCGCGGACGGCGCTTGTGCCGGTGACATCGTTGACGCTTTTACCTGCCGGGTCACAATACGTTGCAGCAACTTTTTCCTCGGTGATGGGCGTACGGTTCTTAATTTCAACCGCGTGAACGTCGATCGTCGCCCTGCTGCGAACGTATTCATCAATCACACGAACAACACCGTTTTCGTCAGCCTGAATCCACAGGCAAACAAACGGATTGACAAATCCGAAATCAACCGCTCGGTATAGCGGAAGATTCGGATCATAATCAACCGACTGAATGTGCACAACCGGATCAAACTCATCGAAGACAACATTCTGTCGTGACGGTCGCGTGCAGAGCATCTCGGCTTCCCAACCCGCCCTGCTGGCCCGGCGCATCTGGGCAATGCAGTCGTCGATTTTCAGATAGCCGTTTGCCGCCCTCGCCCTGCCCCGGCAATCCGTCAACAAGGGACACTGCGAGCAGTTTCTGTCGATGCACTTTTCTATTGTCTCCCAGACGCACCATTTGAAGAGCGGTGTGCCGGACCTTGGAGCAGATGTCACGACCTCATGCATCAGGCCATAAGGCCGGTGCATTGTGCTTATCATCTCCATGCCAGCGGTAATTTCAGCCGTGCTCTGCGTGGTAAACTTTGCGGCAGCGAATACATCCTCGTCAAACAGCTCAAGCTCATCACAGCGGAGCTTCTGAACGTGCTGGCCGCGGACGCTGGTGGCAGACTGCGTCAGTACCTCGACCATAGAGCCGTTGACAAATTGACATTTACTCTTGCGGACAGGTCCGGCAAGAAACTGTTCGTAGCCATGACGCAGAAAGCCGGTCAGATATTCGTACATCCTGCCTGCCTGCTCTCCCGAGCCGCCGAGGATTCTGACCTGGCAATTCGGCTTGAAAAGACAATCCAGAAGCGTCGCGACGGCGGCAAGTTCGGTCTTGCCCCCGGCACGATTCGCCCAGACAATCGAATCATGATTAGCAGCCTGCGGACCATGCTTCGGCTCACGAAAAGTGTACCAGAGATAATCCATCGGGCTTTGGTGTTCCGGACAGATTCTCTTATCCGGCACGTCAATGCCAAGAAAAACCTTAACATAGTTCTTCAAATCCAGCTTTGTAACAGGCCGAGCTCGCCGAAGCTCGTTATAAACGTGAGCGGCCCTTTCGATATCACTACGCATCTGCGGAATAATTTGCTGTGTCATAACTATACCTCCTGACTTGATATTATCAAACAGACCGATTCTCTTTGTCATCCCTGCGAAAGCGGGGATCCATGAGCGTAGCGGTTTAAGTGGATTCCCGCTTTCGCGGGAATGACAAACATCGAAAACGAAATGTCTGGTCTTCGAGATGATAAATATCTCGAAAAAACCCGCCCAACTCTCCCTCTATCAGATCACTGCACAATTAAATACTTCGGCACGCCGGCCTCGACGCTGATGGTTATGCCGTCGGCCATCTGCTGGGCCGTATAGGATTTCCTCGTATTGGACGAAAGGTCATGGACCATGTAGCGTTTATTCGCCCCGGCGGTGAACCACTCCGGGAACTGGTTAATACGCGGCCAGTCGAGCGGCAGCTTCATAATAGTCTTATGCCGCGGCGTATCGAAGAGCAGCTTTCCCTGCCACCTTCTATCTGAGCTTATGTACACCTTGAGCATGTCACCTTCCTGGCTGGCTCCAAAAATTACATCCTCGCTCCAGGGTCGGACGGTCAGGCCTTTTGTTTTCCAAAGGCAGTACATAATTGTGGTGCGTGCGAAATTTCCGTCGCCGTGCCATCCTTCGATAGTACCATCCGGTTTTTGCATGTTCCACATCACCCTGGTTTCGCTGTCTATCCATTTCGCTGCAGAATCGACCGGCTCACGATTGTACAGATTTATCGCACCTTCTATCGAGTCGGCGTAACCATCAGCACTGCTGCCCTCCCACTGATAGTTTTTGTAATGGTCGTTAAGGTTCCCGAGCACTTTCTGAACGGCCTGGCGATATGACTCGGTTTTGTCTATCAGATACACGGTGTAAAATCCGTTAAGGTTATAGCCCCACGTGTCGGCCAGGTCTCTGTCATGCCGGCCCGTTCTGTTACTGATGGCGTTGTAGAAAAGACCGTGCTCGTTGCAGCCGAATTGGAGAATGTGGTCGAGCATTTCATGAATGGGCGCCCGGTACACGGCCTTTTTAGCCGGCATGGCAAAATTGACGGTTCCGTAAAGCTCGCACAGGCCCGAGACGATTTCGCAGCCGTGGTCGCGAAGCCTGAGAGCTTCTTCGTCGCGCGTCGGATGATGCCCGCCGAGCAAACAGTAATCGCCGAGACGAACGGCCCACAACAGGTATTTCATATCACCGGTCATCCAGTAAACACGGGACAGCGTCTGAAGCATTTCGCCGTTAATCTCCTGGTTGATCGAGACGATATCGCCGTATGGAGTTTTAACGGGCGCCCTCGCCCACATATCGTTAAGGATGCTTATCATCCGTTCGGACCAAGGACTGGGGCCCAGCCATTCGGTAAGCGGCAGCAAGCCGTCTTTGACGTATTCCGAAGAGCCGAAGATTATCTGGGCCAAATCCTCCCTGGGCTCCTTGAAAGCCTGTTTTGTAAAAGAATAAGTATCGGGCAGGCTTCCTATACGTGAAGTAAGCCGGGTCTCGGCGCGCAGCATATTCAGCATCCTGCCCTCGAAAAGGGGACGGTCAATAATAGCCGCGGTAAGCACCATAAACGGATAATTGTCCGCTGCACTGTCCTGGGCGTTCCAGATGTCTTTGTCCCGGCTGAGATTTCTCGGGATCAGTCCGGTCTTGTTATCGGCGTATCGCAGCCAGCCATTGACGAAGTTCCGGCAGCGGACAAATCCTTCATTGGCCAGACGTCCGTTCTCCACAGCCTGCCGGAAGGTATCTTCATTAATCCTGGCAGGTTTTCCGACGCCGCTCCGGGCCAGCCGTTTCAGCTCGGCAAGACGATTCTCATAAACACCGCGGGGAGTTGTATTGTGCTTCCTGCAAAGTGACGCCGCCATTCCGAGAAGCTCGCCCATCATTCCGCCTGTGCGCATGACGCGTACGGTCCCGAGCGCCACGTGCGTCACACTAATGCATCGCCCGGCCATCATCAGATTGCTAATATTGCGGGAATATAGGCACCGATAGGGTATCGGATACGGCTTTATCTGATTGAATTTGGCAATCGAGCGGAATTCCTCGCCGGGAAAGTATTGGGAGTTTTTCGGGTCAGGATAATGCAGGTCGATGGACCAGGTGGTCGTGACAAAAGAATCGGGGAATCTCTTGCCCCGCTGAATGTCCTGCTGCTGCAATATGACGTCGCCGAGCAGCCGGCGCGATTCGCGCTTGCCGGCGACATACGCCACCCATTCGAGCTGGCGGTCCACGTACTTAGCCTTGTCCCGGCTTTTGTTTTTAAGGTACGACCAGTTGCCGTAGACGGCACGAAGTGCGTAATCGCGAATATATTCGAATTCGGTTATCTGGTCGCTGTTCATTCCTGTCTCCCAGTCCCAGTCGCCGCGGGTAAGATAGTGACAGCTTTGCTCGTTAAACTGCAGCGCCCACGGACAATCCGGAAAGCTCGACGGCCTGTTGGTTGCAATCGAATACCACTGGACCGAGGCGCCCATTGTCATTTTGTCCGGCTGTTCGGGGGCCAGAGATTCGCCGGTCTGCTCCTTGCTTTCGCGCCCCATCCTGAAATCGGCACCGGCCAGAAATCCGAGCGCGCCGTCGCCGGTGCAATCCGCAAACAAAGGAGCGGTAAAACGTAAACGGCTGCCGTTTTGAATATGCTGGGCCACTACGGCAACAATCCAGTCATCCTGTTTTTCCACCTTGAAGACGTGCATATTCAAAAATAGATTTATGTTCTGCTCCGCCTGGACGACTTTTAGTTTCCGCTGGTCATCATAATGCTCTGCCGGCTCGGCGTTGCCCCGCAGGCCGGTATCAAGCTCGTTCACGACTCCGCCTAGCTCCGGGTACGGCGGCTGGTTTACCTCGCCGTTGAGGTGAACGCGAACCTCCGAACTGTTATTGCCGCCCAGCACGGGACGGTCCTGTATCAGCGCTACCTGCAGGCCAAGTCTCGCCGCCGAGACCGCCGTACAGGTCCCGGCGATGCCTCCCCCGACTACGACCAAATCAAAATTGCCTGCATCCTGCGGCGCCTCAGGCAAGCCAAGCAGCCTCCGGCGAAAAGCATCCATTGACTCGCCCTCGTTCGGCGGGACAAAATCCGCATCGGTGGAAAAAACAATCACATCACATCTGCCGTCGAAGCCGGTCAAATCGTGCAGCTTAAGCACGACCTGATTTTTCGTAATCGCAACCATCCCCCCGTACTGCCAATGCCACTGGGCCCCTTCCGTGCCGAATACGGTCCCGAGCGGCTCATTGTCAATTATAAGCTGGAACCTGCCGGGCGCCCCCGGCGCATTCCAGGGCGTGACCCAGTCGCGCGTCCGGACCCAGACTCGATATGTGCCCGTCGCCGGAAACGTTACGGCCGTTGCGGCGTCGCCGACAGGATTGCCCAAGCCGTGAGCCAGCAGGAACGGCGAGCCCATCTGGTCCATAAACTGCTGGTCAATCACCCAGCCGCCACGGTTCGCAAAACCCTCGGCCTCGACAAGAACAGTCTGTGCCCCGGCAGAAGAAACCAGCAACGGAACCAAAAACAAAAATATCAAGAAGCTCAGAACATTCTTTCTCATTTCAATGTTGCCTCACGAATTCTCAAGTGTTCGCAGTCAGTCTTACTTATAATTGTCTGCCGTGTAGTATCCGCAAACAGCCGCCGATGTCAAGGTCCTAATATTTAGAGACCATTGGATTTAAATAAAAGCTCAAGGACTTCATCCGAGATTCGCAGCGTGAATTGCTTACCCGCATCTTCTTGGCCGGCTGTTTCGTAAAATATGCCTTCCTGTATATTATTTCTCGTTGTCTCGTCATCGTAACTCACAATAAACTTCCCCCTCGAATGTGGTGGAACATAAAGCATGACGATGCCACTTTCATTGGTAATAGCTTTCTGCCCCATAAATAAGCCAAACTCGTCAAGACAACTAACCGCCACACCTTCAACCGGCTCATTCGACGAATCGACTACTTTCACAGCAACCATAAAAGCGGGGCCAAAATCTATGCGACCCAGATCAAGAATCTGGCCCTGACGAAGCTTAACACCGGGAATGACAACCGGAGTTAACTGGTTATCATACATGGGGAAGATTTTTATAGTAAATTCCACACCCGCCGGGACATAGACGCTCTGGATATAATTCGGCAGTAACTTTTTCTTGTAAAATACGCTGCCGCCCATGGATTCCCGTGGAGTAGTCCAGAGCTCTTTTATCCATGGCGTTTTATCCTCCGGTGACGGGCACCAGTGGAATCTGATTTCATGCTTTTCCGTGGGATTATATTCAGGGACGTTTGGCTCGACAATTACCGTGCCGGCCGGAAACAATTTCATTGCTGGCAGATTAACGTAACCATTCTCATCAGGCTCGAATTCCCTGAACTTCACGGGATCAGAACTGTCTTTATCAATCGGAGTCATGTATTTGAGCAGTTGTTGTGCGCCGAGATAATCCTTCTTTGCAGCAATCAGGTCTCCAGGATACCCATCTTCTTTTTTGGGCAAAGCAATCTGAAAATCGCCGCCGGAGTTTGTCCGAGTCATCATTGCGGATTTGAAGTTCTCTTTCAACAATCCAAATATTGAGTCGTCAGGATTGAGCTCAGGACCAATTAAAAATATAGCCTCCATCTGTTCGAGCTCAAGGTCGGAAGTGACCGCGTCAGATAAAGAAGGCCGCATCATAACGACAGCATCAGGTATCGGCTCACCGGTTAAACCGTGCACGACCCGGCCTTTATAGACAATCCTGTCGTCGGCTACAGTCTTGAAAACCAACAGCTCGGGACTTTCTTCGGTTACTTGCATCGGCTCAAACTTAAAGGATTCATCTCCTATCACTCTCGCCGTATATGTTCCCAACGGAAACTTACCTCCGTCTTTCCAACGATCATGGCCAAAGCTCCACATGCTTTTCTCTTGACTTACGGACAGCTCGATCTTTCTTAGCTGATTTGGATCGGAGATGGGTCCGAATTCGTCCTCAAAAGCAAAAGTATGGAGGTACCCTCCGTAGCCCTCGGGAAACATCGTTATTATGCTTTCTTCGCCGGAATTTATTTCGCCCATATAAGGCCGAAGACCGAGGGCTTTCGGGGCTTCGATATTGACAAAATATTTCGACGCCGGCGGGACCAGGCTGCCGTGTTTGTCGCTATCCTGCTCAATTGGCAAGTACATAGCAAACCGACCATCTTTGTCAGTAATGGTCCTGTACCTGTTATAATCAGGTACATCTATAAGCCCTCTACCCTGAGCTATAACTCTGCTGCAACCAATTAGAGCATCGGCGACAGGAGTCTGGTTAGGATCTACAACAGCCCCCCAGATAGTGCGCTCATCGGCCTTTACACCTGCGCGAACAAGGGGAGCCGTACAGTTTTCCAGCAATCTGCCCCGTCGCCCTTTCCAGGTGGGATCTATCAACGCGATGCCATAATCGGGATGAGAAAGTACAAAGTGGCACATCTCTAATAACACATTCGATTCCGGCGGCTTCAATCGTCCATTCTCATCAAGCTGAACCTTCACTAATGGTTCTGATTGGCCGACTTCCCAGCCGCTGCCGGCGAAGATTTCCACCGTTGCATTCGGAATCGGCTCGCCAAGCGCATCAGTAAACACGCACCACTTATCCTTTGGTAAAGCAGGGACGATGTATTTTAAGCATGACTCATCAGGATAAAAAACAGGATCGTCTCCGGCACTAACTTTACCACAATCTGGATGGTGGACGAAAAAAGAAAACTCGCGCAGTATGGAGACTAAAATGAGCGGTTTTAATCGGCCCTTTTCGTCAAGAGCAGCGTTACCAAACCATACACGCGTATTATTGACTGAGTATCTGTCGCTGCCGATGAATATTTCCACTTCGACGTTCGGGATAGGATTGAGGTCAGCGTCTTCGAAAATCCACCACGTATATTTGCTGTCGGCGTAACTTTCCGGCCAGATATGGAAACTCCCGCCCTTTTTGTACTCGTAAAGCTCAGCATATACAAAATTATCTATTACTAATGCAACCGCTTCATCGGTCTGGTCTTCACCAGCCGCTACTAAAACGGCGGATTCCGACATTTGGCCGAAAGCTTCCGTAACGGCATCACACTGGAATGAAAGACCGTCGAGCTTGACCAAAACGAGCTTATATACCCTTGGGTCTTTTTTCCAATCGTTATAGACACGCACACGTACCCGCCGACCAGCCAAGACTTCTCGCGCTAATTCTCTGGCCTGGCTTTCCTTATCGGCGCTGAGGGATTTGCCCATTTCTTCGTCAGCCGATATGGCCGCCGAAAATAGCATAACGAATAACAGCGAGAATATAGGTATGCGTTTCATCGTACCGCTTCTCATCTCTTTTATACTATCATAATCAATCGCTCCGCTTTTTCAAGCATTTTTTGGAAAAGTTAAATAGCAGATTTTCCGGATACCCGTTTTACTGCGCCTAAGAGTGATCGAATTCAACGGGATATTTTTGCCAGGGCACTGCGCCGGCTTCGATGATGTGATTGCGTAGAGCGGTAAAGAGCCTCTGGTACATTTTATGCTTCCTGCCGAGAGGTTTTTGCTCCCGCGGGTCGTCGTTGAGGTTATAAAGCTCCATCGGCTCGAATGGGCTGTTTTGTAGCAGCTTGTAGTGGCCGTACCGGGCGGCGTAATATGCCCGTCCGCCGATATCGCCGCCCTCGCGACGTACCCAGAATAAAAAGCGGTATTCGTCCGGCTGCGATTCGCCCAACAGCGTCGGCAGGATGCTTTGCCCGTCGATCTGGTGAGTGATTTTCGCCCCGGCTGCCTCGCAAATGGTCGGGTATAAATCCATCGTCAGTACCACGCGGTCGCTTCGTGTGTCGGGCTTAATCTTTCCCGGCCAGACCGCGGACATCGGCACGCGGATGCCGCCCTCGTACATCTGCCCCTTGCCCCCCGTTAATGGGCCGTTACTGGCTCCAACACTAAGCTGGCCGCCGTTGTCGGAGGTGAAAATCACCAGCGTATTGTCGCTTACGCCAGCGTCTTTCAGTGCCGCGAGAACCTTTCCAATGCCGTCGTCGAGATGCTCGATAAGGGCAACGAGCCTGGCGCGCTTTTCATCGATGCCGGGCTGGCGTCTCCTTACGCGGTCGAGCCAGTCGTCCGGCGGCTGGATAGGTGTGTGCGGAGCGTTGTAGGCCAGGTATAAAAAGAACGGCTGCTGTGACTTCGAGCGTTCCTTGACGTAATCGACCGCCCATTGCGTGAACAGATCGGTGGCGTGGCCTTCGGGATCGATTTCTTTGCCGTCGAGCCGCATGTAATTATTGCCGTGACGGCGGTGGTTGTAGTAGTCGTCCATCATATCGCCGAGAAAGCCGTGGAAGTGGTCGAATCCGCGCTCGATCGGCGTATTCGGCAAGTCCAGGCCGAGATGCCACTTGCCGATGATGGCGGTCTGATAGCCGGCCGTCTTTAGCAGCTTAGGCAGCAGTTCCGCGTGCGGAGCAAGGTAGCCCCAGCTATTGGTGATATGCGTGCGAATCACTCCCGGCACCCCGACCAAGTCGGGATAGCGCCCGCTCAATAGTGCCGCTCGTGTCGGCGAGCAGACCGGGCAGTTGGCATAGAAATTGTCGAACCGCATCCCCGCCGAAATGAGCTTGTCGATGTTCGGCGTCTTCAAATCCGTCGCCCCATAGCTCGACAAATCCCCATAGCCCAAATCATCAACAAGAATCATTAAAATATTCGGCTTACCTGACGCCCTTCGCTCAGCGCCCATAAGACTCCCCGCCGAAACCACCGCCGCTGCCCCAGCCCCCACCGCCTTTAAAAATCCCCGCCGGGTATAGTTATTGCTGCATCTCATGTTTATAAGCTCCTTTGCCTTAACGCCTTATGCCGCCTTTCAACCAATCCGCCTTAGCACCATACACAACATATCTTATTATACTTCCGTTTAATAAACGAGTTCTTACTATACTTTAGGCCTGAAAAGTATAATAAAACAAGAAATTTGGTCTTTGACTAAGCTGTACTAATCGTTTTTTCCGCGGCTAATACGGCTAAGAGTTTGCCGGCGGTTTCGGGTGAGAAGGGCTGGGATTCCGGCAACAACGCGGGATTATCAATGGATTTTTCGGGCATGCCGGATGAACGTGTCCCGGCCAAGAGATTGGCACGCATTGTGATAATGTCGACGCAGGCCTTGCGGGCGGTTTCAGCTTGTTCGGACTCCGTCATTTTCATTAGACTGCATACGGCTTTCCGTGCGGAATGGGCCAGCATTAATTCGCACCTGCGATATTTCCAAACCACGCGCCGATTGAGATGGTCATTGAAGCCCTCGTCGGCCAGCCACTCGTCGTAGAGCTTTCTGCTGATATTATGTTTTTTCAGAATCTCCGCATCTTCCTTGCCTTCGAACAAATCATCTATCACGGCAAGCTGTTTAGCGCTTAATGGTCGTGCTTCGGTCATGGCTGTACCCTCCTATCAGCCTTATTAAATTACCGGCATGAAATGAAAATCTTTAACGTCGTCATTTAACGATGGCGTACTAAGAGCCTATCCGAATAAGCCGGAGCAGCGGAAGGTAATGACGGCACAGACAAAATGAACAAGAGCAAAATAGTTCTCAGGTTTCTTCTCCCAACGTATCAGAATACGCCGGAAGCGATTCATC
>Ga0172365_10001436_pt1 | contig 17246 bp, 13 predicted proteins | sample LakKivSesite48cm_FD_114535 | JGI IMG/M metagenome (GOLD analysis project Ga0172365, IMG submission 114535) | Sediment microbial communities from Lake Kivu, Rwanda - Sediment site 48cm | ecosystem: Environmental > Aquatic > Freshwater > Lake > Sediment | place: Rwanda: Western Province, Lake... | reverse complement strand
GGAATTACCATAATTCCACCATCTATAAGTTGATTTATAAGAGGCTGGGGGATATGGTCCGGGGCAGCAGTTACAATAATGCGGTCAAAAGGGGCATATTCTTCCCAGCCGTAATAACCATCATGATTGCTGGTTTTTACATTGGGGTATTTGGATAGAATTATATTTGATTTCTGGTGAAGATAGGGAATTATCTCCACTGTATATACCTCGTCTACAATTTCAGCCAGTACAGCTGCCTGATAACCAGAGCCAGTGCCAATTTCTAAAACTCTTTCATCTCCAGTAAGCTCCAGGTTTTCGGTCATCAGGGCTACGATATACGGCTGGGATATTGTCTGCCCCATTCCTATTGGAAGAGGGCGGTCTGCATAGGCAGAGTCTTTTAAACTTTCATCTACAAATTCATGGCGGGGAACTTTTTTCATAGTCTCAATAACTTTTTTATCAGTTATGCCCCTGGCAATTATCTGATAATCAACCATGTCATTTCTAGATTCAGTATATTTGTCTGTTTCATCAGTATTTTTTTCAATATTATTACAGCTAATCAAGCTTAAATTTGCCAGAAAAGCGACCAATGTAATCAAAATTGTAGCTGTAAAGATTATTTGATTTTTTCTAAATTTTTTGAACATTTTTATTCTAAAAAAAGTTTGGTTTAAATAATATTATATCATTTTGAAATTAATAGTCAGTTCAATAAATATGTCGCCTGCTTGTTGGTCTTTTTTTAATTTACTCCAGAATAAGATTAAAGCAAAGCACGCATTCCAGGTGGTATTTGATATGAATTATATCCACAGTGATTACTTCAAATATTCAGAACCCATAATTGTCCCTGCCCGGACATTTTTGAGCCAATTGGTATAAGATTTTTGATTTTGGTGATACGGGATTTGTGCTGCCAAAAATGCCGCCAAAAATATCCCCAAAAATAAAGCCCTCAAAAATAAATGTTGCCCTTACTTTTTTAATATGTTAAAATAGCCTCACTATTTATACATGTGTAAATAGTGAGTTATGAATTTGAGTCGAAATATTTTAAGGATTTATATATGGAGATTAAACAACTAAATGATATTAAAAAATTTTTACCTGATATAAATATCAAGAGGGTTGTCTTGCGAGATATATTAAAGTGGTTAGACGAAAAAGAAATAATAGTTTTATTGGGCGCAAGGCAGGTTGGAAAAACAACAATTATTTTTCAGATAATAAGCCACATTCTCTCAGAGATTGTTTCATTATATAAAGATAGTTTTGAGTTACATTATTTCAATCTGGACTTTCCACATGATAAAAAATTATTAAGTGAAGATTATATAATTAGACTTGCTGCAAAAAATCAAAAAAAGAAAATTATCTTTATTGATGAAATGCAGAGAAAGGAAAATGCAGGGATTTTTTTAAAATATTTATATGATGCCAATCTTCCTGTAAAACTAATTGTGTCAGGATCAAGTGCACTGGAACTTAAATCAAAGGTTACAGAAGCACTTACCGGAAGAAAAATTGTTTTTAATATCAGTCCCTTTAATATACTAGAAATAAAAGATTTTTTACTTCAAACTCAAAATAATAATTTATCAGATAAAACATTTGCTAATAAAGATGATAAATCATACAGGGGAATGCTTTTTAAAAGAGCTTTTGATATTTATACAGAGTACGGAAGTTATCCCTCGATTGTAACAACAATAGAAAGTGAAAAAAAGATTCTAAGATTAAAAGAGATATTTACAAGTTACATGGAAAAGGATATAAAAAGCTTTCTTGAGATAAAGAATGAAAATGCTTTCATTAATCTAATAACGCTACTTTCAGCATCTGTCGGCGGTTTAATAAATATGAATGAGATCTCAAACACATTATCTATACATCAGGTCACCCTGGATAATTATTTTTATTATCTTGAACAAACTTTCATAATTGCCAGAGTGAAACCTTTTTTTAAGAATATAAGAAAAGAAATTGTAAAAAGTCCCAGGGTGTTTTTTAATGATATTGGATTTAGAAACTTTGCAATTAATAATTTCAATAATTTAGACATAAGAGAAGATAAAGGATTTGTATTCGAAAATTTTGTTTATCTGATTTTAAAGGAAAAAGTGGGGCAGATTTCTAAGATTAATTTCTGGCGCACTAAAGCCGGCGCAGAAGTAGACTTCATAATATTAAAGGATTTAAAACCGGTACCGGTTGAAGCCAAAGCAAAATATTTCAAAAAACCTGCGATCACCCCTTCGATGAGAAGCTTTATAAATGCTTATAACCCTGATGCTGCATTTGTGATAAATTTAAATCTTAATGAAGATATAAAACTAAATGGCTGCCTTATAAGGTTTATGGATGTAAGGAGTTTTGAAGAATCTTTTAATGTTTAGGATATTATATACTTTTAAAACATTGAATTATTTATTTTCAAGAATAGATGCAGCAGATGATAAATATTATACTTTTTTATTGTTTCAAACATCCAGAACCCATAATTGTCCTTGCCCGGACATTTTTGAGCCAATTGGTATAGAACTAAATCCTAAAATACCTGTTAATACCTACCTGTTGGTACTATAATAGAGGCAATTCTATGGAAGAGATTTAATCATCAACTTTCCAAGAAATATTTAAATTATGAGGATTGATTCTTCATTCCACTGTCACACTTTTAGCAAGATTCCGCGGTTTATCTACATCATATCCCTTCAGGGAAGCGATATAATAAGCTAAAAGTTGCAGGGGTATAATTGTAATCAGGGGTGAAAACTGCTCATCTACCCTGGGAATAAAAATCACTTCCTTGACATAATCTTTTATCTGTTTGTTCCCTGAAGTTGCTATAGCAATGATTTTGCCCTGCCGTGCTAATATTTCCTGGATATTGGATGCCATCTTGTTAAAAATAAACGAATCGTTAGCTATGCATACCACTGCTCTATATTCGTCAATAAGAGCAATGGGGCCATGTTTCATTTCTCCGGCAGCATATCCTTCAGTAGGAATATAAGAAATCTCTTTAAGTTTTAATGCTCCTTCTAAAGCTGTAGGAAAGTTAATATTCCTTCCTAAATAAAGAAATGCTCCAAAATGAAGATGTTTTTTAGCAATCTCTTTTATATTTCTTGAACTTCCAAGAATCTCTTCCTGTTTAAGAGGTATACCCTTAAGAACACCTATTGCCTTATTTATATGATTTTTGCTTAATGTCTTTTTTAATTCAGCCAGGTATAACCCTAAAAGATAAAGAACCATGATTTGAGCTGTATAGGCCTTGGTGGAAGCTACGCTTATCTCAGGACCAGCATGAGTATAGATAATAGCATCAGACTCTCTAGTTAAGGATGAGCCCAACACATTGCAGATAGAAAGAACTTTGACTTTATTTTTCTTTGCTTCTCTTACTGCTGCCAGAGTATCTGCAGTCTCACCCGATTGACTAATTGCAATAACTAATGTTTTTTCTCTTATAACAGGATTTCTATATCTAAATTCACTGCCAAAATCTACCCAAACAGGAATACGTACAAATGACTCTATAATATACTTACCAATCAAGCTGGCGTGATAGGCTGTTCCACAGGCAATAATAACTAAATTTTCTATTTTCTTAAGAAAACTACTTTCTATGTTAAAGCTCTCAAATCTGATTGCGCCTTCAGCTGTTACATAGTGAGAAATAATTCTTGAAAGAACCTGGGGTTGCTCATAAATCTCTTTTAACATAAAGTGAGCAAATCCCCCTTTTTGGACCTCCTCTATATCGTAAGAAATAGTATCTACTTTTTTTGGTACTGTATTCCCTTTTAGGTCAGATATTTGAACAGCATCTTTAGTAACAACAGCTATTTGATCATCGTGAAGATATATCACTTTCTTAGTATGGTTTAAAATTGCCGAAACATCTGAGACTATGAAATTTTCTTGTTTACCTAAACCGATAGCTAAAGGAGAATCGTGTCTCACGGCTACTATTTTATCTGGATCATCACGGCTTATAATACCTAAGGCATAGGAACCTTTTATTTTCCTTAAAGCCTTTCTTACGGCATCTTCTAAATTTCCTTTATAGAATTTGCTAATCAAATGAGCGACTACCTCGGTATCTGTCTCAGATGCGAACTTACAACCATCCTTTTCCAAATCCTTCTTCAAATTATTGAAATTTTCAATTATTCCATTGTGAACCACTATGATTCTTTTAAAACGGTCCGTATGAGGATGGGCATTAACTTTAGAGGGCTTTCCATGAGTAGCCCAACGAGTATGACCTAATCCTACGGTACCTAAAATATTTCTTTTCTTTAGAAGTCCTTCTAAATCGCTAATTCTACTTTTGCATTTCGCAATGAATAACTTATCTTTATCAAGAATTGCTATACCTGTGGAATCATAACCTCGATATTCAAGTTTTTTAAGGCCTTCAGTAATTATTGGCATAGAATTTTTATTACCAATATATCCTATTATTCCACACATAAAATTCTCCTTAGTTTAATTACTTTCTTTAGAAAATCTTACTCCCATTCAATCGTACCTGGTGGTTTAGATGAGATATCGTATACCACTCGATTTATCCCTCTGACTTCATTTATAATACGGTTAGAAATTCTCTCCAGTAAATCGTCTGGAAGCCTCGCCCAATGCGCGGTCATTGTGTCCTCACTGGTAACTGCTCTTATAGCTATTACATTCTCATAAGTTCTTTCAAACCCATAACACTTACCGTTTTTATAGGTAGAATAAGACAAAATGACTGCCATAGTTCCCTGTATAATCCACTTTTTTTATCATTGCTCTCTTTCTTCCTTAGACTCCTTCGATAAACAATCCTTGCAAATGTAGGAATCATCTTCAGGAAAAAACTGATACTCAACTGTTGTAGTCAATCGTTTTCCACACAAATTACATACCTTTTCCATAATAAGCACCCCCTCAAATGGCTTTTAAATTTAATTCCTGCGATGCCAAAGTCAAAAACTAATTTACTTAGCTCATTCCCGCGCTGTTTCTTTTTCGCCTGATTTTACTTTCTTTTGCTTTGCTCCTTTAAACTGTCTTGGCCTTGGCTCACCACAATAAAATTCTTCGCATTGCAAAACAGGAAATTTTCTTCGAAAAGAACAATCGCTATCGTGAACGCAGGTAATACACAGCCCTTTCTTCACAATCGTTACCTCCTTCTAACCTAAGATTCGGTCTATCTCTTCTCTATCACAATCCATAACATATGAAATGCCGGAGATATCAGAGGCCTCTCGCGTCAAGGCGACGATATCATCCCGGGTAATATACTTTAAAGCAAATTTTCTTTCTCCGGCCATAAGTTGTTTGAGGCCTGTTGCTAGCCGGTCATAGTAGGTATACATACCAATGGCACCTATTGGGATGTCCTTAAAGTCTTTACCATATTTTGTTTTTAGAGTCTCTGCAGCGACAAAAACCTGCTCTATTGTATCGCCGTATTTTTTATACTCAGCTGGGACTTTATTTTCCTTTACGAGATTACCTACTGTCTTCGCAGCCATTGCTGCAGCGAAAGTTGCCCTACCCATGCATATCGCCTTAACATAGGGCGCAGCTAAAGCTAAACCTTTGAAGATATGGTCTTCTAATGCAAAACCTCCCGCCATAGCTACTGGAGGAACGTATTTACCTTGCTCGTCAATTCTCTTTAACATCTGATAAAGCAAACATTCTAACTCAACGGTCGGAATGCCCCACTCGTTCATCATCCTCCACGGACTCATTCCAGTTCCCCCGCCAGCTCCATCAACAGTAAGCAGGTCAATTTTGGCGTTGGAAGCATACTTAACTGCCCTTGCTAAATCAGCCGGTCGGTAAGCACCTGTCTTTAGGGTAACGTATTTAAATCCAAGTTTTCTTAATCTTTCTACTTCTTTATAAAACTCTTCTTCTTCAACCATCCCAAGCCTTGAATGTCTTTCAAATTCTTTAATCGCTCCCTCTTTATAGGCTTTCTTTGTCACTGGGTCTTCAGGGTCAGGATAAACGATATAACCCCTCTTCTTAAGCTCAAGGGCTCTTTCAATAGAAGGTAATTTAACCTCGCCTCCTATATCTTTGGCTCCCTGACCCCACTTAGGCTCAATGGCTTCTATCCCTAACTCTAAAGAGTACTCTGGTACCCCAAGTCTTCCATCTTCAACGTTGTATTGAACGATAATTGTTCCGCTTCCTGTGTGCCATTTTTTATAGCTCTTAACCCTCCGCTCGAATTCCGGAGACCTACGTACCTTGCCATTTTTATATTCTAAGTTGTGGTCCATACCGCAGACATTTTCACCAATAACAACTATCGTCCCGGAAATAGCTGCACCTACTGCATTCTCCTCCCAGTTAATCCTTGCTACATCGGTTGAACCTAAAGCGCCTGTAAAGAATGGCACATCTAATTTAATCTTCTTTTTCGCGCCAACCTCAGTAGATACATCCACAGCGGGAAAGGTTGCTTTATCAGAATCAGCTTCTACCCCTACCGCCCCAACGCATGTACCCTGGATGTTGAAGTGAGAGAAATCTATAGGGTAATCTTTCTCTGAGCCGGCAACAACCTTTCCAAAAGGTTGAGGGTAAATAAGTTCCCTTCCCCTGATAGCAGATTTTGCAACTTCACAAAATCCTATGCACCCATCCAAACAAGTTACACAAAGTCCTGAAATCGGCGATGGATTTATCCTATTTTTTGTATTTGTAGCAGGACTTGCATTTGGTTTACTGAAAGACATCGTCTTTCTCCTTTCTAAGTTTTGTTGAAATTATTTTGTTTTCCTTAAATCGGCTGCCAAAATAATTGCTTCAGCAACATCGCGCATCGTCTTACGATGATCCATGCTAAATTTTTGAAGCTTTAGATAAGCTTGTTCCTCTGTTAAGCCTTCCTCTTTCATCAAAATGCCTTTAGCACGTTCGAGTCTTTTTCGAACCTCTAATTCTTCTTGAATTACTTTGCTTTTTACCATCAACTCCGTATTCTCAATAGCCACGGCAGCCTGATTAGCTATAGTTGTCAAAACATTTATCTCTGTTTCCATAAAATCGTGTGGAGCAGAGGTATAGCAATTAATAATGCCTATGACTTTGCCTTTCACCGATAAAGGGACACATAAAAGAGAGCATAATCCTTCTTTTTTAGCGATGTCCTGATACTTATATTCTTTCTCTTTAGTCACATCTTTAACAGCCATAGGTCTATTCTCTTCAGCAACTTTGCCTGAGATGCCTTCTCCTATTTTTAATGGGGGCTTTTTGTTGTATTCCTCGCTAACGCTTTGAGTAGCTCTAATTACAAGCTCATTTTTTTTCTCATCGATGAGCATTAAAGAGCAAATATTTGACCCCATTACCTCTGCGGTCACAGTAACTATGAGGCGAAGGATATCCTCTAAGTACAAATCCGAAGCTATGGCTTTACTGATCTTTGTTAAAGCCTTTATCTGCTCTTCATAAGGCATACTCTCCATAGTTACCCCCGAAAAGAAAAAGGCGTTCTTCGCCCACAAAAAGGCTAAGAACGCCACTGTCCTTAAAAACAAAATATCCTTCTTAGCAGACTTTGCTACTAAAAAGGACGTCTTTATCCTGATTCTCTAACACTGAAAGAAAGGGTTATAAAAGAAAAAGACGTTCTTTCGAACGCTACTTTGTTCCCTTTCTTAAAGCACTGACTTTGTGCTTTATTTTCAATAAAAATATCACAAAAATCTAAGATTATCAAGTATTATTTCTTATGAAATTTTTTTATCTCTTCGTTTAATATGATTGCTTCCGATACCTCCCTCATGCTCTTACGGTTATCCATGCTGTATTTCCTAATAAGATTATAGGCCGCTTCCTCTGTTAAGTTCTCTTGCCTCATTAGAATGCCTTTTGCTCTTTCTATAGCTTTTCTTCCTTCGAGTTCCTCTTTAATAACCTTGGATTCTATAACTAATCTAAAATTTTCAATAACAATTGCAGCCTGATTTGCTATTGACATTAAAACATTTATTTCATCTTTGCTGAAACAATGCGGCTTTGTTGTATAGCAATTCAATACCCCGATTATGCTGCCCTTAAAAATGAGTGGCACGCTCAGCAAAGAACAAAGATTCTCTTTCTCGGCAATATCTCTGTTTATATACCGCCCATCCTTACGCACATCCAGGACAGTAATAGGCTTCCCATGCTTGGCTACTCTTCCGGCAATCCCTTCGTCTATTTTTATATTTGGTTTTTTATTATAATTTTCACTTACAGACTGAGTGGCCTTAATCTCGAGTTCTTTGCTAGTGTTGTTTAATAACATAAGAGAACATATTTTAGAGCCCATTACTTCAGCAGTTACAGTAACAATTAATTTTAGAATATCTTCTAGATATAAATCGGAAGTAACAGCTCTGCTAATTTTAGCTAAAGCCTCTATAATTTGTTTACTGTTTGCGTGTTCAATATCTGAACTTCTACTCTTTTCCCTCATAATCCTTTGAAAGAATATCTTTTACTTGTAACAGTTAACTGATTTACTCTATCATCTTATCATATTTTTTAGAATCATAGTCTATATATTCGGACACATCTTCAATTAAAAAGATTGCTGTTTTCTAAAGTGTTATTTCCTATTTAAAATATTCAAACAATTTAAACAAAAATTATAGCCTTTTTTATCTGTATCCAGTAGGGTATTTGAAAAATACATAACACATTTATAATTGGAACAATGATTTAGCCCCAGGGTATGGCCTATTTCATGCACTGCTTCTTTTAATATTCTTTCTTCAAATATGTTTTTCTCCTTTTTTGTTAATCTAAGAGTTAAGCTCTTACTTTTAAGGCTGTAATTAAAATAAGTGTAAAAAAGAGGATTTAGCCTTTCTATAGATATTAGACATATTCTGGGGAAATCTACTGCCAGCCCAAATACAAAGTTTAGCGAAGGAACAAATATATCCAGGTCAAGTATTGCTAAATTTATATCGGCAATATTTTTTAAAGGGAGATTTTCAATTAAATAATTTAAAATTTTATTTGCATTATGTTGATTTCTTCTTTGATCAAAGGAGTTTTCGGGAACATTTATTTTATCTAATATGCAGATTTCTTTATTAAAAATTTTTCTTAAGCTGATTTGGAGAAACTCCAGTATACTTTTATCTATATCATTTACAGGAATGACATTTATTTTATCTTCCATTTTTAAAGTTTTTTTGATTTATACAAGTAAAAGCTTATTTCCAATATCCACATTTTTTAATCCACAGTTTTTTGCCATTTCTAAACAGGACAAAGCCAATTTTTTTGATGTTGGTGGAAAGTCGCTCATATAAAATTGTGGATGAAAACCTAAAAGTTTGTAAGGTATGTCAGGATTGCAATTGTAAATAAATGTTGCAATTTTTTTTATTTCCTTTTCGTCTATATATCCAGGAACTAAAAGAGTGCTTGCTACTACCAGGGGAGGATCTTTCCTTTTTTTTATATAATCAGATGCAATTTCAAAATTATTTAGTGTATTATTGTTAGAACTACCTGTTAGAGCAAAAAACAGATTATCATCATAAGCCTTAAGGTCAAATTTAATGCATCCTCCAGATATTAGAGATATTTCTACTGCTTTTTTTAAATATTTTCTGCTCATAGTTCCATTTGTTTCCAAGCAAATTCTTAAGAATTTATTTTTTTTATTTTCTATGGCTTTTTTTGCGGCAGCAAGTGCAAATTCTATCTGTACAGAAGGGTCTCCTCCAAAAAAGCAAATGCATGAAGTTTTGTAGTCGACACTATTTACAAGCTCTTCTATTGTTTTTATGGGGCTTAGAGACTCTGCCATTTCTCTAAAGTGCCAGTTCTGGCAGAAAAGGCAATCCAGAGAACAGGCTCCAAAAAAAACTGCTAAATTTTTATAGCCATATTCTGTTCCGGAGCTATATGAATAATGTGGATATCCGGAGTTAGAGCAACCGGGACATATCCAGTCTGCTACACAATTGGTTGGAAGGGGATCGTAGTACCAGTTTACTACTGCTCTATCTTTTTTATTATTTTTTAAATATAGAAGTTTACCTGCGGCATTTTTTCTAAGGCCACAATATCCCTTGTTTCCTTTTTTTATTTTACAATTATTGATGCATAGTCCACATCTAATCCCACCTTTATCTCTGGGAGGTTTATCTGGTAAGCTAAATTCCTTTCTACTTTTTTTGTGGGCATCTAATATATATTTTTTAGTCTTGCCCGGATGTATTCTTATACAGTTAAGGCAGACACCTAATGTGTCAGATATATATTTAGATTTTCTACCACAAATTTTGCAGTTATAAGATAAATCATTATTTACACTATCTAAAATTGTATCCATTTTTTTGAATATATAAAAATTCACAATTGCTAAACCATATTTTATTTAAGATATTATAGTTGTAATATATTATATTGTAGAAAACAAAATTTTTAAAAAATTTTATATTTTAGGAGGTGTATTAGTTTTGAAATATAGGGACAGATGGTTTAGATTTCATGGGCCGTTTGGAATGGGATTTAATTTTGGATTTCCACCTTTTGGATGGTGGGAAACTTATAGTATTGATGAAGAATTAGAAATGTTGAATGAATATAAGGATTATTTGGAAAAAGAGCTGGAGAAGGTAAAAGATAGAATTAACAGGTTGGGTAAGAAATAAAAATTTTTAAAATTAGGCTCTATCAAAATAACTGAGGAAGGGAAAAATATAATTTAAAATAGTTTCTTAAAAAACCTGAACATTAAACCCGGTTTTTCAATACCACCTTTTCTGTAATCTGCATAAAGTTGCATACCTGCTAACTTAGATGCAATTTGAATTGCTTTTTCTTTACCTCCTAAATAATCAATCAGTCCCAGGTCTAATGCGTCTTTACCCAGATATGTTTTTCCTGATGTAATATCACCTAAAATCTTATCATCTTTTATATCCCTGTTCCGTTTTACTTCGTCTACAAAATATTTATTAAAGGCCTCAACATGTTCTTCTATAAATTTCTTTTCTTTTTCTGAAAGTTCAGAATAGGGAGAACCAATCCCTTTATACTCTCCTTTTATAAAAGAATCAATTTTAATACCTATTTTTTTTGCAAGTTCTGATAAATCAATTCGTTCAGCTCTGGTACCAATGCCTCCAATACTGCTCAGTGGATCAGCTACTATTTTTTTACAAGCAGACGCTATCCAGTAAGCTCCTGATGTTCCATGTTCACGAATCTGGGCAACAGTAGGCTTTTTTATTTTTTTTATAGCGTCAGCTATTTCTTTACTTGCATAAGGTGTCCCACCTGGAGAGTCAATTTCAAAAATAATAGCTTTAACTCTTCTATCACTTTCAGGTAGTTGAATATACCTGACAATATCGTCAGACTGAGTAATCCCACCTCCGGTAAAAGGAAGAATTGGCAGCGGTCCCAATGGAGATGATTCTCCAGAAATTACTACACCTCTAATAGGAACAATTCTTGCTAAAGGCTTTCTCATTTTTTCACCTCCCAGGTAATATTCTAACCTAATTTTTAAAATATAAGTATTTTTTTATGTCAGGATTTTCAGTAAGTCATAATATATATTAAAAAGGTTTAAAATTTTTGAGCATAGATCTTTTAGGTTTATAAAAAAAATAATACTTCTACTAATTTTAGCATTATTTCCAAAGAGAGTATTGATAGGAAAAAAGCTAAAAATTTAATAATTGGTATGAGACTGGCAATAAGAATTTTAATTTAATTATGGTGATGTGCACTATTCTATAATAATACAGGTAAGAGTTTTTGAAACCCCGGATATTTTCTGGATTTTTTGAACTATTATATCCCCTAAACTAGGTAGATCGCTGCTTTCTATAAAAGCAATAATGTCGTAAGGTCCAACAGTTGAATGAGCGCTTTTTATCTCATTTATTTTTCTAAGATTATCTAAAACATCATTTACAACCCCCAGCCCTGCATTTATTAAGATGTATGCTTTCATTTTTATTACACCCCCTTTCAACTACATATTATTTTTTTTGCTATCATGTTACTTTACCATTATTATACTCCTACATAATTATTGATAGAAGTATTAGTAATTAAATAAATAAACAAATATAATAATTACAATTTAATTTTTTATGAATTAACTTTTAGATTTAGGGAGGGATTTTATGGAGATTCAAGAAAAGTTTAATTTTGGGGGCTGGAAGAACTGTATCCGTATGACTAACGGGGAAGTAGAAATAGTAGTTACCACTGACGTAGGACCAAGGATTGTTCGTTTTGGATTTGTGGGAGACCAGAATCTATTTAGAGAGTTTAAGCAGCAGCAGGGAAAAACAGGCGGAGATGAGTGGCTGATATACGGGGGGCACAGACTCTGGCATGCGCCTGAAGTAAAACCCCGCACATATTTTCCTGATAATAATCCTGTGAACTATAACTGGAATGGGAAAACTCTCAGGCTTATTCAAAGTATCGAGGGCACAACTGGCATTCAAAAAGAAATGGAAATAAATCTGGGTTCAAACAATAATAATGTCAGGATTTTACATAGACTGGTTAATAAAAATCTATGGGATATAGAGATTGCCCCCTGGGCACTTTCAGTAATGGCACAGGGTGGAATGGCGATAATACCCCAGGAGCCTTACATGTCCGCAGAAGAAAATCTTCTTCCGGTACGTCCCCTGGTGCTCTGGTCTTATACGGAAATGAAGGATCCAAGATTTATCTGGGGAACAAAGTTTATTCAGGTAAAGCAAAATCCTAATGCAAAAACTTGCCAGAAAATTGGCGTTTTAAATACACTCGGATGGGCAGCATATTACCTTGACGGGCAACTTTTTGTAAAAAGGTATAATTACAATCCGGAAGTCAGGTATCCTGATTTTGGAGTAAATACAGAAATTTATACTAATCCAGAAATACTGGAGGTTGAAACACTTGGAGGTATGAAAAAAGTGCCTCCCGGGGAATCTGTTGAACATGTTGAAAACTGGTTTTTATTAAAAGCCACACTCAATGAAGATGAAGAATTTCTGGAAAGCGAGTTAGCCCCCATAATACGGAAGACAGACGCAAAATTTTAAAGGATCATTAGTTTTTGATAATTTAGACTGCTGAAAAAGTGTACGAATTATTATTACGGATTGTTGTAACTTCTTACTACTTTTATTATTTCTTTTATGTGTTCAGGTGTACTTCCGCAGCATCCTCCAACTATTGATGGCTTATAAGGAAGAAATTTCTCTATATTGGAAGCCATGATTTCCGGAGTCTCGTTATATATGGTTTTTCCCTCTACCAGAACCGGTTGTCCGGCATTAGGCTGAAAGATAAGCCTGGAGTTTGCATCAGCTTCTCTCATTTTTTTAACCACATTTAACATTGCACCTGAGCCAACACTGCAGTTTGCCCCAACTATATCACTGCCTGCATTAATTAACCTGCTAGTAACATTTTCTGCTTTATTTCCCATTATAGTTACGCCATTTTCACCAAAAGAAAGAGTGCAGGCAATGGGAATATCTTCCGATATTTTTCTGGTTGCTTCAATTGCGGCTAAAGCTTCATTTAAGTCCATTATGGTTTCGATTATTATCAAATCTACTTTTTTACCTATCAGTATTTCTGCCTGCTTTGAAAATGCGCTAACGGCATCTTCATATTTTAAGGTACCTACGGGCTCCAGCAGTTTTCCTAAAGGTCCTATATCGCCGGCAATAAATAAGGGCTTCTCATCTCCGGATTTAGACCTGTATATGCTTACAGCCTCTTTTGCGGCATTTACTGCATTCTCGTTTATTTTTTTAGTTTCATTTTCCAGCCTAAAAGACTCAAGTTTGATGGGAGTAGAACCAAAGGTATTGGTTTGAATAATATCTGAGCCTGCTTCAAGAAAACTTAGATGAATATCTATTATCTTTCTAATATTGTTGTTGCCTATGTTTAATGAATCAGGGTATTCGGAAATACCGACTGAAAGCAGGGTTGTTCCCATTGCCCCATCGCTAACAAGAATTTTTTTATCGATAATATCTAACAGTTTTATTTTGTTGATATTGTTGTCTTTTATCATTTATTTCTTCTTTGCCATCTTGTTTTTTTAAGCATTTTTTTATGCTTTTTCTTTCTCATTTTTCTTCTTCTCTTTTTAATAACCGAACTCATAATACTTCCTTTAAGGTTAGTGTCTTTATAAAATAAAAAATTTTTTTATAGATTTTTAAAAATGTTATTCTTATAACAAGTAAGCTATTATACCAGAAATAATTCTGTTATTACATTAATAACTTAAAAAAATTTAATGCAAAACTGGAATATTTGTAGCTAATGCTATGGTTGATTTACCAAAATGGCCTTTAATATTTATCAGAAATATAATTTAAAAATGAATTTCTATTGACATACAATATATAGTGTATTAATATATAAAGGTACACAATATAATGAGTTAATTAGCTTAATTTATTGAATTGTTTAATTATAAATTTGGGAGTATTAATTAATGGAAAACGTTAAAAAATCCGATAATAAAAAAATTCAGGATAATTATTACTTCAATAAAAAAATCAATCTATCGGAAAATGCCATAAAAGTTCTGGAAAGAAGATATTTAAAAAGAGATGAAGAAGGGGTCCTGCTGGAAAAACCCATAGATATGTTTGTAAGAGTTGCCAGAAACATAGCCTCTACAGAAAAGAAGTATGGGAAAACAGAAGAAGAAGTAAAAGGGATTGAAAAGCAGTTTTTTAATATTATGACAGACCTTGATTTTCTTCCAAATTCTCCGACGCTTATGAATGCCGGGAAAGAACTTCAGCAATTGGCTGCCTGTTTCGTTCTTCCGGTAGGAGATTCTATGAATGATATTTTTGAAGCGCTGAAGGAAACTGCGCTGATTCAGAAATCGGGCGGCGGGGTCGGGTATTCATTTTCCAATATAAGACCAAGAAATGATGTAGTTCTTTCCACCAAAGGGGTTTCAAGCGGTCCCATATCTTTTATGACTGTTTTTAATGCTGCAACTGATACTATAAAGCAGGGTGGAACAAGGAGAGGCGCAAATATGGGGATACTGAGAGTAGACCATCCTGATATTTTGGATTTTATTACATCAAAAGATAATAATGAAAAATTGACTAATTTTAATATCTCTGTTGGAGTGACTGAAACATTTATGAGAGCAGTTGAGAATGATGACGAATATGAGATTATAAACCCGAGAACTAAAGAGGTGGTAGATAGGTATAGGGCAAAGGAAGTGTTTGGTAAAATTGTTGAACATGCGTGGAAGAATGGTGATCCTGGTATTATATTCCTTGATAGGTTAAACAAAGATAACCCAACTCCAAACCTGGGGCAGATTGAAAGCACCAATCCGTGCGTTTCGGGTGAGATCCTGATCTCCACAGACAGGGGATTTATTAAAGCCGGAGACTTGTGTAAGAGAATTGAAGCCGGTGAGGATATAAAAATACTTTTTGACAGGAGAGCTCTGGAATATAAGGTTTCAAAGGAGTTTGCAGATAAAAATTTAGATATTTTTGAAAGCGAAAATATAAAATCCTGGAATAGAGGCAAAAAGGATATCTACAAGCTGGTTACCTATTCGGGTTATGAACTCGAAGCTACTGCTGAACATAAAGTACTAACTACTGGTGGGTATAAAAAGCTTATAGAACTTGTTAAAGGCGATGAGGTTTTAATTCAGCCCATGGGTAGATTTCCGTTAGATAAAAAAATATTTAATAATGGAAAAGTTAAAGAATTAAATAATTTTACCAAAAGAAAGACTCTTAACCTGCCTGAATATTGGTCCGGCGAGCTTGGAGAAATTTTAGGGTGGTTGATTGGTGATGGCTGGCTCAGGGAAGACAGGATGGGGCTTACTTTTGGGTATGAAGATAAAAAACTTTCTTCATATTTTAACCAGATAATAAGAAAGTGGTATAAATGTGATATAAAGGAAATAATAAGAGAAAATGGAGTAATTCATCTCTCTTATCATTCAAAAGGATTTATTGAGTTCTTTAAAGAATTAGGAGTAAAAGTGTGTACTTCCTGCGACAAGGAAGTTCCTGTGAGTTTACTCAGTGCTACAAAAGAAGCTGCAGCCGGGTTTTTAAGAGGAATTTTTAGCTCAGATGGCAATATTGATGATACAGATGGAACTATAAAAATTAGCTCATCTTCTAAAAAACTGTTAAAGGGTGTTCAGATGCTGCTACTAAACCTGGGAATTAAATCCAATATTTTAACCAGAAGATATTCTTTTTCAAAGAACTTTTCTTATGTTAATAAGAGCGGGGAACAAAAAAGCTATAGAGCCAAGAATGATAATTACTACGAATTATTCATATCGGGAGGTATATCCAAAAAAAGATTTCAGAAAGAAGTATGTTTCCTTCAGGAAAGAAAGGAGAAATTACTAGGTTCTTTTAAATTTGAAAAGCTTTCTTTTGATAATTACTATAATAAGTTTATTGATAAAGTAGAAGAAATAAAATATACGGGAAGGAAGGAAGTTTTTGACTTTAATGAACCCATAAGTAATTCCTATATTGCTAATGGAATCGTAGTTAGAAACTGCGGAGAGCAGCCCCTGCTTCCTTATGAGGCATGCAATCTGGGATCCATAAATCTGGCACATATGGTAAAAGAGGAAGAGGGTATAAAAAAGGTGGATTATGATAAATTAGGAGGAATTATTCGCACAGCAGTGAGGTTTTTAGACGATGTTATTGATATGAGCAAGTACCCCCTGGAAAAAATAAAGGAAATGGCGCATGGAAATAGAAAAATAGGCCTGGGGATTATGGGATATGCTGATCTTCTTATAATTCTTGGCATTCCCTATAACAGTGAAGAAGCTCTGGAACTTGCACAGAAAATTATGAGTTTTATTCAGGATGAATCCAAAAACGCATCAAAGGAACTGGCAAAAGAAAAAGGAGTATTTCCGAACTTTAAAGGAAGTATATATGATAGCCCCGATGGTTATGAAATTAGAAATGCAACCACTACTACAATTGCTCCTACCGGGACTTTAAGTATTATTGCTGACTGTTCAAGCGGGGTGGAACCACTGTTCGCAATATCATTTGTTAAAAATGTTATGGATAATGACAGGCTTTTGGAAGTTAACAAATATTTTAAAAAAATTGCAACGGATGAAGGTTTTTACAGCGAAGAAGTGATGGAGAAGATAGCTGAAAGCGGTAATCTTAAGGATATTGATGAAATCCCCT
>Ga0172365_10001432_pt1 | contig 17259 bp, 11 predicted proteins | sample LakKivSesite48cm_FD_114535 | JGI IMG/M metagenome (GOLD analysis project Ga0172365, IMG submission 114535) | Sediment microbial communities from Lake Kivu, Rwanda - Sediment site 48cm | ecosystem: Environmental > Aquatic > Freshwater > Lake > Sediment | place: Rwanda: Western Province, Lake... | reverse complement strand
TGGGCGGTCCGCCTTGAAATCACCTGTCCAGCCGAAGATGTCACGGCGGCACGCCGCAATACCCTCGCCTTCCTGCGCGCGATCCGGGTTGGCAATTAGGACCCGAGCAGGAATTAACGTGCCGAGATGGCCGTCGAGGCGCCCGGCTGGCGAGGCGCGAGGAGGAGGAATACTCGACGTATTGCGACGACGAGCCACGAAGCCAGCCGGGATGGATCGGCGGCCAGATCGGTACGGTAATTCCTGCTCGGGTCCTTAGTTGCCGCCGCCGCCCGCGAGCAGCCGGTGCGCGTTTTCCCATAGAATGGCGCGCTCGCGCACCTCGCCGAGCTCGAGCGCGCGCACCTGCCGCAGGGTCTGCTCTTGGCTGGCCCAAGGGGAATCGGTACCGAAGAGGATTCGATCCGAAGGATGGGCAAGGACCATCTCGCGTCCACGCTTGGGCCCCAAAAGCTCCAGGCTGAGCGACACGTCCAGGGTGATGGGCTTGCCGAGCAGGTGCCTCTCGACTTCATCCCAGTCATCCCATGCGCCCATATGGGTGGCCACCAGCCGCAGGGTCGGCACTCGGTCGAGAACCCGCAGAATACGCACCGGGTCGGCCTTGCGGTCACGCGGGAAGGCGAAGTCGAACCCGGTGTGGCACACGAGCACGAGCGAGAGTTCGTCGAGTGCGCGGTAGAGAGGGAAAAGGTATTCCGCGTCGAGATCGAAGTCCTGGTAGTAGGGGTGGAGTTTCACGCCGAGAAGGCCCGCCTCGGCCACCTGACGGGCCTGCCCGACGGGGTCGGGCGTGCGGGGATGGATCGACGCCAAAGGCACGATGCGCTCGCTGGCGATCGTCCGCGACCACTGCAATATCGGAGCAAACTGCTCGGGTTTCGTGGCGATGGAGCATACCACCGAGGTTTCCACGCCGGCACTGTCCATAGACGTGAGCAGCGAAGCGACCCGGCCGTCGTGGAACGCCTTCACGCCGCCCCCGTGCTCGAGCTGGGTGATGGCCCGGACGGCCAAGGCGTCGGGAAACGCATGGGCGTGGAAATCGATGACCGCGCCGCTCATGGCTGCACCACCCGTGGCTGCGCCCGCCTTGCGAGCGTCGCGGCATGGCATCGCCTTGCGAAGTCGAGTGCAAAGGTCGACGGGTCATTCGTAGCAAGCGACGACATGGGGACCTCCATAGGCGGGGCGCGTGGCGGATCGTCAAGCGCGCTGCAAGTAGAGCAGGACCCGGGCTCGGAGTCTACAGGGAATGCAGACCCCGACTCCGGCCGCCTTCCGCGCGATCTAGTACCGCCGGTAGGCCACGATTTCTGATTGCGGGCAATCGCAGATGGTGAGGTGTCGGGTGGCGACCCGGTGCACGAGCCGCCAGGCCGGATCGGAGCGGAGGAAGGCCACGCCGGAAGGGAAAGACGCCACGGTGCGCACGCGAGCAAGTTCGAGCATGCGTTCGCGCTCGCCGTGGAGAAGGCGATGGTCGTTGAGGCCGAGCACGTCGATGATGTACCGCCCGGCGAAGTAACGGGCCGCTCCCGCGTCGGTCACCGCGATGGTTTCGTCGGCGCCGGTGTGGTCGCGCAGCCACCTCGCCATGGCGACGTTCAGCTCCTCGATGTTCTGGCAATTCCAAGCGAAGAGGTCGGCCTTGGCAGCGAGCGCGCGCGGCAGATCGAAGAGCGCCCCCGTCACGAGCAGGACCGCCATCACGGCGCGGGCTTTTGCCCAAGCCCCTCGCCGCACTTGCCAGGCCCAGGCAAGGGTGTGGCAAGCCCCGACGGCCACCGTGGCCAAGACCAGCGGCAGAACCGGCAGGAGGTAGCGCTGCCAGTAGAAAGGCTCGGGCTGCTTGAGCAGGTTCGAAGACGCCACCCCCAACCAGAACACGAGCGGGAACGCGGCCGCGAGGGCCGCCAGAAGGCCGCGTCGAGCCAGCACCACCCCGCCGACCCCCCACAAGACAGCGCCGGCTCCGCGGGCGAACCAGGGCGAGGCGGGCAGAACCTGGGCGAAGATCAGGGCGAGGTTGTGCGTGAAGTAGTCCTGGCGGCTGGCGAGCTTGGCGTAGAAGGTGTTGGGCAGGGGATACCCGGACACCAGCCAGCAGAAGAGCACCCAGCCGCCCACGAGCACGACGGTCGGTGCGAGGAGCAACACGCGCGGAACCGGCGAGGCCTTGCGCGCGCGAAGACGCCACTCGGCGACGACAAGCACGAGGAGCGTGAGCAGAGCCAATTCGGGCCGTGCCAGCGGCGAGAGCGCCGCGCAGATGGAGGCCGCAAGGTAGCGTTCCGCGGCGAGTGCCGCGAGTGCCCACAGCGCGAGCGCGCTCGCCAGCATGACCTCCATGCCGGAAACCTGGGCCAAGGCCAGAGCCGGATCCGCGGCCACGGCCAAGCCGGCCGCGAGCTGGGCTGCCAGGCCGAATCCCAGCCGACGCAGAAGATAGGCCGCGCCCAGGCTCGCCCCCGACGCCGCGAGCACACCCAGCGCCTTGGCCGGCAAGACGATGCTCGTGCCGAACAGGCGCGCAGCCCAACTTGCGAGCGCGAGCGCCACCGCCCACAGCGGACTCGAGGATCCGGTTTCGAGCTCGCCGGGGTTGTAGGCAAACCCCTGCAGAGCCGCCAGGCTGCGGCCATACACCATATGAATCCAGGCATCGTCGAGCGGAAATCCCACCCATGCGGCGTCCGTGCCGGGGGCTCGGCCGAGCACAAAAAAGAGCGCGGAAGCCACGTGCGCGAGAAGGAAGATGAGGGTGAGCTTCGCCAGCGACATGCGTGCGTCCTTGACCGCCTCGATGCGATCCTTCTAGCACAGGTTCGCTCGGGCCATGGTCGAGCCCCGGCCGTGCGCGGGGCGCTGTCTTACGGGGTGAACCCGCCGGGCGGGGTCGGACACGAGGTTGCGGTGGTTCCGGACCAGTAGATCTCGTCCCAGGTATGCCCGCCGGCGCCGACCTCGAAATAGTAGTAGGAGAAGCCGTTCGCGTGGGTGCGCGTGCTGGTGGGGATCTTGTTGAGATCGCAGCCGGTCATCGTCACGCCGTTGATCTTCAGGCTGCGGATGGACGGGGTGAACGAGGAGCAACCGAAGCTGTTTCTGATCGTATCGCATGTGACGAAGCAGAGGGCCCTGGTGGTGCCCAACGTAAGTCGGCCGCCATTCACCACCGGACAGGTCATGGTCACCGCATCGGTGCCTCCGTCGCGGCCGGGCTCCGGACGGGGTTCGGGACCTGGTTCAGGACCTGGTTCAGGACCGGGTTCAGGACCTGGTTCCCGACCTGGTTCCCGACCTGGCTCGGGGCCAGGCTCAGGTTCAGGCTCCGCACCAGGCTCGGGACGCGTGGGTTCGGGCCCAGGCTCTGCCTCGAGCGGAGTCCCTTCGTCGGGACCCGAGTCTATGCCAATCGGCCGCTCGAACGGGCTGTCCGTGACTGGACGGTCAGCACCCGAATCGATCTCGCTCGGCCGGGTATCGAGCTTGAGCGCCACGTCGGGAGCAGAGTCGCGAGGAGGAAGTGCGGGCGAATCGTCGGCGCGGAGCAGGTCTGGCCCGGAAGCCGGGCGCGTGTCTTCCCTGGCATCCGGACCCGGTTGCGTATTCTTGTCGTCGGAGCAATTGCGCAGCTTAGCGCATTGGGTTACATCGTCCGGCTGGGTGAGGTTCACACACCCGGCGGGGAGGAGCCAAAGCACGGCAAGAAATGGAACGTGCTGGCACCGAAGACGCCGGCGCCTCCGTGGAGAAAAACCGCTTCGCGACAACATCTCTTCGTTCTCTTCCAACAACAGCCTTAGTTTGTGAAGCTCTCCTTACACTATACTACAGGTCTGGCCAACATACTCCTGGTTCGTCCTGGCCCATGACGGCTCGCGCCGTACGCGCTGCAATTCGCTACTCGTGAAGGCCCCCATCCGGCGCGAGACCGGACGTGGCCCGAGCGCCGTTGTGCACGTTCCGCAACATCCCGCTGCAGCCGCGCTATGGGGATTACGGACCGCCCTATTGACGTGCGGCACCAGACGTTATTTGATATAAGCTGAAGGCTCGAGGGTGAGGCAGTGATAGGCAAGCACATAAACAACTACGAAATCGCATCGCTTCTGGGCGAAGGGGGAATGGGTACCGTGTACTTGGCCTTGCACCCGATCATGGGACGCAAGGCCGCAATCAAGGTGCTGAAGCCGGAGCTGGCGCGCGACGAATCGCTGGTCATGCGCTTCTTCAATGAAGCGCGCGCCGCCAACGCCATCCGCCACCCGAACATCATCGACATCATCGACGTCGGGCTCTTGCCCGAGGACAACGTGCCCTACATGTTGATGGAGTTCCTGGAGGGCGAGAGCCTGTCCTCCCGCCTCGACCACACTCGGGTTCTGCCCGTCGACGTGGCCGTCGAGATCGCGTTCCAAACCGCCTCGGCTTTGGCGGCGGCACACAGCAAGGGCATCGTCCATCGCGACCTCAAGCCCGACAATCTCTTCCTCATCCCCGACGAGATGGTCAAGGGCGGCGAGCGCGTGAAGGTGCTCGACTTCGGCATCGCCAAGCTGCGCGACGATTTGCGCGGCAGCTCGATGAAGACCCGTACCGGCGCCATCATGGGCACGGCCACGTACATGTCCCCCGAGCAGTGCCAAGGATTGATCGAGCGTATCGACCAACGCACGGACATCTACGCGCTGGGGGTCATCCTCTACGAGATGCTCTGTGGAGCGCCGCCCTTCGCGAGTGAAGGATTCGGCGACATCCTCATCATGCACGTCATGCGCGAGCCGGATCCGCCGCGGCGCCGGAACCCCGCGGTGACGAGCGAGCTTGCTGCCACCATGTTGCGGGCTTTGGCCAAGGACCCTGCGCACCGATTCCAGTCGATGACCGAGTTCCAGTCCGCGCTGCGCCCGCACACCGGCTTGCACCTGACTCCGTCCCCTGTCGCCACCGCCATTCTCGACGGACCCGAAACCCACTCGGCGCGGCATGTCTCGCACGACCATACGCCGGCGGCCGCGGCCGGCGAGTCGGCCGAGGCGGAGGAGTTCTCGTCTGACCCGGCTTCCGTCCTGCTCGAACCCAGGATCGGCGGCAAGCAGTCGACCACCTTGCGCACCAGCAACGGCGAGCTCTCGGACACGGACATGATTCCGCCCGGCGGGCGCCGCACCGCCATCGCCGTCGCCGCCATCGTCGGCCTGGCCGCGCTCGGTTTCGCCGTCACCTTCCTGGTCACACGCCCGAGCGACACAAGGCCGGCCGCGGAGCCCGTGCCGGCCGTGCGCCCACCCGAGCCGGAGCCGGAGCCCGAAATGCCCCCGCCGCCGCCCGCGCCTGAGCATGCCCGCGTCGAGGAGCAACCCGCCGCCAGCCTGCCGCCCGTCCCCGAGGAGGCCGAGAAGACCACGCACCCCAAGAAGGCCGGGGGCAGAACCAAGAAGCCGAGCGAGGCGACTGCCCCTCCTCCCGCACGCCCCACCGCCGCACCCGCGAACCCCAAGAACGACATCGAGCGCTGGTAGGAATCGCACGAGAAGGGCGGCGAAGACGGCAAGGCCGGCCCGAATCCGGGAACACCGCGAGTCCGACCGGCAGCCGGGCCGTCGAAGGGGTCGCGCACAAGGTCCGGGTGCCGCCGAGCGTTGACCAACAACCCTCTTGTCAGCAGACTTCACCTTCCAGTAGAAGACCCGTTGCAGTTCTTCGCCAACGCCCGGATGAGAGGCAGAAAAAATCTATGCTCGGACGCAACTCCTGCAGTCGGATACTCCCAGGTCTGTTCTTCTTCGTCGGTGCAGGGCTCCTATCCCCCGGTGTTCGAGCCGCCAGCCGACCGGAGGCGGCCCTTGCGCCGGCTTTGCCGCGCACGGTCGTCCGCGTGCGCCCAGGTCCCTGCCAGGGCAATCCGCGGCGCAAACCGGCGCAGAAACCGGCGCAGAAACCGGCGCACAAGGCGGCAGAGAAGGCCGCGGAGAAGGCCGCAGAGAAGCCTGCGGAGAAAGCCGCGAACGAGGCCACCTCCGCCCCGGCAGCCAGCCCCGCCGCCAGCCCAGAGAACCACGCAAGCACGCCGAAGGCCTCGGAAGCACCTGCCAGCCCGACAAGCCCCCCGAGCCCGCCCAAAGCAGAGACGGGAACGGCACCGGAGATCGAGGCCTCTCCCTTCGTGGTCGTCCCGTCCGAGCAAGTCCCGCCAAGCCCCCCCCAACTCCGCACCGAAGTTCCTCCTGAAGCCGGTACGCCTGGGTGGGCGGTGCAGCCCCTCATCAACACCTCGGGTATGGATTGGCATGGCAATTTCGAGATGGATGTCGGCCACCTCGCCTATGGCTGGCAGAAAGGCGGCGGGCAGGCGGAGACCGTTTACGACTGGCGCGGCCGTTTCGTCCTGGGGCCCGTGCTCACCCACCCCTTTGCCGACAACCTCTTCGTGCGCGTTACCGGGCAGCCCGTGGCGTGGATTCGCGAAGACTATCAGCTCTATCAGGTGAACGTCGACGACGTGTATGCCCAAATCGGCAGGATCGGCACCTGGGACCTCATGGCGGGACGCTTTCTCACCTGGCGGGTTTTTCGCAAGGGTCTCGGCTTCGATCTCTATACCCTCGAAGAGAACGGCACGCGCGTGGACCAGGACGTCTCGGCCGAAGCGGGGTGGTTCCCGCGCACCTACGAGGTCAACACCATCTTCATGCGGGACTCGTTCGGCACCAATCCGGTTCCGCAGGGCAGAGCCGCCTTCCACTACTATCCGACCGCGTGGTCAGGCATCGAAGCGGTGGGCACGTACGGTAGGTTGCGCACCGGTGGCGACGTCCTGGGCGGCCGCTTGGCTGCCGGCCTCAAGATACCGTTCATCAGCCTGCTCGGCGGCACGGAATACGTGATCTGGAACTCGGCCTTTGCCACCCCCAACGAAGATCCCAAGCCCGATAGCGCAGCCGGCAGCCTCCACGCCACCTACGGTTTCGGCGGCAGCATCGGCCTCAACCCTTGGCGATGGCTGGAAATCGTCGGCGACTATGCCTATCGCAAGGCGGAGTACTCGGACGGAAGCAGGGTGTACCTGAGCGACCGGATGACCAGTTGGGGCGGGTACCTGCAGGTCGACCCGCTTTTGGCCTACGCGGGGCGCTCGATACTTATCGCAGGGGTCAGCTTCTTCCACACCGAGTTCCTCGACAGCAACGACTTGTTCCAACAGCACGAGCAGATGGCCGGCTATCTTGTCCATCCGCTCGGCTTCAACAACGCGGTGGTGAAGCTGGTCTTCGCTCGCGCCGCCGGCCACCAGGATTCCGGCGGCCAGATCACAGAGTCCATGATGTACTCGGTGCGCTTCCGCTTCGCGTTCTACTACTAGGGACCGGGAAGACGAACGGATCTGTCAGGGTTTCGCCGCTGCATTCGGCCGGACACGCAACTTTTTTTCGCCGGATCCGAGATCCCTTGGCATGAACCACACACCTTCTCGCGCAAGCCAAGCTCCCCTCCCTGCGCTTCGGGCCATCGTAGGCCGGGCCCCGGCCTTGCGCCGGGTGCTCGAGCAAGCCGTGCGCCTGAGCCGAACCCGTCTGCCCGTCCTGGTCACGGGCGAGAGCGGCACGGGCAAGGAGCTGCTGGCGCGAGCCCTGCACGACCTCAGCCCGGCGGCCGAGGGGCCCTTCGTGGCCGTCAACTGCGGCGCCCTCGCGCGCGAGTTGGCCGAGAGCGATCTCTTCGGACACGAACGCGGCGCCTTCACCGGAGCCGGCAGTCGCAGAATCGGTTGGTTCGAGGAGGCATCGGGGGGCACCCTGGTGCTCGACGAGATCGGCGAGTTGCCCCTCGAGCTGCAGCCCAAGCTGCTGCGCGTGCTCGAAACCGGGCATCTGCGCCGGGTGGGCGGCCAGGGCGACATCGCGGTCAAGGTGCGGGTGGTGGCGCTCACCCTGCGCGATCTGCGCAGCGACGCGCAGCGCGGTCTGTTCCGCCTCGACCTCTACCACCGCCTGGCCGGCTGCGAGCTACGTCTGCCGCCGCTGCGCGAGCGCCCGAGCGACATCCCGCTTCTGGCCGAGCACTTTCTCGCCGAGGCCAGGGACGAATTCGGCGTGAAGGTCATCCGCCCCGATGCCCTGGCCAGCCTGTGCGCCCACGACTGGCCCGGCAACGTGCGCGAGCTGCGCAACACCGTCTGGCGCGCGGCCGCACTGGCCGATACCACCATCGGCACCGACGTCCTCGACCTCGCGCGACCGGCCCCGGCCACCTCGAAGGTCAGGGCGCACCTCGCTTCGTGCGCCGCCGATGCCGCCGACAGCCCCGTGAGCATGACCTGCCTGCCCGACCCTGGGGACGGCGACACCTTGACCATGGCAGGCAAGACCTTCGCGGAGCTGCAGGCAGCCATCTTCCGCTGGGCCTTGCTGCGCAACCGCGGCAGCCGGCGACGCGCGGCCGCGGCGCTCGGCATCTCCCGCTCCACCTTCTCCGACCGCGTGCGCAAGCTGCGGGTGGCCGACGGCTGCACGGGCTAGCGCAAAGACACCTCCTCGACGAGGTCGAAGTGGTGTCGCGCGTGGAGAGCGGAAGCCAGAAGCCGTCACCAGTGGAACGACGGATCTCTGCCCCTGGGCGCCGCCGGTCCCTGCGGCTCCGCCGAGCCGGGAGCACGGAACTCCCTGCGCCGCAGGGGCTTTCCCCCTTCCGCGGCCTCCTCGGCCGGCGGGCTCGATGGCGGCGGGAGCGGCTCGGCCCGGTCGGACGGCAGTTGCGCGGCGGGAGTTCTTCTTGGCGACTTCGGGCCGGACTTCGCCGCCTCCGCGGTCGCGCCGGACGGGGTCTTGCCGGCTTCCGCGGACCTCGCCGTGGCTGCCGGCTTCCTGCTCATGAATGCCAGCACGGCCAGGGCGATGGCGAGCACCGCCAGGGCACTCACGACGACCACGGGAACATCGATGCCGACCCCGCCCCGGCGAGGTCCTGGCCGGGATGCGGAAGCCGCGCGGCCGGAGCCCGGCTCCGGTTTCGAGCGTCTTGCCGCCTCGGCCGGCTTGGGCCCTGACGGCCGGGAGGATCCAACCGGCTTCGGTCCGGACGGTCTGGTCCGCGGCTTGGGTGCGGACGGGGGTTCAAGGATGGCCGTCCGCTCGCGAACCCGCTCGAGCCACGCCGGCTTGGCGTCGGGCAGATACTCGGTCTTGGCTTGCGCGGGCAAGTCCCGCGGTTCCGGCGGCAGCAGGGTCGTCGGCTCTTGCTGGCGCGGCTTTGACGGTCCTTCCGCCACGGGGGCGGTTGCGCCGGTCGGTCTTGCGGGTGCGTAGAGCGCGGTGACCTGGCTCTTGGTGACCTGTGGGCTTGCCGAAGGCGGTACATGCACGGCGGGTGCCTCGCCTGTCGACCTGCCTGCCTGGGAAAAAGCGGCCACCGGCGCCGCCGGGGGGACGGTCGCGGGCGCGACGGGTGGAACCGGCGCGGCTGGCGAGACCTGCGCGACTCGCCCGGCAGAAGCAGCGGGCTGAGCCAACGCCGGGGCGGGGCAGTTGAAGAAGCGCCCCAGCACGGACGCGACCTCGGTCATGGTCTGTGGCCGCGCGGCCGGGTTCTTGGTCAGCATGCGGCCGATCAGGGTATCGATGGCCTGCGGAATCGACGGGTCGAGGGACGACACGGGCGGCGCCGGCTCGGTCGCGTGCGCGATGATGAGCTCCCCCTTGCCTTCGCGCACGAAGGGCGGCCGGCCGCACGCCATCTCGAAGAGGATGCAGCCAAGCGAGTAGATATCCGCGCGATGATCCGCGGCGCCCACGCCGCGCGCGATCTCGGGCGACATGTAGAGGGGCGCCCCGAGCAGGCTTCCGGTCTGGCTGTTGCGCACGCCCAAGGTGAACTTGGCCAAGCCGAAGTCGAAGAGCTTGACGAGCGGCCGGGGCGAGCACTGCGGGGGAAAGGTCAGGTAGATCCCGTCGGGCTTGAGCGCGCCGTGGACGAGCTTGCTTGCATGCGCAGCCTGCAGGATGGTGGCCAGCTGCCAGCCGACATCGGCCAGACTCGCGACGTCGCTCACCGACCCCGACTCGATGAGGGCCTGGGTGAGGGTCTTGCCCGTCACATATTCCATGACCAAGACGGCGCGGCCGCTCGCGTGCACGCCGGAGTCGTAGAGGTCTGCGATGCCTATGTGGTTGACCTGGCTCGCGGCGCGAGCCTCGGCCAAAAACCTGTCGATCTGATCCTTGTCCGCACACAAGGCGGGAAAGAGGACCTTGACCGCCGCCTTCTGGCCGGTTTCCCCATGCTCGGCGAGATAGGTCTCGCCGGTGCCGCCCTCGCCCAGCTTCTCGCCGAGCTTGAACCCGCCGATGATTTCGCCCGTCATGACGGGGCACCTCGATCCAGAGGTCTGCCCTGGAAGTACCAATCTCCCGGCTTCAGACGGCTTTGCGGCTGTGCGAAGTGCGGGCCCCATTCGGCCACCAGTCCGGCGCGTGAGGCCGGCGATGCAAGGAGCGGCAAGGCCTTGGGTGGGGCCAGGCCGGTGCGTATCCGTAGGTCCAAAGCCAAGCGCTGTTGCGACAGGACGGGCTCGTCGGGCGAGGCGAGACGGGCGAAGAGCCCCGCCACCGACCAGGGCTCTCCGCGCAGGTAGCGTGTCCCCGGATCCAGGGCGCCGGCAGCCCCTTCGTCCGCCGCCGAGCCCGCAATCGTGCATTTGCACTCCGCCATCACAGGCGCTGAAACGCGCTCGGCCAGCGAGGGCAACGCCTCCAGCGTGCTTTTGCTTCCGAGGTGCGCCGCCGCAAGCGCCAAGCGATCCGCGTCCACATCCGGCCGCTCGGCCAGGCCCAAAAGCAAGTCCGCGTCCGCCGCATTCCCGGCCACCGCGAGCGTCTCGACGAGCTGGAAATCGACCGTGGCACCGTCGCGCAAGCGCGTGCGCGTCTCGTCCAGCGCAAAACCCGAGCCGCGCGCGACTGCGGCGGCAAGCAAGGCAGGCGCCCGCCTGGCGGTCTTGGCCTTGGTCACGTGGCCCAGCAGCACGGCAACATCCTCGCTCCCCGCGGTCCAGCGAAGGGCGTGCGCGGCCGGGATGGCGACCTCGTCTTTGGGATGCCCGACCAGCTCCCACAGGGTTGCGGCCGGAAGCAGCCCTTGCTCGGCCAGAAGCGGCAAGAGCAAGGAGCACACGGCGGGTGGGGCCGGTTTGCGCAAAGCCGCCAGGCTGCCCTCGAGGAAGCCGGCGTCAGCCAGGGTCCGCAAGAGAGTGGGCGAGATCTCCGGGAACGGATCGCGCACGGCGGCTGCGTGCCCGAGAATGGTGAGTAGCCACTCGCCCCCACGCTCCGCACCGATGTAGACCAACGCCGCGCCCAGAAACAGGCGATCCTCGGTGCTCTTGGCCGAGTCGATGGCGCGCAGAAGTTGCGGCACGCGCTCGCAGCCCAGCCACCCTATCGCCCGCACGTGCCTGCGCAGCTCGGCCTCCGCCGCGCAGGCATCGTTCATCCGGAAGAGCGGCTCGCTCAAGGTGACGTGGAGGAACTGAAGCTTGGTGGCCAGCGCTTGGAGCTGCGCCGCGACGGACGCGAAGGCCTGTGCCGGGGCCGGGAGAGGCTGCCGTAGGTGAGCGGAGGCGGAGTCGGCGGGCTTGGCCGGCTGCGCGTCGAGCGCCGCCAGCCCGGCCAGCGGAGCGGCCAGGGCCGGTGCGGCGTCGACGGGCGCTTCCTCCGGCGCCAGGATGGCCAGCGCCTTCTTGATGCCTTCGAGCTGTTCGTGATCCGCCGGTCGCTGCGAGGCCGCGATCAGCGCCACGCAGGCCCGCAGCTCGGAGATCCCGGCATCGATGGTCGCTTCCTGTTTCTGGGCGTCGAGCCCGCTGAGCGACTTGTCAAGCGCACCCAGTGCCTTGCGCAGGCCTGCGCCCAGCGCGGGCGACGTCCCCCGCCGACGCAGGAGCGGCCCGAGCACCTTGCTTGCCTGACGGACCAAGTCCAAAGCCATGCCCGGCCAGTTTCCGAATCAGGGCGACGGCTGTCCACAGGGTTTTTCGAGAATCATCCCGTTCCTGATGCCGCGCCGCGCTGTAAGCGCCCTGCCGCGCAGCGAGCAAGGCCGGCAATGTGCACTGGTTCACCTCGTCGCAAATGGGGTACCCTAGGTTCTGCTTGCGTACTTGGACAGGTACCACAACATTAATAGATGGAGGGAACGCCATGCCACAGAGATACTTCCCCATCGCGTTGTTGATCGCGGGTGTCGCCTGCAGCAACGATCCGGGCAAGGTCGGCGCTGCCAATCCCGGCGGGACGATCCTCCCGGGAGGGCTTCGTCTTGATGCGTCCGCTGGCTCTCCGGGTGGCGGGGGCGGGACCGATGCGCTCGGAGGCATCACCAACGACGGCCGGGGACCGGGCTCGACCATCGCGGGGCAGATCATCATGCTGATCCGGGATTTCAAGTTCCACGACGCGAACGATTCCACGACCGTTCCCGATTTCGAGAACGTGCCCCAGACCGACGCCACCGGCGCTCCCAGCACGACCTACAGTGGGCCGTGGGACGACCGGAACATAGTGACCACGACGCTGGGAGCGGATTTCAAGCCCGAGTACGCGAACCCGGGAGCCAGCACGCTCACGACGCACGGGCAAGAGGCTTTCGACAAGTGGTACCGCACCATCGAGGGAACCAACATCGCCCAGCAGATCCCCTTGACCCTCAGGCGGGATGCCAGAGGCAACTACGTCTACGACAGCTTGACCGCCGGCCCGCCCCTGAGCCCCGGCGGCGGTTTTTTCCCCATCGATGACGGCACCACGTACGCGACCAAGTTCGGAAACCAGGGCCGAAACCACAATTTCTCCTTCACGGTCGAGATCCACACCGTGTTCACCTACCGGGGCGGCGAGGTTTTCAAGTTCAGCGGTGACGACGACGTGTGGGTCTACATCAACAACCAGCGCGTCATCGACCTGGGCGGCATCCACAGCCGCGAAGAGGCCGAGGTTTCCATCGACAGCCTCGGACTCACCAAGGGAGAGATGTACCCGCTCGATTTCTTCATGGCCGAGCGCCACGTCACCCAGTCCAACATGCTCATCACCACCACCCTCGAGCTGTCCACGAATCCGGACATCCCGATCTTCTAGCCCCGGGTTTTCTTCTCCGGCCACGGCAGCGGGGCGGGCGCCGCGAAGGGCAGCGGCGCGGAGCCTGCGATGGACACCGCGTACCATCCGGCCTCGGGCTCGGGAACCATGAACATCCGGATATCGCTGTCTGCGATGTCGGTGCGGTAGACCTCCACGGGGCCGAGGACCGCACCGGTCGGGCCGTACACGACCGCCGACTCGGGCTCGCCTGTGGCCGGCAACTCGTCCTCGCGAGCAATCCCCCAGCGCGGGCCGCGTGCATCGACATAGAGGATGCGCCAGCGCGCCACCACGAGGCTGAGGGTGTCCATCAAGGCCACGCCGTTCACCGCCGCAACCCGGGTGGCGATGCCCTTGTACGTGTAGTCGCTCATCCACTGGTTGGCGCAATAACCCATGATGTCCGTGGACCGGGTCGGGTCGTAGAGGGCTTGGGTGCGATGATCGTAGCCCCAACTCCCGAGTGCGCCCCGCCGGTAGGGATAGTTGGGGTCGTCTCCGTCGCCGCCGGTAGCGCATGGGGCGTGACGGCGGCCGTGGTTGTGCCCCACCTCGTGCGCCATGGTGTCCCAGGAGTACTTGTCGCCGTAGCCGACCCCGACCGCCCCGCGAGCCGCCGCCGCCGCGCTGCCGGTGGCACTGGTCACGACCGCGCCGATTCCCGTAACGCACGCCGCGCCACAGTACTCCCTGAGGGTGGCGGCGGGCTTGACCAGTCCGAAGTAGTACACGTCGTTGGCCGGCCGGTCGCGCGCCCGTTTGGCGAGGACGTTGTCGAGCATGGCGGTCCAATCGAGCGGCGAGGTGGCGGTGAGGGTATCGCCGACGCTCAGGGTGATGCTGTCGATCGGATACATGGCGGCCATTTCGTCCGCGTAGCCTGCCAGCCCGGCAGCCGAGGTGTCGGGCAGGAGTGTGCCGACCTGGATCGGGATGATCTTGATCTTCGAGCCGCCCGTGGTCCTCACGCCCAGATCGATCGACCCGGTGGCGGGGAACTGCGCCTGCCCCGCGCTGCCGGATTGGCTGTTGCATTCCACGACCTGCATGGCGTAGCTGAGCGGCGCGGCCATGGCGCTCGCGGGGACGAAGATCTGGAAGGTCGTGGACACATCCCTGTCCACCGACGAGGCTCTGATGGTCTTCCTGGAGTGCAACTGCGTGGCGGTTCCATCCGCCGCGGTCAAGGTCAGACGCGCGGCAAGCTCGCGCGCGACCCAGCCGCTGCCCAGGGTCACGAAGGCGCGAAACACGGCATCGCGGCCCTTGATCACGCTGGCGTTGCGGGAAGCAGGCGCGACCTCGACCCCGTCCATCATCACGGGGATCTTGACCGTCTGATAGACGGCGATCTGCCGCAGGGTGAGATTGCGCGCCAGATCGTCGGTGCAGCCGTCGCTCGGGTCTTGGCCGCCGCCCTCCACGCAGACGCCGGCCTTGCAGGTCTGATTCACACCGCAGACATTGGTGCAGCCGCCGCAGTGTTCGGTGTCCGCGCTGGTATCGACGCAGGTGGTGCCGCAGAACGACTGTCCGCTCGGGCATGCGGCATCGGCAAGGACAAGGTCCGGCGCGGGACCTGCGTCCCGCCCATCGAGAACGCCGGTCACGTCGGCACGGTCTGCCCCCGGTCCGTCCACCGGGATGGGGTCGGGCGCCGCATCGCCGGGGTCGCCGCCGGTGCCGCCGCTCCCTGTCCCCGCACCGCCCGCAGCGCCGCCGCTGCCTTCCGCGGTTCCGCCCGAGCCCGCCGCGGTTCCGCCCGAGCCCGCTGCGGTTCCGCCCGAGCCCCGCACATTGCCCGCGTCCGACCCCGCGCCGGCCGCGTCCGATTCGCCGCCCGCACCGCCCGAGCCACGCGCATCGCCGCCCACTGCGTTGGCCACGCTCCCGCCGGTGCCGCCGGCCGTTCCCCCGGCCGCGTTGCCACCGACCCCCGACTTCTCTTGCGGGGTGTCGAGCCCGCTTCCGCCGTCCTTTGCCTCTGCCCCGATCTTCTTGCCAGAACTCAGACTATCCGAACAGGAACCAACGGCCATCGACATGCCAGCCAACAGAATGAGTAGCCGCGTGGCCGGACATGCATTCTTCATCAATACAATTCTTTTACCGCGGATGTAGCCTTGTGCAAGCGTCCCTTGTCACACACGGTCTCCCGATCTCGGCAAGGATGGGATTATGTGGGCAGGATTCCCCGGCCCCCTTGCCCGCAGAACCCCTTACGCGTCGGCATCATTTCGCCCACCTTTTTCGCCACCTTCTTCGCCCACCTTTTTCGCCCACCTGGGGTGACGCACCAGGATCCGGACTTCGCGTGATTCGACGAAGAACGCGCAGCGGTGGGGCGCAGCATTGCCGCGCAGCCACGAGAGAAAAATCGCTTGCGAAGGGCACGAATTGACAAGGTGTTGTGTTATCATTAGAGCGTGCACGCTCGACGCGCGTGTCCTTGTCCGGTCCACAGGCGGAGGCAGCTCGTCCTGCCTAGGTGCTAGCCCAGACGCGTGACTTCAGGAAGTCCAATGCACAAAGTCCTCGTCACCCTATGCATGCTGGCCCTTGGGGGAGCGTGCGTGAATCTCCAGAAGCCCGTGCAGGTTGCCGACTGCGAGGCGAAGGGAGGCTGCGTCAACAGCCCCGGGGCCGGACCGGGAAGCGACGTGCGGCCCCCCAACGGAGGAGCCACCGACGACGCGGGGACCGGTTCTGGGCCGGAGGCCGGCGGCGCCGCTCCTGCCGACGTTGCCGGCGATCCCTCGCCGGTGATTCCCTTCGATGCAAGCTTGCCGGGACAGCCGGAGGTCCTGCCCGATAGCGCGGCGGTGCCCGAGCCCGACGTCCTGGGCGATGCACCGGACGTAGTAGGCCCCGCTGCCGGCGACGCGGCACCCGGCGCACGGGACGTGCTGCCCGACACCCGGGAAGTCGCGGCCGACACGGCAGACGGTCCAGCCGACACCGCGGATGCGGGTGCCGACTCGCGGGACACCTTTTCGGACGTTGAAGAAGTCCCTGCCGACACCTCCGACGCGCGCGATGGTCCCGCAGGGCTGTGCACTTCCGGCGGTGTGATCGCGCCGGCCGGCACCGTGTGCCGTGCGGCGGCCGGGCCGTGCGACGTGGCCGAGGTCTGCGACGGCCTCTCGGCGGAGTGCCCCGCCGACCAGCTCGCCGCCGCGGGCGTCGAGTGCCGCGCCGCCACCGGCAACTGCGACCTGGCGGAAACCTGCACCGGAGTCAACGCCGCCTGCCCCGTGAACGGATTCAAGTCGCTCGGCACCGTCTGCCGGGCCGCCGCCGGTGTGTGCGATGTGGCCGAGACCTGCTCCGGCACGAACGCAGCCTGCCCGGATGACGCGATCGTGCCCGCAAACTCGATCTGCCGCCCGTCGACCGACGGGCAGAAGTGCGATCCCGTGGAGCGGTGCACGGGTACGACCACAGCCTGTCCCACCGACGTCATCTACGCGCCGCCGGCCCCGCCCACGGGCCTGACCACAAGCGTGGACACCGGCTCGGTCACCATCAACTGGATTGCCGCGGTGGGCGCGGACACCTACTCGGTATTCCGCAACAGCACAGGAAGCGCGACGACCTACACCTTCGTCAACGCCACCTCGCAAACCAGCTACACGGACAGCACCGTGGCCGGCGGCACGACCTACTACTACGTCGTGACCGCGGGCACCGGCACCTGCGCCTCGGGCTACTCCACGCAGGTGTCGGCCACGACACCCTCCACCTGCGTCCCGCTCGCAGCCCCGAGCGGCGTCACCGCGACCGCCGGCAATGCGCAGGTCACCCTGACCTGGAATGCGGTCACCGGCGCCACGCAGTATCGCGTGTCGAGGAACACGACCGGCACCGGCACCTTCACCCAGATCGCCACGCCGACCGCCGCCACGTACACCAACACCGGACTCACCAACGGCACGACCTACTATTACGTGGTCGCAACCTACAACGGCGAGTGATGGTCTGGCGCCTCGACCGTGGCCTCGGCCACGCCAGCGGCCCCGACCCCCTATATCATCTATGACGACGCGCTCAGGAACGGGTGGGCCAACTCGTTTTGGGAGGGAACCACTTACAATTACAGCGATACCACCCGGTGCAGAGC
>Ga0172365_10001431_pt1 | contig 17274 bp, 16 predicted proteins | sample LakKivSesite48cm_FD_114535 | JGI IMG/M metagenome (GOLD analysis project Ga0172365, IMG submission 114535) | Sediment microbial communities from Lake Kivu, Rwanda - Sediment site 48cm | ecosystem: Environmental > Aquatic > Freshwater > Lake > Sediment | place: Rwanda: Western Province, Lake... | reverse complement strand
CCGTTATATTGACGCCTTCCTGCTCGGCGATGGCAACTATCCTGGGCAGCACGCCGCCTGCACCCTTAATATGCAGCTGGATAGTGTCATCAATTTGCTGGCTCGCCGTCGCCCCTTCTACCTTCTGTTCAAGGAGCCGGGCGAACTTACCCAGGTCGCCCGTCGCCGATATAGTCACGATATGGTCGGCGCCGACCGACTCCTTTAGATTCCTGGGACGATCCATGGCCAGGATGCGGCCATGGTCCATGATAGCGATGCGGTCGCAGACCGAATCCGCTTCTTCCATATAGTGCGTGGTCAACAGGATGGTCTGCCCTTCGGCGTGCAGCTTACCGAGGATATCCCACAGGGCAATCCGGCTCTGCGGGTCAAGGCCGGCCGTGGGCTCATCAAGAAACAGGACCGAAGGGCGGTGTAGCAAGGCGCGCGCCACCTGGAGCCGTCTCGCTGTGCCGCCGGATATGGCCATCACGTCCGCTTTGGCACGCTCTGTTAGGCGAAAGTCCACCAGGTATTTGTCCGCCGTTGCGCGGCTCTCCCTGGCGCTCATCCCGAAAAAACGACCGTGATAATAGAGGTTCTCCCAGACGTTCAGCGCTCTATCGAGATTGTTCGTCTGAGCTACCACTCCGATCAGTTGTTTGACCAGCGGGGGATGAGCGACGACATCTATGCCTTCCACTATGGCCCGGCCGCTCGTCGGGATGACCAGGGTGGTGAGCATGCCCACGGTCGTCGTCTTGCCGGCGCCGTTGGGACCGAGCAACCCGAATATCTCCCCGCGGTGTACCGCCAAGTCAAGCCGGTCCACAGCCAGGATGTCGCCGTCGTGGTAGCGCTTGGTCAGCTGTTCGCAGCGAATGACCTCGTCAACCCCGACACTCGTGCCGGTCGCCCTGGCTTCAACAGTCTGTGCACTCATATCAATGCTTCAAATCAACAGGATCCGCCGGATTCAACCGGACTGCACTGCGCGCAATGAAATCTAGCAGCAAAAAGCTTGAATAGTCATAAAACCGAGCCACAAATAGTTACAAAATTGTGACATCAGGCAAGAATGTCGGTTCGTCACCACCATGGGTTTACGAAGCATCTCACGGACTGATTCTGCAGCCGGCCGGCGTCACCAGCAGTATGGGAATCGGACAGTGCTGCAGGACCTTCTCGGCCACGCTGCCGAAAAACCACCGCGAGGCCCCGCTCCTGCCATGCGTGGTCATAACAATAAGGTCAACCTGGTTGTCGCGGGCATAGGCCAGAATCTCATCCGCCGCATCCCCGTCCGCAACGACCATCTCGGACTTCAAGCCGCCCCTCGTCAGCCTGCGCTTGATCTTGCCCAGGTAGTTCCTGGCCTCGCTTTGGTTGTCCACCTCCGCCTTGTACAGCAGGTCGTCCTTCTTTACCGCAAGCCTGGAAACGTCCTCCACGGACAAGGGCTCGACCGCCCTGAACAGGACTATTTTCGAAGCCTTGTCATCGGAGGCCACCGCCCTGACATGTTCCAGGCTGCACTCTCCGAATTCAGAGCCATCCAGCGGCACCAGTATCTTCTTGTACATCGCTGCTCCTCCCTAAGAACTCACTTACTATTTGCTTCCTGTCGTTATGGCACATGAGCCCGTCAGAGGTCAAGACGGTAAGCCATGACGACGATGCCCGGCCCGGGCTGAAAATCGTACTGCGGCGCTCGCAGGAATCCCATATCTTCGTACATCTTGCGGGCGATGGCCATAGCCGGGCCCGTGTGCAGGCCGATTGTACTAATATTTGCCTTCCGGCACCGGCGGATGCATTCCTCCATCAAGGCGCGGCCAATACCCCGTTGGCGATACGCCGGGCGGACCGCCAGTATTCGCACCCCGGCCCAGCCCTCGGGCCACTCCTCCTGTGAAGAGGGCGAGGCCTGCAGGTACAGCGTAACCGTACCCACCAATTGCTTGTCCAGCTCAGCGACGATTAGCTGGGAAACGTCGAGCCGGCTGCGTACGTCCATAATATTCTCGAGATAGAATCTCCAATGTCTCGAAGTAATAGAATGCTGATACTCGATGTAGGCATCCTTGATGAGGTGGGATACCTCGTCAAGCTCTTCAGGATGAGCGTCCCGTATTAGCAGGGCATTCTTTCCCCCCTGAATACCGTTCGTTACGCCTGCCTCACCAACTCTCAATTTCGCAGTCATGGTCATCGCAGAAATGGAATCCGGGACAGCGGCCGACCGGTTTATGGCTGAGTACGCCGGTTCACGCTGTCCTGAGTCTTTTTGTCCAGTCAACCAGATTACGGAGCAACTCTCCAATCAGTTCCTTTGTCTTTTCGTCTAGCAACCTACCCTTATCATCAAACTTCTGAGGAGCAAAGGTGACAAACACTTCCGGCTTATTCACCGGGTGCATATCGAGAAAGACGAACGACTGCCGGAGGTGATACTGAGGCCGCGCGCCTCCCAGCATACCGGTTGACGCGCTCATCACGGCCACGGGCTTGCCTTCGAATGAATTATCTCCGTAGGGTCTGGACGCCCAGTCAATGGCGTTCTTCAAGACACCCGGTATTGAATAATTGTACTCGGGGCTTACGATTAATATCGCATCGGCTGCCCTTATTCTCCGCTTGAATTCCTTCACCTTTTCCAGCGGTGAAGATAACAGGTCCTCGTTAAGCGGCGGAATGCCATCGAGGTCGAATACCTCGAGTCCGGCGCTGTCCGGCACCAGTTCAAGAGTCGCCCGCAGCAGCGCGCGATTATACGAACCTTTGCGCAGACTGCCGGCGAAGCCCAGGATGCTTATTTGCTCATTCATGGCAACGTCAGCTTACGCAATCTGCCATGGGGAACCCGATGTCATGCTAAAAAGACAGAAAGGCGATTTATGCCAGTACCGGGGCTGCCTTCTCGACCTCCACCATGACTTTGCCGCCCTCCGTCTTTACCCTGTAAGTTTTGAGCGACCTTGGTGACCTCATGATTTTGGCCATGGACAGTTTGAAACCGGAGTAGTCCGTCCACCTCACCACATGCCCATCAGCCAGGTCGAATTGAGAATGGTGGCGGGGGCAGGTGACGACGGTCTTGTCCAGTTTCCCCGCGGACAGGTTCCCACCCATATGAGGGCAGCGGTTGTCAGCCGCATAGAACATGTCGCCAACCCGGGCCAGTAGAAACTCGTGCTCGCCCAGCTTGAACATCTTCATTTGCCCGCTCTTGAGCTCGCTGCCTCCGGGGATTTCCACGAATTCCATGTTGCACCTCCTTGTTTCCGAACTCCTTACATTCGGAGAGATTGGAGAGGAGATGGAACTTTGGCTCGAATCCATCTCCCTCCCTGATACACAAGCCTACTCGGGAACCAATCAAAAAGTCATAAAAATTAGCACAAAATAGTTACATATTTATGACATTTTTGTGACATTTGTGATACTTGGGCACGAACAGCACGAACAATTTGCTTGCCGGATATCGTACCGTCGCTGAAAGAAAGGTGTCTATCACCGGTCTCAGACGTTAGCCAATGAAGACTTCTCACCAGATAAGTAAAAGCCGATCCTGCGGGCCGCAACCTGGAGAGCCACCCGAAAAATGTTACAACTTTGTAACTTTTAGCCCCGCCATTTTATGACTTCGTTATGCCCCCTCAGTTATCATTAAAGCATACCTAAACCTTGGGGAAGCGGGACCCTGGTTTACCCCGATAAGCAGAAGGAGGAGTTATCTATGGAAGTGGAAAGATGGAGGCCGAGGAGGATGATTCCCTGGAGACCGTCCAGGGAACTGGAGGAGATGGAACGGCGCTTTGATGATCTGCTTAGCTGGCCGTCTCTACCTGCGATGTGGAGACGAATACCGAGCATGGAGATGGGGTGGGCGCCAGCCGTGGATGTGTTTGAGAAGGATGACAGGTTTGTGGTGAAGGCTGAGCTGCCTGGGATGAAGGAGAAGGACATAGACGTCTCGGTTGTCGGCAACAGATTGACCATCAGGGGGGAGAGAAGGGCGGAGAGTGAGGTCAAGAAAGAAGACTATTACTATAGCGAACGTTCCTACGGTAGCTTTTCCCGCTCCATAGATATTCCTTCTGGCGTTGACGCCAAGAGAATCGAGGCCAACTACGATGACGGCGTCCTAGAGATAATCATGCCCAAGGCTCCAGGGGTCAAACCGAAGAAGGTTTCAGTTTCAGCTACGAGAAAGGCGAAAGCCGCTAAATAGCCGAGAAAACCGGTCCCGCTTCCCAGTGCAACCTCGATAATCTTACCATAGTCCCTGGCCAGTTGTCCAGTTCGTGTACTGTTCACTTGGTCAGGAACACCTCATAATACGAAATCCAAAACCTGCTTGCGCTAAAGCGCCCGCCTGCCATAGCTGTGCGGCGGGCAGGTCAGCTAAGGGGAGCACGAAGCCTTAAACAATACCACATACCAGACGAGAATCATCGGGGTGGGCGGGTACAAGACCCGCCCCTACAATGTTCAAACAGACAACGTGTGGCGGCGGGGTTTATCCACGACCTCATCGTTTGTCATTCGGGCTTTGACATTTGGAACTTGCTATTTGGGATTGCCTCCTCCCGATAAATCGGGACTCGCAACTGCAATTTGAATGACAATCTCAACGTTATCAACCGAGGTATCCTATCAGCTCACGGCTGTGGCTCGGGTGGCGCAGCTTAGCCAGGGCCCCTTTCTCAATCTGGCGAATTCGCTCCTTGCTGAGCCCTAGCTCCTCGCCAACCTCCACCAGCGTCCTGCCGTAATCATCGCCCAGTCCGAATCTCAGCTCGATGACACGCCGCTCCCGGGGTGTCAACGTTTCCAATTTCTTATTCAATTCTTCCTTGAGCAGGCTTGCGTCGGACTCTTCCTCAGGCTGCGCGGTCTGCCGGTCCGGGACGAAATCGCCGATTTCGCTCCCGTCTTCTCCTACGGGCATGTCCATAGAAACGGGCACGCCGGACATTGTCTTGAGCAGCGATTCCACCTTCTTGAGCGGCAGTCCCGTCTCCGCAGCCAATTCCTTGTCCTTCGGCTGTCGGCCGGCCTTCTGCAACAGGTTGTTCCTGGCTCGCGACAGCTTCGTGAGGTCGTCAACCACGTGTCCGGGCAAATGCACGATGCGTCCCTGCTCGTTGGCCGCTCTATTGACTGCCTGCCAGATCCAGGGAATTGCATACGTACTGAACTTACAGCCCCTGCGGTGGTCGAATTTCCGCACTGCCTGCATCAGCCCGATGTTCCCTTCCTGCACCAGGTCAAGCAACGGTACGCCCCAGTCAGCGTGTCCTTTGGCCACGCTCACTACCAGGCGCAAATTCGCCTGAATCATGTGCATGCGTGCCTCGCCTGCCCTGTCTCTTACCAGCCGGAAGTGTCTGGAAATCTCCGGGCCATCGGCTTCCAGCTTGCCACGGAATTTGGGCGACTGCAACACCCTGGAGAATTCGGACAGGGAGCTTTTCTCGCCCGCCTGCCCCACAAAATCCCAGGGCATTAGCCGGCTGTCCACCGACAGTTCAATCATGTCCTTCTCGGCTTTGTCCTGACTTATTCCGGCGATTTTGGCCACGGCCGCCGAAACGTCCTCGCTGACTTGCCCGTCAATCTCCGAACGCAGCTCCGGGTGCCACATGTTCTCCGCCACGCTCCCTCCCGAAGGAAGTCCAAGGTGGCGATACAGACCTTCAAACACGGAATCAAAGCCGCTCATGTGTCCGGCCAATGCTAATAGCAGATCAACCGCTCCCGGCGGCACGCCGTGTTCCCCGGCCCACTCCTTCTGAAGCTTATCAAGATGCTTCCCATCCTCCATTTGACGGGCCAGCATATTCGTCTCGTCGGCGCTCAGAAGCGCCGTCTGTCCCACTTCGTCCAGATACAAATCCAGAGAACCCTGGTCTAACTCGAACTTGGGTTTCGCAAGCTCGCTTTCGACTGCATTTTCCGTTTCGTCTTCCTCACCGAAATCCGGTTCTTCCTCTTCACAGGAAAGCTGTTCCTTATCTTCAACGTCCTTTAAGTTTTCAACGTCTTTCAACAATGTTACCATTCGGCCTCCTTTCTACTATTCGGTCACGCAAACCACACGTTCTTTTCATAAGACAAACTCATTATAGGTGACGGCGTACTGACTGTATGCGACTTTAGTCTCATAGGACACTGCCTGCCGAACGCGCGAGCGACAAGAGGATTAATCGCGATGATGGTGAGATGTTATGTAAAGGACGCCCAATCGCCCTCTAGGGGTTCTGAACGACTATCTCGAATGGACACGTTATCGCCCCGGTAGGGCAGACGAGCTCACAGTCCCTGCACCAGTCGCATTCCACGGTCTCAACCACCGCAACCGCCGTCCCGACCAGTTCCAGAGCGCCGCATCCGCACACGCCGACGCACAGGCCGCACCCGTTACACTTGGCGACGTCTATGACGGGCATCTCAGTCATGTTCAGTCTCTAGACAGCGCATTATAGGACGAAGGCCGACATGTTTCTGTGATTTTTGTCTCATTCCGGAGCCTCCATTATTCTGTGAAGGGCTTCTTTGTCCGTAATTATTATGCGGTGGCGGTCCAACTTTATCGCACCTTGCTCTTCCAGAGCTTTGAGGGACCTGCCCACCACCTCGCGGGCCGTGCCTGCCATGGCCGCCATTTCTTGCTGGGTAAGCCGAGGTCCGCGTCCCATCTGTTCCCCCACCTGCTCGGAAAGTATCCTGGCTACCCGGCCGATGACATGCCTGAAGGACAAATTCTCGACCAGCGATACCAGGTCGCGTACCCGCCTTGCCAGCACCTTGATGACATTCAGCGATATCCGCGGATGGGTGCGCAAAACGGCGTCCATGTCGTCCTTCCTTATTCCGTACAGAAGGACCGGTCCCATGGCCCGAGCGCTGGCAGGGTTCGGACCGCCGTCGAAGATGGCGACGTCATTGAAAGACTCTCCGGGGCGCACGATGGTCAAGATTTGCTCCTTTCCTTCTGTGGAGGTCTTGAATACTTTGACTGCCCCGGAACCGACGAAATACAGACTGGCTGCCGGTTCACCCTCGAGCAAGACCATCTCGGCTCTATCCACGGCCTTCTCGAAGACGACCTTGCCGACCGATTCAAGCTCGGCCGGAGCAAGACCGGAAAAGTAGAGAACGCCTTTCAAGAACTCTGACCGAACCGCCATACGTCAGGCCTCATAACCAAACTTGTCTGATTATAGCACCTGTCTCCGGACGTAGGTCGCCCGCAGGCAGCCGAAGGCCTGCCCTCAATTCAGAACGGGCAGTTCCCGGTCGGGCAACCTCCGGCATACTCCGATTCGGCGGTGATGTACTGAGCTGCCTCGGCGGTCCTTTCGGGCGCCTGCCCGGCCAGGCTCAGGACCTGCCGTTTCTTACTGCCATAGCGGTATACGGTTATGCCCTTGCATTTGAGTTCATGGGCCAGGCGATAAACCCGGCGGACGTCCTCCGGCGTCGCCTCCGGCGGCAAATTAACCGTCTTGGAGACCGAATTGTCCGTGTATCTTTGGAATACCGCCTGCATCCTGACGTGCCATTCCGGCGATATGTCCCAGTCGGTGACGAATACTTCGCGGACATCCTCAGGAACGCTGGAAACCCCCACCGCCGTGCCCTTTTTGGCCACTTCTTCCATAAGTTCCCGAGAGTAGAAGCCACGCTCGCGAGCGACCTGCTCGAACGCGGGATTCACTTCCAGCAGTCTGGTGCCTTCCATCACATTGCGAACGAATGCCAGCGCAAACAGCGGCTCGATGCCGCTGGAACAGCCGGCGATGATGCTGATGGTGCCGGTCGGGGCGATAGAAAGAACGGTTGCGTTCCGCGGCCTCGGGCTGGCCGTGCGGTCATAAACGCTTCCCGAAAAGTTGGGGAAGACTCCCCGGTCTTCAGCCAGGCCGGCCGAAGCCGCCAGGGCTTTCTCCCAGATGAATTTGATTATATCCTCGGCCGTCTCGAGCGCCCGGTCGGAGTTGTAGGGGATACCCAGCTTGACCAGAGCGTCGGCGAAACCCATGATGCCGAGCCCTATCTTCCTGTTCCCCTTCCTCGTTATCTGCTCTATGGCCGGCAGCGGAAAGATATTGGCCTGAATGACATTGTCCAGGAAATGGACTCCCTGGCTGACCCTCTGCTCCAGTCTGGCCCAGTCCAGCCGCTGGTCCGAGACCATCCTGGCCAGGTTTATCGAACCGAGGTTACAGCTCTCGTAAGGCAGCAGGGGGAGCTCACCGCAGGGATTGGTCGCTTCAAACCTCCCCAGTTGCGGCGTCGGATTGTGTCGGTTGATCTCATCGAGGAAAATAAGGCCGGGGTCGCCGGTACGCCAGGCGTTGTTGACTATCACGTCGAACAGGCCGCCGGCATCGGTTGTCTGCACCTCTTTGCCGGTCCTGGGGTTTATCAACCCCCACTTTCCCCCGTGCTTAGCGGCTTCCATAAACTCGTCGGAAGCCCCCACCGAGATATTGAAGTTGGACAGCGTTACACCGTCGCCTTTAGCTTCCGCGAACTCCACAATATCGGGGTGGTCCGCGTTCAGAATGCCCATGTTCGCTCCGCGCCGTTTGCCTCCCTGTTTCATGACGGCGGTGGCGGCGTCAAAAACCTCCATGAACGAGACCGGTCCCGAGGCAACCCCCTGTGTGGAACGGACGATATCTCCGTTGGGCCGGAGACGGCTGAAAGAAAATCCGGTGCCGCCGCCGGACTGGTGGATGATGGCCATGTTCTTCAGTGTTTCAAAGATATCAACGATGGAGTCCTCGACGGGCAGGACAAAGCAGGCCGAGAGCTGTCCCAGCGGTACGCCGGCGTTCATGAGCGTTGGCGTATTGGGGACAAACTCGAGGCTGCTCATCATCTGGAAGAACATGTCTTCCAGAGCTTCGACATCAGCGGCCGGGTTGAAATTCGTCTCCACGGAAGCGATGGCGTGCGCCACCCGCCGAAACAACCCTGTCGGAGTTTCGATAATCTTGCCGGATTCGTCTTTCAGCAGGTACCTGCGTTCCAGCACCTTGATGGCATTGATGCTGAGCTTCAAATCATCGCGCACGCCGATGGTTCCCTTCAGCCTGCGTACGTCCGCCCTCTGCTGGCGGTAGAGGATGTAGGCCTTGGCCACATTGGGATACCCCCGGTTCATGAGCGCTTCTTCCACGACATCCTGCACCTGCTCCACCGTCGGTGTGGCCCGGCCGAGCCGGGTCTGGATAAGCTTCACGGCCTCACCGGCCATATCAGCGGCCAAATTCGAATCATCGGTTCCGGCTGCCGCCAGCGCTTTCTGTATTGCGCTTTGAATCTTATGCGCGTCAAAGGGGACGACAGACCCGTCTCGCTTCTGGATTTGCGAAATATCAGGTTTACTCACATCCGCCCCCGACCTCCTTGGAAGTCGCCAATCCGCCGGCGTAAGGGCTCCGGCGCGGTCACTTATTAGTGTAATCGGCGAAGAATGGAAAAATCATAAAATGAGGGAGAGAAAAGTTACAAAACTGTGTCATTTCGTTGTACGCGGTCTATATAAAAGTAGGCAGCCTCTTTCGGTTCTAACGCCTATAAAGGCTGCCCAACCTTCGTTCCACTACTCCTCCCTTCGATAACTCTCGTTGAGTTGCTGGTTTCTCCCAGAGCCTTCACACTATTACGAGGAGCTCGGGAACTTTCCTTCACAAACACCTTTCACGTTAGTCAGCTCCCACCTCCTTCCTTCTCAAATTTCAATTCTATTCTAACCGCATGGCTAGCCTGCGTCTGTGACTTTCGTCACCTGTCCCGGGATGCAGAATGTCATAGATTTGTAACTTTTCCCGTCCATATTTTATGACTTCGTGACAAGAGCCAACCTATAATTCTAATTGGAGGCACGGCTGAGGCGCGGCGCACATTGTCGGTTACGGCAGTCTGCCTGACCGGAGGTAACTGATGATCAGGACGAAACGTGTATATGAGCCGGCGGGACCGGAGGACGGGACCCGAATCCTGGTGGACCGGCTGTGGCCGCGGGGCATCGCAAAGAAAGCCCTTAAACTGGATTCCTGGAACAAAGACGTCGCTCCCAGCAATGAGCTCAGGAAGTCATTCCATCACGACCCTGCCAGGTGGGGCGAATTCCAAAAGCGTTACTTTGCCGAGCTGGACAATAATCCAGAGGCCTGGAGTTCTATCGTGGAATCGGCACGCACCGGCGACGTGACGCTTCTATATAGCGCAAAGGACGAAGAGCAGAACAATGCCCGAGTCCTGAAGGACTACCTTGAGTCGAAGTTCAAGAAATAGTGACATCGGTCGAACGAATCACAAGACAGGGAGGCGGAGACTGTGAAACTGAATGACAAAACTGCGATTGTAACCGGGGCCCGGAGAGGAATAGGGCGCGCCATCGCCCTGGCTCTGGCCGGACAAGGAGCCAATGTGGTCGTAAGCGACATAAGCCAGGAGGACTGTCAGAAGGTTGTTCATGAGATAGAAGGCCTGGGAAGAAAAGGGCTGGCAATCAAGTGTGACGTCAGTTCCAGCGGCGACGTCGAAGCTATGGTCAAGAGGACGGTAGCAAAGTTCGGCCGAGTTGATATCCTGATTAACAATGCAGGAATCATAGCCTACAAGCCATTCCTGGAACTCACGGACGACGACTGGGAGAAGACTCTGAACGTCAATCTCAAAGGGCAGTTCCTGTGCGCAAGGGCTGCCGGCAAAGAGATGGTCAAGAACAAGCAGGGACGCATTATTAATATCGCCTCGATCTCTTCGGGGGGTTGCGGGATTGCCTTTCCTCTCATAGCTCATTACACGGCGTCGAAAGGCGGCGTCATGGGCCTAACAAAGGCGCTTGCGCTGGAGCTTACGCCCCAGGGCATAAACGTGAATGCGATTTGCCCGGGAGCCATAGACACGGCTATGGCCGAAGGGGCCAAAGAAAGCGGCCAGTTGGAGAAGGTGCTGGCCAGAGTTCCCAAGGGAAGGCTGGGACGGCCGGAGGAAATTGCCGACCTTGCTGTTTTCCTGGCGTCCGATGAGTCGGAGTACATCAGCGGGGCCGCCATCGTGATTGACGGCGGGTGGCTGACGACATAGCCTCTATGCTCGCGTCCGCTTGGCAGAGGGATGGGCATTTGGGTATTGCATGATATTCGAACGGATTAAATCGGCAGGCATAGCGCACAACTCTTACCTCATCGGGTCCGGCAGCGACGCTGCGGTGATTGACCCGCGCCGTGACTGTCAGGTCTACGCGAATTCCGCTCAGGCGAGGGGACTGAAAATCAAGTATATCCTCGAGACCCACCGCAACGAAGATTACGTAATCGGTTCCGTCCAGTTGACCGGCATGACCGGGGCCGAAATCTATCATGGACCGGGCGTTGACTGGAAATACGGAACTACGTTAAAGGACGGACAGCAGTTCCGTGTGGGCAGGCTCAGGTTAACTGCCATCCATACTCCCGGCCACACCGACGAAAGCATGTCCTACGCCGTCACCGACCTGTCTACCGGCGAGGCCAACGTCCTGGTCTTCACGGGCGATGCCTTATTCGTGAACGAAGTGGGAAGGACCGACCTTTATGGTCCCAAGGAAGCGCCAAGGCTGGCGTCGAATCTGTACGACAGCATATTCGGCAAGCTTCTACCGCTGGGCGACGGCGTCGTCCTTTGCCCGGCGCACGGCGGCGGCTCGGTCTGCGGATTGCATATCGCCAGCCGGGATGAGAGCTCAATCGGTATAGAGAGAACTCAAAACCCGGTGCTTCAAATGAAAGGCAAAGACCAGTTCGTAGAATACAAACTAGCTGAGAAACAGGAAAGGCCTCATTACTTCAGCCAGATGGAGAAACTTAACCTGGCCGGACCTCCGGTCCTGCCCTGCATGCCTTTGCCGACCCCGTACACTCCGGTCGAGTTCCAAATGAAAATGAACGAAGGGGCGGTGGTCGTTGACGCAAGCCAGCCCGCCGCTTTCGGCGGCGCCCATATCAGGGGCGCTTATAGCATCTGGCTGGAAGGCCTTCCCGTCTTCGGCGGCTGGATGCTGCCGTACGACAAGCCCATCCTGCTGGTCCTCGAGGACCAGTCTCACCTGGAAAGGGCGGTGCTCTACCTGATACGCGCCGGCTACGACCGGATTGCCGGCTATCTCAGGGAAGGCACGGAGGGCTGGTACGACGCCGGCCTGCCCACCGAAAGCCTGCCGCTCCTTTCGGTGCAACAACTCAAGGCGATGCTTGACCGCGGCCAAGAGCTGCTTGTACTGGATACGCGGGGACAGGAGGAATGGGATTCGGGACACATAGCGGGTTCCCTGCACATATATGTCGGATATCTAGAACAGAGAATCGGGGAAGTCCCCAGGGGTAGGCCGATAGCGGTAATCTGCAACGTGGGGCTTCGCGCCGGGCTTGGCGCCAGCATCCTGCTGCGCGCCGGCTATCCGAATGTCTCTAACGTACTCGGCAGCGTCAAGGCATGGGTGGCTGCCGGTTTTCCCATCACCACTGAGGAAGACTTCGAGAGCTAGAGAAACGGAGGTCCGAGAGCATGAAGAAATACGATATGATTGTCATTGGTTCGGGATGCGGCCTCAACATTGTCAATGAGGCGCTGGCCCACGATATGAACGTGGCACTGGTGGACAAGGGGCCGCTGGGCGGCACGTGCGCCAATCTGGGCTGTATACCTTCCAAGATGCTTATCTTCGCTGCCGACAGAATAACCGAGATACAGGAAGCGAAGAAGCTGGGCGTCGAGGGCGAGGTAAAAAACATAGACTTCAACTTCATAATGGAGCGGATGAGAAAGGTCGTAGGGGACGAAGAACAGCGCATGCGGCATGAGTTATCATACGTAGATAATCTGGATTTCTATGGAGGCGAAGGACACTTCGTTGACGATTACACTATGGAAGTTACCGGCGAAAAGATAAAGGCCGACAAGGTTTTCATCGCTGCCGGCGCCCGTCCTCTGATACCGCCCATAGCTGGCCTGGACGGTGTAGAATACCTGACCAATGAGACGGTCCTGCAGTTGAAACAGCGTCCGGAGAGCCTCACAATTATCGGCGGCGGCTATATCGCGGTGGAATACGGCCACTTCTTCGCCGCCATGGGGACAAAAGTGACCATCCTGGAAATGGCAGACCGGCTCGTTCTTTCCGAAGAACCCGAAATCTCGGACACGCTGAAGAATGAGTTGAGCCGGCGCATGAATGTCGTCACCGGCGTCCAGGCCGAGGCAGTGCAGAAGAGCGAACACGGCATAACGGTCGTCGTCAAGGATTTGAAGAGCGGCGGGAGCAAGGAATTCACGGCGGGCAGTATGCTCGTGGCAGTGGGCAGAAAGTCCAATGCCGACCTGCTGAAGGTCGAGAACACCGGCGTGGAAGTGGACAAGAGGGGCTACGTCAGGGTTGACGAATACCTCGAGACCACCAGGAAGAATGTATTCGCCGTGGGGGACAGCAACGGCCAGCAGATGTTTACGCACGTTTCGAATGTGGAAGCGTCGCTGGCAGCCGACAATGCCATCCATGGCAATAAAATCAAGATGGACTATACAGCTGCTCCCCACGCCATCTATTCACATCCCCAGATTGCGTCCGTGGGGATGACCGAACAGGCCGCCAGGAAAGGCCACAAGACCCTGGTCGGCAAAGCCAGGTACTGGGACGTGGCCAAAGGCGAGGCAATGATGGAGGAAACCGGCTTCGCCAAAGCCATCGTGGAGGCCGACACAGGAAAGATATTGGGTTTTCATATCATCGGCCCCTACGCACCCATTCTGATTCAGGAAGTGATAAACGCCATGGCGTCGGGCGCGACCGTTGAGCACATACAGGCAGCTATGCATATCCATCCCGCTATGACCGAGCTGATACCACACGTGTTGAGCAGCATGAAAGATACAGCTTCATGACTGCCTGACATAGAAAACGATGGCGCAGCAGCGTAGCAGGGCAAGCCATCAGGAAGCGACCGGCAGTTATCGCCGCCTGCAGATCACTCTGGCCATAGTACTGACCATACTGGTAGTCGAGGTCCTGGGCGGCATCTTTAGCGGCAGTCTGGCGCTGCTCAGCGACGCCGGGCACATGCTGGTTGATGCTCTGGCGCTCGGGCTGAGCCTGCTTGCCATCAGGGCGGCTCGCCGGCCGGCGACGGCCACCAAAACGTTCGGCTATCATCGCGCCGAAATACTGGCGGCTCTGGCCAACGGCGCCATCCTGGTCCTGGTGTCCGCCTACATTTTCTACGAGGCCTACCACAGATTCACGGAACCTGCCGCGGTCAAGACTCCACTAATGCTGACGATAGCGATAGTCGGCCTGTTCGCTAACCTGGGCGGCTTACTGCTGCTTAACAGAGGCAGCCGCCGGAGCCTGAATGTCAAAGCTGCCTTCTGGCACGTCCTGGGCGATACCATCTCGTCAGTCGGCGTCATCATCGCCGGCATAGTCATTACGCTTACCGGCCGATATCTGGCTGATCCCATCGCGGCCGTAGCCATAGGCATAATCATACTGTGGGGAGCGGTAAGAATTGTTCGCGAATCGGCGGATGTCCTACTGGAGGCGGCGCCCAGGGATGTCGAGACCTCTGAGGTGGTTGACTTCCTCCAGCACATTCGCGGCGTAAACGAAGTGCACGATATTCACATCTGGACGATTACTTCCGACATCTATGCTTTGAGCGCGCACCTCGTAATTGACGACCAGATGGTGAGCAGAAGCATGGATATAGTGAAGACGGTCAGGCAGGAACTGGCCGAACGATACGGTATTAGTCACACCACGCTGCAGCTTGAGTGCGAGAGCTGCCCGACCGGAACCGTGTGCGAGCTGGACAGACACGATGTCCCCGAAAGCGGAAAGGCTGATTCTCCATAGCTGTTTGGCAGAGGAAGGGAATCGAGTGAGGACAATGTCAACGGTCGTCGCCGGAGAGGGACCTCGAGACGCGCAAATCATGCTGATCGGGCAAAACCCGGGTCGCGAGGAGGGCAAACAGGGCAGGCCGTTTGTCGGCAGAGCAGGAAAGTATCTCGACAAGGTGCTGAGCATGAGCAACCTCGACCGCAACAAGCTGTACATAACCAGCGTCGTCAAGGAGACGACGCCCGGCAACAGGAGGCCGACACGGGAGGAGATTGAACGCTGGATGCCCTACCTGCTGGAAGAGGTTCGGCGTGTGAAGCCCAGAATCATCGTTCTGATGGGCACGGTGGCCTGGAAAACGCCCAGGCAGCCGGGCATTGATTACATATTAACCTATCATCCTGCCGCCGCGATGCGCTTCCCCGGGCCAAGAGAAAGATTCGAACGCGATTTCGAGAGGCTGGGAAAGCAAGCCCTGCAAGTTCAAGGGTAGAAAGGGACGCCCGGCATAGAACCTAAATCGGGATATTGATGATCCCGAGCGAATTCAATCCCCGGAGCACCATGGTAATCGCAATTGCGGCCAGCAGCAGGTTAAATACACTCGAAATTGCTCGCACGCCACCCTGTCCCAGAAAACCAATAACCCGGTTGCCCAGCAGGAAGAGCCCCCAGGAGATAGCCAGGTTCAGCATGAAAGAAAGCAAGACTATCCCCAATGGGAACTGCCCAACCAGCAGCAATAAGGCGGTAATTGTTGCCGGACCCGCAACGAGGGGTGTGCCGATGGGAACGACCGCTATCATCTCTTCCTTGATTACTCCCTCGACCATGTTGCCGGTCAACAGGTACTTGATGGAAAGCGCCAGCAGGATTACGCCTCCAGCAATTGCGAACGAGCCCACGGATATCCCCAGGGCGTCCAGAATCAACTTACCGAAGAACAGGAACGCCAGGCCCACAACTGCCGCCGTCACTGCGGCGACATGTATCACCCTTCGCCGTTCGTGTTGGGACATCCCTTCGGTCAATGACATGACAAAAGGAAGGTTGCCAATCGCGTCAATGACGATGAACAGGGGAACGAACGTCAGTGCCAGGGAAGAAAGAAAACTGTGCATACGACTCTCCCATTATAATCCTTTTTCGGTAGCCAAAACCGGCATAATGGCCTGGCTGCGAGCAGAATACTCGGGAGAGCTACTGGCGTGGGCCATAAGAGTTGTCACCCGTCACCATGCCCGCGGTAGGTATCAGAGTTCTCCTGGCGCGGGCCGGCTATCGGGCCTTGCCTTCTTTCTTCTCCTCAGCGTAGAAGCCCTTGAGACGTTCCGCCATCTCCTTCAGGCGTTTGTCAACCAGGTAATTAACGGTGCCCTCGGGATAGGTACCGTCCGTCTGCTTCTCTCCGGCGGGTGTGCCCGTTAGTATTTCAATCCCCTCGTCTATTGTCCCGGCTGAGTAGATGTGGAACTGGCCCTGCTTGACCGCGTCAACTACTTCTTCGCGCAGCATGAGATTTCTGAGGTTTTGCCGGGGTATCATTACACCCTGGCTGCCGGTGAGTCCCTTGGCCTGGCACACTTTGAAGAAGCCTTCTATTTTCTGATTGACACCGCCTATGGGCTGAATCTCGCCTTTCTGGTTCACCGAACCGGTCACGGCTATGTTTTGCTTTATCGGTGTGTCCGAAAGGCTGGAGAGAATGGCGTAGAGCTCGGTGGAGGAGGCGCTGTCGCCTTCCACGCCCTCGTATGACTGTTCGAAACACAGGCTTGCCGACAGGGAGAGCGGCTTGTCCTGCGCATATTTCCAGCCCAGATAACCGCTCAGAATCATAACCCCTTTGTTATGGATCGGGCCGCTGAGCTCAGATTCCCGTTCTATGTTAATGACGCCGCCGCGTCCCAGGAAAGTCTTGGCGGTGATTCTGGACGGCCTGCCAAAGGCAACATCGCCCAGAGAATAGACGCTCAGCCCGTTGAGTTGGCCTACTACTTCACCTTCAGCATCTATCATGATGGTGCCGCGGTATATCAGGTCCCGGATTCGCTCATCGACGAGGTTGTGCCGGAACAGCCTCTCATCCATGGCTTTCTGCACGTGACTGGCGGAGATAAACTTGGCCTTGTCCTGTCCGGCCCAGTAGCTCGCCTCTTCAATCCAGTCCTTCACCTGTGCAAATCGGGTGGACAGCCGCTCCTGGTCGGCCACCATCCTGGCGGAGTATTCGATGACCTTGGCCACGCCGCTGGGATCAAAATGTTTGGCTTCGCATTCATCGCAACAGCCTGAGAGAAACGCGGCATAGGCCTGCATGTTATCCTTAGTGTTCTCAATCTCATAATCAAAGTCGGCTTTGACCTTGAATATCTCCCAGAAGTCTT
>Ga0172365_10001429_pt1 | contig 17275 bp, 16 predicted proteins | sample LakKivSesite48cm_FD_114535 | JGI IMG/M metagenome (GOLD analysis project Ga0172365, IMG submission 114535) | Sediment microbial communities from Lake Kivu, Rwanda - Sediment site 48cm | ecosystem: Environmental > Aquatic > Freshwater > Lake > Sediment | place: Rwanda: Western Province, Lake... | reverse complement strand
TCTCGATTGTCTAAATCTCTCGATTGTCTAGGACTGACGCTGTGACCGGCATCTTATTATCAATCACGTGCGTTTCTCTAGGACTGACGATTTATGGATGATAGAAAGAAGGATCCCGACCCGTTCAAGCGCGAGGCGCTTTTTCCGGACAGCCTGTACGCCCATGGCAAGTCCGAGTACGTGACGGGCGGCAAGCCCGACGTGCCATGTATCTTGTGCGCGATCCGCGACGGGGATCCCAAGGTGCGAACGCACAGGTTGTACCAGGACGAGATGGCGTTCATCATCTTGAACCTCTACCCCTTCAACCCGGGTCATATGCTCATCTCACCGACGCGTCACGTCGAGCGCTGGCGGGATTTATCGGACGAAGAGGTCGCCAAGATCATGAAACTCGTCAAGAAAGCGGAGGACGTGCTCGAGCGCGAGTTCGGCTGCACGAGCTTCAACTTCGGCGTCAACGAGGGCAAGTTCAGCGGGGCGAGCATCGACCACCTACACGTCCAGCTCATCCCCCGGTTCAAGTCCGAGCTCGGCTTCATCGACACGGTCGGCAAGGCGCGGGCAATGGTGTTCTCGCTGGAGCAAGTGCAAGAGAAATTGAAGGGAAAGTTTCCTTGAAGGAAATGCGTGACTTGGATCACGTGGAATAGAAAGGAAGAAGAGGGCTAATGCGGTTCAAGCCTTGTTCTGCTGCATGATCAGGTCGATCATGCGCATGAAGAGTTCTTTCACGTTCTCTCCGGCCTTGGAGCTGGTTCTCATGTAGATGACGCCATGCTCCTTGCAGAAGGCGTCGATGTCTTCTTGTTTCACCTTTTGCTCGATGTCGCCCTTCGTGCCCACGAGGATGACGGGGATCTTTTGCGGCTTGATGCGGAACACGTCCTTGAGCCAGTTCTCGCACGTCGTGAAGGTCGCCGGGTTGTTCAAGTCGAAGCAGATCATGGCGCCGTTCGCCCCGTGCATGTAGTACTGGCGGAGAATCGCGAAGCTGGGATGGCCGGCGAGGTCCCACAAGTAGAGGTGGAAATCGTCGCCATTCGCCAGTTTTTCCTCCTTGATGATGAAGTCGGCGCCGATTGTCGGCTTGTAATTTTCCTGGAACGTGTTCTTGGAGTACTTTAGGAGCAAGGACGTCTTGCCAACCTCTTGGTCCCCGACGACGCAAACCTTGCTTGTGAAGATTTTAGGCATATTTTGGTCTCTCGGATGATTTTTCTTGAATTTCAGATTAATTCGGCTAATGGATTTGAAGATCTCCGCCCCCGCGTGCGGCCCGTGATGGTCGAGCCTCTCTCGATCCTGGAAGATGACCCTTCTGATTCGATTCCGTGGGCATGTGATTTCCTCGTTATTATGAATGTATAGCGTTTTTCCTCATTTGAAGGTTATTTCCGCGGGCTAGCAGCGGCAAGATTGCCATTCTTTGCGAAATTCGGGTCAAGTTGCACGTGGTCTTTTAACGTGTATAGGAAGAAATATTCCACACCCTTGAGCTGCGCCGGAGAGACGTTATTCCCGTAGATGCCAAAATTATACTCCGGCGCTGGATCGAAGGTAGACAAGGACAGCTGGATGAACTTGTTGGTGTCGACGACGAGCAGCGCGAGCGGTAGCAGCAACTCGCGCCTGTTATAAACCTCGATCCCCGCATCGATTAAATTCTTCACGTAAGGCGTGTTCTCGTCATTGACTTGCAAGGAAACCTTGATCTCTCGCACTTTCCTTTCAGCCTTGCACTTCACGAGGCGGTCGAACGCCCATTTCTGCATAGGCGGGCCGAACATGTCAGGCGACATGAGCCAGAAGACGCGTTCCTTCGCCGTCTCGATATAGCCCTCGATCGTGTCTCGCACGTTCTTCTTCCCCTGGATGGCCCACACGAGGCGCTGCTCGTCTTCCTTGCTTTTTTCGATGTCCTTGAGCTGTTGTTTCAACTTGGCCGCGATATCGAGCTGTTTCTTGATGATCTCGACCTCTTGTGTGAACACGTCGTCGACCGACATTGCCTGGTATTTCCCACCCCACTCGCGATCCTCCTTGAGCACCTTGCCTGCGGCGATGAGCCGCTTGAGCGAATCGTACACCCTCGTCCTGTCGATGCCCGTCGATTCCGAGAGGGCTTGCGGCGTGGTGGCCCCGAGCTTGATCAACGCGATGTAGACGATCGCGTCGTTTTTATTCCAATTTAGTTTGATCAGATCATCTTCCAAGCTCAAGCTCTACACCTCGGCATTAGACGGTAAGTCAGTTCTACGGCTAGTGAATTTAATTATTTTGATTTCGTGCCTTTTTTACGACGTCAGCATACAAGTCGGCACCATGGGCATCCTGGGCGACGATCAAGGGGCCGAACTCCTCCACCTCGAGGATCCAGGCGGCCTCGGGAATTCCGAGATCGATCCACGCCACGTCGACGACCCGCTTGATGGCTTGCCTTGCCAGCAGCGCCGCCCCGCCCACGAAGGCGAGGTAGCACCCCCCGAGGCCCTTCCAGTCGACCCCCCGCATGCCCGCCTTGCCGATGATCGCGTGGATGTCGTGCCGTTTCATCACGTCGCCCTCGACGGAGCTCATCCGGGCGCTCGTGGTCGGGCCAGCCGCCTTGACGTCCCACGTCCCGTCATCCAGTTTCCTGGCGACAGGCCCGCAATGGTAGAGCACCTTGTGATCGAGTGCCGCGGCCAGCTGGCGCGGGGCTTGCACCTTTGGATCCAGCAAGCGCTCGTGGGTCGCGTCGCGCGCTGTCACGATCGTGCCGCTCAAGAACACGACGTCGCCGGCGCGGAATGACCTCGCCTTCTCGGCCGTGAACGGCGTCTCGATGTACACCGGCTTTTTTTCGAGCTTGAGACTCATTCGTGCGCCTCCTCCTTTACCTTGTACGAGCCGTCGGCGTTCACGTGCACGTGCGCGTGGCGGTGGGCATAGCATTCCACCACGACGCCAACGGGAAACGAGGCCGGGTGCCGCGGCACGGTCTCCACGTGCACGGCGATGCAAGTCGTGTCCCCGCCAAGGCCCATGGGGCCGATGCCCGTCTTGTTCACCGCGCCGAGGACCAGCCGCTCGAGGACAGCCTCCGCTGCATCGGGATGGGGTGTCCCGAGTTCCCGCAAGAGCGCCTTCTTGGCGAGCGCGATGCAGCCGCTTGCCCCGCCGCCGAGGCCGATGCCGATGATGACCGGCGGGCACGGCTTGCCGCCTGCATCGACCATCAAGTCTGCAACGAGTTCCGGGATGCGCTCGAGCGCGCCGATGGGTTCTAACATGAACAGCCGTGACATGTTCTCCGATCCGCCCCCCTTGAGCATCACGTCCATATCCAGCGCGTCGCCGGGCACTATCCGCATCGTGACGTCGGGCAGGCCAGGGCCAGTGTTGTCCGGGTACTTTTCCTCGGAGACCGGGTTGATCGAGTTGGGCCGGAGCGGGATGTCCCTCGTCGCCCGCACGATCCCCGCCTCGATGGCGGCGTAGATGCCGGACTTCACGGGGAACGTCTCGCCGAGAGCGGCGTAGACGTGGATCGTGCCCGTGTCCTGGCAATACGGGGCGCATTGCTTCGCGCCGAGGTCGAAGTTTGTCAGCATGAACTCCAGCTGCTTCCTCGCGAGCGGCACCGATTCATTCCTCAATGCCTCGGCCAGCAGCCTTCGGACGTCCTTTCGCACCCGCGTCGCGGCGACGCCCATCGCCTTTGCGAGGGCCTCGGCAACTCGGGAAGTCATGTCTAACATGGCATACCAGCATTGTAATGATCTTGCCTCCCAATAAAAAGCAGTACCGAAGCAGCGCGGGACGCCGTGCCCCGGCGGGCGTTTTCCTATATCTTTCCAGCGCAATTCCAAGCCATCTGTTAACAGCCTTTTTTGTCCACTTGGCCTCGCCTGCGAATTGCCTGGATCTGGTGCCCAACTCGGTTGGCTCGTGGATTACCCCCGTGTTGCACGCCCATAAATCGACCTTTCTCCGGAGTCTCCACGATCAAGGAAGGCACCGATGCCCCATGGAACAGCAGCCGTTCGTCGAGTTCTACAAGCGGTTCGTCCAGTTCAAGCAAGGGCATCCGGACACGTGGGTCGACGAGGCCGACGGGTTCTTCGCGGTCGAGGCACGGCGCAAGTGGAAGCGATTTCCGGCCTTTTGCAAGGCGCTCAAGAAGGCCTTCTTTTCGATACCCGATTTCTGCGACCGCGGCATCGTGGAGGGTGCCGAACCCTCCGTGACCGCGTTTTTTTTGAAAGGCTTTTTCCCGCTCGTGCAGCGCTGGTTCCAGCTTGCCACGGGCATTTCCCCGACGAGCGTGCAGATCCGCGACGCGCGGGTCGTGTACAAGGGCGAGGCCATGTACCAGTTCCAGGTCATCATCCCGGCGGCGACGTTCAAGGTCATGGACGAGGAGGTTTTCGACTTCAGCGAGCTTGCAAAGCCCTTGCCCGAGCGATCGATGGTCCATTTCATCTTCAGCAAGCTGGTGGCTTCATTGAACCCGGTCATCAAGACCGTCGTTAATATCGACTGGCAAGCCGTCCAGCTCACGAACCTCCTCGAGATCGGCCTCGACGGCATGCATGTCACGGTGCTCATGTCGTTCAACGATTACACGAGCAAGGATCTGCCGATGTCCTATTTCAACGGGCATTTACTCGATTTCATCGAGGGAACGCTCGGCGCCACGGTTAGTGGCCCGGCGAGCAAGTTTTTACTCCAGAAAAAGAACGAATACCGGGAGCTCGCCTGGAAAAGCTTCAAGAGCAACCAGGAAGACGTGCTCGGTGCGGTCAAGCACTTCGAGGCGAGAGCGACCATCACGGGCAGGATCAATCCCCTCTACGAGTTGCTCGCTTCCTTGATCTCCAAGCTCGATCTCGGCGTCACGCCGGTTCAACAGCTGCTGCGCGAACACAACGAAGCCAATCACTTCACTGAGCAAGAGACCCTGCTTTGGGGATATCTTTTCGAGATAGTCCTGCGCCAGGCCTTGCTTTACGAGACGTTCCAGTCCAACCTCGCCATTTTCAAGGAAAACGCGAGCCAGGTCTTCATGATCATCTTGCAATACTACCTCATCGACCTGGGGCGGGATGCGCTGTCGGAAAAGATATTCCGCGGCGGGGAGCTTCACGACAAGATCCTTGCCATGGTTTCCCGGTCCAAAGGTAACGGTGGCGGCGAATCAAAATTCGATGCTTTTTCAGCCCGCTTCCAGCAATTCCTCGTCAACCACTTCAAGGTCCAGGACATGGACGAGTACGACACGTTCATCAAGTGCTTGTTCGGGAGATCTGTCGAGCGGTTCAACTCGAGATTTTTCGCCGCGTTCCTCAAGTCAAGCCACGAGCAAGTAATGGCAAATCTCGAAAAGTTGAACGAGAACGTGACGGCAAAGCGACAGATCACGTGTCAAGGGCTGGTACATTACATCTCTGATTTCTTGCAGTTCTGCTTGAAGCGCGTGTTTTTCAAGGGAGATCTCGCGATGGCTTCAAGACAATTCAAGGATCCCATTAGCCGGTTCTCCGAGGACAACATCGCGAACGCCATGGTCGAGATTCTCTTGTACCGCCAGCTGCCTTTCCACGAGAACCAGTGGATGGCAACGCTGGCCGTTGACTTCCGAAACAAGATGGACATGGGCGTCGCCATCGACGTGCGGGATCGTTTCAAATCCATCTCGCCGGAGGTCCTCGCCAATTATGTCACGCACGACCGGGCAAACAAGCCCACCACGACTCTCTTGCACGAGCGTTTCTTCGCCGAGATCATCGAGCCGTTCAACGCGTTCCACGAGTTCTTGCAAGAGAACGTGATCAGCGAGACACTCGATTGGCCCGCGTTCGTCTCGATCGTCGCCCGGTTCTTCACGGGCCGAGGCCATGAATGCAAGATGGATGCCCGCGCCGCGGAGCGCATCGCGCGGATCGTGGGTACCTTGATTGACCGGCCATGCGAATGACACGGGCTTTATAAACGAACAAGAAGGCATCGAGCAGTATCAAGACTTGAAGAAGGAAAGCTCGATCGCCCCGTACTGTTTCTTATCACAAGCATCCTTGCATCTACCACAAAGGATGCATTCGCCATTCCCGCTGATTTTTGCATACGGTTCATCGAGGATGCGGATTTGCATGGGGCAAGCGAGTTCACATTCACCGCATTCCTTGCGGCCGACGCATTTCGTGGGGTTGCGCGCCAGCGCCACGATCGAGTGCTTCGCGAAGGGGCGAACAAGCGCCCCGTAAGGGCACAAATATCGGCAGTACGAGCGGGGAAAGTAAAAGGCCAAGATGATGACGATGAGGTAGAAGAGCCCCTGGATGATGACGAGCCAGTTGTTGGTCAGGTAATCGAGGTTTTGATCGACCGCCAGTTCGTTCGTGATCTTGGGGACGAACACGAAGAAGAACTCGTCGAGGCTCCAAAAGCCAAGGGGATTTTTGCCAAAATCGCCCAGCGTCTGGAGATAGAGCGTGTAGGTCGGCTTGTCGGTGATGAAGGCTGCAGGGATGGTGAAGAGCAAGAGCAGCCCGAGTATCCAGTTCTTGACGCGTGACAAGAACGGGTGCGAGGTCACGCTCACTTGCCGGCTGTTGTTCGTGACTTCTCCTGCCCAGCCGAAGATATCTTGGATAAATCCCGCCGGGCACATCCAACCGCAAGTTGAACGGCCAATAATGATCGAGATGATGATGACGAGCCCCAACAAGAATAGCGGGACGATCTGGGCCATGAACGACCCAAGCATGATTTCGAGGAACCCGCCGCTGTCGGAAAATGTTGATCGTGGCGAGCTGAGGAAGGGAACATAGCGGAAGAGCGACGTGAAGAACGACAAGTCGGTGGAGAACACGCCACCCCAGAACACAGCATTCAAGAAGATGATAACGAACAATTGAATTATCCGGCGGATTAGCGTTAACTTAGAGACCTGGGACATTCGCAACTTGAAGGACTTTCGTGTTTCAGTCGTCTCGGGCTCTTGCATATCGCGCTCGACCATGGTTTCTGTATGGATTGGGAACGCTCGTTGGTTTAATACCCTTGCTGGTTCAATCATTTGCCAAGTTCACCATCGACGGCTGCAGCCCCGCCCCGCGGAACGCGGCAAGCACCATCTTGTCCAAGGCATCAGGTTCATCGCCAACAATCGCCTCGTAAAGGTGTGACGGGCACGTGTCACAATCCGAGTTACCGAATCCCATGATCGGCGTGAAGTGACCACCGATGGCATTCAATGCCATCGATATCTCGCATTCCTTGCGGGTGTTCGTGATGGCGAGGTAGATCGCCCGGATGTCGAGGTGCTCGAGCAAGTAGTCGACGTGCCAGTGCTTTTTCTTGGCCGGCGCAGCGAGGTACCGCCCGATACGCCTCGCCAGGCCGTTCAGCGCGGACCCGACGTAGATATAGGAGCGGTCTGGAGAGACCTTGACCGTCCCGAGCTTCCCGACCTCGATGCTTGCCGGGCGCCTGGCGAACATGCAAAGCGCGTAGACGCCTGGGCTTGTGGGGATGACCTCGGCTCCCGTTTTTCATGCAACCTCGGTTACCATCAATTTCACGATTTTTCCCGGGATATCGACAACGTTATCGTACAAGATAGGCACGGCGCCGCGCTCCAGGAAGAGTTGGTAGTTTTCCTTGTTATAATTGTCCCGCGGCACGGGTACGAAGAATTTCTTGCATGACTTGACGACCCGTTCTGCGAGGTCGAAGTCAATGCTCCCGCCGATGGTCTCTTGCAAGTCCGAGATGAAGAATATGATGGTCTCCTCTGGCCTGGGTGGCTTGAACGGGTCGCCCCGCGTCGGTTTCCCCGTGAGCAGCGTCTCGAGGACGGCGTTCATGTCGGTCATGCCCATGGTGTTTTCCGTGAGCAAGCCGAGGAATTCCTCGCGGGCACGGGCGCGGGACATGCGAGAATGGTTGATGGCAAACGTGTCGTTGGAGAAAGAAACGAAGACGATCTCGGATTCCATGTCCTTGTCGAGGGCATCGATCAAGCCTTGGAAGAGCTCGACTTGACCGATGTACGAGGCGATCATGGAGCCTGACAAGTCGTTCACGAGGATGAGATTTCGCGACGACGCCTTTATCCGTTGCTTGTACACCGGGGTCCACATCTGCATCTTCTTTATGGTGCTGAAGATCGTCCCCTTCACGTCGAAGTCTTTCTGCAAGAACGCTTGGACGAGGGCGTTCAGGTCCTTGAGCAGGCCCTCTCGCATGAAGAAATCCCTGAAAAACGAGGCGACCAGGCCAATGATCGCCTTCCGGCGCCCTCGCGGGAGATCACGCTGGAGGTACTTGCGGATGAGCGTGGACACGGGGTCGTCCATGTCGATCGTTTGGACCTTCAAGCGCTCGGTGGGGCTGGATCGCATGAGCAAGCTGAGCGTGGTGAGTTCGTCCGTGTTCTCGAATTCCAGGATGTCGTCGAACTTGATGATGCCCGTGAGGAACGCGTTGACCGAGAAGCGCGTGAATTCTTGCTTGACCGTCTCGGTCTGCGCGGCGATCTTGTCGATCGTGAGCATGCTCTCCTTGAGGTACATCATGTCGTTCTGCGTGAGCAAGTGCATGTTCTCGGACAGCGTCTTCAATGCCGAGACTGCCTTGTCGCTGATCTTCTCCTTGTTCTTGTAGAACCGCAAAGCCTCCTGGAAACTCATGAGCTCGGTCGGATCGCTCGCGTGGATCGAAAAAAGGCCTTTGACCGCTTCGACGACGATCTCCCGCTCGATGTTCAAGTTCTGGATGAGAAAGTTGGTCTGTGCCGGCAGCGTGTCGAGGTATTTCAGGTACCTCCCGAGGTCTTGCATGCGTTTCGAGACGCGGATGCCGAACCGGTTCCGCAAGATTTCGAGGAGGTGGGGCCACAGGTTCAAGTCCTCGGACACGATGGGGTGCAGCTGCACGTGACCCGCTTCGTCGACCTTGACGAGCTTGTACCTCTCGAGCGCGGCGACCGGATCGAAACTCACGCCGAGTTTCTTCAAAGCGACGGAAATTTCTGACTTGGTCGGCACCTTGCCAATCAAGCCTTGCTGGATGAGGTTGTCCAGCACTATTTCCAGCGTGGACCGCTTGATGTCGCTCGAGGAGAAGAGCCGCGCCAGGTCGGCCGGGGAGAAGGTAAAACTCATGTCAATGTCAATATATTTGGGTGACCTACCTACATATATTTGAACGATAGTTTCCCATGTAGCGTGAGTCGCGTGAGCAATCCCGACGAGAATCCAGTGGACGCGTTCAAGAGACTCTTGAACGAAGAGACGACGGTGCAAAAAACCGTCCGGAGCGTTTCATCGAAGCCGACCCTCGAATACTTGATGAACCCGCTTCCCTTGTCCCCGACGTTGCAAGATGCTTTCAAGGATCCAGTCAAGGCATTGAAAAAATTCATGGCCCAGCACACGTCGAAGGTCCAGGAGGATCTCATCGAGTTCGAGGGCTTGATACTCCCGCGCAACGCGGTCTCGCTCGCCGTCGCCGCCATCTTCGAATACGCCATCATGATCCACAAGAACGCCACCGAGCTCAAGACCCTCGACCAGCGGTTCAAGAACCAGTGCCCTATCCCCGTGTTATGGGGCAGCGAGGGCATGGGCAAGACCACCTTTGCCCTGGCCGTCGCCCGCAAGGTGCGTGGCATCAAGGAGGACGATCCGGAGGGCGTGGTCTTCTCGAACTTCGCGCCCTTTACCGAGCCGGGCGAGATCGTGGGGGAGATCAACGCGCCGAAGATGTACGCCCGGAGCCAGCAGCTCTCGTTCTTCTTGAACCTGGCATCCAGGCAGCAAGGCCTCGTTCCCGATGACTTGATCTCGTCGATCACGAGGTACGACCTGTCGTTCGAGAACGTGGCATTGTGGGATCTCACGGCCCTCATCATCGGTGCCATGGCGGGTATCGGCGTCGTGGGCGACGAGATCGGCCGGATGCCTCCCCGGGCACTCGATGGCCTCATGACCGCGAACGTGGCGACGTATTCATTCGGCGGCCACGTTATCCAGGCGACCCCGGGCCATTTCTTGATATGCACCGCCAACCCGAAGCGTCCAGGCGATGTCCATTTCACGCCAGACCCCGCGCAGCAACGCCGGTTCGTGCTCGTCGACTTCAACTATGACATCCCCCTCGAATCGGTGGCTAGCAAGTTGGAAGGCCAGCGAAGCGCCGAGTTACTCAAGGAGGTAATGGCGATCGCCAAGGAAAAGAACATCACGATCAATCCCCGCCAGGTGCTCTATTTCATCAAGCTGGCAAAGTATGCTGACGATTCCGGAGACAAGAAGGGATTCTTGCACAACCTCGTCAACGGCTTGTTCTCGTCCAGCCAGTGATCGTCAGATTATCACCATATCACGTCAAATACACCGGGGCCATTTTGCCCCGTAGCATGCAAACAGGTCTTGAAGATGAGCGATGGAAAGAAAAAACTTTTCATGGTGAGCTATACTCACTGGGATCGAGAATGGTACTTGTCATTCAACCAGTTTCGCTTGCGGCTCGTGAATGTTATCGACAAGGCACTCGAGATGCAATCCGTGCCCGGGTGGAACTCGTTCATGCTCGACGGCCAGACCGCGCCGGTCGAGGATTACCTCGAGGTGAAGCCCGACAATCTCGCCGCGCTGAAGCACGCGGTCGAGGCCAAGAAGCTGGTCGTGGGCCCGTGGTACGTGCTCGCCGACGAGTTCCTGGAATCCGCCGAGGGCATCGTGCGCAACCTGCTCATCGGGCACAAGATCGCCGAGAAGCTCGGCGGGGTGATGAAGTGCGGTCACGTTCCCGACACGTTCGGCCACGTCTGGCAGCTGCCGCAAATACTCGCTGGCTTCGGGATAAAAAGCTGCTACCTGTTTCGCGGCTATCCCCCGCTGTTCGGCGGCCACGAGGAATACAAGGGGCACAACGACAGCACGCCGCTCGAGTTTTTCTGGCGGGCGCCCGACGGGACCAAGGTGCTCACGCTGCACCACATCACCGGCTACGGGAACGCGTCGAACCTCTCCGAGAGCGCATCGACCAGCGGCGAGTACAAGTGCCTCGGCGCGGTCATGCGCATCCTCGGCGCCGTGGAGCGGCTCGAGCCGCGGTCGGCGCGGAAGCTCTTCCTCATCATGAACGGGTCCGACCACCTGTTCCCGGACGACAACATCCCCGACGTGGTCGATTTCATCAACAAGGACGAGGAGATAGGCGTGGACTTCCACATCAAGCACACGACGCTCGAGGACTACTTCGACGCGCTCGCCGAGGATTCCTACGACCTCGTCGAACTGTCGGGCGAGATGCGCGGCTCCGCCTACACGCAGGTCACGCCCGGTTGCTTGTCGTCTCGCATGTACTTGAAGCAAGCCAACTGGCAGCTATCGAATTTGATCGAGCACTGGGTCGAGCCCTTGAACGTGCTCGCGTGGTATCTCGGTGCAAAGTACCCGCAAGACCAGATCACGCTCGCGTGGAAGCTGCTGCTCAAGAACCACCCGCACGACTCGATCTGCGCGTGCAGCACCGACCGGGTGCACGCGGACATGGAGACGCGGTTCGCCGAGCTCGGCGACATGGCCGAGACGCTGGTCAACGGGGCCACGAGCATCATCTGGAAGGCCATGAAGCAGCCGCCCGCGGGGAAGATGGCGCTTCCCGTCGTCAACGTGACGAACTGGGCACAAACCGGCCCCGTGAAGGCCCTGATAAGCACGCCCGCCGCGTGGCATGACGTGGAACTGCACGTCGTCGATGCCAACGGCAAGGAAATACAAGCAGCGAGCATCAAGACCATCCCCGACTACCGGGACTTGCCCGACGCTGCCAGGCTGTTCCCGTTGTTCGGCCACTCGGTGCGGCTGCAAGAGGTCGAGATGGTTGCCCCCGACGTCCCGGCCCTCGGGTTCAAGAGGTTCTACCTCGAACCCGCGCCCGGCGGCATTGCAAAGCCTGAAACGGCCGCGGGGAAGGATCCCGTGCTGGAAAACGAGCTGCTCGAGGTCGTGGTAAACCAGGATGGGACATTATCGATCACTGAAAAGAACAGCGGGAGAACGTGGCGCGACTTGCTCGTGCTTGCCGATGCTGGCGACGATGGCGACGAGTACGACTACGCGCCGCCTCGCGAGAACCTGGTCGTCACCTCGCGCTCGGGCACGGCGACCGTCGCCGGCATCGAGAAGTCGCCCCTCAAGCAGCGGGTCACGGTCGACGTCTCCATGAAGGTGCCGAGATGCATCACGAAGGAGCGCAAGCGCAGCGCCGAGCTCGTCGACTTCAAGGCCAGGATCCTGGTCGAGCTATACGCCAGCGAGCCGTTCGCCCGCGTGACCATCGACGTGGATAACGACGTCGACGACCACCGGCTCCAGGCATGCTTCCCCACGGGCCTTCAAGTGGCCAAGTCCCACGCCGCCGACCATTTCATGGTCATGGAGCGGGACATCGCCCTCCCGAGGGACGACGGGTGGTTCCAGCCGGCACAAGGGATCTACCACACGGATGGCTTCGTCGACCTGTCGGACGGGAAGGCTGGCCTCGCCGTGCTCGTGAAGGGGCTGCCCGAGTTCGAGATACAACCGGGCATGCAAAACGCGATTGCCATCACGCTCTTCAGGAGCGTGGGCTGGCTGAGCCGGGACGGCATGCCGCTGTCACGCGGCCACCTCGGCCGGCCGTCGGGCCTCAACGGGCCCTTCATCCCCACGCCAGGCGCCCAGTGCAAGCGCCACATGCGTTTCGAGCTCGCCATCATGCCCCACGAGGGCGACTGGCAGCGCGCGCTGCTCTGGAAGCACATGGCCGCGTTCCAGGTGCCGCTCACGGCCATGGCGCACGGGGTGCGAGACCACTTTTACGAGCCGCCGCTCGCCACAGGATCGGTAAAGCCGCTCGAATTCGACGAGGAATGCATGCTCATGATCGAACCTGCAATGCTCGTCGTCTCTGCCTTGAAAAAGGCGGAGACGAGCAACAGCATCGTCCTCCGGTTGTTCAACCCGTCCCGGTCGGCCTTGCAAGGCAAGGTTCGCTTGTCCTTCGAGCCATCGAGCGTGTCGGTCGTGAACCTCAACGAGGAATTCGTCGAGGCGGTCATGTACAGCAACGGCGGCTTCGAATTCGCGATCAAGGGTTGCCAGGTCATGACGTTCCTCGTGAGCCCGAAGCGGCACGCGGCGTGAGCTGGAAACCATTCCGGCCGTTTTCTATTTTTCTCGGGAAAAAGTGATGACCGTTCCGGGGTCGCTCATCTGGAAATAGATGTAATCCTTGCCACCGAGATACTTGAAATCCTCGGGACGGGAAAACAAGAGGGTTGCATTGCCTTCAAGCGAGAACTTCCACTTGGTGCCGGCCCGCGTGTTGCCATCGAGGAGCCAGATCTCGTCGCCAGCGGCCATCCATCGCGCCGGCGTGCCGTCAACCCGGCATGAACCATCTGGTCGAAGCAACAGTACTTTGATGATGCCGCTCGCGGCGACCCAATTGCCTTCCAAGCCTTCGTTCACGTTTCAATTACCCGGGCGCGTTTTGGAAAAGGGAAAAGAAGGGAAAATATTGCTCAAGCTGGCCATTCGGTCGTGATCTTCATCGTGGTATTCACGAGTTCTTGTGCCGCCTTCACAGCCCGCATTACCTTGCTCATGTTGCCTGTTAGCTTGAATTTCCCGCTCATGAGCCCCTGGATCGGGTCCAGCTCTTTCGATAGCACTTTCTTCCAGTTCGATATAGGGCCGTCATAAACGAACTCAGATTTTGGCAGGTTCTTGACGTCGTCGATCTTGTAGGCCTTGCGGCACTTCCCGTGCCACAAGTCGAAATAAGCGGCTAACACGATTTCCTTGGTCTTGTCGTCCCGGCCGATGAACACGAAGTCACCTTCCCATGTCTTCGCGGCCTCTTCGTATGCGGTGCTCTTATTCAGCTCGGTCGTGTAGGAATCCACCCATTCTTTGGATAGGAACAATGGCATTCAATTACACCTCGATTCTTCGACATTTGAATATTCTAGTACGTGATTATTAATCTCCGAAAACGGGATAAATACCTATCGCGGGCTTCACCTGGTGTCTTGGATGCCTCGTCATTCCGCGGGATTGGGTTGCAGCTGCTCCTCGCCGAACACGTCCTTGTCGAGGAAAGCCTTGCATTTTTCGAGCTCTTCGTCCTCGCCTTCGATCAGCAACACGACCGAGCCTTGCGCGGTACCTAATCCCCCGCTCGCCAGGTGGAACGCCTCGACGTCGAACAGCATCTCGATGGCGTCGATTTCAGTGATCACGGTCGCGGACACGGGGAAGATCCCGACGCCCATGCCCTGGCTCCAGTAAGCGAAGTTGGCACCCGCCATCTGGCTCGTGCCCGAGTCGATTTCTCCCCATACCATCTTTTCCAACCCGATGGGGACGACCAGCTCGACCCCCTTCGCCTTGATCGGGCCGATCAACGAGCCGATCGTGCCGCCCGTCTTCGTATCGCCGACCAGTACCCCGACGGTGCCCTTGTGATCGATCGCGTTGGCACCCTTGAGAACCACGTCGCCTTCCTTCATGCGCTGCACGGTCACGAGCCGGTCGGCCTCGTCCTTGATGTCCCTCGTGCTCTTGCCCTTGAAGACGACCTCGGGCTTCCGCTTCTTGTTCGCCCAGAGACGGTTGTTCCCATCGGCGAGTATCTCGCCCGTGATGAAGTCGGCCTTGTTGAAGTCGGCAGGCGCGCCGACGTACTTGAGCAGCTCCTCGAGGACGTAGGCATTGGTGGAACCACGCGTGACGAGGATGGTGTTCCCGTCATCGATGCGATCCTTGAGGTATTCCAAGACCCCCTTGGCGATGAGCCGCTTGCCCTCGCTGGGGGTCAGACTGATTTGGATGTTCATTGGAGTGGTATCACCACTGCATTCTATTGATCCGGGGCATTACAAGCTTTCGTCGGAGAACAGTGCCGGTCGCTACCGGCGCCGGCGTGTTGCAATCGCGCGAACGAGAGGCTCGCAGCGGCACCCGCGCCGGATGGAATGCCCCTCATAAAACGCATCTATCGCGGCGGGAACGGGCATTATGTAACGCCGGATGATGCGAGGAAAGCGCATGGAATTGTTTAATATAAAAACAGTTTATCCAAGTTGAACCCGCCGGTTCGTTTCGCGCCGGGGAACTAGCGTTTTCCGACGCGGGACGGTCGGTTCTCGCCCCGGGAAAATCGAGGTCTGACTATGCAGAACAAGGTTGCGTTCTTGAGAACGGAAGAACTAATAAAGCTCCTTATCGATCAGAAGGCGCTGCTGTTTGGCGAGTTCAAATTGAAGAGCGGCGAGATGTCTCCTTACTATATCAACATGGCCAAGGCCGTGAAGACAGCAGAGGGCATTGCCTCCATCGGCATGTCACTTGCTGGCTATATATATGCAAATTTCCTCGAAAGCTCGCTCCCCGCGGACAGGCGCGTCGACCCCTCGAAACTCTTTCTCTTCGGCCCCGCGTACAAGGGCATTTCGCTCGTCGCTGCCACCGCGTTCGCGCTCTTCGAAAAATTCCAGATCAACGTGCGGTGGGGCTTCAACCGCAAGGAGGCAAAGCTCCACGGCGACAAGGACGACACGTTCATGATGGGCGAGCTGCAAGACGGGGACAGCATCATCCTCCTCGACGACGTGATCACGAGCGGCGCGACGAAGCTGGAGGTCAAGGAGCAGATCGAGACCGCGACGGGCTTCAAGAACCTGAAGTTCATCGCGGTCGTCGCGGTGCTCGACCGGTTCGAGGGAGCCCTCGAGATACGGCAGCAGATCGATGTCTACGCGGTCTTGCGAATGGACCATGTTATGAAAACATGCAAGGTCAACAAGTGGGTCACCGACACGCAATACAAGATGTTCGACGAGTATTTCAAGTTGTATGGCCTCGTGCAGAGGGAGTGAGTTCTCCCTCCAGAAGACATGTGCAGCATCCCTTCCGGTTAACTCGCAACGATGCTTTTATTTCCTTGTATTCATTCGATCCAACAATCGAGTGTTAGAAAGGCGGACCTTGCCAATTCTCACCGAAAAATAGCGAGCTCTGCTATCAATCACCAAAAACACGCTCTCATACAAAGGGAAGTGGTCTAGCCTGGTATGATTCCCGGTTTAGCCAAGTTTCATTTGAACTGGCGCCAAGGGGACCGGGCGGCCGCGGGTTCAATATTAATTTGCCCGTTTAGGGCGATAATGAAAATCCCGCCTTCCCTACCATTTTAAATTCATATATTCACTGAATCCTTAGTCCATTTTGGCGTGACGAGCGCGACCTCGACGAGCCACCCGATTATTGCAAAGGTGTACATCCACTCCCAGAACTTGTTCGCAAAGAATGCCGGGTCGATGCCCATGCCCGAGAACACGTCAGTCTCCGTGAATAGCAGTGCGACGCCCACGAGGCCGATCAATTGCGCGTATATGACTGCGATCTGCCACCATTTCGGCCACGAGTGCTTGAGGCACGCCTTGCGTATCAAGGCGAACAGCATGAGCGCGGCGCTCGCGCCGAAGCCCGCGTACGTGAAATTCGTGGAAAAGATGTGCGGCTCGCCCACGCCCTGGTTCAGGATGCTGAGGCTCACGAAGCCGGCGCAGCCCCATATCCCGCACGCGCACGCGAGGAACGAGATGACCTTGCACGCCGGCGCGAGCCGCTTGTAGAGATATATGAAATCAGGAATGAGCACGATGCCAGTGATGAACACGCTCGCGTTGTAGGGATACTTCCCGACGGGGTTCTCCTCGTTGCCTCCAAGGTAGCTTATATAAACGGTCAGCATCGAGAAACCACCAGGATAGAAGCTGGCACCTATGATGATGCCGCCCGTGTAAATCGCGAGGACAGTGAAGAAATACTTCAAGTAGGTGCTCCTGGTCTCCGTGCCTGTCCAGATGGCCTTAAGCGTGGCCACTAAAGGCATGGTTCGCCTCGATCGCGATGTCTCCATGGCATCCAACGACCCACCAGTTCGAGCGCTCGGCGAGCGAGCGCCAAGCATCGATCATCGCCAGTTTATATTAATGTATGGGGGTGAAGAACAGCATCCGTCGAGTTCATGGTGGAAATTTATTTTATCGGCCAGAACGGACGCCATTGTTATGGCACTAACGTGTGGAGTAGCGAGGGTCAACATCGTCCCGCCGGCTGGCATTGGCAAGATATTCATCGCGGGATACGAGGCAACCGAGGCCCCCGAGATAACGGGGATCCACGACCCGATCCATGCCCGGACAGCGGTCATAGCAGACGGGGCC
>Ga0172365_10001425_pt1 | contig 17290 bp, 19 predicted proteins | sample LakKivSesite48cm_FD_114535 | JGI IMG/M metagenome (GOLD analysis project Ga0172365, IMG submission 114535) | Sediment microbial communities from Lake Kivu, Rwanda - Sediment site 48cm | ecosystem: Environmental > Aquatic > Freshwater > Lake > Sediment | place: Rwanda: Western Province, Lake... | reverse complement strand
TTTGAATTGACCAGGCGGATTCGGGCTAATCCCAAAACCCAAAGAACCCCGGTGGTGATAGTTTCTACCCGAGGCTCAGACCAAGATAAAAAAAAGGGGATAGAGGCAGGCGCTCAGGGGTATATGGTGAAAAGCAAATTTGACCCAGAGGGACTATTGAAAATGGCTCAGCATTTAGTTGGAGAATGAGGATGATAAAAGTTTTAGTCGCAGATGATTCCTCGGTGGTTCGGGAACTGCTTAAAGACTGGCTCAAACTTGAGACGGATCTGGAAATTGTCGCACTGGCAAAAGATGGCGAGGAGGCTTTTCAGCTGACCAAGAATCTAAAGCCGGACTTAATCATTATGGATATAATGATGCCCCGGATGAGTGGAATTGAAGCGACCGAGAATATTATGGCTTATTGCCCCACCCCAATTTTGATTTTCAGCTCAGTGGTCAATGAAGAGGAGACCGACATCAGCTTTGAGGCTATTTCCAGAGGCGCGCTGGATGTGATGGCAAAACCCGGAGAGAATAATAAAGCCCCAGAACACCGGATTAGAGAGGAGCTGATAAAAAAAATTCGGCTTTTGAGCAGAATCCCGGTGCTCCCTCATCCCTTGGCTAAATTACGGGACCGGGAAAAACAAAGGAAAGCTAAAAAACTTATCCCTCAGGGAATAACTTTCCTGCCCTCTGATTATAAAATTCTGGGAATCGGCGCCTCTACCGGCGGTCCTAAAGCGCTGTCCGAAGTGCTTCGGGCTTTTCCTGAAAATTTTCCATCCCCGATTCTTATCGTGCAACATATTGCTGAGGCTTTTATAGATGGTTTAGCCAGATGGTTGAATCGGGAGTCAAAAATTTCTGTAAAAATAGCTCAAGCGGGCGAGATGGTGAAACCGGGCATAGCTTATCTGGGTCCGCCAGAAAGGCATCTATCGGTCAAATCGGCTAAAATTGAGTTAAGCGCTGACCCGCCAGTAAATAATTGCAGACCCTCGGTGGATGTGCTGTTTCAATCTTTAGCAGAAAGCTATGGTCCCAAAAGCGTGGCGGTTTTGCTTACTGGGATGGGAAGCGATGGCGCCAAAGGAATGAAAGCAATTTATGATAAAGGGGGAAAGACTATTGCCCAGGATGAAACCAGCTCAATTGTTTTTGGAATGCCCGGTTCCGCGGTTAAATTAAGAGCGGTTAATGAGCTTAAGCCTTTAGCTAAAATCCCGGAGGCGATTTTTAATACTTTTGGACTCAAGCCAGAAAGGAGCAGATAGAAAATGGGAGAGACGAAAAAATTAGGGGAATTTAAAGGAAGGATTCAGAGACGGTTTTTGATTGTTCTCTTGAGCGCTTTTGTGGTTTTAATCTGTTATCAGATTTACAATCTCTGGCGCACCACGGGCAAAAGATTTGAGGTAGAGAAGAAAAGCTATTTAGAGAGCGGGAAATGGTTCTCCGTAAATCTAAGTCAAGATAATAGTGTTCGGAGAGGACTAATTTCTGGACAGAGAGAGATTTTTGCCCCCAATCTGGAATCTGCTTTCCAGACCGAAGGAGCCAGCTTTCTGATTTTGACCAATACTCAGGGGAAAATTATTTATGAGCAGTATCAAAAGGAATTTTCTTCAGAAGAGTTTAATTTAGAGGGATTCTTAAAACAAGGTGTCCCCGACCAACTACACTATCAAGAATTGACTTCTATCTCGGGAAAAAAGTTTCTGGTTTATCGGGCGCCGATTTTCAGTGAGATTGGGATGAGTGGGGAAAAAATTCTTTTGGGGCAGATTATTCTGGGACGGGATTTGGATAAAATTTTTAAGGAGCGGTTTCAGGAACGGCTTTTCGGATTATCGGTGACTTTGGTTTTAATGGTTTTGATTGTTCTGGTTTTATTTTATTTGCTAAGAACCATCACCAATCCGATTGTGGAAATCGCCCAGCTGACCAAAAGAATTGGGAGCGGAGATTTTTCCGTAGAGGTGCCGGTTCGCTCCGGAGATGAGATTGGTCTACTGGCGCATAACATAAATAATATGGTTTCGGGAATCCATAATAATATCAATAAAACCAGGCTGTTAATTCGCTCCATCAGTGAAAGCATTGAAACCCTTACCGCGTCTGCCAATGAGATTTTCCAGATTTCTTCCCAGCAAGCCGCAGGCGCCACGGAGCAGGCTGCGAGTGTTCAAGAAGTGGCAAGCACCAGTAAGGAGATTGCGGCTACTTCTACTCGGATAGCTCAGGGCGCAGAGGAGGTGTCAAAAGTTGCGGATAAGACCTCAGAGTCCTCTCGGCAGGGGAAAGAGTATATGAACAATGTGATTGGGGGTATCAACCAGATTAAAGAACGGGTGACTAATGTTAGTTCCCATATTATTGAATTGGGGGAGCAATCTCAGCAAATTGGCGCTTTGATTGACATCATCAATGACATCAGCGAGCAGACCAATCTTTTGGCGTTGAATGCGGCTATAGAAGCCGCGGGCGCAGGGGAAGCGGGAAGAAGGTTCTCGGTGGTGGCGCAGGAGGTTCGGAGACTGGCAGGAAGAACCTTAGAGGCCACCAAGATGGTGAGAGAGACCGTGGAGAGCATCCAAAGGTCAACCAATAAAATTGTGATTTTGAGCGAGGAGGAGTTAAAGACCGTGGAGACCGGCTCTCGCTTGGTGGAGGAGATGGGAAATTATTTTGAGCATATCTTGGAGATGGTGGAATCCACCTCGCAATCCGCAACCGAGATTCGGCTCAGCACCCAACAGCAAAGCTCTGCATCTGAGCAGATGGCGACTACCTTGATGGAAATCACCAAGGTCGCGGCCGAATCGGAAAAAGCAGCCAAAGACACAGAAAGAGCCTTAGATGGTCTCAAGGAGCTGGCTGATAAATTATCTAATCTGATTAGTCAGGAAGAGCTCTAAGCCTTTTTATTTAGCGAAAAATTAGTTATCCTTTTATAGTAAGATTTAAAAAGGGGGTAAGATGCCAGAGAAACCAGAAATAAGTAAAGTAAAAGGAGCTATGTTGGTTCCATTAGCTAAAATCATTAACGGCTTAAAGGATAAAAACTGGGTCGCAGAGACTGACCTGACGGAACAAGATATGAAGATGATTAAGGCAGGAATTTTACCTTCTGCCTGGTATGATTTAAGCCTGCTTGAGAGAATGGGCTCAGCCGCTTACAAAATTGCTGGAGGAGGAAAACCAGAAGGCGCTTTTATGTTCGGAGCAGGGATAATGGTTCAGACCCTGTTTGAGGTCTATAAAAGCCCCTTGATGAAAAACGACCCCAAGGAGATTTTAGCCAGATTTATCAACTTATATAATGGTAGTTGGTTCAATAATGGAGTAGCAGAAGTGGAGTTTAGCGAAGAAACCAGCACAATTCAACGCTACCTTCAGCCGGTAGAGGTCTTTAATCACGAATACTTTGTTTATATGCTCAAAGGGGTCTTGACCAAAATCGTCCAAGCCAATGGCGGGAGAAATGTCCAGGTAAAACTGGAGGAAGAAGCTCTCTTAAAATCCCAAAAAATCACTCAATTAACTTTTCACATCTCTTGGGAGGCATAAAATACTGCTTGGCGGTTTCAGGTGATAATTGGAAATTAACCCACGGATTTCTTCTTGGCAAACGCTTTTTCAATTCTTTCCAGTAAAGCCGGAAATGCCCGCTCCCCTTTTTCAATATATCCGGAAAAATTCTCCATAAAACTCTCTCCAAAAAACTCCAGTCCCTCTTCAATCGCCTTTTTTACATTTTCCTGAGGCTCCCCAGAGTAAATAATAAACGGGGTCTTTTTTAGCTCCTCAAACACCACTGAAAAAGTGCTTCCGACTTGAGTGCCAATCATCTCTGGCATATTCAAATCCAGAACGAATAAATCAATGGCTTTGCGTAATTTATTGTTCTTGGTGAGGATTTTTTCCATCTCCGAGGGGCTGGACGCTAAATAGACCTCATATCCCCTTGCCTCTAACTCCTCCTTTAGAACCATCCGCGCGGTAGGACTATCATCCAGATAAAATATAACCTTTTTTCCTTCCTTCATTACTCCTCCCTGGTTTCTTCGCCCTTTTAAAGCTCGGATTTAGGATTAAAAAGCTCCTAATACCTTAATACCTCTCTATTTTAAATCATTTTAATTCTTTTTTCCAAATTAGTCAAAAAAATCTTCCCTTGCAAAATTATTTGAGGGTATTATAATAAAATCAGAAACGGGTCTCGGGATTTTTGAATCTAAACTTTTGGAGGGGCAGATTGTAAGGGTCTTAATGTTAGGTTGGGAGTTTCCACCTCTGATTACCGGGGGATTGGGAGTGGCTTGTCATGGCATAGCCCGAGGCTTAGCCCAGCAAGGAGTAAAAATTACGCTTTTAGTTCCTCGCTACTACTCAAATTCACCTAAATTCCTTAGATTACTATCTGCGGAAAAGCTCCTTTCAAAATTTGAAACCAGTCAACCTATTGATATTTCAGAGTTTTTTCCCTTAGGCAGTTCTTATTTAAGCCCAGAGGATTATGAAAGCTGGTATAAAAAGGCTTTGGCCAGCGGGTCTCCGATTGCCTTGCTTTATGGTCCCACGCTTTTTTATGAGGTGGAAAAATTTGCTAAAGCCAGCGAACTAATTGCCTCCAAGACAAAATTTGACATTATTCATTGTCACGACTGGATGACCTATAAGGCTGGGATGCGCGCAAAAGAGGTCTCTGGCGCGCCTTTGGTCGCTCATGTTCATTCCATAGAGAATGATAGAAGCCCGTTTTGTAATCCCGTGGTCAGCGAGATTGAAAAACAGGGATTGAAGAACGCGGATTTGGTTCTATGCGTGAGCAAATATACTATGAACCGGGTCAGGCAGGTCTACGGAATTCCAGAAAGCAAAATGGGGGTCGCTTACAATGGCATAGAATTAAAAAACTGTGAGTCCCCGCTGGTAAAAAACCCAAGGAACAAAAGGCAGAAGCAGGTCCTGTTCTTCGGAAGAATCACCTGGCAAAAGGGACCGGATTATTTCATAGAGACCGCGAGAATAATGCTTTCCAAGCGCTCAAATTTAAGGTTTGTGCTTGCGGGATGGGGAGATAAAGCGATTCCTTTAATTGAACAGGTCGCGCATTTAAGGTTAGGCAACAAGATACTTTTTGCCGGGTTTTTAAATGAGCGGGAGCTAAAAGCCCTGCTTATTAATTCTAACCTGTTTTTGATGACCAGCATCTCTGAGCCATTTGGATTGGTGGTGCTTGAGGGGTTGAGTCAGGGCGTGCCCGCGGTCATCTCCAAACAGAGTGGGATTAGCGAGATTTTGACCTCTATTCCCAGCGCGGATTACTGGGACACTGAAAAGTTTGCGCAATCTGCCTTTGAGCTAATTGATAACCCGGAACTGGGCAAAAAGCAGATTCAAGAAATCTGGCCAGAACTGAAAAAAATCAGCTGGCGCAAAAACGGGAAGACCATTCTTTCTTATTATCAAAGGGTTTTAGGGAACTAAAAATTGAAGACGGTTTGCTTTTATTTTCAGGTGCATCAGCCCTATCGGATGAGGAATTATCATATCTTGGACATAGAGAACAACCATTCTTATTTTGATGATGAACAGAACCGGGCAATTATCAAAAAAGTTGCGGAGAAATGTTATCTTCCTGCTAATCAGACCATTTATCAGTTGATTCAAGAGACCCAAGGCAGATTTAGAGTAGCGTATTCTATCAGCGGGGTCGCGTTAGAGCAGTTGGAGAGGTTCTATCCAGCAGTGATAGATAGTTTCCAGAGATTAGCGCAAACTGGCGCAGTGGAATTTTTAGCGGAAACTTATTATCATTCTTTAGCAATAATTTTTTCTCCGGGTGAGTTTTGTGAACAGGTAAACAAGCATTTAGAGACCTTAAATCGGCTTTTTGGGTTGAGACCTACTACTTTTAGGAATACTGAGCTCGCTTATCATGATTATCTTGCCCAGCAGATTGAACAGATGGGATTTAAAGCGGTTTTAGCTGAAGGAGTGGACTGGCTGGTAGGAGAAAATGGGAGCGGAAAGCTATATAAAGCCAGTGGCACAAAAAATGTTAAAGTTTTACTTCGGCATTACCGGCTAAGTGATGATATTGCTTTTCGTTTTTCAAGCTCAAAATGGCAGGAGTATCCGCTTTACGCAGATAAATGGGCAAAATGGGTAAGAGCGACTCCTGGACCTTTGGTTAATATCTTTATTGATTATGAGACCTTTGGCGAACATCATTGGGACACCAGCGGAATTTTTGCCTTCTTGAAATATCTACCGCAAGTTCTGCTTAGCTCTCCGGAGATAGAGATTCTTACCCCTGGGGAAATTGCTAATAAATATGAGCCAATGGCAGAATTCGCCCCTCCCCACTGGATTTCCTGGGCAGACACTGAGCGAGACCTTTCTGCCTGGTTAGGAAATGATATGCAAAGAGACGCAATGGAGAGGCTTTATCAGCTGGAATCCAGAGTCAAGGCAAGCCAGGATGCGGGCTTAATTGAGGACTGGAGAAAGCTAACCACTTCTGACCATTTTTATTATATGTCCACCAAGCACGCTGGAGACGCAGAGGTGCATAATTATTTTAATCCTCATCAAAGCCCGCACTTCGCCTATGCTACCTTTATGCGAATTTTAAATGACCTTGAGGCAAGACTTAGCCCCAGCTAAGTTTTAAAAATTTTCTATGTTAGAGAATTTTATAAAAGGCTATTTATCCTTCTTTTGCTCCACCAGTCCGGCAATTTTTACCACTGGCAGGGCATAAGCAATCCCCATTCCAGGAGAATCTAATTTTGCGGAATTCACTATTGCGTCAAAAACCGGCTCTAACTGGTGCTCGGAAACAACGATATGTAAAACCTCTTTTTCCGGGGAGATAGCGACCCCTAAAATTCCCAGCCTCTCCCGGACCCCCATTCCCCGAGCAAAATTAATGGTGACCCCTCCCGCGCCTGCTTCTCTGGCGGATTTCCAGACCTTATCGCCCATTCCCCTCTGAACCACGCAGACAATAAGATAAAATTTCCCCTCTGAACCGCTCATTTTTTAAAACCTCCTGACCAGCCAATAACCTTTTTGAGCAAGTATTACTCCTATTATCCATTGCTAAGCTATTTTTGCAAATAAAGTTAATACTGGTTTTTCCGAAAAAATTTATATGAGCAGAAATAAAGACCAGACCCCAGATTCAGGGAGGAAACTTTTTGAGCAAAGATGCGATTGCGGAAATTTACTTTGCAAAATCTCAAGCGAGACTTTGGAGATTAAATGCCGAAGATGTAAAAGGGTTTATGTGATTCCCATCAAGCGGATAGTGGCAATTGCTCAAGCTAAAAAAATCTCCAAATAAAAATCTCACTAAAAAAGTCTCTTTGGATTTGTTCCAACCAATAAAAATTTACATTTAGCTAAAGATGCTTTTATTCTTAAACCAGATTAAAATAAACGCTAACTAATGAGCAAAGTTAATATAGGTTTAGTCTTAGGGCTTTTGCTCGGTCTAATGGCTGGATGCCATAATAGAATAGAACTCTACCCAGCGCCAGTAAAATTAAATGGCAAGTTTGGATTTGCAACAATATCGCCAGGTAAAAATCCAGAAATGGTCATCTCCCCCCAGTTTGATTGGGCAGATAGATTTTATGAGGGGCTGGCGCTGGTAAAAATGGGCGATAAATTCGGGTTCATTGATAAAACCGGAAAAATAGTGATTGAGCCACAATTTGTTCAGACTGGGGTTTTTTCCGAAGGTCTGGCAAGAGTGCAGGTGGATGGGAAGGTGGGTTATATTGACCGAGAATTCTCAAAAACCAAACAGTTGGCAATTTCCGCCAGATTTGAGGAAGGGGGGGATTTTTCTGAAGGATTAGCGAATGTCAAATTGGGGAAAAGATGGGGTTATATAGACCGAAGTGGAAGGTTAATAATTCCAGCCAAGTTTGACCGGGCATTGGGCTTTTCCCAGGGGCGAGGAGCGGTAAAGTTTGAGGACCGGGTGGGATATCTGGACCGGGAGGGGAAGATAGTTGTTGAGACCTTGTTTGATGCGGGCTGGTATTTTTCTGAAAATTTAACAAGAGTAAAAATAGTCGGCAAATGGGGATATATTGACCGGTCCGGAAACATTTTGATTGATGCGGAGTATGATGGCGCAGGCGCTTTTAAAGAGGGCTTGGCGCGGGTTCGGGTTAAAGATAAGTGGGGATTTATTGACCGGAAAGGGAAGCTGGTAATAAATCCGGGGTATGATTTGGCTGGGGAATTTTCTGAGGGGCTGGCTCGGGTAATGAACCAAGGAAGATTTGGATATATAGACAAAAAAGGAAGAATGGTGATTAGCCTTCAATTTGATTATGCGGAGGATTTTCAGCAAGGTGTCGCTCAGGTCTGGCAGGGTAAAAAAATGGGATATATTGGAAAAAACTTTGGGAAAACTAAAAAATTCCTCTGGCAACCTTCAGAATAAGATGATTCAAGCCTTTGCCCGTAGCTCATTGAAAGGCTCAAGAAAAATGCGCTGATTGCCTATTTCCAGATAAAATTTGTTGTCCTTTTCTTTTAGCGCCTGCATCAGTTGATAATAAGCGGGTCTTAAAAACCGAGCCGGATATTCTCCATTTTTGACCCGGCAATAAAGCACATTATTCTTCCCTATCCAAAGCGTATCCGGCTCTAACTTTTCCACTGATTTATCATTGAGTAGAATCAAGACCTGATTAGATTGAATTTCCACTGTTTTAATCATATAAGGCGTGTCCTCTATCTTGATTTTCGCCCATTCCCTTCCAATCTGAAGCCGATACCCAGCAGAAGGGTCCTTGACCACGCTTCTTGAAAATAACTCCACAGTCAAAGGATGAGTTATCTCCACTCCCTCATGAAACCATCTTCCTTCCTTATCTAAGAAAATTTTTTCGCTGGCTTGAGATTCAACTAAATCATCCATTTTTTTCTTCCGAGGGATAGTTTTAGCGCCTTTTTTCCTGCCGGAATGCTTCCCTTTAGCTTTAATAACCTTTTTCCTTTTCATCTTCTTTCCCATCCTAAAGGAGTTCTTGGCTGATGTCAAATCTGGATTTTCCAAGAGGTCGCGATTAAGAAGGATGGCTTAAAAAATTCTTGCATTTAAAGGCAAATTATGATATATAGCTAAATTACTTTTTCCCAGTTTAATCCACTTAAATAGTGGTTTTATATATAGGGAGTTAGGTATGAAACGCAACCTCAGTCAGAACAGCAAGCAGTAAGAAGGCAATAAATAAGTTCAAAAGGAGGTAAAACAGATGAAGAAGTTAGACCCTACCAAAATGGCGGATTGGCAGATTTCTGAAGCGGTTGAAAAAAGCACGCTCAAGACAATTTATCAATTGGGGGAAGAGTTAGGCTTAAAAAAGCAAGAGGTTCTTCCCTACGGACATTATGTGGGGAAGGTGGATTATATGAAGGTGCTGGCTCGGCTCAAGAATCGTCCAGATGCCAAGTATATTGATGTGACCGCAATCACCCCTACCCCGCTGGGCGAGGGAAAAACCACTACCACTATGGGATTAATAGAAGGATTAGCTAAGCGGAAAATAAAGGTTACTGGGGCGATTCGCCAGCCTTCAGGTGGTCCAACTTTTAACATCAAAGGAAGCGCGGCTGGCGGAGGGCTTAGCCAATGCATCCCATTGAGCGCTTTCTCTTTAGGATTGACTGGAGATATTGACCGGGTGACCAATGCTCATAATTTAGCAATGGTTGCGCTCACCTCCCGGTATCAGCACGAGACTAATTATGATGATAAGACCTTAAAGGAAAAAAAGCTGAAAAGACTGGATATTGACCCAAAAAATCTGGAGATGAAATGGGCAATAGACTTTTGCGCCCAGGCGCTAAGAAATATCATCATTGGTCTGGGCGGAAAACAGGATGGCTATATAATGCCCTCGGGATTCCAGATTACAGTTAGCTCTGAGGTAATGGCAATACTCGCGGTGTCCACTGACCTAAAGGATATGCGGGAGCGGATGGGTAAAATCGTGGTCGCATATAATCGCAATGGTGAGCCTATCACCACTGAGGATTTAGAGGTAGCAGGCGCGATGACCGCGATTATGGCGGAATCCATCAACCCCAATCTGATGCAGACCGTAGAGGGTCAACCAGTATTTGTTCACGCTGGACCTTTTGCCAATATCGCGGTTGGACAATCTTCTATCATTGCTGACCGAATGGCGCTTAAGCTATCTGATTATCATGTCACTGAGAGCGGGTTTGGCGCGGACATTGGTTTTGAGAAATTCTGGAATATCAAGTGCAGGTTCAGTGGTTTGATACCCCATTGTGCGGTTCTGGTCGCAACCGTGAGAGCGCTTAAGATGCACGGAGGAGGTCCCAAGGTTTCGCCGGGAAGACCCTTAGACCCATCTTATACCAAAGAGAACCTCCCGTTAATAGAAAAAGGTTGTGAAAATCTGGTCGCACACGTTGAAACGCTTAGTAAAGCAGGGGTCAATCCAGTAGTTTGTATCAATAGCTTTTACACTGACACCAAAAATGAGATTAAGAGCATCCACCGGATTGCGGAGAAGGCAGGAGCCAAGGTCGCGGTTAGTGAACATTGGCTTAAGGGCGGAGAAGGCGCGTTAGAGCTGGCAGATGCGGTGATTGAAGCGTGTGAACAGAAATCCCATTTCAAGCTCCTTTATCCGGATGAGATGCCTCTACGGAAACGGGTAGAGACCATTGCTAAAGAGGTTTATGGCGCGAGTGGAGTGAGCTACACGCCAGAAGCCGAGGCAAAGGCAAAGAAATTTGAGTCAGACCCAAAATACTCTAAGCTCGCAACCTGTATGGTTAAGACCCATCTGAGCTTGAGCCATGACCCCACGATAAAAGGAAGACCCAAAGGCTGGACCTTGCCGATAAGAGATATCTTGATTTATGGAGGCGCGGGATTTATCGTGCCAGTCGCAGGCGCTATCAGCCTGATGCCCGGAACCGCGTCTGACCCAGCTTATCGGAAAATTGATGTGGATGTAAAGACCGGGCGGGTGAAAGGCTTGTTCTAATAAACTGTGTTTTTTTGAAAGAGAGCCGGGCACTTTGCTCGGCTCTCTTTTTTTCATAATTCTCCTTTTGAGTTCCAGCCCATTTTTTAATTTAGAAAAAAAGAGGTATAGTTTTCTGAGTGAATTATGATTTTTTTCGAGTTTTGATTTGACAATATTTCTAAAAAAGAGATATACTTAATAACAGGAGGGAAAAATGGGGTCTAATCAGGGCAAAGGGTTAAGTAAGAAAATAATTTTTGACTCGGAGATAAATTTAAATCGGATTTGTTGGCTGCGGGAGAGCTTTTGTCCAGTGTGTAAGGAGCCGATGGAGATTATCTTTGATGATTTACCAACTGAGCAGGAGATTATTGAGGCGGAGAAAATTCCTTGCGATGAATGCTCAGCCGGGAAGCAAGAAGCCGAGGGCGAGGATTCGGTGGTGGAAGTTATTGAAGATGACCATTCGGACCATAATTCTTGAATCCGGTTTTAACCCGAGCGATTGATTTAACCTGAAAAGTTATCCCAGCTGATTCCTTTCCAAGATTTTTCTTTACTTTCCTAATAGCTTGGTTAATCTATGTAAAATGCGGGTGAAATCGGTTCAGCTTGAATTGCCAAGCCCGAGGGAACCGCTCCGGGCATAGGCTCTCGCGGAAACCGCGCCAGTGAGCGGTAAAAATTCATAAGGAGAGATAAAATGGATGAGAAGCTGGAGAAGGTTCTGGGCAAGTTCAAGGAGGAGTTGAAACAGCGCTTGGGGGACAGGCTCCGTGGGATTGTTCTTTATGGGAGCGGGGCAAGAGCGGATTTTGCTCCGAAAAGGAGCGATGTCAATGTTTTAGTGGCGCTGGATAAAATTGAGCGGGAGGCGCTGGGCAAAATCGGCAAGGTGATGAAGCGGTATCGGGCGCATCGGTTTGCGACCCCGATTGTGGTGGATAAGGATTATATTGAGCGGTCTTTGGATGTGTTCCCGATGGAGTTTCTGGAGATGCAAAGGAGCCATAAAATTATTTATGGAGAGGATTTAATCTCTGAGTTAAAGGTTCCTAAAGAGGCGCTTCGGGTTCAATTGGAGCGGGAGCTAAAGCAGAGTCTGCTCTGGTTAAGGGAGTTATTGATAGAATATCCAAAGGTAAACCGGGGCTTGACCAATGCCTTGATGAATGCCAGTAGGTCAATTTCCGCGCAGATAAGAGCCTTATCCTTTTTATTGCCTGGTTCTCAAGACCAGCCCCAGGCGGTGCTTGAAACTCTGGAGCAAAAAATCAGCGCCAGATTAGATAGCCTGAACTGGCTATCTAAATTAAGAAGCTCTGAAAAAATGCCTAAAAAAAGCGAGATAGAAAGGCATCTGCCCAACCTGCTTTATGAATTAGACCTATTGGTGAAATGGGTGGACAATCTGGGGGAATAATGTTGAGAAAAATTTTTAGCTCATTATTGGCATTAGGGCTAATTTTTTTGCTCTCCTCTCAAATTCCCAAGGCACAGGGATTTGTGAATGATTACGCCGGGATTATTCCTCAAGAAATTGAGAAAGAGTTGAGTAATTTAATTTTGGAGCTTGAGCAAAAGACCAGCGCGGAAATAGCGGTTTTGACCATCAAAAGCACTGAAGGAGAGCCAATTTTTGATTATGCGATGCGGGTCGCAGAAAGCTGGAGACCGGGGAAAAGGGAGAAAGACAATGGAGTGTTGATGGTGGTTGCGGTTGAGGAGCGAAGGATGCACATTTTGGTGGGATATGGGTTAGAGGGGATTTTGCCTGATTCCAAAGTAGGAAAGATTGAAGACCAATATATCATTCCTTATTTCAAGCAAGGGGATTATGGGACTGGGATTTTGAATGGAGTAAAAGCCCTGGCAGGGGTGATAGCTAAAGACGCGGGAGTGGGACTAACTGGAGCAATTTCCAGTCAGCCTTCATTGGCGCAGGATGATGAAAGAGATGAATTTATCAATGCGCTTATCTCTATTATTATTTTCTTTATAGCGCCTTTTTTCTTTTTTCCATTTATTTTTTGGAGGAGAAGAAGGTTTTTGGGTTCTGGAGGTGGCTTTGGGGGCGGATTCGGGGGATTTAGTGGCGGAGGTGGAGGAGGCTTTGGCGGATTTGGAGGAGGGGGTTTTGGCGGTGGCGGAGCTGGAAGAGGATGGTAAAAATTTTATTAGCGGGAGCCATATTTGACTTGCGATTTTGGAATTAGGGGAAAAAATAAAGCTCTTACGGAGATTCTATTTATTGATTCGCTCTACATATCCCCCGGTTCTGGTATCAATTTTTAAGATATCCCCGATATTGATAAAAAGCGGAACCTTGACCACCTTGCCGGTCTCAAGCACCGCATTTTTGGTGGCGCCACTCACGGTATCGCCTTTAATTCCGGGCTCGGTCTCTGCGACCTTTAATTCCACGAAATTAGGAAGGTCCACGCCAATCGGCTTTCCTCGGAAATAAAGTATGCTCACCTCGCTATGCTCCATCATATAATCTCCTGCACCGCCTAAATAGTCTTTATCCACTACAATCTGCTCATAGGTTTTGGTATCCATAAAGCAGTAAGAGTTACCATCGTGATAAAGATATTGCACCTTTTTTTCTTCTAAATCTGGCTCTTCCACTTTATCGCCAGCGCGGAAATTATGGTCAATCACATTGCCGGTGATAAAATTTTTAATTCTGGTTCTAACAAAAGCATTGCCTTTGCCCGGCTTGATATGCTGAAAATCCACAATAATATAAGGCTCGCCATTAAACTCAATCCGGAGCCCTTTTCTGAATTCATTAGTGGAATACATCTCCCAACCCCCTATTCAAAAATCCGCAAAGCCTGATTGCTTTTGCTCAAAACCTTTGGCTTATTATCTTCTAAAATCACATCATCTTCAATTCTCACTCCTAAGTTGCCGGGAAGATAAATCCCTGGCTCCACTGTGAATACCATTCCGGTTTTGAGCCTATTTTTGCTTATATGATTTATAGCGGGTTGCTCGTGAACTTCAAGTCCCAAGCCGTGTCCCAAGCCGTGTTCAAAAAATTTGCCATAGCCTCTGGACTTAATATAATTTCTCGCGGTTTTATCAATCTGGTTAGCTAACTTCTCAGGCTTAATTTCTCCAATTGCCAGCTTTTGAGCGTCACTAACAATTTGATAAATCTCTTTTGCCTTTTTATCTGGCTCACCTAAAGCAATAGTGATGGTCAGGTCGGAAAAATATCCCTGACAATTAGCGCTAAAGTCTATCACCACTATTTCACCTTTTTTCATCACCTTATTGTCAGCTTTGGCGTGAGGAAGTGCGGAGCGGGCGCCGCTGGCAACAATGGTCTCAAAACCAGGTCCTTGAGAGCCTGCTTTCCGTAATTGATATTCTAACTCAGAGGCAAAATCCAGCTCAGTGATTCCTGATTTAAGATGATTCAAGGCTTGAGATAAACCGCGCTCGGCTATGCTCACTGCCTTTTCTATATTTTCCCTTTCATCTTTATCTTTGATTGCCCGGGCCTCAAGCAAAGAGCGATTAAGCGGAATTAGTTTTATTCCTTTTAGTTCATTTTTCAGCAGATTAAAAAATTGATAACTAAGCGCAAAAGGCTCAAAGCCCACTTTTTTAGCTTTGAGCTTTTTAAAAAGAGTGTAAATCTCTCTTATCTTTTTCTTAAAAATTTTTACCTTAAAGCCTTTAACCTCTTGCTCTGCCTGCAAACGATAGCGAGGGTCAGTGAGAAACCAATTACCCTTCTGGCTAAAAATTACAGTCCCCTCGCTCCCGGTGAAACCGCTTAAATACCGAACATTGATGAGATTGGTGATAAGAATAGCGTCTAAATGATATTCTTCTAAAAGCTGATTAAGAAATTCAATGGCTCTTTTTCTTGCCAATTTTTTTGCCCTGTGCCTTTAAACTTTCCCAAAGCGCGTCCAATCCTAAAGCATAGCTTAAAGCGCCAAAACCAGAAATCACCCCGATTGCCAGGTCTGAGAGTAAAGAATGCTGGCGGAACTCCTCTCGCTTATAGATATTGGATAAATGAACCTCCACAAAAGGGATTCCCACCGCCAGGAGCGCATCTCGGAGCGCGACGCTGGTATGAGTGAACGCGGCTGGATTTATTAAAATACCATCAAATTTGCCTTTGGCTTTCTGAATCTTCTCCACTAAAGCGCCTTCATAATTAGTCTGGAAAAATTCAAGATTTACCTTTAAATTTTTTGCTTTTTGCTTAAGTTTTTTCTCAATCTCACTCAGGCTAACCGCGCCATAATGCTCTTTTTCCCTTATTCCCAAGAGGTTAAGATTGGGACCGTTTAAGACCAGAATTTTCATTTTAACATCCCCAATCAAAGCTCTGCTTTCAATTTCGGAAGATTCACCCGAATCAGGTATCTGGCTTTTCCTAAATTTCCATCCGGGGATAAAATCAAGGTGATAAAATAATCCGGGGTAATGCCCCGCATAATAATTATGTATTGCTCGGTCAGCACCACCAGCTCCTGAACCTCGCCTGAGCCAATGGTCTTTGAGGCACGCGCCACCTCAGAAAGGACATTAGAGTATTCAATGCCCAATGGCTCAAGCTCTAATTGCGCTCCCTCTTTAAGGTGCATACTCAGGGGAATACCGTCTCTACCCATAATGATAGACGCTATCCCTCCATAAACCCGCTCCACTAATTCCTTTGCCACATCTTCAAAAATCATTGCCCCTTCTCCTTTCTGAGAGTCTCCAATATCCGCTTGAGCTTTTCTGCCCTCTCCCTTCTCTCTTCCTCACTCAGCTTTAAGACCATCTCCTCTTCCATCTCCTTTAATCTATCTCTTGCCCTGTCGTTCTCTGGATGAATTTTTAAAAACTCTCTCAAAGCCTCAATCGCCTTATTTATGTTCCCTTGTTGAAAATATAACTCTGCTAAAGTGGGACTGGCAATTGGGTCTTTTTCTCTTGCCATACATTAAAATTATCCCTATTTTAGAAATTTTATCAACAAAAACAGGGCGCCTTTATCCGCGCCCTGTTTTTTATATTCATTTATCATAACTCAAACAATTTACGGACCACCGCCTTCTGATTTGCAGCTAACAGTCACCCAGCTATAACTGGTCTCTTCAACATAATTTGTGCTAAAGGCTGGTCTGGCACCAATGGTCAATTTAATGATATAATAATATACTCCATCTGAGAATATACTCCTTTCCAACTCTTCTACCCACGCCCTATTATTGTAGTAGACAGTTTCAGTAACAGTTAAGGTCGCATCGCTTCCTATCTTGGGCTCTACCTTATTAATTCCACACTCTATCTCTTTCTTATCAATCCCTAGTGCTGGAATTTCTATCCAACATTTATCCACCACCACATAGGGTAGATTCGCGGGTAAAGAATCAGCGGCCCAGAACACGAATTTAAAATCCGCATTTATTGGGTCCCCTGGGTCAACAGTCGCAGAACCGGCAATATTTGTGCAATCACTTGCGGTTATCTTTGCTTCATATCCTTTTTGGCCAGTTGTAAAAACACAAAAGCCATTCTCTGCAATTTCCTCTGCGCAATCCGACCCTTTATATTCACCGCAACCAAGTGCAAATACTAGGCCCAGGATTGGAATCAGGAATAACAGGCTCAACCATTTAGCTAATCCGCTTTTCATTTTTATCCTCCTTTTCCGCATTGTTTTATCCCTTAATAATTCTCGGGGTCAAGAAAATTAGTAGCTCATTTCTGGAATCTTCCATAAATTTATCCTGGAACAGCTTTCCAATAAGAGGAAGCTTACTAAAGAATGGGGTTCTATTTATGGTCTCGCCCTCCTTGGTCTTATAGATTCCACCGATTACAATGGTCTCTCCGTCTTTGACGATGATTTTGGTTTGCGCCTCTTTTTTATCAATACTGGGAGAGCCTCCGCTGACCACTCTTAAATTAGGCTCATTATTGGAAGCGGTTACCTCCATTATTATAGAGCCATCCGCAGTGATATGAGGGGTTACCTCTAACCTTAGACTTGCGTCCACAAATTGCCAGCCTCCTCCGCCGGCTGCGCCAGTGGACAGATTAAGGGCAGGAGGATAAGGTATGCTCACGCCTTGAGTGATGGTCGCGGATTGATTATCCATCGTCATAATTCTGGGGCTGGAGATGATTTTTGCCTTGTTCTGGGTCTCCAAGCTCTTGAGCAAAAGGTCAAGGCTGGCTGAACCAGTAAGCGAGCCTAAAGATATTCCAACCGCTCCTCCCTGCGCGCCTGCGGC